>Ga0207695_10012307_pt1 | contig 10278 bp, 7 predicted proteins | sample KBSC54metaG_FD_184354 | JGI IMG/M metagenome (GOLD analysis project Ga0207695, IMG submission 184354) | Corn rhizosphere microbial communities from Kellogg Biological Station, Michigan, USA - KBS C5-4 metaG (SPAdes) (version 2) | ecosystem: Host-associated > Plants > Roots > Rhizosphere > Soil... | reverse complement strand
GACATAGCGCGCGGATTGCTGGGCAGCCCCGGCATCAGCATCATATTTCCGGCAATCGCTACGACGAAACCAGCGCCTGCGGATAGCTTCACATCGCTCACGTTAAGCGTCCAGCCCTTCGGCGCGGCCATGCGCTTGGGGTCGTCTGTTAGCGAGTATTGCGTCTTGGCGATGCAGACGGGCAGGCGCTCGAATCCCCACTCGCTGTAGCGATTGAGTTTCGCGCGGGCTGCTTCGCTGAAGATCACTCCGTCTGCTCCGTAGACCTGGATCGCAACCTTCAGGATTTTGGTGTCGAGCGGATCTTCGAGTGGATACACGGGCTGGATCTCGGGGCGCGGATTGGTCTCGATTGCTGAAACAACTTTGTGCGCCAGATCCACAGCTCCGTCGCCGCCTCTGGTGAATGCCTCGACGAGCGCACACGGAACACCCTGTAATGAGCACTCAGTCGCGATCATTTCCAGTTCTTCGGGCTTGTCTGCCGGGAAACGGTTGATGGCGACGACGATGGGAACGCCAAAGCTGCGCAACGTGCGGATATGGTGATCGAGGTTTACGAATCCAGCTTCGACCTTGCCTTCCCCCTGAGCACGCAGGCTCTGCACGCTTACGACCAGAACAGCAACGGCGGGCTTGATTCCGGAGCAACGCATGACGATGTCGAAGTACTTCTCTGCCCCGAGATCGGCGGCGAATCCGCACTCGTTCACAACGTAGTCCGCAAGCCGCACGCCCATCTCCTGCGCAACGATGCTTGAGGTGCCATGAGCGATATTGCCGAACGGACCGGTGTGGACCAGCGCAGGTGTCCCTTCCGTCGTTTGGACAAGGTTGGGCTTGATGGCGTCGTCGAGCAGCGCAAGCATGGCTCCAGTGGCGCCGAGATCGGCAGCGGTGATGGGGCGGCCCGATCGCGACGATCCGATGACGATCGCATCGAGGCGCTGTCGCAGATTGGCGCGGCTTGATGCAAGCGCCAGGATGGCCATGATCTCGGAGGCCGCGGTGATGACGAAACCTGTCTGCCGATTCGCGCCGTCGTGCTTGCCGCCTACATCGACGGTGATCCGCCGCAGCGCGCGATCGTTCATATCCATGGTGCGCGGCCAGGTAATCTGCGCAGGGTCGAGATCGAGCGCGTTGCCGTGGAACAGATGCGCATCGATCATCGCGTCGAGCAGATTGTGCGCAGCGGTGATGGCGTGGAAGTCGCCGTGGAAATGCAGATTGATCTTCTGGCTCGGCTCGACCTGCGAGAGTCCTCCACCGGCCGCGCCGCCCTTCATGCCGAAGACCGGACCAAGCGAGGGCTCACGCGATGTGAGGATGGATTTCTGGCCGATGCGCTCGAGGCCCTGAGCGAGGCCGATCGATACGACTGTCTTCCCTTCCCCAGAGGTGGTCGGCGTAGTAGCCGTGACCATGATGAGCTTGCCGCGCACAGGAAAAGCGGGGTTGTCAAGCAAATCGAGCTTGAGCTTAGCGCCATATGTGCCGATGGGCTCGTATTCCGCCGGCAACAGCGATAGCTTCTGGGCGACTTCTTCAATTGAAAGCAGAGTATGTGTATGCAAAGCGCTATTTTCCATGGCACCCGGTCCTTCTATCTAGCCGGTGAGCACTATACTCCTGATGCCCGAAGCCCTGTTTGTGACGCAGACTACATCGCTTAGAACTCATCGAATTTCGACAGCATGAATCTACTCACATCGCTTCCGGGCTGTCGATGCCCAGCATGGCGAGTACCGTAATCAGCTCGCGCATCGTGATTGCGGCGGTAGCCAGAAGGAACATGCGGCGCTCGGGATCGATCTCTGTGAGCACATGATGCTTGTGGTAGAAGTTGTTGAATTCCTGCGCAAGCTGGAAGGCGTGCTTAGCAAGGTAGGCAGGTTCAGACGTAGCAATGCATTGCTCCAGCACTGCAGAGCGACGGCCGGCGCGCAGCCACAACGACCAGATATCGTCGCCTATGTCGCCCATGAGAAATGCGCCGGGATCGGAACCGGCGAACTCGCGCAGTACGGCCTCGGACGTAATCGATCCTTTGCGGAAGATGTTGCGCGCGCGAACCACGGCGTACTGAATGTAAGGGCCTGTTTCGCCTTCGAAGCTCAAGGCGTCTTTGAAGTCGAACGCGATGACGGAATTGCGCGTGAACTTCAGCATGAAGTAGCGCAGCGCCCCGATGGCGATCTGCTCAGCGATCTGCTGGCGCTCCTGGTCGTCGCGCGAGGTCTGGCGCATGTCGACTTCGGCCCGCGTCGCGGCGATCAGCTTGTCGATCAGGTCATCAGCCTTGACGCCAAAACCCTTGCGTCCGCTGACCTCAATATAGGAACGGTCACGATCCTCCACCGGAACGTCATAGCCCAATTCGGCAGCGCAGCGCGGAGTTAGCGCAACCATCTCGTAGCCGAAGTGCGTGTAATTGTCCGCCTGCTTCGTGTATCCCATTCCGCGCAGCGCCTGAACGACATTAGCCTGCGGATCAGATTGGCGCGAATCGATGACGTTGTAGATGGCTTGCGCATCACCGAAATGCGGATGATCGGTGTCGCCGTGTTCGGTTGAGATCCAGCACTCGTGATCCGGATAAGTGAAGAACTTCTTGTAGCCAAAGTCGCGGCCGAGCAGACCAAATTTCCAAAGATGATACGCGATGTCCTTGCCGACGTACGTGACGGTGCCGTTGGAGCGAACGATCACCTTGGCGTCTTCATCCACTTCGCCCGCCGCAGGCGCCGCGCCGGTACGCGACATCACCCAGCAGCCCTTGTTCTTGCCTTCGTTCTCGAAGTAGAGGACGCCCTTCTGCTTCAGCTGTTCGAAGGCGAGCGCCCAGAAGTTGAGGTGCAGAATCTCGCTCTCGCGCGGCAGAAAGTCGTACTCGATGCCGAGGCGGAGCATGGTCTCAAGATGACGCCGCAGAATCGCAGTTGAGATGAGATCTGCGACAGCAGCCGTTTCGTTACCGCCATGCTCGATCTCGTGCAAGGTCTGATAACGCAGCTTCTTGCGCTGTTCGTTCTCCGCCTCTGTTCCGCTGGTGTACCACTGCGAAGTGCGCGCGTAGAGGTCCCAGCAGAAGTAGTCGACGCGCTGGAAGTGCAGTTCCAGATCTTCGATGAGGGTACGGATTTCAGCGAGGGACTTCTTCTCCAGGTGGAGAAAACCGACGACCACGTCAGCAACCTGGACGCCAGTGTTGTCGATGTAGTTCTGCACGGCAACCTGGCGGCCAGCGGCTTTCAGCAGCCGGACGAAGGTGTCGCCAAGAATTGCATTGCGCAGGTGGCCAATGTGCGCGGCCTTGTTGGGATTGATGCTGGTGTGCTCGACGAGCGCATGAATGTCGGATGCAGTCGGCTGCGAGTCCTCGCCACTGGTCATCATGCGGACTGCGATGGTGCGATCCAGGTGTGCGTTGATGTATCCGGCGCCGGCGATTTCAAACGACGCAAACCCGCGCGGACTGCCCAGCTCGGCAACGATTTCCTGCGCGATCACTTTGGGAGCTTTGCGCAGCTTGCGCGCTAGTTCAAATGCGATGGGTGTGGCGAGTTCGCCGAACTTCAGATCGGGCGGAGTCTCCAGCGGGATGTTCTCGACCGCCAGATCGTACTTGGCTTTCAGCACATCGCGCAGATGCGACTCGAGCCGGATCTTGAGTTCCTGATACACGCAGCAATTGCCTCGGAAATCGTTGATTATCAAGCTGATTCTACCAGATCAACTTCTTGCCGCAGCGGAGGCAATGAACGTCAGTAACGCGACAAAAGGCACGTCAATCGGTGCCCATCGTCGGCAAACTCTCATATCCAAGCACGTCTTTACGTCCTCGCTGAACTCTCTCTGCAGAGATTGGTCCGCCCTAAAGATTCCTCAGGGTTGGAGGCTGTACATTTGTAGGTGGCTTAGAAAAGGGGACAGAAAACGAGCATGCGCTATGTGATGGGTATCGACCTTGGCGGAACGGCGATTAACTACACGGTCATGGATGAGAAGCAGAACATCCTGGTTGCGGGATTGTGTGAACACCCGGCCCGGTCGGTTGAGGGGCCCAAGATCTGCATCAGCCAAATCGCGGACGGCGCTGCACCGGCGCTTGCGCGAGCGGGCATCTCGATGGAGGACGTGGCGGCGGTTGGGTTGGATACGCCGGGTCCTGCGAGCGCCAAGGGCATTCTGAGCGCGAAGGGCTCGACGAACTTTGTGCACAATGACTGGGCGAGCTTCGATATTCGCGGCGCGCTGGAGAAAGAACTGGGCAAACCGGTTGTGTATCTGAACGATGCCAACGCGGCGGCCCTGTGGGGCCACTTTGCGCTGTTCGGCGCGAGCAGCGGTAAGACGTCGATCTCAATTATCGTTGGGACCGGCAACGGTGGCGGCGTGATCGTCAACGACAAGGTGATCGAAGGGAAGAATGGGTTCGGCGGCGAGCTGGGGCATGTACTGGTTCCCTACTCGGAAATTCCGGAGATCGCCGGATTAAAGCCGATCTGCAATTGTGGGCGAATCGGCGATCTGGAGTCGCTGTGTTCGCTCACGTCGATCCGGATGAACGTGCTGCCGTTCCTGCTGAAGCAGCATCCGGAGCACGAACTGGCCAAGATGGATATCGCGAAGGCTGCTTACGCAGCGCGGGGGCTCGCGGCAAAGGGCGATCCGCTGTGCAGAACAATTTTCAAAGTACAGGCACATGCGCTGGGGCTGTTCTTCGACGAGATGATTAACACCTTCGATCCGGATGCGCTCATCATTGGCGGTGGCGTGCTGGAGGCGACGGACGAATTTCGGCAGTGGTTCATCCAGCAGATTCGCGCGGGTATGCCGGCGCAGCGTGCGGAGCAGGTGGATATCCCGATCCATGTGATTCCGAACGGAGACTGCGCAGGCGCGCTAGGCGCGGCGATCGGAGCACTGCAGTTGCTGAACTAGGGTTATGGCGAGTAGGGAGTAACCCGCGCGTGACCGCTACTCCCTACTCTCCTCTTTGCTTTGCCTGAAAGCCGCTATCCTCTGCTTACTTATTGGTGAGTTGAAGGCGGCGGCTGACGACAGTGGCAGTCGACCAGTCGGGCCAACTGGAAGCGGTCACATAGAACAGCCAGGGGTTGCCGTTGCCGGTGGCCGGATCAGTTCCCTCGCCGATGAGCGAGGGATAAAGAATGCTTTTCGATCCGCTCGTTATAGCAGCTGAAGGAATCGGACCCGACCAGGAAAACAGGGTTGAGCCATACTGAATGGCGATGGCAGAATTACCCGTTGTATAAGCGATGAAATACCGCTCGGTGGCAGCGTCGTAGAGCGCTGAGGGGAAGCTGCCGGACGCCGCGATGATGGGCGTGTAGTGGCCTGAATTTGTCGCGGCATTTGGATCGCCGCTGGTTCCGGGCTCCGTGAATGCGCCTTTGTAGAACTTCTTGAAGAGGGTCGGGACCACTGCGGTATTGCCCGCGAATGCCTGTGCGACCAGTGTCGCGAGCGGAGCTCTCGCCAAAGCGAGGCAGGTGCTCTGGGCGCAGTCGCCAGTTGAGCCCGCGGAAGGATCAAAATCGGAGTAGAAGACGTAGAGATATGTATTGTTGGGATCCGCGGCAGCAAGGCTGCCAATGTGTTGGCCGTTGCCGTCGGCGACGAGAAGTGTTCCGCCGCCAACCTCCAGATTCGTGTTTGCGTTGAGGACGGTAGAGCGAGTGACGTATGGCTGAAGGATCTCTCCCAGCTTTGAAAAATTAGCGCCACCATCCTTTGAGAGCGCCAAACCCAAGGATGAGTAGAAGCACTTTCCCAAGCCAGGGCAGGTGCCCCCCTGGGATTCGCCATGATAGATGTGAAGGACACCGGACGCGCCCGCCGCGCTCGTGATACTCAGGACGGGTCCCCCGGCCGCGTAGTCACGATCGAATGTATATCCATTCGGGTCGCCACCGGGTCGAATGACTGCGGAACAACCATACGACGCAGTAAAGGCGCCCAGCGATCCGCCGAACCGGTACGTCCCGGTGGTCGAGGGAGAGCCTGCGCAAGAGGCTGAGCTCGTGGCCGGCATAAAGAAAGTAGAGGAAGCGCCGCTTGTGAGCGCACCAATGGAGCCATCGGCAGGGCCATACAGAAAGCTCAACGAGGCGCGCTGCGATGGCGTAAGCACGGGGCTCTCTGCACTGGGACTCACAGTGAAAGTGCCCTGCGGTGTAAAAATGCCTTTATTTACTGTGCCACCGCTGCACGAAGTGAGCACGACGACTAGAAACAGCAGCGGCAGAGCAGGACGTTGAGGGACCCGAAGCACGGCGACTCCTTGCGATAAGGTATGGCTGGTCGTGTCCACCCTCATCAACAACAAGATACATGGGCCGAACACTCAGATGGACGCCGCACGGAAGGAAACGCACGCGAAGACAATCTCAAAAGAAAAGAGGCTGACTTTTTGGGGTCAGCCTCTTTGAGTGTTGCGGAGCGGAGTTCGGTCCGCTCCGGGTGGTGATGATCTACTTCTTCTTCGGTGCCGCGCTTCTGCCCTTTGCGTTGGGAGAGGGCTTGGTCACGGAGAGAAGGGTAGACGCATCCTTGGCGTTGAACGGGTAGAGCTGCACCGACTGCTGACCAGTGTTCGTCAGGGTGAGGTCGACGCGGCGGTTCTGGGCCAGGTAGATGACGTTGAGGCGACGGAGTGTACTCTTCTTTTCCTTGTCCGTCAGCTCGGTGTTCTGATCAACGAGCCCCTTGACCTGATCCTTGGAGAGGACCTCGGACTTACCGACAGCATTGGTTGCAATTGCGGCATCAGGAATGCCCTGCTGAACCAAGTACTGCTTGACGGCATCAACGCGGCGCTGAGTCAGAGCCTGGTTGAACTTATCGGAGCCGCGCGGATCGGCGTGGCCGGTGAGGGTGATGTGCGCATCAGGCTTGATCTGGAGGTATGCCTTCAGGTCCGTTGCCAGGGTCTGCAGTGTTGCCTGCTGGCTCTCGACTAGTCCGCGCTCCGGATGCTTCTCCGAAGGCAGAGCCGTCGGGAAGAAGACGCTATGGAGGGCCAGACGAGCTTCGAGTCGCAGCTGTTCAGGAGACGGTCCCGGCGGCGGCGGTGGAGGCTGGATATTCAGGCTGGTGTTGGCAGAGGCGTTGTGTCCCTTGTCGTCGGCGACGTTGCAGGCGATCTGCACCGGGCCGGTCTGGGCGCCAGTTGAAGAGTAAGTTGCAGTGGTTCCGCTGCCGCTGATGGTGCCGCTCGAGGCCGTGTAGCTGTAGGTCAGCGGACGATTCTGCGGGCTCACACCCTGCGAGGTGATGGTGGCAGAGTCACCCGGCTTGAGATCTGTCGGATTGGCGGAGCAGCTGATGGTCGGCGGCTCGTATTCCTTCACGGTGAAAGTCGCGGTGCCGTTGGCGCTCTCCCAGGGCTTGAGGCCTTCCTTGCCGGGCTTGCCTTCCTTTACGCCGCAGTTAACGGTGTAGGTGCCCGGGGCGAGGTTGGCGGTGTCGACCTTCGCGGTGGTGTCCGTACCGGTTACGCCCTGCCCAGACCATGTGTAGACGACGTGGTTCTTGGGAAGGAGCTGTCCGGCGGTGGCGGTGACAGTTACAGGCTCACCGGGGAACACTGAGTTGGGCTGCGCCGCGCAGGAGATGGTGGCCGTTGCAGGAGGCGCGATGGTGCCCATGTGGAGCACGAGGCCTGTGCTGAGACGCGCCATGTTGAAGTTGGTGCGCGCCACCGGATAGAAGTTCTCATGCGTGTACTGGTAGTCGGCCTGGAAGACGCGCAGGGCAAGATGATGATCGAGCCAGGGAGTCTCGTAGTCGATGCCGCCGCCCGCCGTAAGCACGACGCCCCACTGATTGCTGGGGTAGTAGGTGCTGGAGACGCTCTCGCCGCCGACCAGGGCATGCACGAAGGGCGTGATGTCTTCGGTCGGGAAGCGGGCGATCAGGCCGCCGGAGCCGCCACTGAACTGGTTGTGTACCACGGCGCCGTAGTTGCCGCCGTTCTTATGGAAATCTCCCTCAGCCTGGACGCCGAAGAATTTGTTGAAGTACCGTGCAACGCTGAAATCAACGCAGCATGAGATCGCCTTCGCAGAATCCTGCTGGGTGCCCTTAATCAAGGCGCCGTGAGGTGCGAGGTAGCTGAACCCAGCGAAGATGTCCCACCGTGAGGGAGCATCGGCTGAGGGGCCCGTTGTGGCGGGCGCGGCTGGCTTGGGAGCGTCCTGGGCAGACAAGGCAATAGGAATTAAGCCAGAACATGCCAGTGCCAATGCCAGGCGGGCAATTTTTGAAACTCGCGAATGCATGCGTTTCTCCTCCGCAATCGAAAACTGGAAAACAAGGTTGGAAATGGCTCCTTTTGCGGACCATTTTCCGGTTGAGTGACTGGGCTCCTTGACAGCTGAACTTTTCGCCTGAATGGAGCGCACCACCAATAAACGTAACATAGGAAGTAAGGGCTAGAGGTTACTTTCTGAAGGGGTTTACCAACTGGTATCCACCGGATTCAAGGGCATCTGAATTGCAGAGCAGCTCTCGAGGGCGGTGGCAAGGAAGACGGCTTTTACTCCACGTTGAGAGTCTTGAGCAGGCTGCGCGGTTCGCGCTGAATTTTCTCCTGAAGCAGTGTGATGGCGTAGAGAAGCTGCTCTGGACGCGGCGGGCATCCGGGAACGTAGACGTCCACCGGAATAACCTGATTGACGCCCTGCACGATGGCGTAATTCTGGAAGACTCCGCCCGAAGTTGCGCAAGCGCCCATGGAGATAACCCATTTGGGCTCCGGCATCTGGTCGTAGAGGCGGCGAATCACGGGAGCCATCTTCTGCGCAACCCGGCCGGCGATGATCATCAAGTCCGACTGGCGCGGCGAGGGGCGGAACACTTCGGCGCCGAAGCGGGCAATGTCGAAGCGGGAGGCGCCCATCGACATCATCTCGATGGCGCAGCAGGCCAGGCCAAAGGTGACCGGCCAGACAGAGCTTTTGCGGACCCAGTTCACGGCAAAATCGAGCGTGGTGAGGAATACGCCCTCGGGCTGCTCGAAGCCGTAATTGACTTCCTGAAGCTTCGCGCGATTCTTAGCGCTGCTGTCGAGCGCACCAAATAGATAACGATCGCGTTCCTGAATCTCCGCCATAGCTATATTTTACCCTCTCCGCGCGTTGATGCATGACGGAGAGGGTGTTGGAGTGGCTTGGAAAGGCCGGGGCCCTGTATCGTAACTTGGCAAAATTTCCATATAGCGAGGAGTTGAACAGAGACCAGGGCTATGCAAAAGCGGTCGTGATAAGTTCCGTGTCGCAGTACTCTGTCAGCCGATGAATCTTTCCTTCGACAATCTTGTAGACCAGGCAATAGACGTTGTTGTAGGGCCTGCCCGATTTCGTGACCCTTCCGGTGGCATGTCCTTGGACTACAACAGAGTTGCCCTCAGCGACGATATTCTCGATCTCGAACTTGCCGAGACTCGCCAACTCAGCCGTCATAGGGGCCAATAACTTTCTTGCGATCTCCGCTTTTCCTACATAGATGCCCGACCACTTCGTAGAACCCGGAATTGTCCATACTCCGTTCACCGCCACTGCTCAAGCCAGTTCGCTTCGCCCGTCAGCATGCACGTTACAAGCGTCTTGTTATCAGCCACCACCTTGCCAACCACCTCGCGCTATTGGAATTCCAGCGATTATCTCACTGGCCTTTATTGTGCGAACGGCTCGGAACTCCCTGGGCCATCGGAAAGGCAATCGGGTTCTTGTTGGCTTTGCTCAGGGCAGTCTTCTCCCCTCGCCCGAGGCGACCTTCGCTCGGAGTGAAGACGCCGGCTCGTCGCACGCAGCAACCGCATAAAGATGAAATGAGTTTCTTTATGCCATCTTTATAGGTTCTCGAGCCTCCCTGAGATATTCTTCGAGGGTTCACGAGACAGATTGCGCAGCGGTTGCGAGCCGAGACGGGCAGTCGCTGTGCGCGCGAGTGAACGGGTGGCTCACTTTTTTCGGAGTAGACATGGTCAGTACTCGTTTCCGGGCTGTTTGCGCCGGGGTGTTTCTGCTAATCCCTTCTCTCGCCGTTGCCCAATCCGCTCCCGCAACTCAGGCAGATATCAAAGCGCTTCAGGATGCGGTTCACTCGGCCCAGATGAACGCAGACAACGCGTGGATGCTGGTCTCGTCGGCGCTGGTGCTGCTGATGACCGGGCCGGGGCTGGCGCTCTTCTACGGCGGGCTGGTCCGCCGGAAGAACATCCTGGGCACGATGATGCAAAGCTTCGCC
>Ga0207695_10012302_pt1 | contig 10280 bp, 5 predicted proteins | sample KBSC54metaG_FD_184354 | JGI IMG/M metagenome (GOLD analysis project Ga0207695, IMG submission 184354) | Corn rhizosphere microbial communities from Kellogg Biological Station, Michigan, USA - KBS C5-4 metaG (SPAdes) (version 2) | ecosystem: Host-associated > Plants > Roots > Rhizosphere > Soil... | reverse complement strand
TGGAGCTCGCGCTCGAGTGCTTCTATCCGGCCGACGACGCGACACGCGCGGCCTTGCAGCGGCTGGCCTGATCAGGGCGCGCCCGTCGCCGGGTGCTCGCCGCGCAACGAGACCCACGCCAGCGCCCACGTCAGCAGCGCGACGACCGCGATGCCGATCACCATCGGCCGCGAGCCGCCGTCGCTGACCAGGCCCATCAGCGCGATGACGAGGGCGCCGCCCACCATCTGGATCATGCCCATCAGCGCGGAGGCGGCGCCGGCGATCTCGCCGTGGTGGTCGAGCGCCATCACCGACGTGGTCGGGATGACGAGTCCCAGGAAGCCGAAGCCGATCATCAGCCCGACGATCAGCGTGGCGAGCTGCGTGGCGCCCGCCACGTGCAGCGCGGCGCCCGCGACCATTGCCAGGGCGAAGCCGGCCACCGCCACCGTCACCACGCGGCGCAGGCCGTGGCGCTGCGTCAGGCGGCCCGTCAGTTGCGAGACACCGATGAACGACGCCGCATTGGCCGCGAACGCCAGCCCGTATTCGCGCGGCGTCAGGCCGTACTGCTCGATCAGCACGAAGGACGAGTTCGACAGGTAGATGAAGAAGGCCGCGACGCCCAGCGAGGCGACGCCGGTCATGCCCATGAAATGCGGATCGCGCAGCAGCAGCCAGAACGCGCGCAGCGTGCTGCCCAGCCCGCTGCCGCGGCGCTCCGCGGGCGGGCGCGTCTCCTCCAGCGCGAAGCCGACCAGGCCCAGGCCGAGGAGACCGATGGTGCCCACCGTCCAGAACACCGCGGGCCAGCCGGCGGCCTCGACGATGAAGCTGCCCGCCAGCGGCGCGAGGATCGGGCTCACACTGAACACGAGCATCAGCAGCGACATCAGCCGCGTGGCCTCCACGCCGGTGTGCAGGTCGCGGACGATGGCGCGCGTGATCACGTTGGGCGCGCCGCCGCCCAGCCCCTGCACGAAGCGGAACGCGACCAGCGTGCCGATGTCGGGCGCGAGCGCGCAGCCCACGCTGCCGGCGACGAACAGCGCGATGCCGGCGTACAGCGGCGCCTTGCGGCCGAACATGTCCGACGCCGGGCCGTACAGCACCTGGCTGAGCGCGAACGACAGGAAGAACACGGTCAGGCTCAGCTGCACCGCATGGGTGTCGGCCCGCAGCGCGCGGCCGATGGCCGGCAGCGAGGGCAGGTACATGTCGATCGCGAACGGCCCGATGGCCGAGAGCAGGCCCAGCACGAGGGCCAGGCGCAGGAAGGAATGCTTCATGGAACTTCGGGGAATGGGGCCGCGAAGTATAGGGACGGCGACAATGCCGGCCGGATGACATCGAACCTGAAGACGCTCGCCGACCTGCGCGCCGGCCGCCTCGCCGGCGCCACGCACCTCGACCTGCGCCATTGCGGCCTGGAGGAATTCCCGCGCGAGATCCTCGACCTGGCCGACACCCTCGTCACGCTGGACCTGTCGTCCAACCGCCTGCGGGCCCTGCCCGATGATCTGCCGCGTCTGCGCGCGCTGCGCACGCTGTTCTGCTCTGCCAATCCCTTCGAGACGCTGCCCGCCGTGCTGGGGCGCTGCGCGGGCCTGGACATCGTCGGATTCAAGGCCAACGCGATCACGCAGGTGCCGCCGGAGTCGATCCCCGCGAGCCTGCGCTGGCTGATCCTCAGCGACAACCGCATCGAGGCGATGCCCGAGACGCTGGGCGACTGCCGCGGCCTGATGAAGCTCGCGCTCGCCGGCAACCGCCTGGCACGCCTGCCGCAAGGCATCGCGCGCCTCGACCGGCTGGAGCTGCTGCGGCTGTCGGCGAACCGCTTCGAGCGCCTCGAGGATGCGCTGACCGACGGCCTGCTCGCGCTGCCGCGGCTGACCTGGCTTGCCTACGCGGGCAACCCGTTCAACGCCGCGCGGGAGGCGCGTGCGCTGGCGTCGACACCCATCGCGCCCGTCGCCTGGCACGAGCTGCAACTGGGCGAGCTGCTGGGCGAGGGCGCGTCGGGGCACATCTGGTCGGCGCGCTGGCATCCGTCCACCGGAGGCGATCGCGCCGTCGCCGTCAAGCTCTTCAAGGGCGCGGTCACCAGCGACGGCCTGCCCGGCAGCGAGATGGCGGCGTGCATCGCAGCGGACGTCCACGCGCACGTGATCGGCGTCGAAGGCCGCGTCCACGGCCACCCGCAGGGCGCGCAGGGCCTCGTGATGGGCCTGATCCCGCCGCGCTACCGCAGCCTGGCCGGCCCGCCGAGCCTGGCCAGCTGCACGCGCGACGTCTATGCGCCCGACGCGCGCTTCACGCCCGCGCAGGCCGGCGCGATCGCGCGCGGCGCGGGCGACGCGCTCGCGCACCTGCACGCGCAAGGGCTGATGCACGGCGACTTCTACGCGCACAACCTGCTGGTCGACGACCACGCGCACGCCTTGCTGGGCGACTTCGGCGCCGCCTCGTTCCTGCCCGAGGACGACGCCGGGCGGGCCGACGCGCTGCGGCGAATCGACCGGCGCGCGCTGGACGTGCTGGTCGACGAGCTCGCCGGGCGCACCGGTGCCTGAGCGGTGCGCGCCGCACCCTAGAATCGCCCGCACGAAGGGAGACCGCATGCCGCGTTCGCGCTCGAAGGGACGCCTGGTCGTCTGGATCCTGCTCGCGATCCTCGCGCTGCTCGCGTTGCTGACGGCCGCCGCGCTGTGGGAGATGCAGCGCAGCCTGCCGCAGATCGACGGCCAGGCGCGCGTGCCCGGATTGCGCGCGCCGGCGACGATCGCGCGCGACACGCTCGGCACCGCCGTCGTCAAGGGCGCGAACCGGCTCGACGTCGCGCGCGGCCTGGGCTTCGTGCACGCGCAGGAGCGCTTCTTCGAGATGGATCTGGCGCGGCGCTCCGCGGCCGGCGAACTGTCCGAGCTGTTCGGCGCGTTCGCCCTGGAGCGCGACAAGAAGCGCCGCGCGCACCGGATGCGCGCCATGCTCACGGCGCGCTACGCCACGCTGGATGCGGGCGACCAGGCGCTGCTGCAGGCCTATGCCGACGGCGTCAACGCCGGGCTTGCCCGCTTGCAGGCCAGGCCCTGGCAGTACGTGCTGCTGCGCGCCGAGCCGCGGCCCTGGCAGGCGGCGGACTCGCTGCTGGTGGTCGGCGAGATGTTCTGGATGCTGCAGGGCGCCAGCGTCGAGGACGGCCTCGAGCGCGCGCAGCTGCGCGGGTGCGTCGGGAACGACGTGTTCGACTGGCTGGAGCCGCGCGGCGGCACCTGGGACGCGGCGCTCGACGGCTCGGTGCTGCGGCCCGGTGCGATGCCCGGCCCCGGCCGGCTCGACCTGCGCAAGCCGCTGCCGCCGCTGCCGGCCTCGGGCGCGTCGGCGACGCTCGCGCGCGCCGGCGACGCCTCGTTCCTGGACGACGAGGCGCGGCCCGACCCGCACGAGCCGCTGGTGGGCAGCAATAATTGGGCCGTCTCCGCCGGGCGCAGCGTCACCGGCGACGCGATGCTGGCCAACGACATGCACCTGGGTCTGGGCGTGCCGGCGATCTGGTTCCGTGCGCAGTTCGAGATCGGCGACGGCCCGGGCGCGATCCGGGCCGCGGGCGTGACCCTGCCAGGCGTGCCGGCGATGGTCGCCGGCTCGAACGGCCACGTCGCGTGGGGCTTCACGAACTCGTACGGGCAGTGGTTCGACTGGGTCGAACTGCCGGCGCAGCCCGATGCGTCGGGGATGACCCACGTGGCCGAGACGATCCACGTCAAGGGCGGCCACGACGTGGCCATCGATGTCGCGCAGTTCGCCGGGCTGCCGCTGCTCGAGAAGGACGGCGCGCACGCGTATGCGCTGCGCTGGTCGGCCGACATGGCCGGCGCGTACGACCTGGGGCTGGACCGACTGCTGGGCGCCCGCGACGTCGCCTCGGCGCTGGCGATCGGCGCGGGGGCGGGCATTCCGCACCAGAACATGCTGGTCGCCGACGCGCACGGCGACATCGGCTGGACCATCGCCGGCCGGCGGCTCGCGTTCGGCCAGGAATCGGTCGGCGGCGCCGTGGCCGACGGCTTCGGCCGATTCGTCTCCGGCGCGGACGCCGCCGCCGCCCAGGCGCGGGCGCCGGCGCGAGGCGTCGCGCCGGTCATCGAGGCGCCCGCCGACGGGCTGCTCTGGACGGCCAACGCGCGCACCTTCGACCAGGCGCAGGCGCCGGGTCCGGCGGCCAGCGGCGTGTCCGCGCGGGTGGCGGGCCTGCGGGCGATCGGCGACGGCGGCTACGACCTCGGGGCGCGCGCCCAGCAGATCCGCGACCGCCTGCGCGCTGCGCCCAAGTTCGACGAGCAGACCCTGGGCGCGATCCAGTTCGACGACGAGGCGCTGTTCCTGCGCCCATGGTCGGGCCGCATCGCCGGCGTCGCCACCGGCCCGACGGCGCGGCCCGACGTCATCCGCTTGCTCAAGGACTGGAACGGCCGCGCCGACGCCGACCAGGCCGGCTACCGCCTGGTGCGCGAAGTGCGCAGCCGCGTGATGGACGCGTTGTGGACGGCATGGACGCGCCCGCTGCTGGCCCGGCCGGGCTGCGCCGTGCGCGACTACAGGTGGCACGCGCGCTTCGAGTACGCGGTCGAACAGGCGCTCGACACGCAGCCCGCGCACCTGCTGCCGCCCGGCTTCGCGAACTGGGACGCGTTCCTGCTGGCGCAGCTCGACGCGACCGTGGCCTCGATGACGCGCGACGGCACGCGGCCGCTCGCGCAGGCGACCTGGGGCGAGGCCAACGAGAGCCGCATCGGGCATCCGCTGGCGCGCGCGCTGCCGGTGCTGTCGCGCTGGCTGGACATGCCGTCGCGGCCGCAGTCGGGCGACGGCAACATGCCCCACGTGTCGGCGCCGTCGTTCGGGCAGTCGGAGCGCCTCGTCGTCGCGCCGGGCCACGAGGAGCGCGCGACGCTGAGCATGCCGGGTGGACAGAGCGGCCATCCGATGTCGCCGTGGTACGGCGCCGGGCATGGCGACTGGGTCGCGGGACGGGCGGTACCGCTGCTCGCGGGGCCTGCACGCCACGTGCTCGAGCTCGATCCCTGAGCATCCGATCAGTGCGAATTTTCGGGCAATCCCCGCGGGCGGCTGCGTCAAGTTCGGGCAGGGCGGGCCGATACCCGAATGAATCACCGCCATGCCGAGCCCCCGCGTGCCCCGTTCCTCCGCCGAAGCGACGACCTCGACGCCCCGCCCTCTGCCCCAGGCCGAGTGGGCGACATGGCGCCGCCTGATGCAGGTCTACCGGGATCGCGACACCGAGTCCGCCGAGATCCGCGCGCGCCTCGTGCAGTGGGTGACCTTCGTCTCGCCCTGGTTGATGGGCTGCAACGCGCTCAGCGCGGTACTGCTCGCATGGGCGCTGCCGGCGGCGGTCGCCCCGTGGCTGCGCTGGGCCTGGTGCGGCTCGATCTGCGCCCTGTGCCTGTTCGGGCTGGCCAACTGGTGGCGCCATCGCCGCAAGGTGCCTACGCGCGTCAGCCCGGTCGTGGTGCGCAAGGCCCTGCTGCATGCCGGCCTGCTGGCCGCGCTGTGGGCCGCGCTGCCGTGGCCGGTGTTCGCGGACGGTGCGCCCTCCGCGCAGATCCTGATCGCCGGCGTGATGCTGGGCCTCGTGGCCGGCGGCGGCTTCGTGCTGACGCCGCTCGCACCGGCCGCGATCGTCTTCACCGGCATCATCGGCCTGTCCACCAGCGCCGCCGTGGTGCGCATGCACGACCCGATGGCGCTGTTGTTCTCGGTGCTGATGGCCGGCTACACGGTCGTCACGATCGCCGCCGTGATCCTGGGCGCGCGACGCTCGGCCGGCGCGCTGCGCGCCGAACGCGAGGCCGATCGCCAGGGCCAGCTCGTGGCGCTGCTGCTCAAGGACTTCGAATCGCAGTCGGCCGACGTGATGTGGGAGACCGACGCCGCGGGCCGCCTCGTGCGCGTCACGCCCAAGCTCGTCGCCCTGATGCGCCTGGAGGAGGACGCCGCCGGCAGGCGCGCGCTGCTGGGCTGGTTCGAGGACCAGGCCGCCGATGCCGAGGCGCGGGCCGCGGTCGGCAAGCTGCGCCAGGCCTTCGACGCCGGCCAGGCGTTCCGCCAGCGCGGCATCCCGGTCACCGTCGCCGGCTCGTGCCGGCGCTGGTCTCTGACCGCGCGTCCGCTGGTCGACGAGAGCGGTGCCGACCAGGGCTGGCGCGGCGTCATCACCGACATCACCATGGAGCACGATGCGCAGTCGCGCATGCAGCAGCTGGCGCTCGTCGACTCGTTGACGGGCCTGGCCAACCGCGGCCAGCTGCGCGACAAGCTGCAGCTCAAGATCGCGTCGGCCGCGCGGAGGCCGGCCGCGCTGCTGTGCCTGGACATGGACCACTTCAAGCGCATCAACGACACGTTCGGCCACGGCACCGGCGACGTCGTGCTGCGCGAGACGGCGCGCCGGTTGCGCAAGCTGGTGCGCGCCTCCGACATCGTCGCGCGCGCCGGCGGCGACGAGTTCGCCCTGCTGCTGGACGACATCAGCGGCGAGGAGGACGCGCTGCGCTTCGGCCAGCGCGTTGTCGCCGAGCTCAATCGCGCATTCTCGAGCGACGCCGGGGCGATCAACGCGAGCGCCAGCGTGGGCGTGGTCACCATCCCCGGACACGGCACGTCCGTCGACGAGCTGCTGGCCAACGCCGACCTGGCGCTGAGCAGCGCGAAGGCCGCCGGACGCGCACGCGCCGAGATCTTCCATGCCGACATGGGCGAGCGCCTGCGCCTGCGCATGACGCTGGAGCGCGACCTGCGCCAGGCCGTCGCGCGCAAGGAACTGCGCCTGCACTGGCAGCCGCAGGTCGACACTTCCGAGTGGCGCATCAGCGGCTGCGAGGCGCTGCTGCGCTGGCAGCACGGCGAACAGGGCCTGATCCCGCCGATGAACTTCATCCCGCTGGCCGAGGAGACGGGCCTGATCGTCGAGCTCGGCGAATGGGTGCTCAACGAAGCCTGCCGCGTCGGCGCGCACAAGCTGGCCGGCTTGATGGTGGCGGTCAACGTGTCGCCGATCCAGGTGGTGCGCGACGACTTCGTCGGCGTCGTGCGCCGGGCGCTCGCCGCCAGCGGCCTGCCGCCGCAGCGCCTGGAGATCGAGATCACGGAGTCGCTGTTCATCGACGCGTCGCCCAAGGCGCTGCGCAATCTCGAGTTGCTGCGCCAGATGGGCATCCGCGTCGCGCTGGACGACTTCGGCACCGGCTATTCGTCGCTCGCCTACCTGCGCCAGTTCCCGTTCGACACGCTCAAGATCGACCGCGCCTTCGTGCGCGAGCTCGTCACGCAGCATGACGCCCGCGCCATCGTGCGCAGCATCGTCGAACTGGCGGCCGCGCTCGGCATGAGCACCGTGGCCGAAGGCGTGGAGGAACCGGCGCAGTACGAGCTGCTGCGCCGCGCGGGCTGCGCCGGCGTGCAGGGCTTCCTGATCGCGCGGCCGATGCTCGTCGAGCAGGTCGTCGAGATGCTGGACAGCTGGGCGCTGCAACGCGCGCCGAAGTCCGACTCGGTGCCCGATTCGATCTTCGCGCCGATCGACGACGACGCGGTGCCGGGCGACGTGCGGGCGATGGACGGCGGCGCGGTGCACTGAACGGCCGCGCCCCGCTCCAGAGCCGTCCCCCGGGGCGGCTTTCTGCCTTGTGCGGCCGTCGATCGGGGCGGATTCCTGCGGCTCCGTGCACGACGTCCCGCCACGGGAGGTCAGGCCTCAATATGGACTCGATGCGGCCGATAGCCAGGGTTGTTCGTCCATACAACGTTGTCAAGGGAGATCTGCGATGCAGGACAAGTCCAAGACAGGCCAGGCATTGATCGGCGATCGCGTGATGGCCGCCGCCCTCGTGCTCGGTGCGCTGGCCTCGCTGGCGATCGCCAACGAATTCGGCCGGATGGGGCTCGCCGCGATCGGCGCGGGCGCGATCAGCGCCATCGGCCTGGGAGTCTGGATGGCGAGCCCCGGCTCGCTGTTGTCGCGCCTCGTCTTCGCGTTCGCGCTGACGGCGATGGTGGCGCTGCACATCGACCTGGGGCGCGGCACGATCGAGTTCCACTTCGGCGTGTTCGTGGTGCTGGGCCTGCTGCTGGTGTACTCCGACTGGCGCCCGATCCTGCTGGCCGCCGGCCTGGTGGCCGTCGAGCACCTCGTCACCGACCGCCTGCAGGCCCTCGGCGCCGACGTCTACTGCACGACCAGCCCGTCGATCCTGAAAGTGGTGATGCACGCCGTCTACGTGATCCTGCAGACCGGGGCCGAGATCTACATGACCCTCTGGATGAATCGCGCGGCCCGGCAGGGCGCGGCGTCGGCCGACGCGCTGACCGACACGCTCGAACGGCTGCGCGCCGCGCTGGCGACCACGCAGGAGAGCGCGGCGCGCATCGAATCGGCGTCGCACGAGATCGCCGGCGGCAATGCCGACCTGCGCCAGCGCACGGAGCATTCGGCGGCGCAGCTTCAGCGCGCCGCAGGGTCGATGGCCCAGCTCACGGCCACCGTCAACAGCAGCGCCGAGTCGGCCGAAGGCGCGAACCGCCAGGCCGCCTCCGCGTCGCAGGTGGCCGAGCGCGGCGGCGCGGTGGTGCGCGAGGTCGTGTCGAAGATGGACGACATCGCGACCTCCAGCCGCAGGATCGCCGACATCATCGGTGTCATCGACGGCATCGCGTTCCAGACCAACATCCTCGCGCTCAACGCGGCGGTCGAGGCCGCGCGTGCCGGCGAGCAGGGCCGCGGCTTCGCCGTCGTCGCGAGCGAGGTGCGCTCGCTGGCGCAGCGCAGCGCGACGGCCGCCCGCGAGATCAAGGGCCTGATCAACGCGAGCGTCGAGAACGTCGACGCCGGATCGCGCCTGGTCGGCGAGGCCGGCCGCACCATGCAGGAGATCGTGACGGGCATCCGCAGCGTGGCCGGCACCATCGACGAGATCTCGCGTTCGGCCACGGCGCAGAAGGCCGGCATCGTGGCGATGCACGACACGGTCGCGGACCTCGACGAGATGACGCAGCGCAACGCGGCACTCGTGCAGCAGAGCGCGGCCGCCGCGGAGAGCCTGCACGTGCAGGCTGGGCGCCTGACGGAGGTGGTGTCCTCGTTCCAGCTCGGGCACTGAGCGCGGCGCCGCGGCTGCGGGCTCAGCGCGCGGGCGCCAGCTCGAGGACCAGCACCTGGAACGGCGCCAGCGCGATGCTCCGGGCCTGCCCGGCACGCAAGTCGCGCGGCGAGGCCTTGCGCTCCCACGCCGGCTGCGCGATCCAGTGCCGGTCGGCGTCCGGCGGCAGCTCCAGCGCCGCGCCGACGTCGAGCGCGAAGTCCTGCGGCCTGTCCGACGGATTGCGCAGCGTGACGATCGCGTGCCCCGGCCGCCACGCGGCCCAGCCGTAGACCTGCAGCCGCGCCGGGTCGCCGCCGATCCAGTGGCTGTCGCGCAGCGTCGCGGCATTGGCGCGGGCCCAGGTCGCCGCGGCCGCGAGGTCGTCCCAGTTGCGCTCGGTCAGCAGGTCGGGCGAGACGTACAGCTCCTGCAGGCCGGTGCCCGAGGCGAAGTAGGAGCGCAGCTCGGAGGCGAAGTCGTCGAACGGGTCCGTGTCCAGGCCGCGCGCCTTGCGGGCGTAGACGATGCCGTGCAGCATCAGTGAGTTCAGCGGATACAGCGGCCCAAGGCGGACGATGCCCCCATAGGTATCGGCGTCGCGGTAGGTGATCCAGCGCTGGCGGTTGCTGCCGACGCCGGCGAACTCGTGGTCCTCGCCGCCGCGCCAGATCGAGTCGGCCGTGCGCAGCCAGAACGGCGACGGCCAGGTGCCGGTGGTCAGGTTGATGAACAGGTCGGGCTTGACCGCACGCAGGTCGCCGATCAGGGCGATCGCAGCGGCGAAGTCGCTGTCGAAGGCGCTTCCCGGCGTCACCTTGTCGGGGCTGCCGGTGCCGTCCAGCTTGAACTGGTTGATGCCGTCGTCGCCGAGCAGGCGCAGCGTCGCGTCGTGGAACAGCGCGAAGTACTTCGGGCCGGACAGCGCGAGGCCCTGGTCGTCCACCTCCAGGCCGGCGGCCCTGGCGGCGGCCAGGCGTTCCTCGCGCGGCGGGCCGTAGCCGCCCCACGGGGACAGCCACACGCCGGGCGCCGCGCCCGCGCGCTGCGCGGCCGCGCGCACGCGCGCGAAGCCGTGCGGGAAGTGCTCGTTGAAATGCCAGAGATGCTGGTGGTCGTCCCAGCCGTCGTCGAACA
>Ga0207695_10012301_pt1 | contig 10280 bp, 10 predicted proteins | sample KBSC54metaG_FD_184354 | JGI IMG/M metagenome (GOLD analysis project Ga0207695, IMG submission 184354) | Corn rhizosphere microbial communities from Kellogg Biological Station, Michigan, USA - KBS C5-4 metaG (SPAdes) (version 2) | ecosystem: Host-associated > Plants > Roots > Rhizosphere > Soil... | reverse complement strand
ATTTATTCGAGCGATCTCGCGAGGGCGATGGAGACCGCGAGGCCGCTTTCAAAGTTGACCGGGTTGGCGATCAACGGCACACAGGCCTTTCGCGAGCGCAGCGTCGGCGTGATGGAAGGACTGACCTTTGAAGACGCCGCTCAACAACATCCAGAGCAGTACGCAGCGCTATTGAGGCGAGACTTCGAACACGTGCTGACTGGTGGCGAGAGCTATCGCCAATTACTCGATCGCGCCTGGCAGAAGCTGGACCAGATCATCGCGCAGAATCGCGGCGGCAAAATCGCCGTATTCAGTCACACCGGAACGATCTGCATCCTGGCGCTCCACCTCATGGGCGCGCTCGACTCACCAGAGCTAAAACCCGTCTGGATCTCCAGCGCGAATTGCGGCATCACGCGATTCGAGTTACGTGATGATGGATTCGTGCGAGTTCTTTCCGTCAACGATACGAGCCACCTGGCAGGTGTTTAGCCGCAAAAAGGCACAAAATGCGCAAAAGGTTAAATAATTATTTTGTGCCTTTTGTGCCTCTTTGCGGCTAAGCTTGATGTCGCGAATAACCTGGACCAGAGACGTGGGCCAATTCTCCCTTGTCGATCTATTTAGGAGTCATCCCTTTGAGGCGTTGACTGAGGCCGCCTTTAACTGTCCCATACGTTCCTTTCTTTGAAAGGTTCTTTCCACTACTAATCCAACTGATCTCGAGAATGGACCTCCACGTCGCGACCATTTGCTGATCGAGCTGCAAGATGCCTTCGCGTGTTACACCGGATGGCGGTGGAGCGAAGCCCGCAAGCTTGTCGTAAACACGCCCCCGATCTTCTCCGTTGACGCGAGCGAGTAAATGCCACAGCGTCAGCGTGTCGCGCGGCCGCGCCTGGTTCAACAAGGAAGTCAGGGCCTCACTCCTGGTGTCAGCGTCGCCGTTGAAGTCAACTGCTCTCAGCGCTTCGCGAAAGTACTGCGTGGAGTCATCGAAGTAAGGCGTGCCCGGACCAATTCCCTTTTGTGTTTCGCACACAGCACCTGCCGGAACCATTGATTCACGATCCTTCAATTGCAGTGCAACCCATCCCGACGTAACTCGCAACAGACTTCCGCCGTAGTCGTCAACTTCAAGCGTGTAGGCACAACCCATATCAGCCGCTACTGCTGAAGGCGTATCGACAAAGAAGAGTCGCGGTGGCGCCCAGATGTGTGCGCTCATCTTCCCGCGCACGAGCTCAAGACGATGTTCCGTTGGTTCTGTTGCCAATAATCTGATGCGAGTGTTCTCGTCGATGTCGACGTTGCCGATCGAGCCGACGGCGATTCGCGCGCGTGAGCCTTTGTCTGTTTCCAACACCTGCCCGATTTTAAGTTCGCCGTCGTCGTTGATTCTTTGATTGCCGATCCTTGGCGCGCCGTCCAGGCGGTTTACGCGCCACGAAGGTTTTACGGTTAACGAAACCTGTGGTCCAGCGGGCAGGGTTGGTGATGGAAGATTGCTGTAATACAGCGCGAATCCACCGAGAACAACAAGAATCGCAGCGGCAGCCGCTCCGAATGCAAAAATCGGACGTCTTCCTGAAATGCGGTGACTTGTGACAGCTTCAGTTGGAACGTCACTCTTCCCGTCGAGCACATCTTCAATCTCACGCCAAATATGATCCGGAGCAGAAAGCTTCGGGAGTTGTTCGGCGAGTTTGATACCGAGCTTTACCTCTTCAAATTTTGTTCGACACTTTGCGCACGAAATAATATGTGCCGCAAACTCCTTCGACTCTTCGTTCGACAGTTCTCCATGACAATAAGCTGAGATATCTTTTGTAACGTGTTTAGAAAACATCAACTACTCTCCCCATACTGCGGGATTGTTCAAGTGTGATAGACGCTTCGCCAACTGGCTGTGACCGCGGTTGAGACGCGAAGCTACAGTGCCTTTCGAACACCCCAGCACGCTCGCAATCTCGTCGTACGACAAGCCCTCGATGTATCTCAAAAGTATCGGCAACCGAAATCTTGGTTTGAGTTGTGCAATGGCTGCCTGGACCGCCTCGGCAACTTCGAGTCGAGCGTAGTGCTTCTCCTGCGGTTTTTTGTCGCTCGCGTTTCGCATCGCAACCGTCTCTCCCAAAGGAAGCAACCTCTTGCTACGGCGCCGTTCGTCGTGACACGCGTTGACGACGAGCCGGTAAAGCCAGGTGGTGAATTCTGAATCACCTCGAAACTGACGAATCGCTGTAAATAACTTCAGAAATACGTGCTGCGTGACGTCGTCCGCCACTGCCCGGTCGCCGCCGGAGGAATAGACCGCGATGGAGAACACCTTGTCTTTGTAAGTTTCGAACAGGAGTTGAAAAGCTGCGCGGTCGCCCTGCTGGCAGGCTTCGATAACCCGTCCATCAATAAGCTTTTCAGCCATCACCATTGAGGTTAGACGACCTGCACCGAGGAATTCTTCCAAAAAGAAAACCACAGATTACACAGATAATATACGGATTGGATCCGTATTCATCTGTGTCATCTGTGGCTAATATCTTTACGTTTATTTAACGAGTGACGTGCACGAGCATCTCGGTGCCTGACTCGATCTTCAGCTCTTTACTGCCCTGCACCGCCAAAGATCCGGCGCCGCCGGCGCCGCCGATGATCAATCCAATCGCAGCACCTTTACCGCCGCCCGCAATGCCACCGACAATCGCGCCGACCGTCGCGCCGATGCCTGCTCGTTTCACTGTCTGCTTGGTCCTGCTTCCTGACTCAACTCCACCTTCATTGTCAGCCTTGCCTCCATCGTCGCCGTAAACTCTCGTCACGTATCCGTGGAGTACGCCTTTGCGCCCGTCGCGCATCTCGACTGAATCAAACGCCAGATTCATGGTGGTCCGGCCTTTGATTTTTCCTGACTTCTGAATCGAGCTGACGTGACCGTAGAGCCTCGCTTCGTCGAAGCGACTCGGATCGATCACTGTCGCAGTGAATCTATCACCCACTCGCGAGTCTTTACTTGATAACGTGTCGTTTAATCTCACTTTTAAATCGGTGCCCACAGGCACGAGCGGAACTACTCTTCGCGTTGTCGTTTTGCGCTTAACAGTCGGTCGTGTCTGAGCAAAGCCGAGCGACGTCAATCCTAAAATCACAGTCAACACCAGAACAGTCCGCAAACTGTTTTGCAGTAGATATTTCATATAGTCCTCCAAATCCAGTAACAAATTACGGGGGAAGGCCCTAAGTCGGGTTATCGGCAATTCCAGTTAACGCCGTGGCAGCAAGACCGGCACCTTCTTCACCTTCGAAATACCGTTTGCGGTGAACGCTGCCATCGGAGTCGAAAATGTATGCCGAAGGGGCTTCGCGCATGATGATATCTTGCAGGCGCATCAGGCCGTATAGAAGAGCTTCGGGTCTGGGAGGGCAGCCAGGGATGTAAACATCCACCGGAATGCAGCGATCGACTCCCTGCATCGTGGAGTATGAATCGAATGGACCACCGGTGGAGGCGCAAGCGCCCATCGCGATCGCCCATTTGGGTTCGGGCATTTGATCGTAGACGCGGCGAACGACGGGACCCATTTTTAGGGTGACTGTGCCGGCGATGATGATCAGATCGCTTTGACGTGGACTGGGACGAAAGACGCCGGCCCCGAAGCGATCGATGTCGAATCTGCCCGCGCCCGTGGCAATCATCTCAATGGCACAACACGCCAAACCAAAGGTCATGGGCCAGAGCGCAGACTTTCGCGCCCAGTTAACAACCGGCGCCGCGATGTCGACAGTCTTTGCCCCCACCGTGCGACGAACGGAATTCATGATCGAATCGACGGTAGTTAGGACAAAGCCCTCTTCATGTTCAGCCATTTTTCACGCCCACTCAAGCGCGCCCTTGCGCCACGCGTAGTAATAACCAACCACCAGGATCCCAATGAACACGAGCATCTCGAGCAGCGCGAACTTCGTAAACGAGAAGTCGTCGCCCATGAAGATGATGGCCCACGGAAGTAAAAATATAGTTTCGACGTCGAAAATCAGAAACAACATCGCTACGATGTAGTAGCGCACCGTGAATCGTTCGTGCGCCTCAGTTGTCGGATCGATGCCGCACTCGTAGGGCCGCATCTTGCTTTTTTCGTACTTGATTGGCCTTAAGAATCGACCGAGGATAAGAGGCAGGACAGGAAAGATCACAGCCACGGCGAAAAAGATCATTACCGGCCAATAAGCTGTTATGGAACTTCCGACGTTTTCTGTTGTGGTCGTTGCTGCCTGAAGAAGCATCGTTTACCTTGAGAACACCAAAATAGTAAGCGTCCGCTAAGATTGTTGTCAACGACGAGTTTTGAAATCAAGACCACTCTTGGACGAGGTCAGTACCGTAACGCGGTAGCGTCGGGTGAGTCTCGGCTTGCGTATTGCTGGGGGACCCGACGCTACCGCGTTACGGTACTGACCTCGTCCAAGAGTGGCCTTTGAAGCTAAAGCTGTTCACATCGATGTAACTTCACAGCAAGGTCGATGTAAGGTTGCGGACATATCCTGCGATGTCTCGAGCAATCCAGATCAAAAGATTCAAAATCAGCGAGGACCTGAACCATGACGCTCTCGATTGGCAATCGCCTAATCTTGTTGTTCTCCGTTCTTTTACTCGGTTTTATCTCTGCGAATGCACAGCAAATGCTGAAAAACCCTGGTGATCCACCCGATCCGAACGTCGCCGAACGCGTGCGGGCTCTCGAGGGCGAGTTGGAACGGCAAAACGCCAAGCTGGATCAGTTGCAAAAGACGCTCGAAGAACAACAGCTAACAATCAAAGCCCTGCTCGAAAAACTCTCCGGACAAACAACTCCAACAGCGGCAAAGGCAAGCGAAACCGTACTCGCCGTCGCTGCCACTACCGTGACCGCCGAACAACAGGCGCCCACAGTCGAACAGCGACTCGCGAAGGTCGAAGGTCAAGTCACGAAAATCGGTCCACTTCGTGTCAGCGGTGACTTACGGCTGCGGTTCGATGGGATCTTCCGAAGCGCAACTGAACCCCCAGATCCTCCTCTCGAACACGTGCAAAATGTGCGTATGCGGTATCGTTTGCGGCTGAATTTCGATACCGACATCCATCCGAATCTGAGTTTTCACGCGCAGCTCGCTACCGGACCGCCAAATAATCCGCTCTCGACCAACCAGGACTTCACCTCAATCACCGCTCGTCCACCTTTTTCAATCAGCGAGGTGTGGGTTGAATACCGGCCGGCGAAATCGGTTCAGCTTCAGGCTGGTCGCGTGCAGAGTATCTTTGCCGACAACTCCCGCTTCTTGTTTGATGACGACCTTCGTTTCCATGGCTTTAACGAACGTTATGTAGCCAACTTCAAACCTAACGACGCGTATCTCTCGAGCCTCGAGCTGCGTGCAGGTCAATATGTTTTTTCGAATCCGACCGTTGCCGTAATCGCACCGAATAGCCCACTCGCACGCGCAGGTGATGTCGTCGGCACAACCGGAAGATCATCGATGCTGTTTCACCAGGGATTTCTGGCTAATCAAACCTTCAACAAGCGTTGGAACAGTCAGATGGGCGCCGACATTCAACTCTTTCGTCACCCGAATCACATTCAGCTCGCTTCGACGCAGGAAGGGCTCGTCTTACTCGTACAACCCGGCCTGGGCATCGCACTCTCGGGACCTCTCACAGGAACCGGCAACGCTACGACGACGCCCGGCGGCGCAATGTACACCGCGCCCGGATTCCAGGTTCTTCGTTTGACCTACCGGCTCAATTACGCAGGTTTCACGCGCGGCGAACACGCCTTCCCGATTACTTTCAACGTGCAGGTCGCACGCAACGTCGCGACGGGTTTGAACGAACGCGATGCAATGCTGGCAGCGATGCAGATCGGCAGAATCACCAAACGCGGCGACACATCCTTTCTTTACGTGTTCTCGATCAAAGGTGCTAACTCTTTGATCTCACAACTGACTGATGACGACCTGGGCACAGGAACAGGCGTCAACATCAGAACAAATCACATTCGCTTCGAGTACGGAATCAGTCGGAAGGTAACGTTCCAGACTCTGTTGTACGTGCAGAATTCGCTGAGACGCAGTGGCCAGTATCCAAACTTCTTCGTGCCGGTTGGCGATTTCGCGCCGGTCACTTATCGAGTGCAGCCTCAGATCGTGTTTTCGTTCTAAGTTGAAGTTTCTCTCTGCGTATGTCCGCGTTCCTCTGAAAAAAATATCACCGCAGAGGCGCAGAGGAACGCAGAGATACGCAGAGAAGAAATTAGGGCACTACCTAGTCCAGAGTGCGCTTCACGCTCTTCGCGATCGATTTGATACGAGATTCTTTCGGCGGCGGAGCGTGTGAAAGATTGCAGTAGCCAGTGGGTTGACTCCCGGCCGGATAGGTCATGCGGCTTCGCAAAGGACACTCGGGTTTTGCGAGGAGACCGGTTTCGGGATCGATCGTCACCGTCACGGTCGCCACGGTGGGTACGGGTTCTGAAGGAATGCTCACCGGTGAGGTGACTTCGGAAGTTTTGTTCTCAGTGTTGGATCTTTGAGCGCCGTTTCTCACTTCCGCACGCGTGTTTGAATCAGGTCGCACCGGTTCAGTCGTAGCTGGTTCTTCAAGCTGTGGCTCTTCAGCGATCTGCCGGCTGCGTTGTTGCAACAAGCTTCGCGTGGTTATGGCGAAGACCGCAGCGAACACCAACAGGAAAATGGCGGCCCACTGCCAGTTGCTGCTATGGCGCGCAGTCGTCCTGGTGTGCGGAACGGGTTGCGACGCGTGCGGGGTGACAGGCTTCGGTATTTTGCCCGAGCTTATCTGCTCGTAGGCTTCGTTGATCTCCTTCAGCTTTTCCTGCGCCTTTTCCTGTAAACGCGGATCGTGCAGAAACCTGTCCGGGTGCCAAACCTTCGCCAGGTCTCGATGTGCCGCCTTCAATTCACGCATTGAAACGCCGGGTTTGACCCCCAGCACTTCGTAGGCCTTACTCAGGTCTGGATGCAAATGTTTTTTCCTCTACGACAGGATGTGCGCCAGTCTCGAGACCCCTCGCAGTAAGTCGGTAGCGGCGGGCACTGGTACCCCCATGTAGTGCATGACTGAAATCACTACAATTCCGACAGCCAGGCTTGTGACGATGGTTTTCAAAAGAGCGACCCCCAATTGAGTCAGGAAGGTCGAAAGCGCACGCCAAATTCTCCGGATTCTCCTCATAGATTTACCCCCAGACGCCAAGTCTGTTCGGCTTTGAGCTATTTACGGGGCTGTCGGGGGTGAGGTCGAGGCAAAATCTCAGGACGCCATTATCCCAGAGGCGAGCCGGATTGACAACATTGTTTTACGCCTTTGCTCTCATTCTCCCCAAGCTTTAGCTTGGGGAATACCGCTCTAGAATCATTGGGAAACCATTTAAATGGTTTTCAAGTGCATAGCGCGACGAGAACCCCAAGCTAAAGCTTGGGGAGAACGAGAGAAGGCAGGTGGATGGTGAATGTGGTGCCTTTGCCGAGCTCAGAGGTGACGCTGACTTCCCCGCCGTGGAGCAACGCGAGGTGCTTGACTATCGCCAACCCCAATCCGGTGCCGCCCATGTCCCTAGAACGCGCCCGGTCGACTCGATAGAAGCGCTCGAACAGTCGCTCCAGATGCTGCGCTGGAATTCCATCGCCATTGTCCTGCACCCGAATCTGGTCGCGAGTTCCTCGTTCGTGCGAAATCGAAACCGCTCCATGCTCACGACTGAACTTGATCCCATTGTCAATCAGATTTGTCAGCATCTGTTCGAGCCTGCGAGCGTCGGCATGGACCATAACGTCAGGCTCGACGTTATTTTCAAGCTTAACGTTTTGCGCCGACGCTTTGGCGGCGAGTGACGAACAAACATCCTCGACCAACTCATACAAATCGACATCTGCGGCCCTGAGCGTTACGTTGCCGCCTTCGATCGCAGTCAGCTCGAGAATGTCGTCGATGAGGGCGTGCATTCGCGAGGCGTTCTTGCGAATGATGGAAAGAAAACGCTGGCTGCTCTCCGGATCTGCCATCGCGCCCGTTTCCAGAGTCTCCACAAACGCAATGATCGCCGTCAGCGGCGTGCGCAGTTCGTGCGAAACGTTCGAGAGGAATTCCTGTCTTACGATCTCGAGTCGTTCTGTCCGCGTGATGTCGAAGAAGACACCGAGCGCGCCCTCGGCTCCATGTCCATTTGCGCTGCCGATCGGAACGACACGAAGATCGAACACCTGTCGCTCTGGTCCATGTGTCTCGACCTTCACATCGCTGCGCTCGATTCCCTTTAGACCATCCAGGAACGCACTGTAAATTGCGGGATTGCGAGTCAGTTCGGTTAATCGTTGCGACTTGAGCGCGGGCACAGAAGGATTGAAGAGTTTGTGAGCCGCGGCGTTCGATGCGACCACCCGCATGTCTTTGTTGACCACCAGGAGACCTTCACGCATGCCTGTCATCGTGGCTTGCAACAACGAACTCACCGCAAGACTTTCGGGTGATCGACTCTGATCGATCTGCTGGGAGTCTGAAGCGTCTTGCGACGCACTACGCGTGAACCACACTATCGCAGCCAGCAGCAACAAGCCGCCTAAAACCAAACGCACGCCGAACGAGGGAAAAACCAGTGCAAGGGTCGTGAGAAGAATGCAAGCGGCTATTAGTATGGACTGACGCTTATGCATAAGACGTGGAATTCTCTGCGTACCTCTGCGTAACTCTGCGATCTCTGCGTTAAATATGATCGTTATCGCAGAGATACGCAGAGGTACGCAGAGAACAACTCAAAATTATGAACAACCAACAAAACGATATCCAACACCCACGACAGTCTCAATGCAATCGCCGCACTTGTCGAGTTTCTGACGCAGGCGACGGATGTGCACGTCGAGCGTGCGTGCATCGCCGTAATAACTATAGCCCCACACGCTATCGAGCAACTGTTGTCGCGTAACTACGCGATCCGCGCTTCTCGCCAAAACAGACAGCAGTGTAAATTCCTTGTTCGTCAGTTTTATCTTCACGCCATCACACGCGACGCGGATATCGTCGAAATCGATGAGCAGATGATCGTCTTCATAAGTCTTGCCCATCGTCTCGTCAGCACGGCGCATGACGGCACGCACACGCGCTAAAAGCTCCCGCACGGAAAACGGTTTTGTGATGTAGTCGTCCGCCCCGAGGTCCAGGCCCGACACACGATCCGACTCGGACGCTTTAGCCGTGAGCATTATGATGGGCGTGCGTCTCGTAGCAGGCTCTCGACGCAGCCGCCGGCACAACTCGATCCCACTCATTCCCGGAAGCATCAGGTCGAGGATAATGAGTCGCGGTGGTTCGCGTTCGTTCAACGCCGCGGAGAGTCCTGCCTCGCCTGTGGGAGCAGTTACAGCAGCCAACCCCTCGCGCTCAAAATTGTATTTCAGACTCTCAGAGATGTCGGCGTCATCCTCGATGATCAGGATAGGGCGAGTCATAACTATTTCGTGTGCTTGATGAATGCAGCCTCAGACATGTAGACGGTTAATTCGCAGATGTCGGTAACGTAGTCTCCGATCCTTTCCAGGTGCTTCGCGACGAACAACAGCCGCGCATCGCGAGTCGCAGTGGCCGGCTCCGTCACCATCAGCTCGATCAGGCGATGAAATGTGTGATTGTAGAGATCGTTGATCTCACTATCGCTCTTGATGATCTCGCGCGCCTTAATCGCATCGCTCGAAGTGAAGGCGTCGAGCGATGCGCGCAACATCTTCAGAGCGTGACCGGCCATCCGATTCAGGTCGAGCACTGACTTCAGCTCGGGTTCGTTGTTCAGATCGATTGCAGCACGAGCGATATTGCACGCATGATCGGCGATGCGCTCCAGCACCGGCGCCATTTTTGCGACTGAGATGACAAAGCGCAGGTCACGAGCAGCAGGCTGACGGAGTGCGATGATGTCGATGCACTGGCGGTCGATCTCAACCTCAAGATGATCGATTTGGTCGTCGTGATCGAGGACCTGCCGGGCGACGTCGCTGTCGCGCTCGCTCAGTGAATGCATCGCACGCTCGAGTGCCTCTTCAGCTTCGCCTCCGAGCAGTAAAACGCGGTCGCGCAGCGAGCTTAATTCATCGTCCAAATGGCGGTGGATGTCCATAATTCTTTGTGCTTAGTACTTTGTGCTTAGTACTTTGTGCTTTGTGTTTTGTTACAAAGAACAAAGCACAAAGCACCAAGCTCTCTACCCAAACCTCCCCGTAATGTAATCCTCAGTCAATTTCTCCCTAGGGGCTGTGAA
>Ga0207695_10012300_pt1 | contig 10282 bp, 9 predicted proteins | sample KBSC54metaG_FD_184354 | JGI IMG/M metagenome (GOLD analysis project Ga0207695, IMG submission 184354) | Corn rhizosphere microbial communities from Kellogg Biological Station, Michigan, USA - KBS C5-4 metaG (SPAdes) (version 2) | ecosystem: Host-associated > Plants > Roots > Rhizosphere > Soil... | reverse complement strand
GGCGAGCCTGGCCCGCCCGTCTTAGTGCCGGAAGGGCTCGGAGCTAGTCGATCACCTTCGTCGCCGCGGCCCCATGCCGCGCATACAGCACAGTCGTTGTTTCCTGAAGCATAGTTGCCCTCCTGCTAGCTGGTGGAAATTCGCCTGCGTTCGTGGGAGTGTTTGGCCCCCGGATCGAGCAAAAGGAGTCACCGATGGCGACCACCATGGCCAGGCCCGCCGCCGAGGCGGTCAAAAAGCGCGCCGAGGAAGAGGGGATCGAGTTCTTCTTCGCCCAGTTCGTGGATATGAACGCCAAGCCGTCCGCGAAGCTCGTGCCCATGTCGAACTTCGAGCGCCTCGTCGGCGAAGGGGCCGGCTTCGCCGGGTTCGCCGCCGGCCCGATCGGCCAGACGCCGGCGTCGCCGGACATGATGGCCATCCCCGACCTGAACAGCTATACGCGCGTGCCGTTCAAGGACAACCTCGCCCGCTTCGCGTGCGACATCTACGTCGAGGGCAAGGAGTGGCCCTACTGCCCGCGCACGATCCTGCGCCGCCAGCTCGAGCGGGCCAAGTCGCTCGGCTACACGTTCAAGATCGGGATGGAGCTCGAGTTCTTCCTGCTCCGCGAGACGGCCGACGGCGGCATCGAGCTCGCCGACCCGCTCGACCGGCTCGACCAGCCCTGCTACGACATGAAGGGGCTGACCCGCCACTACGAGTTCCTGAGCCGGCTCTCGCGCTACGTGAACGAGCTCGGCTGGGGCAGCTACGCGAACGACCACGAGGACGCGAACGGGCAGTTCGAGTCGAACTTCGAGTTCGCCGACGCGCTCACGACCTGCGACCGGGCCATCTTCTTCCGCTACATGGTGCACGCCATGGCCCAGGCGGAGGGGATGCTGGCGACGTTCATGCCGAAGCCGTTCGGGCACCTGACCGGGAACGGCGGCCACTTCCACATGTCGCTTTGGGACGAGAGCGGCGAGCGCGACCTGTTCGCCGACGACGACGACGCCAACGGGCTCGGCCTGAGCCAGCTGGCCTACCAGTTCACGGCCGGCCTGAAGAAGCACGCCAAGGCGTACATCGCGGTCACGGCGCCGACCGTCAACAGCTACAAGCGGCTGACGACGACGGCGGGCACCCCCACCTCGGGCGCTACCTGGTCGCCGATCTTCATCACCCACGGCGCCAACAACCGCACCCAGATGCTGCGCCTCCCCGGCGGTCACGTCGAGGATCGCACCGTCGACGGCTCGTGCAACCCGTACCTGGCGGCGGCGGTCATCCTGGCCGCGGGCCTCGACGGCATCGAGCACGGCCTCGACCCGGGCAAGCACAACGACGAGAACCTGTACACGCTCTCCTCCGAGGAGCTGGCCAAGCGCGGCATCGAGCTCTTGCCGGCGAACCTGCTCGACGCCACCCGGCACCTGGCCGACGACCCGGTGCTCCGCGAGGCCCTGGGCAATACGGGCAGCGAGGACTACATCGACTACTACGTGAAGACGAAGCAGTCGGAGTGGGCGGCCTACCACGAGCAGGTCACGCCGTGGGAGGTCAAGAACTATCTGACGCTGTTCTAGGAGAAGGTGGGGACAGTCCCCGTCGCCGGCGGGGACTGTCCCCCGATGTTCGGGTTGGACATACGCTTCGGTGGAATTGGTTGCCGCCTGGCACTCGTCCTCTCCCCGCTCTCCGTCTAGGATCTGCGGCGGCTGTCGGAGGTTTTCGCCCATGTGCGGGCTGTGTGGATTTCTCTATATGGATGCAGATCGGGTGCAGCCCGTCTAGATGTCGTTTCTGCTGGAGTGCCCCAATTGCGGTCGTAGGCCGGTGGACGAGTACGCCTACGGCGGTGAGGTGACCGTGCGGCCGAAGTCGGCCGACGACGCCCGCGCGCTCTTCTCGTACCTCTACTTCCGCCAGAACGACGCGGGCCCGCAGCGGGAATGGTGGTTTCACTCCTCCGGCTGCCGGGAGTGGTTCCAGGCCGAGCGCGACACCCGCTCGAACGACGTCATGCAGGTGGCGCCCCCGGGAGGATTGACATGAACCGCCTGGCAGAGCGCCGCGGTGAGCTGATCGACCGCGGCCGCACCGTCACGTTCTCGTGGCGGGGCCGGACGGTCGAGGGCCTCGCCGGCGACACGGTCGCCTCGGCGCTCTACGCCGACGGTATCCGCGTCTTCTCGCGCTCGTTCAAGTACCACCGCCCCCGCGGCCTTCTGTGCTGCGGCGGCCAGTGCCCCAACTGCCTCGTCCAGGTCGACGGCGACCCGGCCGTGCGCGCCTGCATGACGCCCATCGAGGAGGGCATGCAGGTCGAGCACATCAACGCCTGGCCGTCGCTCGAGCGCGACGCCCTGCACACGCTGGCCTCGGCGACGCCGGCCTTCGGGATGCAGGTGGGCTTCTACTACAAGACGTTCATGCGCCCGCGCTGGGCGTGGAAGTACTACGAGAAGTTCCTGCGCTCGGCGGCGGGCCTCGGCAAGCTCGACCCGAACCACCGCCGCGACCGCCGCTACGAGAAGGTGCACCGGCACGTCGACGTGCTCGTGATCGGCGGCGGCGAGTCGGGCCTCGAGGCGGCGCTTCACGCCGCCCGCGACGGCCGCGACACGGCGCTCGTCGAGGAGGGCCTCGCGCTCGGCGGCCGGCTCGCGTTCTCCGGCATCGAGGGCGCCGACCGGGCGGCCGGCCTCACGGCGGCCGCGCGCGAGGCGGGCGTCGAGATCCTGCAGCCGGCCTGGGCCGGCGGCGTCTACGAGGGCAACCTCGTGCCCGTCTACCAGGGCGACACGATGTTCCGCTTCCGGGCGGGCGAGATCGTGCTCGCGACGGGCGTGATCGAGCAGCCGCTGGTGTTCGCGGGGAACGACCTGCCCGGCGTGATGCTCGGGTCGGCCGCGCGCCGGCTCGTGAACCAGTTCCGGATCGTCCCCGGCGACGACGCGGTCGTCCTCACCGTCGACGACCTCGGCATCGAGGCCGCCTGCGACTTGGCAGCGGCGGGCGTGGCCGTCTCGGCCGTCGCCGACACGCGCGAGGGCGAGACCGACGAGCGCCTGGGCGTCTACGGCATCGAGCACCTGCGCGGCTTCGCGCCCGTCCAGGCCCGCGGCCGCGGCGCCGTCAGCGGCGTGATCGTGGCCCGCGGCGGCGAGCGGCGCTCGCTCCCGGCCGACCTGCTCGTGATGAGCGGCGGCACGGTCGCCCAGTTCGGCACGCTCGTGCAGTCCGGCGGCTCGATCCGCTACGACGCCGAGCGCCGTATCTATGTGCCCGACAACGTCCCGGAGGGCGTCCGCGTCGCCGGCGAGCCGGTGGGGACGACCTCGGCCGTTCCGGCCTGCGCCAGCGGCGGCAAGGGCAAGCAGTTCGTCTGCTACTGCGAGGACGTGACGACGAAGGACGTGAACCTCTCGGTGAAGGAGGGGTTCGCCTCGCTCGAGCTCTCCAAGCGCTACACGACCGTGACGATGGGCCCCTGCCAGGGCAAGATGTGCCACCGAAACTCCGGGCTCGTCATGGCCCGCGAGCTGGGCGTCGATCCCGACGAGCAGCGCGTCGGCGTGACGACGGCGCGGCCGCCGCACAACCCGACGAGCTTCTCGCTCCTGGCGGGCCGCGGCTACGAGCCGGTCAAGCGCACCTCGGTGCACCACTGGCACGCCGACCGCGGCGGCAAGATGCTCTGGGCCGGCGACTGGAAGCGGCCGTACGACTACGGGGCGCCGGACGACGAGACCGCCGCCGTGCACGAGTCGCTCGGCCTGATCGACGTCTCGACGCTCGGCAAGCTGATCGTGCGCGGCCCCGACGCCGCGGCCTTCCTGGAGCGGATCTACCCGAACCGCTACGGCGACATGAAGCTCGCCCGCGTCCGCTACGGCATCGTTTGCGGCGACGACGGCTCGATCCTCGACGACGGCACGGTCGCCCGCCTTTCGGAGACCGAGTTCTACGTGACGACCACCTCGTCCGGCGCGGGCGGGATGGAGCAGTGGTTCACGTGGTGGAACGCGGTGTGGGGGATGGACTGCCAGATCGTGAACGTCACCTCCGCGATCGCGGCGTTCAACCTGGCCGGGCCGGACGCCCGCACCGCCCTTGCGGGCGTCACCGACTTCGACCTGGAGAACGACGCGTTCCCCTACCTGGGCGCCGGCCACGCCGAGGTCGCCGGCGTGCCCTGCCTGCTCCTGCGCATCGGTTTCGTCGGCGAGCTCGGCTACGAGATCCACTGCCCGGCGGCCGCCGGCGAGCACCTGTGGGAGGCCCTGATGGCGGCCGGCGAGAGCTTCTCGGTGAAGCCGTTCGGGCTCGAGCCCCAGCGCGTCCTGCGCCTCGAGAAGATGCACGTGATCGTCGGCCAGGACACGAACGCCGAGTCGCAGCCGCTCGAGGCCGGCATGCCCTGGATCGTCAAGCTCGACAAGGACAACGACTGGATCGGTCGCTACTCGATCGAGTGGTACCAGAACCGCGGCAACCGGGCCTCGCTGGTCGGCTTCGAGGGGTCGAACGGGACGGTGCCGAAGGAGGGCGCGCAGGTCGTCGTGAACGGCGAGCCCGTCGGCCGGGTCACGTCGTCGCGCTTCTCGCGCCGGCTGGGCAAGGCCATCGGCATCGCCTGGGTGCCGGCCGACCTCTCCGCCGAGGGCACCGCGATCACGTTGTCCGACCCGTCCGGGGCCCGCATCCCGGCCAGCGTCACGCTGCGGGCCTTCTACGACCCCGACCAGGAGCGGCTGCGGTCATGAGCGCGATCCGCGATCCGTACGCGTTCCTCTCGCCCGCCGCGGCGGCCGCGGGCGTCGGCCTGCGCACGCCGATGGAGCGCTCGCACCTGGCGGCCGGCGCCGAGCTGGGCGACGTCGACGGCTGGCGCGTCGCCGCCTACCCGGCGGCCGGCGCCGATGCGGCCGCGACCGTGACCGACCTCTCGCATCTGGGCAAGCTCGACGTGCGCGGCACGGCGGCCGAGCTCGACTCGCTCACCGGCGGCCTCCCGACCGGCGCCGCCCGCGCCGACGACGGCGTGTGGACGCTGCGCCTCACGCCCACCCACGGCTACGTGCTGTGCCCGTTCCCACGCGTCGCCGCGCTGCGCGAGCGGATCGGCGGCCCCGCGCTCGACGTGTCCAGCGCCTATGCCGCCGTCGCCCTCGGCGGCGAGCGCCGCCGCGACGTGTTCAACCGCTCGTCCGGCCTGGACGTGCGCGAGTCGCGCTTCGGCGCCGGCCGCTGCATGGCCGGCTCGGTGATGCGGGTGCCGACGCTCGTCCTGAACCGGGGCGACGACCTGGTGATGCTGGTCGCCTGGGAGTACGGCGAGTACTTCTGGGAGGCGATCATGGACGCCGGCGAGACGATCGGCGTGGCCCGTACAAGTGTCGTCGCGGCCGAGGCGCCGAGCGAGGAAGCGCAGCACCAGGAGCAGACGGCGTGATCGGGCTCCTGCGCAAGCACAGGTTCTTCCGCTCGCACCCGCTGCGGGCGAGCTACGACGCCGTCGTGATCGGCGGCGGCGCGCACGGCATGGCCACGGCCTACTACCTGGCCAAGGACCATGGCATGAAGAACGTGGCCGTGGTCGAGCAGAGCTACATCGGCGCCGGCGCCTCGGGCCGCAACACGACCATCATCCGGTCGAACTACCTGACGCCCGAGGGCACGCGCTTCTACGAGGCCAGCGTCCAGCTCTACAAGACGCTCTCGCAGGACCTGAACTTCAACATGCTGTTCTCGCAGCACGGCCACCTGACGCTGGCCCACTCCGACCGGTCGGTGAACACGATGATGGAGCGGGCCGAGGTGAATCGCCTCCTCGGCGTCGACTCGCGGGTGATCTACCCCGACGAGATCAAGGCGCTCGAGCCGATGCTCGACGTCTCCGACCACCCGACGTTCCCGATCCTGGCCGCGCTCTACCACCCGCCCGGCGGGATCATCCGCCACGACGCGGTTGTCTGGGGCTACGCCAAGGAGGCCGACCGGCTCGGCGTCGAGATCCAGCCCTACACCCAGGTCACCGGCATCACCCGCCAGAACGGCAAGGTGACGGGCATCGAGACCAACCGCGGGTCGATCTCGGCCGGCACGGTGATCTCCTGCACCTCCGGCTGGTCGACCCTCGTGGGCCGCCTGGCCGGGATCGAGGTGCCGATCACCACGCACATCCTCCAGGCCTGCGTGACCGAGCCGGTGAAGCCGCTCCTGCGCAAGATCATCGTCTCGGGGACGCTGCACATCTACATCTCCCAGTCCGACCGCGGCGAGTTCGTGATGGGCTCCGAGATCGAGCCCTACTCCGGCTACTCCAACAAGGGCACGTTCCGGTTCATCGAGGACCTGGCGATGCACATGGTGGAGCTCCTGCCGATGCTCGGCCGTGCCCGCATCCTGCGCCAGTGGACCGGCCTCTGCGACGTCTCGCCGGACTACGCCCCGATCATGGGCCTGACCGAGGCGGACGGCTTCCTGATCGACGCGGGCTGGGGCACCTACGGCTTCAAGGCCTCGCCGATCGTCGGCAAGACGATGGCCGAGCTGGCCGCCACGGGCAAGACGCCCGAGCTGATCGCGCCCTTCCGGCTGTCGCGCTTCTACGAGAACGAGCTCGTGTCCGAGCGCGGCGCGGCGGCCGTGTCGCACTGATGATGGTTGATCGATGACTCCTGCGATGCCCTGGGCGGCGAGCACCGAGCAGCGCAAGGACGCACCGAGCGTGGCGTGCTCTGCACGCGAGCGAGGGCGATGCGACGGTTCGCAGGCGCAGCGCCGTCGACAGTCAACCAAGATAGAGCGTTCGCGCGTCCAGGCGCGCCGAAGTCGTCGATCAACCATCTACGCAAGGAGACCGCGTTGAAGTCAAGCCTCGAGATCGCACAGGAAGCGACCCTTCGCCCGATCATGGACATCGCCCGTGAGATCGGCCTCGAGGAGGACGAGGTCGACCTGTACGGGAAGTACAAGGCCAAGGTGAACCTGAGCGCGCTCGACCGGATGGCGGGCTCCCCCGACGCCAAGGTCGTGTGCGTCTCGGCGATCACGCCGACCAAGGCCGGCGAGGGCAAGACGACGACGTCCGTCTCGCTGACGCAGGGGCTGGGGCGGATCGGGAAGCGGCCGGTGCTGTGCCTGCGCGAGCCCTCGCTGGGGCCGATCTTCGGCATCAAGGGCGGCGCCGCCGGCGGCGGGCTCACGCAGGTCGTCCCGATGGAGGACCTGAACCTGCACTTCACCGGCGACTTCCATGCCATCGCCGCCGCGAACAACATGCTGGCCGCCTTCATCGACCGGCACATGTTCTACGGCAACGAGCGCGGCATCGACCCCCACCGGGTCACCTGGCGGCGCGCGGTCGACATGAACGACCGCCACCTGCGCAACATCGTCAGCGGCCTCGGCGGCCCCACCCACGGCATCCCCCGCGAGACCGGCTTCGACATCGTGGCCGCGTCCGAGGTCATGGCGATCATGGGCATGGCCACCTCGCTGCAGGACCTGCGCAAGCGCATCGGCCGCATCACGGTCGGCTACGACGTCGACGGCAAGCCGGTCTACGCCGAGGAGATGGGCTGCGCAGGCGCCATGACCGTGCTGCTCAAGGACGCGCTGAAGCCGAACCTGATCCAGACGCTCGAGGGCCAGCCCTGCTTCATGCACATCGGCCCGTTCGGCAACATCGCTCACGGCAACAGCTCCATCGTCGCCGACCTCGTCGGGCGCAAGCTGGGTGACTACGTCGTGACGGAGTCCGGATTCGGCAGCGACCTCGGCATGCAGAAGTTCATGGACATCGTCTGCCGGGCCGGCGGCTTCCTGCCGAGCGCGGTCGTGATCGTGGCGACCGCGAAGGCGCTCAAGCATCACGCCGGGCTCGAGGACGATCCGCGCAACTCCGAGTCCGAGAACCTGAAGGCGATCGAGACCGGCTCTGCCAACCTCGCCCGCCACATCCAGAACGTGAAGCACTTCGGCCTGCCCTGCGTCGTCGCCGCCAACCGCTTCCCCGGCGACACCGACGCCGAGGTGGCGCTGGTGCAGAAGCTCGGGATGGAGCACGGCGCCCACGCCGCCGTCCTCAACGAAGGCTTCTCGAAGGGCGGCGCCGGCGCCGCCGAGATGGCCGAGGCGGTCGCCGACGCCTGCGAGCAGCCGAACACGTTCGCGTTCACGTTCGACGACTCCGACCCGATCGACGTCAAGATCGAGAAGATCGCCACCCGCGTCTACCAGGCCGACGGCGTCGACTTCCTGCCCGCCGCCCGGCAGAAGATCGAGCAGTACACCCGCGACGGCCTTGGGAACCTCTCGATCTGCATGGCCAAGTCGCATCTGTCGCTCTCGGCCGACCCGGCGCTCGTGAACGCGCCGACCGGCTTCCGCATCCCGGTGCGCGACATCCGCCCGTACACGGGCGCCGGCTTCCTGACCCCGCTCTGCGGCGACATCATGCAGATGCCGGGTCTGGGCAAGACGCCGGCGGGCTTCAACGTGGATATCGACGACGACGGCAGGACGGTTGGGCTCTTCTAGCGACCCCGACGTCGGGTCAGAGCCGTATCTGGCCGCCACGCTGGCCCAGTTCCTGGAGCGGCTGGCGGCGCGCACCCCGGCGCCCGGCGGCGGGTCCGTCGCCGCGGTCACGTGCGCGATGGCGGCAGGTCTCGTCGAGATGGCCGCAGCCTTCGACACGAGCGGCATGCTCGATCAGGTCGGCGCCCGCGCCCACGAGCTGCGCGGCAGGGCGGCGGCCCTGGCCGACGCGGACGGCGCCGCCTACGCCGAGGTGCTCGCGGCCCTGCGGCTGCCCGCGGGCCCGGAGCGCACCGCCCGGCTCGACGACGCGGTGGGCGGGGCGATCGACTGCCCGATGCAGGTGCTCGAGATCGCCGCCGAGGTGGCGACGCTCGCCGCCGACGTGGCCGCGCGCGGCAACCGAAACCTCGAGGGCGACGCCATCACCGGCGCGCTCCTGGCCGAGGCCTCCGCCCGCTCGGCCGCGACGCTCGCCCAGCTGAACGTGAGCATGCTCTCGCGCCACGCCATGGCCGACGCGCATCTCGAGCGGCTGCGGCCCGGCCTGGCGTGCGCCACCCGCGCCCGCGAGCGGGCCGTCGAGGCCTACGTGCACGCCGAGCGCACGTAGCCTGCCTCAAAAGCGTCACAGGGGCGCAACGCAAACCGTTCGGGGTCAGACCCCGATTTCGGGCGGTTTTGGCAGCGGCCGAGTGGGGTAGGCGGCGGGCATGGCAGCAGATATCCAGCCACCCCCCGGATCACTGCGCCAGCAGGAAGGCCCCGGCGGTCAGCATGGCCGCCGCAGGCGCCAGCTCGGCGGGCTCGCCGCAGGCTTCGTGCTCGGCTGGGTGATCGGGTTCCTGGTCGAGTACGCGATCGGCTCGAAGCTGGTCACCGGCAGCGCCTCGGACCCCTTCTCGATCGCGTTCGGCTTTCCGGCCGCCCTCGGGATCATGTTCGGGCTCTTCGGCCTGATGCTGGGGACGATCCGCGAGGTCGAGGTGGTTGACGCGCCGGTGCGCGAGCCGCGCTACCGCAAGCTCGGCAAGGCGGCGACGAGCGAGCGCGGCCAGCTCCAGGGCTCCACCGTCCAGCCGCGCACGCCGGACGACGTCGGTCCTGACCGCTGAGCGCGCGCGAGGTCTTCGCAGGCGCGCCGTAGCCCAGCAGCGGCATGCCGGAGACCTGTGTCTTCGCGCGCTCTACGCGCCGTCGAGCTCGGCGACCAGCGCGCCGACCCTGCGCGCGATCTCGTCGCGGACTCCGCGCACCTCGTCAAGCGGCCGGCCGGCGGGATCGTCGAGCTCCCAGTCGACGTAGCGCGTCCCGGGGATGTACGGGCACTCGTCGCCGCAGCCCATGGTGACGACGAGGTCGGCCCAGCGCATGTCGTCCTGGTCGAGCCGGCGGGGCACGTTGGCGGCGAGGTCGATGCCGACCTCGCGCATCACCTCGACGACGGGTGGGTGGACGCGCTCGGCCGGCCGGCTGCCGGCGGATCGAGCCTCGTGCCGGCCGTCGCCGGCGCGCGCGAAGAGCGCCTGCGCCATCTGGCTGCGGCCGGCGTTCTGGATGCAGACGAAGAGCACGTGGCTCACACGAGCTCCTCCGCGGGACGGGCCGGCTCCGGCACGGCCGCGACCGGCTCGTCGCGCAGGAGCCGGTAGGTCGCTGCGGCGATCACGGCGCCCAGCAACGGCGCGGTCAGGTACACCCAGATCGAGGTGAAGTCGGCCGCGGCGAGCGCCGGGCCGAGCGAGCG
>Ga0207695_10012298_pt1 | contig 10283 bp, 15 predicted proteins | sample KBSC54metaG_FD_184354 | JGI IMG/M metagenome (GOLD analysis project Ga0207695, IMG submission 184354) | Corn rhizosphere microbial communities from Kellogg Biological Station, Michigan, USA - KBS C5-4 metaG (SPAdes) (version 2) | ecosystem: Host-associated > Plants > Roots > Rhizosphere > Soil... | reverse complement strand
CCCGGTCGCGCGCGCCGTCATGGAATTCGGCGCAGAATTCATCGTAGGCGGCTGAGCCATGGCTCTCGACACACCGGGAAAATCGCTGCCCACTCCACCAGAAGCATATGCCGCATTGGGAAAGTCGGCGCGTGCTCCAAAGAATCAAACAGCAATGAGCCGCTGGCATCGTCCGGATAACCGGTCATGATCGCGTCCACGCTCGCGCCGAATGGATGGGGCGGCATATTCTCAGCCACATGCCGGTCGAACGCCTCATTGAGCGCGTCCAGATAGTCCTCCCACCCCCCGCCAAAAAGCCCGGCTTTGTTCATGTCTGCTCCTGTTCCGCAAGATTGTTGAAGCCGCGCGCGATCTCTGATCCACTCACGTCATGACCAAAGATGAAATCACGGAGTGGGCGCTGGCCAATGGCTGGCAGATGATCAACGGCATGCCCAGCCTGACAAAACCTTCGGCGCCGCACCCCGCCATCGTGCGCCTGGTGCTGAAGGCAACTGTCGCCAGCCTGGAAATCAAGAAGCCTGCCGGCAAATGGGACAAGATCGCCAGCGCGTCCTATTCCAAGATCACGCCCGATCCCGACACCGGCATGCCCGACAGCCTCGGCTTGGGCACCATCTCCGGCCTCACTCTGCTGATGCAGGACAACAAGGACCGCATGGTCTTCGCTCGCATGAGCGGCAAAAGATGACGCGTTGAATCGGGCAGATTGCCGGCATTTTCATTCCGTCACGCAGCCAAACGGAATCGCGAGGTCCGTGATCGCCGAACTGTGTGCTGCTTCAGTTCACGTCGCTTCATTATTTGGCAAAACTAAAATTACTCGCCTGATCATCAAACTTCCAGGACGAACAACCATTGCGAGTTAAGGCCTGCTCCGCCAAACCCTTCATTTTTCTCGATAAGGGGCCGTCACCCTTGCCATTGTCCTCCATGCTGATGACAAAGCCACTATCGGTTTCAAACACTTGCATGACTGGAATGATCGTTTCACCCGGCTTATTTTCATAGGGAACGACGATGCGAATTGATAGCCGCTACTCCGTCATTTTCGGAGTCGCGCCCAACTCGTGGGAGATGTCGGCAGCTATGTTCCTTGCCTGACTTTTCGTGATCGCGCAATTCGTTTTATATGCAGCACTATAATCATATGCACAGCCGCAGAGGAAAAGCGGTGCAATAAACCAGACTATCAATCCCCGCATCGGATGATCCGCCCACAAACCCCATATGACGCTAATCGTTTACTGCGTTAAAGTCACGCTTGTGTCCGGTTCTGAATTTACCTCGTTGCGAAGCCAGAACGGAATCGCACCCAACACGAAATTCGCGATACCGGCGGGCCCGTTCGGAATGACCCCATCAGGAGCAGGCGATGCAATATTGCGCACCCACTCCCTGTCGTTGAGATGTGCGTCGTGAACTCGCGCAGCGTCATCCGTCAAGTTGAAGAAAGGGCCGTGATCACCGAATTGTGTGCTGCCCCAATTTGCGCCGCTGTTGAAACCATATGTGGGAATGGCCAGGTCTTTAACGAAACGTCCCAAAGCACCTGGCCCGGGCGCAGCCTCCGCCGGATTTGCCGTTGCATCAATCCCGCCAATTGCCCTGCCTTGACCACTATCCCCATCCTGCGGGGCGTCCGCATAGCCCGTCATGATCGCATCGACACTCGCGCCAAACGGATGCGGCGGCGCATTCCCGGTCACATGCCGGTCGAACGCGTTGTTGAGCCCGTCTAGATAATCTTCCCGTGAGGAGTGGCCCGCCTAGGCGGGTGAGCAGGTCCAGTGGACCTGCGAGAGCGACGAACGCCGCGAGCACGAGTGAGCGGCAGCACCGCCAAACAACCCTGCCTTCATCACATCGCCTCCTCGCCCAAGGTCTCGACATAGGCTTCGATCGCATCATTGCCCTGCCCCATCGCCGCTAGCAGCTCGTGCTCCACCGCATCCAGGATGTGCACCAGCCGGTACAACTCCTCGCGTTTCTCCGGTTGCGACGGCAGGGTGGCGAACATCGTCTCCACCGCCGCCGCCCGCACCCGGCCGAATGCCGCCTGGGTTTCGGGATATTCCTTCCGCGCCGCCTTCTCGCGGGCCTTCAGCGCCTCGCTCATGCGCCCGCCCGGATCGCAGAGGTGAGGATCTCCGTCTTCGCCTTGCTGTCGACGGCATATTTCTTCAGAGCCGCATCGGCCTCCGCTTTGCGCAGCGCCACTTCGGCCTGAATGTCCTGCCCTCGCGCCGCCACTTGCGCCTGCGCATTCACCGCCGCTACCGCCTGCGCCGCCTGCGCCTCGGCCATTGCGGCCAGCGGATTCGCCGCCGCGCCATTCGCACCCGCGGCGCCATCCGCGCCCGCGGCGCCGTCCGCAACGGGCATGTTCGCCGGATTAGTGAAATACCGCTCCGGCTGGCGCCGCCCCAACGCCTTGGCCAGGTCGATCGCCGCGTTATAGGCATTGTTCAGCGTCACGATCGGTCCCGCCGCTCCGCCCTGCTGGCCCACAATCATGGTCATCACTTGCGCCAGTTGCGTCATCGCCGCCAGATCCTGGTCGCGCCCCGCCGCGCCAAGCCCCACCTCGATGGTCATGGCGTTTCGCTCGCCCCAGCTGGTGGGATCGACGGCGATCCAATTGCCGTTCAGCCGCGCCACGCGCGCCGCTTCCGCATGCTCGCGGATCAGCGCGTGCAGCCCCAGATACAATTCCTTGACGCAAGTCTCCGCCAGCACCCGCGCAATCATGCGAACCCGCCGCTGCGCCGCCTGCATCAGCATCATCGCGCCCTTGGCGGTGTCGTGCAGCGTGTCGGGGTTCAGGCCTTGGGCATTGCGCACCACGCCTGTGCGCTGCTCGCCCACGGTGGAGAAATATTCCAGCGCCTGATAGGCGTCGAAACCCAACCCCCCCGCCGACAAGGGCCGCACGGCATTGCCGCTCTTGGAGCGCACCGGCACCGCCGGCTCGTTCCGCAAAAGATCGGAAATCGTGTAGTCATTGGCCTGGTCCATCGCCACTTCGTAGCGCTGGTTGAGTGCGAAATAGCTGGAATCCAGCAGCGAGCGCATCAGCACGCTCTTGATCCGCTGGGTCTCGAACAATTGCTCCGCCAGCGACAGACCATAAAAGCGATGCGCCACCACGTAAGGCGATCCACCCGCGAACGGAATCCGGCTCTCGCGCCGTATCTCGATCAATGTGGTGGCATCGGCATTGGTCACCACCCGCCAGATATGGAACCCATCGCCGCTCTTTTCCTTCAGCCGGATATAATGTTTGCGGATCTCCACCAGCCTGAGCAGGTCCGAGCCCGCGCCTTCGCCGCCTTGGCCCGAACCATCCCGCTGATGCTCGCCCGCATGGTCGCGGGCCTGCTGCATCTCCTGGTCGGTTCCCGCATAGCTTTCCAACCCCGACACCAGCGCGGCATCGAAACCTTCGGCGATCAGGTCCTGCACCCGCGCCCGCGCCCGCGCGCAGCAATAAGAGGCTTCGGTCAGCCGCACCGTATCCGGCGATACCGAAAAATCATCCGGCGGCACGGGCCAATATTCCGCACCCGAACAGTCGCTGCGCACCGAGAAACTATAGGTCTGCTGCGCATTGGGATAATCCGGATCGGGCGCCTCGGCCTTGACGTTCAACACCTGGCCCGACTGGCTGGCCGCGATCAGCTCCGGCAGACTTTTGCCCGTGAACACTTCGTCCGAATAGTCGCTCTTCCACCCGAACTCGAACAGGCAGGTCTTCAGCAACAGTCCGTCCTTGAACCCGGTCATCAGGTTCAGGAACCCCGGATTGTCCTGAAAGATCACGTGATTCAGGTAATCGGTCTCCTGCCGCGCCGCTTCCTCGTCGCCCGGCTTGTTGGGCACGAACGCCGCCACATCCCCGCCCGCGGTGAAGATCTCCATCAGGTCCGGCAGGATGGTCTCCACCGCATCGGCGACATCGTTCGACACCGCCCGCGACCGGTTGGGCAGCGCGGGAATGTCCCCCCGCATATCGCCTTTATAATAGTCGAGCGCCCGGAGCCGGTCCGACCGCAACCGCTCGTCATTCTCGAACCCGACCGAGCGCTCCATCTCGGCGCGCACGATTCCCAGCATGTCTTCGTCACTATAGGGGCATGAGACGTCATTCATCGAGACCAAGACCTTTCGTGGAATAGGAAAGCGCGCACGATCGTCCGCCGCCGGAAGCCCGACATCGCGTACGCAAAAAACGATTCAGAATTCGGGATCGGCGGCAGCGGCAGCCGCCAGGCGCCATGTCATGCCCCGCAAGCTCATAGCGACAGCGTATAGACGAGCCATCCAGGTGATATCGACACGCTTTCTCCTCACCCTGAGCCTATTCATCCCGAGCCTGTCGAGGGACGAAGGGTGAGTGGCGACCCGAAGGGGCGAAATGGTTCAGTGAACCATTTCGAGCCACGAACGCCGCGAGCCGTCCGTAGCATCAGCGTGCGGACGAGCGGCCGGGTGCAGAAACAACCCGGCGCGACACCGCCTACGGCGCCTGGAATCCCTGCGCCGACACCACCGTCGCGGTGGCCGTGGTGATCATCGCCACTTTCATCTGCGAATTGGTCGAAGCCTGCAGCGGCGGATCGAACACGATGCTGACAGGACTGGTGGCACTGGCCGGCGCATAACCGCGCCAGATCACGGTCGCATTGTCCAGCACCACAATTTCCGACGCCGTGGCGCCCTTGTTCGCATACTGCAGCCCGGACAAAAAAGTCCGGAAGCCAGCCAGCGGGGTTCCGATATTGTCACCCGTCGTGGTCGTCAAACCACCGGTCGCGCTAGAATAATAGACCGGCGATGCCAGTTTCTCTGCCATTGGGTACTCCTTGGTTGTGTTTGGGAAATAAAAAAGCCGCCCGAAGGGCGGCGTATGATCAGAAACACGGTCCAATCGACTGACTGTTAGACTGAACCAGTCATTGAAAGGAGATTGAACATCTCTAGTCCTTTATTCCATCTCGAACACGACGTCGCTTTATCTCCGCCTCAACCCGCGAAAGCTGGAAAACCAACAAAGACTTAGCGAGGCCGAATGTTAGCAAAAATGAAAAAATTCCAACAAATAGATAAATACGATTAATCCACACTTTGACGTCTTCTGGTACAGCCGGAGCTTTTCTTACGACAACACCCGCGAATAGAAGAGCAATCGCCAGGAGGTAAATAACGAAAAGCCAGACATGCGCGATCAATTGTGATTCAATCTTGTCGCGACGCCCCTCTGCTACGCGCCAAGACCCTTCTGGAATTAGCGCCGGATCTCCAAGAATGGTGATGATAGCAACAAGAAAGCCGGCAAATACCGTGAAAACGGTAGTGAGAATCAAAATTGCGTCAGGATTCTCCTTTACAAAAGGCTCAGCATAATACGCACCAGCCGCCGAAACCGCGGCACAGATAGAATAGGCTATGAGCCGAATGATGATGCTTTTCATCCTATTGCTCTAACGCCCCAGATTCTTCTAGATCCTCGAAAAACTTGGTCAGCTCCTTCCAGACTTTGTCGCAGCGTACCGTCTTACCGTCGCTCTCAATAGTGACAGTAGTTTTCATGAAAATCTCGTCCGGCGTGATTCTTTGGCCAGTGCCGGTTTTAATTACGTAATCGTAGTATTTTTTATCCTTATCACCCTCTTTGGGTTGATGTTTAACAACGTCGGCCGCAAGCGCTTCGATCCGGCTCTCACCCAGTGCGAGAGCTTTGGGACCATACCTTCTGTCTGTTCTTATGGATAAGAAAACTCTCAGCCCATCAGGGGTGACGTCATTTGGTTTTCCGATGAGCGCACGCACCTGCCTTGATACGAATCCAGGAAGCCCGGTCGCATTAGCCTTCCTCTTTTCATAGTCTGCGCTCGCTTTGAACATTGTGGCTCGTATCTCAAGCTCTTTTACGCCCTGCTTATGTAGCATTTTTATCTTGCTCATATCGGCGACCTTCAGCAGCTCGAACTTTATGGCATCCTCTGGCAACTTCGCTTTTTTGAAAATCTCAAAGAGATATTGGCGAATAGCTCCATCGCGCATCTCTGTGGAACACATGCAAACGTGATCATTTTTCACAAACAGAAAGGCATCACCATCTAACCACTCGCCTTCTGCTGTCGGCTGTTCTGCCTTTAGATCCAACTCGGTGGTCTTGGCATCTGCCTTGGGCACAACAGATGCCGCCTCTCCTGGAACTTCGCTTGTTATGTGGACCAACAGTCCACCAGCTTGAACGTCGCGCGTCTTTACCGTCTTGATGCATTGATCACCGACGAAGATCGTTCGCTCGCTAATATTTTTTCGCGCCTTGTAGGCGTCCCGCAGGCATTTCTCTAGTGTGAGATCTGTAATGGCAAACCATTCGGCGCGCCGATAGCTCAGAACCTTTTCGCGTTTTGCAGGCATCGTGCTCCCCAGCCCGATTAGCGGGCGATGCACAATCAGGAGATACTCATCCCGGCAGCATTTCTGCTGCGCCCATAATGCAAGACTAGGTTGTAATCGCGAGTAGGTCTACACCTAAGAAGTGTTGCGGAAAATCGCATGTTTTCGAGGTCAAGCTAGAATACTGACTGGCCTTCCCAATTCGAACCTTGGCTCGTTCCACCGCCCCAAACACTGGTATTTCCGGCGCCCTTGCCCGCCGAAGGCTTCTCATCCGCCACGCACATCACCCTGACACATCAGGCGCCACTTCCGCCCGTTCCACCCAAGCCTTCCGCCGCGTCCAGAACAGGATCGCGCCAACCGGGACGCCAAGCTGCAGCATCCATGGCCCGTATCCGTTTCGGAGGAATCCCGCGCCCAGAATCTGCACTCGAAACAGCAGGAATTGCACGGCGCCGCTTGTCCAGTTCATCTCGAACGCTGTCAGGCCGACCAGCACGAATATCCGCCACAACCATTTGCGCTTCGGGATCGGTGTCCGCCAGCACACGATGGCAGTCCAGATGATGAAGACTGGCACCAGGATGGTCAGGCCGAGGAAGACAAATTCTATCGCGCTTTTGCCGAAAAACGTGAAGGCATTCAGTTGCTCAAGCGATTGCGGCAGAGGTTGCACATGAATGCCAGCGATGGTCTGCCGTCCGTTCCGGGTTTGAAGCACCACCTGGGCCAATATCCATTGGGACTCGAATTCATATTCATAACTGATCCCATAGCGTGTGAGATCGTTGAACTTCTCAATCCCGTTACCGACCAGTTTGTGGCTCTTCGCCGGCTCCCGCGCCAATAACGTCTGCAACTGTTTCAAGACGTCGGGCGTCAATTGCGCCTTGATTGACGGATCGATCGCGGCGGCGATTGGGGCGAAGTTTCCCTCTCGGATTTCGCCAAGAACCCTCTCCGCCGCCTTGCTCTCGGCGGTGGGCGCGAACATGCCCGCCCGCTGGCTGTCGCAACCCGAAACCGCCAGCGTCAGCAGCAGCGTTCCCGCCAATATCGAAACCCGCATGGAGCCCCCGCCCGCTGAAGAAACCGAACGGTATCCGATCTGCAGCGCAGTTCAAACTACCCCAAACGCCGGTATATCCAGCGCGCGCTGTTGTCTGACCGGTTTCTCATACGCCACGCACATCAGCCCGAATGCATCCGCTGCATGGCTTGACCAGTCATGCTCCGGCCCCAGCCCCACGCCCCGCTCGGCATCGCGCCGCTCGTGATAAAATCCGAGCGCATCACGCCCCGCCTCCGTCGCCGTCTCGTCGAACCAGATTTGGGGAAACAGCCGCCGCGCCGCCTCGACCCGCATCATCGCCGCGCCTTTGCCCTGGTTCTTGACCACCGTGACGTCGAACCCGGCCTCGCGCAGATGGTCCTCATACCGTTTGCCGGTGATCGCATTCTCGTTCACCCCGTCATGCGGCAGGATGCAGAGCGCCTGACCCCATCCCCGCGCCCGCATCTCGCCGACATAATAGGAAAGCACCTGCCCCACGCCCTCGATGTAATCGAGGACGCGGATGTCCTGCCCCACCCATTGCACGATCCAGATCGCCATCGCGTCGGCGGATGCGCCGCTGCCGCCCAGATCGAACACCGCCCGCATGGGCAACAAGGCATCACGCACCACCTTGCCGATCCGCCCCTCGGCTTTCGCCGCCGCCAGCTCGCGGGCGAAATAGGCGCCTTCCAGCGCACGGATATACCCGCCCTCCCAGATGTGGTCGTACCTGTCTGGGTACCTTTCGAGATCCAGCAACCGCTCCGCTTCTAGCTCCACCGGAAACCACGGATTGTCCCGCCAATTCGCGCAGATCACGGACGCACCCGCCACCGGCTGCGCAGCCCGGAAAAAATCATCCACCGCATCCGACTTGCGCCGGGGATTCCAGCTCGCCCACAATTCGCTGCCCTGCGCCCGGATGGTGGGCCGGAGCAACGTCAGCGACCGCGCCGACAAGGCCTGCGCTTCCTCGATCCAGGCCCGCCGGAACCCTTCCAGTGACTTGATCGACTCGGCGGTGTGATCCGCAAGCCCCTGGAAGATGATGATCCCGTCACCCGGCGTCTCGATCTCCCGCTCGAACACTTTGAACAGATGACCCACACCCAGCGCCGCGATCTTGGCTTCCAACAAACGCTTGGAAGATTGCATCAGGCTCTTCTGCACCTCGCGGATGCAGACCGCCAGCATGCCCTTCTCTTCCAGGCAATCCTCCACCAGCTTCTCGGCAAAGAAATGCGATTTGCCCGATCCGCGCCCGCCATACGCGCCTTTATAGCGTGACGGCAGCAACAGGGGCTTGAACGCGCGCGGTGTTTCAATTTTTAGGATCGACAATGATGCGCTCGATGCGCCGGATCACGGCTTGCTCTTGTTCGGTGGGCGGCATCCGGCTTTCCTTGCCATAGCCGCGGTCCAGTATTTCCTTGCACGCGGCGATGCGGGCATTGTCGCTCTCGGCCTTGGACGCGATGGCCCATAAAATCGCCATCGCCCGCTTGCCGTAAAACTGCGCGGCCTTGCGGATCTCCGCCGCCGCCTTGGCGTCGCCGCGCGGCTTGCTTCGCGGTGTCGTCTTGCGCTTGCGGACTTTCACGCCCGCGTCGCTTACTTATAGCGATAATGATGCGGCTTGAGCTTGTGCGGCGCTTCCAGCGCATCGATGCTCTTTTCCGCCGCCGCTTTCTTCGCGGGCTTCGCCGCTGCCGGCTTGACGGCTTTCAGGGATTTGATCGCAATCTTCTTCATAACGGCTCCTGTTGGATATCGATGGGCCCGCGCATCGGCGCCCGGTTGATATTGTCGGTGAAAACCCGCTCCCCGCCCGCACTGAAGACATGCCCGCGCTGGGCAAGCCGGATCAGCTCATCGGTTTCGCCGGCAATATCGTCGAAACGCCGGTTCACGCCGGCAGGATACCGGCGCACGGAAATGCGCAAGGGGAACGTCTTTCATGGGTTGGAGAAATCGCTCGCCGCACACAAAGCGGGAGAGTGCGAAAACAGATGCCACATTCCGCCCCAGCGTCAAACTTGTTTTAGGCGGGAAAATTCTGTGAGACAGTCGGCAAAAGGACTCCCCGGCATGAAACGCCTTCTGGCGCCACTGATACCGCTCGTTCTTTCGGCCTGCTTATCTCCACCTGACACCGGCGGGGAAACCTTGCTGGAAAGACGGCACAGCTACGCCATCGCTTTTACCGTCCCCGGCAGCCTGCCCACACCAGAACCGTTTGGAAACAGGATAAATCTCGTACGCTACGCGAACGGGGATTATTGGCTGACATCCACCTTATATACGACCACGCGCTGTCGCACCCGAGTGGATCCCGCACTGGGACAGCGGATCGCCACCGTCTGGCGCCGGGCTTCACCGATGTTCGCGCAGATCAACGGCAAATACGCCACGCTGGACTACGAAATCACCCTGGGATCCGGCGCTTCGCCGATGCCGGATGGCAAAGTTCAGGCGCCGCTCGATGGATTGGAGCAGCGCTTGTCCGATCTAACCGATGCAATGGACGCCTGGTGCCGAGACGCTAAGAGCAACCAGGACAGGCTGGACGCCAGCCTCCGCACACTGGAACAAAACTGAGGGCGTCAGCGCCCCTTCTGGTTGTTCCGCTTCTGGAAAGCCGGCTGCACCCGCTTGCCCTTGTTCTGCTGCGCCTTGGTGCCGAACGGCTGGGGATGCTTCGCCTTCATCGCGGCGCGCTCGGCGTCGGTCAGCTTGGCGGGATTCTTCGGAGTGATTTTCATGCGCCCTCATACAGCGTGGGCATGGCAAAGCCAACTCACTTGCGTGA
>Ga0207695_10012295_pt1 | contig 10284 bp, 5 predicted proteins | sample KBSC54metaG_FD_184354 | JGI IMG/M metagenome (GOLD analysis project Ga0207695, IMG submission 184354) | Corn rhizosphere microbial communities from Kellogg Biological Station, Michigan, USA - KBS C5-4 metaG (SPAdes) (version 2) | ecosystem: Host-associated > Plants > Roots > Rhizosphere > Soil... | reverse complement strand
CGTTCGTCGTGGACAGTCGACACACACACCTCAAGTCTCGTTCCGTCTGCTGCCCTGACCCGCGAGTACTGCCGCTCGATGCACCGTCTGTAAGGCAGAGCCCGGTCGCGCGACGCGTGCACGAAACGCATGCGGGCGTGCGGTAGTCGGCCAACGAAAGGAGAGGCTCCGGCATATTACTTCAGAATCACGAGACTCGGGCCGAACACCTTGCCACGGAAGCCACTACACGATGCGCTGGCCGTCCCACCAGGACCGCGATGTCCGCCGTGCCGCGCCGGACTCGTCGGGCGCCGTTCGCACTACGTTAGGCAGCCGGCCGGATCGTCGGTGTGAGTCGGTGATCCGTCGCGCCGCCGCCGCCGTGTGCCTGGCGGCGCTCCTCGCCGGCGCGTGTTCCAAAACCAAAGCCGCTCCGCACCGCGCCGCCGTGCCCGTCACGGTCAAACCGGTCGTGCGCTCGGCGGTGCCGTACACGATCGACGCCAACGGGCTCGTCATGCCGACGCAGCTGGCGAACGTCGCGCCGCAAGTGGACGGCGTCATCACGCGCGTCGACTTCCGCGAAGGCGACGACGTCGCCCGCGGACAGCCGCTGTTCCAGATCGAGCCGCGGCCGTACCAGGCGGCGTACGACCAATCCCTGGCCGCCCTCGCGCGCGACAGTGCAACCGCCGAGAACGCCGTGCGGGAAGTCGCACGCTACGATTCGTTAGTCAAACAGGATTTCGTCACGCACGAGCAGGCCGACCAGATTCGCGCGACCGCGGCGGCGGCGGTCGCCACGGTGAAGGCCGATCGGGCCACTCTCGCCAACGCGGAATTCAACCTGCGCAACACCACGGTGCGCGCGCCGATCGATGGCCGTACCGGCGCGCTGCTCGTGCGCGAGGGCAACCTCGTGCACGCGGCGCAGGGCACACCGCTCGTGGTGATCAACCAGATCAAGCCCATCCTGGTCCGCTTTGCGGTGCCCGGCACCGATCTGCCCCTCATCCAACGCTACGCGTCGCAGTCGCAGCTGCCCGTGACAGCGGTGCCGAGCACGCAATCGTCGGCCGATTCGACGACGACGACCGGTCCGCCCGGCGATCCGAACGGCGCGTCGCCGTACGCGTCGGATACGATTGCATCGCGGCAACTACCATCGATCCCGCCGGCCACCGGCCGTCTCTTCTTCATCGACAACGCCGTCGATACGACGACGGGGACGATCACGCTCAAGGCGACGTTCCCGAACACCGCCGGCACGCTGTGGGCGGGCGAGTTCGTATCGACGTCGCTGCTGCTGTTCACCGAGCAGAACGCGCTCACGGTTCCCGCGACGGCGGTCGAGACGGGCCAGCAGGGCACGTACGTCTACGTCGTCGACAGCGCCGGCGTGGCCCGACAGCGCGCGGTGTCGGTGGAGCGGGTCGCCGGCAACATCACGGTGATCGCATCCGGCCTAACGGCGGGCGAACGTGTGGTCACGGACGGCCAATCGCGCCTGACGCCGGGCGCCAAGGTCTCCGTCCTGAGCTCCCCGGCCGCGGTGGGTTCGCCGGTGTCGAGCGCCGCGAGATCCGGCGGCGTATCGCGCAGACGGAAGTCGCCGTGACGCGGAGGAGCGCGGCCCCGAGTCGCGCGATGCCATGAGGCTCACGGGGCTGTTCATCCGCCGTCCGGTCATGACCACCTTGCTCATGGTCATGATCCTCGTCTTCGGGATCGTCGCCTATACCCGGCTCCCGGTGAGCGACCTGCCGACGGTGGACTATCCCACGATCTCCGTGAGCGCGAGTCTCTCCGGCGCGAGCCCGGAGACGATGGCGTCGACCGTCGCCACGCCGCTCGAGAAATCGTTCTCCGCCATCGCGGGCATCGACAACATCACCTCGACGAGCACGTTAGGCTCGACGCGCGTCACGCTGCAGTTCTCGCTCGATCGCAACGTCGACGCGGCGGCGCAAGATGTGAACGCCGCCATCTCGCAGGCGCTGCCCAACCTGCCGTCCAACATCATCCCGCCGTCGTACCGCAAGCAGAACCCCGCGGCGGCGCCGATCCTGTTCATCGCGCTCACGTCCAAGGTGGTGCCGCTGCCGGTGCTGGACGAGTACGGCGAAACCACGATCGCCCAACGTTTGTCGATGGTGGATGGCGTGGCGGAGGTCTCGGTGTACGGCTCGCAGAAATACGCGGTCCGCATCGAGCTCGACCCGCAGCAGCTGGCGGCGCGCAACCTGAGCATGCAACAGGTGTCCCAGGCGATCCGCGCCAACAACGTCGTGCTCCCGACGGGTGTCCTGTACGGCCCGTCGCGCACCTACACGGTGCTGGCCACGGGCCAGCTCAGCGACGCGGCGCAGTTCCGCCGGCTCATCGTCGCCTACCACAACGGCTCGCCCGTGCACCTGGCAGAGTTAGGCAACGTGTTGGACGACGTGCAAAACGACAAGGCGGCGAGCTGGTACAACGACGAACGCGCGATCGTGCTCGCCGTGGAGCGCCAGCCGGGGACCAACACCGTCGCCGTCGCGACCGCCGTCAAAGCGGTGCTGGCCGAAATCCAGCACGAGATCCCGTCGGACGTATCGATGCAAGTGCGGTATGACCGATCGGTATCGATCGAGCGCTCGGTACACGACGTGAAGTTCTCGCTCGTGCTGGCGCTGGCCCTCGTGATCCTCGTGATCTTCCTGTTCATCCGGAACGGCATCGCGACGCTCATCCCGAGCCTCACGCTGCCCATGGCGGTGGTCGGCACGTTCGCCGTGATGGCGCTGCTCGATTTCAGCATCGACAACCTGTCGCTCATGGCGCTCACGCTGGCCGTGGGCTTCGTGATCGACGACGCCATCGTGATGCTCGAGAACATCGTTAGGCATCAGGAGATGGGCAAACCGCCCATGCGGGCGGCCTTGGAAGGTGCCTCGGAAGTCGGGTTCACGATTCTCTCGATGACGCTGTCGCTGGCGGCGGTGTTCATCCCGCTCATCTTCATGGGCGGACTCATCGGCCGACTGTTCCGCGAGTTCGCGATCACCATTGCGGCGGCCGTGATCGTGTCCGGCTTCGTGTCGGTGACGCTCACACCGATGCTCTGCAGCCGCTTCCTCGAGGCGCCGCGCGACGTGCACCACGGCCGGCTGTACGAGTGGAGCGAGCGCGTGTTCAACGGATGGCTCCGCGCCTACGAGCGCAGCCTCGCCTGGACGATGCGCCACCGCCCGCTGACGCTCGTGTTCTCGGCGTTGATCCTCGTCCTCACGGTGGGGCTGTTCGCGGTCGTGCCCAAGGGATTGTTCCCGTCCGACGACACGGGCCTCTTGTCGGGCACGACCGAAGCGGCGGAAGGCACGTCGTACCAGGAGATGGTTCGCCTCAGCAACATCGCGCGATCGATCGTCGCCAAGGACACGAACGTCGCCGGCTACATGACATCGGTGGGCGCGGGCGGTCCGTCGAGCGCCACGAACCAGGGCTCGTTGTTTCTGGCGCTCAAGCCAGCCGGTCAGCGGCCGTCGGGCGACGTCGTGTCCGCGGAGTTGACGCGCAAGCTCTCGCGCATTCCCGGACTCAACGTGTTCATCCAGAATCCACCCAGCATTCGCATCGGCGGCCGGTCCTCGAAGGGACAGTACCAGTTCACGCTGCAGAGCAGCGACGTGAACGAGCTGTATCACTGGACCGACGTGCTGGTGGCCAAGCTGCGGACGCTGCCGGTGCTCACGGGCGTGACGACCGACCTGCTCAACAACAACCCGCAGGTCACGGTGCGCATCGACCGCGCCCGCGCCGCTCAGTTAGGCGTGACGCCCCAGGCGATCGAGCAATCGCTCGCCACCGCCTACAACGAGCAGCAGGTGTCGACGATCTACACGGCCAGCAACGAGTACTGGGTGGTGATGCAGACGCTGCCCCAGGACCAGCTCGACGCCAACGCGCTCGCGCGGCTCTACGTTCCGGGCAGCGGCAGCAAGGCCGTCCGGCTGGCCGACATCGCGGACTTCGAGCGCGGCGTGGGGCCGGCCGCGGTGAACCATTCCGGCCAGTTGCCGTCGGTCACCATTTCGTTCAACACGCCGCCCAACGAATCGTTGGGCGCCGCGGTGACGGCCGTCGAGACCATGGCGCGCGCGACGCTGCCGGCCGACATCACCACCGGCTTCGCGGGCACGGCGCAAGCGTTCCAGTCGTCCGAGCAGGGGTTGGGCGTTTTGCTGCTCATCACCGTGTTCGTGATCTACGTGATTCTGGGGATTCTGTACGAGAGCTTCATCCACCCGATCACCATCCTGACCGGGCTGCCGTTCGCGGCGTTCGGCGCGCTGGTGGCGCTCGTGCTGACGCACGTCGAGCTCGACGTCTACGGCTATGTCGGCGTCATCATGCTCATCGGCATTGTGAAGAAGAATGCGATCATGATGATCGACTTCGCGGTGCAGACCGAGCGGACCGAACACTCGTCGCCGGCCGAGGCGATCGTGAAGGCGGCGAGCGTGCGATTCCGGCCGATCATCATGACCACCTGTGCGGCGATCATGGGCACGCTGCCCATTGCCATCGGCGTCGGGCCCAGCGCCGCCTCGCGCCGCCCGTTAGGCGTCGCGGTGGTGGGCGGACTCGCGTTCTCGCAGGTGGTGACGCTGTACGTGACGCCCGTGTTCTACACGTATCTGGACGGCGCGCAGAGCTGGCTCGCCGGTGTGCCGGGGCGCCTGGGCCGCCGCCTGCGCCGCCCGCGCCTCGAGCCCGAACCGTCGCCGGGCGGGGACGACTGACGGATGAACGTCACGACGCTCTTCATCAAGCGGCCGATCATGACCACGCTGGTCATGGTGGCGATCCTGTTCTTCGGGATCATCGCCTATCGGGGCCTGCCGGTGAGCGATCTGCCTAACGTCGACTATCCGACGATCACCGTGAGCGCCGTGCTGCCCGGCGCCAGCCCGGCGACCATGGCGGCGACGGTCGCGACGCCGCTCGAGAAGCAGTTCTCGACCATCGCCGGCATCGACAACATGACGTCGACGTCGAGCCTCGGACAAACGCAGATCGTGGTGCAGTTCACGTTGGACCGCGACATCGATGCCGCCGCGCAAGATGTGCAGGCCGCCATCACGCAAACGCTGCGCACGCTGCCGCAGGGCATCCTGCCGCCGTCGTATCAAAAAACCAATCCCGCGAGCGCGCCGATCATCACGCTCGCGCTCACGTCGGACGTCGTGCCGCTGTACACGCTCGACGAGGTCGGCGAGACGACGATTGCCCAACACCTGTCGATGGTGGGCGGCGTGGCGCAGGTGCTGGTCTTCGGCTCCGAGAAGTACGCGGTGCGCATCCAGCTCGACCCGTCGCAGCTGGCCACACGCAATCTGGCGCTCGAGGACGTCGCGACGGCGGTCGCCGCGCAGAACGTGAATCTGCCCACGGGCGTATTGTGGGGACCCAAGGCGGCGCTCACGGTGCAAGCCACGGGACAGTTGTCGGACGCGCAGCAGTTCCGGAACATGGTCGTCGCGTATCACAACGGAGCGCCCGTGCACCTGGATGAGTTAGGCCAGGTGACCGACAACGTGCAGAACACCAAGACCGCCAGTTGGTACAATGGATCGCGCGCTGTCGTGCTCGCGATCCAACGGCAACCGGGCACGAACACCGTTGCCGTCGCCGCGCGCGTGAAAGCGGCGTTGGCGCGACTCTCGGGCGATATTCCGGCCGGCGTCCAGGTGCACTTACTGTACGACCGGTCGACGTCGATTCAGGCGTCGGTGCACGACGTCACGTTCACGCTCGAGCTGACGCTGGCGCTCGTCGTCCTCGTGATCTTCCTGTTCCTCCGGAACGCCTCGGCGACGGTCATCCCGAGTCTCGCCCTGCCGATGTCGATCATCGGCACGTTCTCGGCGATGTACCTGCTCAATTACAGTCTCGACAACCTGTCGCTCATGGCGCTCACGCTCGCGGTGGGCTTCGTCGTCGATGACGCGATCGTGATGCTCGAGAACATTGTCCGACATCTCGAGATGGGCAAACCGCCGATGCAAGCGGCGCTCGACGGCGCGAGCGAAGTCGGCTTCACGATACTCTCGATGACGTTGTCGCTCGCCGCCGTGTTCATCCCCATCTTGTTCATGGGCGGCATCATCGGGAAGCTCTTCCACGAGTTCGCGGTCACGATCGCGGTGTCGATTCTGGTGTCGGGCTTCGTGTCGCTCACGCTCACGCCGATGCTGTCGAGCCGGTTTCTGCGCGGCGACCACGGACGCGCACACGGCAAATGGTACATGGCCACCGAGCGGATCTACGATCGGTGGCTCAACGCGTACGAGCGAAGCCTCGACTGGGTGATGGCGCACCGCGTGCGCACGCTGGTGTTCTCGTGCATCGTGCTCGTTGCGACGGCGTGGCTCTTCTGGGTGACGCCCAAGGGGCTGTTCCCGAGCGACGACACGGGCCAACTCACGGCGACGACGGAGGCCGCGCAGGGTGTGTCGTACGATGAGTTGATCCGGCGCCAGGGCGAGGCCGCTGCGATCATCGCGAAAGATCCGGATGTATTGTCGGTGACGTCGTCGGTGGGCACGACGGCCGCGGCGAATCAGGGGCAGATGACGATCGACCTCGAGCCGGTCGACGAGCGCCACCGGAACGCCGACGACGTCGCGAGAGACCTCGCACGAGCGACGACCGGCGTTCCGGGCATTACCGTGTATGTCCAGAACCCGCCGGTCATCCAGATCGGCGGCCTCACGACGAAGAGTTTGTATCAGTACACGCTGCAGAGCGGCGACATCAACACGCTGGACCAGGCGTCGCGCACGCTCGAGGCGCGCCTCCGCGCGCTGCCCGAGCTGGCGAACGTGACCAGCGACCTGCTCATCGCGAGCCCACAGGTCACGGTCGACATCGATCGCGACCGGGCCGGTCAGTTAGGCGTGTCCGCGACCGAAATCGAGAACACGCTGTACGATGCGTTCGGGCAGCGTCAGGTGTCGACCATCTATACGTCGACCAACGAGTACTGGGTGGTGATGGAGCTGCTGCCGCAATTCCAGCAGGACGTGCCATCGCTGCGGACGCTGTGGGTAAGGTCTTCGACGGGCACGATCTTGCCGTTGAGCGCGGTGGCGACGTTCAAGACGGGAATCGGTCCGGTGACGGTCAACCATGCCGGCCAGCTGCCGGCGGTGACGATCTCCTTCGATCTGGCGCCGGGCGCATCGTTAGGCAGTGCGGTGTCGGCCGTCGAGGCAGCGGCGCGGCAGGTGCTGCCGTCGACCATCGCGGCGAGCTTTTCCGGGTTGGCGCAGGCCTTCATGGTCACGCAGCAGGGCCTGGTCCTGCTCGTGGTGCTCGCGATCTTCGTGATCTACGTGATCCTGGGTGTGTTGTACGAGAGCTTCGTCCACCCGATCACGATCCTGTCCGGCCTGCCGTTTGCCGCGTTCGGCGCGCTGGTCGCACTGGTGGTGTGCGGGCTGAGTCTCGACGTGTACGGCTTCGTGGGCATCATCATGCTGATCGGCATCGTGAAGAAGAACGCGATCATGATGATCGACTTCGCGCTGGAAGCGGAGCGGGGCGGGCACAAGTCGCCGCAGGAGGCGATCGTGCAGGCGGCGAGCGTGCGCTTCCGTCCGATCATGATGACGACGATGGCGGCGCTCATGGCCGCGCTGCCGATCGCGGTGGGCTGGGGCGCCGGCGCCGCGACGCGCCGCCCGTTAGGCGTCGCGGTGGTGGGCGGCCTCGCGTTCTCGCAGCTGGTGACGCTGTACGTGACGCCGGTGTTCTACACGTACTTCGACGAGCTGCAGACCGGCTTCGCGCACTGGCGCCGAGGCGCCCGCGGCGCGGCGGCGCCCGAGCCAGCGCCTAACCCAAGCGGCGACTAGCGACGGATGTCCGAGTCCGTTCTTCCTGACCGGGATGAGCGTGACACGCGTCCGCGAAGACCTTGCCCAACGTGCGCCGCGATTCGAGGTGCGATGCACCGATCGCGTGGGGAGGCACCAGATGAAAAGTATGCGCACCGTGGCGGGGCTTCCTCGCTCCGGGGGACACGGATTGAACGGATTTAACGGATTGAACGGATCGCTCAGCGGCGGCGCGACGTGAGGGTCGCTGCTCGTCACTCGTGAACCGAGTTTCGAGTTTTTTTAAACAACAAAGAGCTACTGTCGTTCTCCGCGTTAGGCGCCTGACGCGGGCAGTAGAACAATCCGTATAATCCGTTTGATCCGTTCAATCCGTGTTCCCCAGAGCGAGGAAGCCCCGCCACTTTCGCGCGAATCCCTCCCACGTGACGAGGGTTTCTCACGAAGCGCCTAACCGAAGTACCTGGCCGCCACCGGACATCGCCGGGCGCTCCCACCTGGCCAGGCGCGTTGGAGATGCACCATCCATCGCGTCGAGGCGATCATCCCCATCCTGTGTATCCTCGTTGTGATCCTTCAAGGCCTTGGTCGTTGAACCCCGCCACTGGCGCGCTCGCCGATTCGCACCGTATGGCCAGTCCCCTATGGTGCCCGGGCCCGGCGCATGACAACTTTGACCCATGCGCCGATTCTTCTATATGATGCTGCTGGCCGCGCCCGTGCTCTCCGGCGCGCCCAGGACCGAGAAGACGTATCAGGTGGGCCGCATCGAGACGCGGCTGGGTGAGATCCTGTTCGTGCTCGACGACCAAACGCCCCGACACAAGGCGAGCTTCATCAAGCTCGCGGGCGAGCACTACTGGGATACGCTCACCTTCAATCGCGTCATCAAGAACTTCGTCGCCCAGGGCGGGTGCCCCGATACGCCCGAGGGATTCTCGAAGTCGCCGTATTTGCTGGCACCGGAGTTCCGTGACAGCTTGCGGCACGTGTACGGCGCGGTCGGTGCGGGACGCGACGACAACCCGCAGCAACTGTCGGCGGGATGCCAGTTCTACATCGTCGCCAACAAGAACGGCCTGCCCCGGCTGGACCATCATTACACCGTGTACGGCCAGGTCTTCAAGGGAATGGACGTGGTCGAGGCGATCGTGTCGCAGCCCACCGACTCGACCAACAAACCGCTCACACCCATTCCGCTGCACGTCGATGTGATCACCATGAGCGCCGACTCCATCGCCCGCTACGGGTTCGTCCCGAAATAGCGTTAGGCGTCCACCGCCACCTTCGACCAGGACAGCAATCATGATCGCACGCGTGTTCGCAACCGGGCTGGCCTCGTGGCTCGCCGCCGGCGCCGCGGTACCGTTAGGCGCTCAGGGCGCGCCCGCCGCCACGGAGCCCGGCGCGTCGCAGCTCGCGCTCGCCAATCTCCCGGCCACGGACCGCGCCACGCTGAACGTGAGCAGTCCCGCCTTTGCCGCCGGCGGCGATATCCCGTTCGAGAACACCCAGTACAAAGGCAACGTGTTTCCCGGCCTCTCGTGGACAACGGGACCCAAAGGCACCAGGTCCTACGTGATCATCATGCAGGACGGCGACGCGATGCGAAACGGCGCCCCGATCTTTCACTGGAGCATGGTCAACATTCCGCCGTCGATCACCACGCTCGAACCGAAGATGAGCCAGCCGCCGGCCGGCGCGCAGTACGGGCCGAACATGCGGGGTCCCAACCAACCGTACTTGGGTCCGCATACGCCGCCCGGTCCCAAACATCGCTATCACTTCCAGGTGTTCGCGTTAGACACCACCATCCCGGCCGACGCGACGGGCAGCTACGAGTCGCTCACCGGCGCCATGAAAGGACACGTGCTCGCCAGCGGCGAGCTGATCGGACTCGGGCAGGCCATGCCGGGCGCGTCGCGTTGATGGAGCTCGGCGCATCGGCGGAGGCGATCGAGTCCGCGCGCGGGCGTTTGCGGGGCATCGCGGTGCGCACGCCGCTCGTGCCGCTCGAGATTCCGGGCCGCGCGCGGCCGATCCACCTCAAGCTCGAGACGCTGCAGCCCGTCGGCTCGTTCAAGATTCGCGGCGCGGGCTCGGCGATCACGGCGGCGCCCCGCGAGCGATTGGCGCACGGCGTGTACACCGCGAGCGCGGGCAACATGGCGCAGGGCGTCGCATGGTGCGCGCGCGCCGTCGGGGTGCCGTGCACGGTCATCGTGCCCGAGCACGCACCGGCCGCCAAGATCTCCGCGGTCGAACGGTTAGGCGCGAAGGTCGTGCGCGTCCCGCTCGCGCGCTGGTGGCAGGTGATGGTCGAGCGCAGCTATCCCGGGATGGACGGGCTCTTCGTGCATCCCGTGTCCGATCCGGACGTGATCGCCGGGAACGCAACGATCGCCGCCGAGATCCTGGA
>Ga0207695_10012294_pt1 | contig 10284 bp, 9 predicted proteins | sample KBSC54metaG_FD_184354 | JGI IMG/M metagenome (GOLD analysis project Ga0207695, IMG submission 184354) | Corn rhizosphere microbial communities from Kellogg Biological Station, Michigan, USA - KBS C5-4 metaG (SPAdes) (version 2) | ecosystem: Host-associated > Plants > Roots > Rhizosphere > Soil... | reverse complement strand
AAACGCTTCGCGAGGATGCTGAGCGGGAAGCTGCCCCAACTCCACCTCGCGGGTGTGGCCGATAGGAGCCGGCCCCGTCAGTCCTTCTTAGCTTTAGGGGGAATAACCACCGCGAACAGGAGATTCTGTTCTTTACCATTTAAGCCGTGGCCGAGGTTATCTTTAAAGTCCGGGCCAACGCTGTAGATCTCGTAACCTTCTGTTTTGGTTTTGTAACGCAAGGGCTGGCCGTCGTAGGGATCTGTCGGCGTGGTGGTCAAGAGACTGGGTGTCAACTCGGAGAGCGTCGCGGGATATCGATTGCTATGGGTGGCGCGGAATTGCTCGAGTGCGATCGCGGTCAACGCCAGGCGCAAGGAAGCCAGACACTTGGCTTCCTTCCCCGCAGTGGTTTTCAGACCCGCTAACAAACACTCAACCAGGACGAGCTGTTCACTTTCAGCCTCGGCGATTTGCTGACGAATCATGTCATCGGCTTTCAAGCGTTCCGGAAAGGGCTGCTGGCGGAGTTGGATGAGTTTCCCCCAGGCTTGATCAAAGAAGTCCTGTTCGGCCTGGAGTTTGCCGCTTTGCAGACGAGCAGCCATCCGCTCGCGGCGTTCGGCGGAAACATCCGCGCTCAGCATCGGCAATAGTTCAAGAAATTTTACCGGCTTTCCCAGCAAGGACATCGTCATGACTCGCTCGGCAACCACACCGCGGCTGAAGCCCTCTCCTCGCGCGTCGAAATCTTCCATCCTGGCAAGATCCTTAAAGAGTTCAGCTGAGCCCTCGGTGGTCCAGCGGACACGATTGGCGGATTGCTCCAGGGCCGCTACGGCCACAGCCACCAGACGCGCCCGAAAGAGCTGAGAGGACAGATAGGGCTCGGTTCTGAGCGAGCTGGCTAACGCGAAGGCCGAGCGTAGGTCCTCAACACTGGATGTTGCGTCACTTGCTTCGGCGTGCGATACAGCCGCCAACTCCAGCAATTGGCAGGCTCCCAGCATTTTGTTCAGGTGCGGAAACGTGGCTTCGACGCCCAGGTTGAAATCCACCGGGTAGCGGCTTTGCTCGAATCTCGTTGCCTGGGAGAACAATTTCAGAGCATCCCGGTTTGACCGGATCAAGCCACCCAGCGATGATTTGACCGACGCAGGCATGGGACCGCCCAACGGGGGCAGCTTGCCGCGGCCCAACAGAGGCACGGCCGAAGACTCTACAGCAGGAAGGTGCAAAGCATTCATTCCCTCCAAAATGAACTTGGCGGCGTTTTGGCCGTCGGGCGGCTCAACGTACCAGGCGTTGAGCTCCGCCAGCGTGTGAGGAAGCCCATCTTTGGCCGCCGCTTCCACATCCCGCGACTTCTGGCCCAGCCCGGCTCTGCGCTCAAAAAGAAACGCTCCAATGAGGACCGCAACCAGGAGCACGCTTCCGCAAAGAACCCGCAGCAGGTTTTTTTTCCGGACCTTGGTGCGAGACGTTCCCCCGGGCCGGCCGAACGGCGGTGCGTTCGGCGGGATCGGCGGAGCCGTTGACATCGCGGGGGCCTCCCGGCCGAGCCGAAGCACAGGCGCAGAGGGTTGGCACGCGCCGAGATGCTGGGCGATAAGGTCATTTGCCAGCGCGGTCCCATCGACACCGCAGACCGGACACCAAACGGCATAACCCATCGCGCCCCCAACCGGCTCAACATCGAAGGCATATTTTTGTCCACATCCGCAACGGATTTTTATCGGGATCATAACTTGCGCCTATTCCTGTCTTTCGGTGGAGGCTAACGAATTGTGGGCTGGCTCGTTCATTCACACCGCAAAGCTATCATGGGGCTAATGCGAGCCGCCCGGCGCGCCGGCAGCCAACAGGCCATCGCGCCGACCAACAGCACCAGCAGGCCGCTCGCGGCAAATGCCAGCGGGTCGGTTGGGCTTACCTCGAACAAGAGGGCCTGAATAACGCGGGTCAAAGCCAGGGAGCCTGCCAATCCGGCGGCACAGCCAACCAGGACCAGCTGCATGCCCTTGCCGATGACCAGCCATATCAAGCTGGATCGCGGCGAGCCCAGGGCCAGCCTTATTCCCATCTCGGGGATGCGCTGAATCACCGAGTAGGCGATGACTCCGTAAATGCCGAGCATGGCGAGAACAAATGCCAACAGTGAGAACAGGCCAACCATGAGCATGATCAGCCTCTTAGGTGAAATGAACTGGTCCACCATTTGGCTCAGCGTTTGAACGTCTTCGAGGATTATGTCCGATCCCAATTGCCGGACCGCCGCCCGCAGGTCCTTCGCACAGGACGCCATAGTCTGCGTGGTTCGCACGACCAATTGGCCTCCCACTCCTGGGAGGTAGATTTGCGGCGCGGCTTCCGTTTCCAACTGGTTCTGCCGGACATCGCCGACGACGCCGATCACTTTGCAATTGAAGGACCCACTGCCAGGGCCGCTGTTTTCCTGAATAAACACGGTCTGGTCCACGGCATTCCTGCCCGGCCACAGCGTGCGCGCCATCCGCTGGTTAATCACAACACGGAACGTGGTGTCCTGTGGGGCGCCAACCTCGAAAAGGCGGTCTTGCGAGTCAAAGGTCCGCCCGGCGATCACAGGGATGCGCAGGGTTTCAAAATAGCCCCGGTCCCCGTCCTGCACGAAAACGCTAGGTAACTCCCCCGGCCGGTACGTTTCTCCTGCCGCTCGGACCTTTACCACATCGCGGATGGCGAATGGCAGCGCGTGAGTGAAGCCGACAGACTCAACTCCGGGAAGCGCGTTGATTCGCCGGGAAACATCCTCGAAATAGGCGACCTGCTGGGTGTTGGTCGTAAAGTCCCGATTGACTCGAATCCGGCAGGTCACCACCTGCTCCGGTCGGAATCCGAGGTCGACTTCGAGCAGCCGCACAAAACTTTGGATCAGCAAACCAGAAGCGACCAGAAGAACGCACGACAGAGCAACTTCTGATACGACCAACGTCTCACGAATCCGCAGCCCGCGCCGCCCCGGACTCGATCCGCGCCCGGCTTCCTTCAGGTCGCCTTGAAGCTGACCTTTGGAAAACTGAAGGGCCGGAACGATGCCAAAGAGCAGCCCGGTCGAACAGGCTGCCAGCAGCGCGAAGCCCAGAGCGGGACCATCCACGCGCGCGAACTCCAAGAGAGGGATGCCGAAGGCCTGGGATCGAGCGATAGCCTGGGTGACTAAAATCGCCAAAGGAATTCCCAGCGCGGCGCCACCCCAGGCCAGCAGAATGCTTTCCGTGAGCAACTGGCGTATCACTCGCCCTCGGCCCGCGCCCAGCGCCAGCCTGACCGCGATCTCTCGCTGCCGCGCCGCCGCCCGGGCCAGAAGCAGGCTGGAAAGATTGACGCAGGTAATCAGCAAAACGCAACCGACGGCGCAGGTCAGCACCAGAAAGGGACGGCGGAATTGGCCGCTCACGTGTTCTCGCAGAGGAACCAGGAGGGCGCCGAAGCTGCCGCGCTCCGGATGCTGCTTGCGCAGTTCCCGGTTCAAGGCATCCATCTCCAATTGCGCGCCCTGAATGGTCATGTTCGGCTTAAGCCGAGCGATCACTGCGTGCGAGTTGTCGGAGAGGTCCCCAAAGTGGACGGACGGTCGAATACAGTCCACCTTGGACCCGGGAATGAAGACGGAAGAGAAATCGAAATTCGGAGCCAGGACGCCAACGACGACCCACGACCTGCCGCCGACCGTGAGTGATTTGCCGATGATCGCAGGATCTCCAAGGAACTTCTGCCGCCAAAACCTGTCGGTGAGGATTACCGTATCCACGGTATCGTCCTCCATGAAGTCACGGCCGAGGCGAGGCGAAATGCCCAGCACTTTCAGGAACCGTCGATCAACCCAAGTGGCTTCCACCCGTGTCAATTCGCCGTTGTAATTCAGGACCGTTTGCTGCCTGCCAAACCAGGCGACGTAACATCCCAAATCTTCAAAGCAATGCGTCAACTCTCGCCAGTCACGCACATTGACGCTGCGAGTCATTCCGGGAATTCCAGCTCCTGAAAGTTCAGGGTTGCTGATCCAAACCAGACGGTCCGCATCCCGAAAGGGCAGAGGACGAATGAGCACGGCGTTAACCAGGCTGAAAATCGCCGTGTTCGCCCCGATGCCCAGCGCCAGGGTCAGCAAGGCCACCGCTGTGAAGCCGACATTCCTGCGCAGGATTCGCACGCCATAGCCAATGTCCTGCAGAATGTCCGACAGCCAGTGGAGCCGCCTCGCATCGCGGCAAGTATCTTTGACGGAATCCATCCGACCGAATTGCCTGACGGCGGCATAGCGCGCTTGCTCCGGTGTCATTCCTGAGTCGATGTGCTGCTGTGTCCGCAGTTCAATATGCAGGCGCATTTCCTCGTCCATGTCCGAATCAAGCTGCCGCTTCAGCGCGACGCCCCGCAAACCCTCCCAAATATTTCTTGGCCAGTTCATACCGTCAGGCGTTCGCAGGCGCGTGCATGGTAATGCGGCTCATGAGTCCTTTTGACAGTCCCCATTCATAAACGTTTTAGGCCGATTGCATGATTCGGCCGATGGCGGCGCACATCTGCTCCCAGCCCGAAGCTTCCGTTTCCAGCTGTTTGCGCCCCGCCCGGGTTAGCGAATAGTATTTGGCCCGGCGATTATTTTCCGACTGCCCCCATTCCGACTGGATCCAGCCTCGGTCCTGCAGGCGATAGAGCGCCGGGTAAAGCGACCCTTCACCGACGCTTAACACGTCTTGGGAGAGGTGTTCTATTCGTTCGGCGATCCCAAAGCCGTGCAGCGGCCTCGGGTTCAGAACTTTGAGAATGAGCATGTCCAACGTTCCCTGGAGTAATTCGATTTTATGCATAGGCGCTGTTCCCATCGATTGTCGAGGGAACAATGCTCCTCTTTCCATCGGATGTCAAGGGGAGAGGGTTATTTTGACTCCGATGATTCAATGTTTTTGAAGGCTGAGGAGGGACACGCTGAAGGGGAAGCTTCACCGGATCCACCTCGTGGGTGTGGCCGACCGCAAGCTTTGCTGTGGCCAGGAAGTCGCGAAGCGTTTGGAGAAGATGCAAAGTCGAAGCTTGACCCTCTCTGGACTCGTCAATGATAGTATCTGGATTCAGCGATTCGTGGCATTGTCAAACGAAGACCCGAACTGCTCTCTGTGAACAGGACGCACAAACCCAGGGTTTTACTCGCGAATGACCATCCGGCCCTTCTGGCCGACACGGTTCGGATCCTGCGCCAGGGAGCACGAGGCGATCGGCGCCGCCCTTGGGGACGATGCGGACCTGGCTCGCGAGGCCTTGGATATGACTCCCACCTGTTTATGAAATTGCCGCGGCACGGGCGGGCATCCTTAATCTTGTGTCTTCTGGCTTTAGGTTCTTTGAGCGCGCCGGCGGCTGCGCCCCGACGCGTTCTGGTGGTGCATTCTTTTGGTATTGCCTCGCCGCCCTTCACGACCCACTCCACCGCCTTTGAAAAGACCCTAACGGAAGAGCTGGGCGAACGCGTGGACCTGGACGAAGTCTCGCTGGATATGGCGCGCTACGCAGACCCTAACATGCAGGAGGCGATGGTCGAATATTTGCAGAAACGATATTCCCGATGGAAGCCAGATCTTGTCGTGCCGATCGGCTCGCCCGCCGGAGTTTTCACCGCTCAATATCGAACTCGTCTCTTCCCTCGAACCACCCCCATCATCTACGCGGGGATGGATCAGCGACGGCTGCCAGCGGGTGCGCTGCAACACAACGCCGCCTTTGTCGGGGAAGCATTCAACTTCCCTGGGATGATCGAGGACATACTCCAAGTCGCGCCGGCGACGACCAACATCGCCGTGGTGATTGGCGCTTCCCAGCTGGAGCGTTACTGGACCGACGCGATTCGACAGGAGTGGGCGCCATTCACCAATCGCCTGGGTTTCACCTGGCTCAACGAATTGTCCTTCGATCAAATGCTGGAGCGGGTGAGTCATTTGCCGCCGCGCTCCTTCATTTTCCTGATCCTCCTCATGCGGGATGCAGCCGGGGTGACTCGCGATGCAGACGAGGCGCTGAGAGGGATTCATGCGGTCGCAAACGCGCCGGTGAACAGCATCTACCAGCATCAATTGGGTCTGGGGATTGTCGGTGGCCGGCTTTATCAAGCGGAACTCGAAGGCGTGGAATCCGCCCGCATCGCTGTCCGCCTCCTGCGCGGCCAATCGGCGACCCAATTCCCACCCGAGATCATTGGGCCCTTGGGACCACGGTACGACTGGCGCGAGCTGCATCGCTGGGGCATCGGCCAAAATATGCTTCCGCCTCGAAGCGCGGTTCTGTTCCGCGAATTAACCACTTGGGAACGATACAGGTGGCGCATCCTTGGCGCCGCGTTCTTTGTGCTGCTACAGAGCGTGCTCATCGTGCTGCTGCTAAGAAACCTTTTGTATCGACGGTCCGTCGAGCGCGCTCTGCGCGAGAGCGAGGAGAGATTGCACCTGGCCGCCGCCGCAGGTGACGTCGGGGTATGGATGTGGGACGTCGCCGAAGATCTGATTTGGGCTACCGACAATTGGCGCAGTATGTTCGGATTTTCGACGGAGGCTATTATTCGCTACGACACATTCCTCCAGCGTGTCCATAAAGATGACCGTCCGGCGGTGGAGCTTGCGGTCAAGCGCGCGGTAAACCAGAAAGCCGAGTATAGCAGTGAACATCGTGTTTCATTGCCCAATGGTGCCGTGCGGTGGATCACCGCGAACGGCCGAGTGCACCCCGGCGCAGGGCCAAACCACCTACGGATGCTAGGCGCTTCGGTTGACATTACGGAACGCAAACGGATGGAGCATGCAGCACGGGAGTTGAGTGGACGGCTGATTAGTGCCCAGGAAGAAGAACGAGCCAGGCTGGCCAAAGAGCTTCATGACGGCCTGAACCAAAGCCTTGCTCTCATGTCGGTCGATATGGACATGCTCGGGCAACGGTTACCGGCAGAACCTGGGCTGATCAACGCGCGGTTAAAAGAATTCTCCGAAAACGCACGAGGGCTCTCCGCGGAGGTACACCGAATTTCGCACGGGCTCCATCCCGCAAAGCTAGAACAGCTCGGGTTGGTCGTCGCCCTGAGAAGCATTTGCGCGGAGGTGGAGGGAGTCCACGGCGTTACCGTGAGTTTCGAGAACCGGGATATTCCCCGTGTGCTGCCGGATGATGTGGCGCTATGTCTCTATCGTGTTGCCCAAGAGGCAATCCAAAACGTGGTCAAGCACAGCGGCGCGAAGAAGGCCAGCGTCGAATTGGTACTGGTCGGCCACACAATTCATTTGAAAGTTAGGGACGATGGCCTTGGCTTCGAGGTAGAGGCAGAGCACGTGGCGAGTTCACTCGGACTGGTGAGCATGCGCGAGCGGGTCCGGCTGGTGCATGGCGGAATCAGCGTGGACTCGGAACCATGCAAGGGCACCTGCATCACGGCCTTCGTGCCTATATCGGATGAGTCGAGCACCCGGCCCACCGGCAATGTGCCGCTCCCCGCAGCCCAAAACCAAAAAGGGGATTTCAGAGAAGACGCACTCAGATAGCTCCCGTGCATGGCTCCGAAATGCTCCGAAAACCAATTCAAACGGGTCACATCAATACTGGACAGGGTAAGAGTTGGCTTGGGTCACGGGGAAATGCGGGTCCGGTAAAAGGCGCTGGAGCTGGAATACCCATTGGTGTTGGTGAACTGGATCACGCTTCCAGTACCGGGAAGGTTTGTGGCCAGGAACTTCCAAGAGACTCCGAAGGGTGCCGGCGAGGTCAGCAAGTCGTAGTTTTCGCCCAGGACACTCGTCAACTGCGATGAGCGACCCATCCGAACCGGCAGTGCGGGCGGCGCTCATCAGCCCCGGTAACAGGCACACAAAGTTGTTCCTGATCGCGCCGCCGAAATGGTCAAAAAAAGGCGTGGTGCTTTGGAGTCCGTAGGCGACCGCGCGGTCCACATTGAGGAAAATGTTCCGCTCGGTGAGCGTGTTGGCGGAATGATTCCAGAAATAATACCGCCGGGTTCCAGAGATACGCTGCCGAGTCCGGGTGAGCGATGGTGGTGTTGGTGCCGTTGGACCAGATGCCGAAGGGGACGTTCCCGGAATTGGCATTGTTCATACCCTTGCCGACGAGAACGACGTTGAGGCTGCCCGCCGAACCGCGAATGGTGACGTCGTTCCGGCCGTTGATGTACAGGCTGCTGGTTAAATTGTAGACACCGTCTGCCAGCAGCACGGTGTCGCCGCTTTGCAGGTCGCTCATGGCCGTTTGCAGTTGCGCCTCCGTGGCGACGTTCACAATTCGCTTTCCGGTCAGCGGCAGTGCTGGGGCGTTGCCGGGCGAGGCAGATCGAGCGGGCGGAGGGGAAGATAAACCAAGCCAAAGGAAAAGTACGGTCAAAGCTCTCATATAAGCGGAAGCGGCTTGATGCTCCCACGTCTTATTCACGACGCACATCAATGGCTCGTGGGCGCAGGAACCAAGCCAACACGGGTATCAGAGATGAATAACTTCAGGGCGGCTGTCAATGCCAAGCCCCGGGGGCATTTCCTCTTGAACCGCGTTTTCCGGTGAGACATGCTCCCGACACACACAAAACTCCTCTTATGAGCAACATGAACCGTCGTTTATTTCTCGGTGCCGCGGCGGCTTCGGTGACCGCCTTCGGCGGGCTATCGAACGCTGCTGAACCCGCTGCTGGATCCGTCAAGATTGTCGGCCTCGTCGGCAGTCTGCGGAAAGGAAAATCCACCTACAAAGCCATGGAACTGGCCTTGGAATCCGCCAAAACCGTCAGCCCAGCGATCACCACCGAGATTATCGAGCTCTCCGGGCTCAACCTCGACCCCTACATCGCGGTCGGCTCGAAAAGCTCCGACCGATCGGATGACTTCCCGGGCGTGCGCGAAAAGTTAATTGCTCCGAATGTCTTCGGCGTGCTGATGGCCTCGCCGGTCTACATGGGAATTGTTTCCTCGCCACTCAAGGAGCTCTTCGAGCGAATGCTCGCGTTTCGCCAGGGCGGGTTCCCGCTGCGGAACAAGGTCGGCGGCGCGATCGCCGTCGGGGCAGGGCGTAACACGGGGGTCGAACTCATCTTGCAGCAACTCATCATGTTCATGCTTTCCCAGGAAATGATCCTCGTGGGCGATGGCAACCCTGGAGATCATTGGGGCGGCACGATGCAATCGCAGGGGGATGAACTGTCCAAGGACGAAGGCAGCCTGAATACCGTTCGAGGCGTGGGAAAACGCGTCGCGGAGATCGCGTTGCGGCTGGCTGCCTCGGCGAAATAAAAAGAGCACCGGGGAAGGCGGCGTTCAAGGTATCCGGTCCGCTCAACGGGGCCTGTTCGTGTAGTTTTGGAAACTGGCCTTTGCCAGAACGTTCGGATCATGCGACGTGAGCGCGGGACCGACGTAAACCGTGCCGGCAAGCGCCAGCGTCTGGACGGCATACAGCCGCCAGGTTTTGCCGTCCGTCGATCCAAAGGCCGAGAACTGATCTCCGCGGCGTTCGACGCGCAACCAACAATTGGGGAAGGCGGCGGGAAATTCCGGCGGGGCGGGCGGCCTTTTCACGGGGTACACCGCCTGGCAATCCTTTCCGGCCTGCGGACGAAACTGCATTTCGTAGGCTCCAAGATTATTATTGCGCGGAGCATCGTACGCGAAGAGAACCAACATCAAGTGTGCGCTGTTGGCATCAAGGCTCTCGCGGATCATGAGTCCCGCTTTGGAATACACGTGAGCTGGGGTGAAGCTCTCGACTCGGACCGCAACGTCAAAGTCCCCGGTAATCTGCTGGCACAGGAAGTGAAATTGATCCGACTTTTCCCAGATATCGGCTCCGGCGGCAATCAGTTCCCAGCCGGTTTCAACCTGCCTGGCTGAGCCGGCTAAGGTCGGTGAGCCAATATCCAGATTCAGAAAACCTGGCGCGGGCGGGGCAGGGGATGAAGGTTGAACTTCCGCAGGTTTCGGTGTCGTTGGGGTGCCCATAGGATTGCGTTGGGGGAATCTAAGCCCGGGGGCGGAGCAGCGACAAGTCTCTTTAATTTAGTGCCAAGGGAACGGCCAAGGTTCAACCACTCCGTGGTTGTGGTCGCGTTCGTCGAACGAACCCCGGGTTGTTCACCCGGGGCTATGCACATTCGGGGCCTCCGGCCTCAGGACGGAAGCCTCGGGATCGAAGCCTTGGTCGGCTTGTAGACGGTTTCTGTAGCTTTGCTTTTGGAGCTTCGCAACTTTGCTTCTGGAAGGTTTTGTAAATTTGAGTCGACTGGGACTA
>Ga0207695_10012293_pt1 | contig 10284 bp, 7 predicted proteins | sample KBSC54metaG_FD_184354 | JGI IMG/M metagenome (GOLD analysis project Ga0207695, IMG submission 184354) | Corn rhizosphere microbial communities from Kellogg Biological Station, Michigan, USA - KBS C5-4 metaG (SPAdes) (version 2) | ecosystem: Host-associated > Plants > Roots > Rhizosphere > Soil... | reverse complement strand
AAGCGCACCTCGCCGAACGGGCGGCCCTTGGGGTCGTACCGCTTGACCCCGACGTAATCCATGTAGGCCCGCCGGTGCACGCGGCTGCGCGCGTTGGCCTTGGCGACGGTGACCGCCGGATCCTTGACGATCCGCTCCTTCACCTGGGCCATCAGGGTCGCGGGCTCGTGCGCCCGGCGCAGCACCGTGCGCTGCGGATCGCGCAGGACGCCCAGCCCGTCGCGCGGCTGATAGACCGGTTCCTCCGGCGCGTAGTCGCCGTTCGGCAGGCGCGGGTATTCGTAGGCGCGGGCGCCCAGGAAGACGAACTGCTCCGCCTCGAGCCAGCCCAGGAAGGCGGTCTCCTCCGGCGTCGCCCTGTCCGGCCGGGCGCGGGTCTCCTCCATCACCTGGCGCATCAGCTCGAGCATGGCCGGGAAGTCGTCGACGGCGGCGCGCACGTCGGCGAGCGTGGTCCTGAGGCCGCGGATCAGGGCGGCCTCGCGGTCGGCGCCCACCGGCTCCAGGATCACCTGGATCATCGATTCCCGGCGCGGCGTTCCGGTCGCTCCCCGGATGCCGGCGCGGTCGCGCCGCACCTCCACGATCGGATGGAACATGGCGCGCACCGCGAGGCCCTGGTCGGCGATCTCGCCCATCACCGAGTCGACCAGGAACGGCGCGTCGTCCTGGACGATCTCCAGGCGGTCCAACGCCGCCTTGCGGCCGATGGCGCGGACGATCCGGATGGTGGGCGCGCGGCCGCGGCGGCGCTCGCCGAAGCGCCAGAAGTCGGCGAGGTTCCGGGCGAGCTCGGGCCGCGTGAGTTCAGGGAGTTCCTGCGGCGCGGTGTCCTCGGCGGCCTGCGCGGCGAAGGCGCGCGCCGCGCCCTTGCAGGGATCGTCCGCCAGCGCGGCCATGACGGCGCGGACCAGGACGGCGCCGGCGCGGTCTCCACGGCTCATCGGGGGCCTTCGATCGCGGAAACGAGAGCGCCGCCGGAGGAGAGAGTCCGGCGGCGCATGGCCTCGCCGTGGGGGATCGGCGGAGCCTCTTCCGCTCGTTGCGTCCCTGGGCTTGGGGGTTGGACGCAAGGGCGAGGGGCCCAGGGGCCCCGGCTCACCATAGGTAGGACGCGGACGCGCAATTTAAAGTCCCCTGATATGCGGATTAGGCGCTCGATCTCTGCGTCGGTTCGTGGCGGACGGCCTCGTCCGGCGCCTCGCCCGGCGTGCGGTTGCGCAGCTGCTGCGGGTCGCCGTCCGCGGACAGCAGGACAGCGACCCAGCGGGTGCCGTCGAACTGCGCCAGGATGACCATCGCCATGACCGTGAGCGGGGTCGACAGGAACATGCCGGCGATGCCCCACAGCGCGCCCCAGAACGCCAGCGCCAGCAGCACCACGATCGGGTCGATGTTGAGGCTCTTGCCCTGCATCCGCGGGTAGATGAGGTTGCCGATCACCACGCCGATCGCCTGCAGCGCGACCAGCAGGATGACCGCCGGCCAGTAGCTTTCGAACTGCATCAGGGCGAACAGCGGCGGGGCCACCCCGGCGAAGGTGCCGCCGATCACCGGGATGTAGACCGCCAGGAAAATCAGGAAGGCCCAGAAGATGGCGTCGTTCAGGCCGATCGCGGCCATGGCGATCCAGGAGAGCCCCGCCACCATCAGGCCCGTGAGCGTTTGGACCCACAGATACTGCTCGACGGCGTCGCGGATCCGGTAGAAGGCGGCGATCGCGTCCTGGCGCTCGCGACGGTTGGGGAACAGGCCGATGACCTTGCGCTCGAAGCCGTGGCGGGCGGCCAGGATGAAGGCCAGATAGACCAGCACGAACAGCGAGGTGGAGCCGAAGCTCTGCAGCGCGCGCGCCATCTGGCCGAGGTACTGCGCCGGATCGAGCTGGCGGACGAGCTCGGAGACCGTCAGCGGCACGCGCACGCCGACGCGGCCCGCAATCCGGCCGATCAGGGCCATCAGCTTCGGGGCGAAGTCCAGCATCTCGCTGAAGAAGGCCGGCGCGCGCGCCACGACCACGAAGGTCGCCCCGCCGAACAGCAGGATCGAGAGCAACAGCGCGAGCGGCAGGGCGGCGCGCCGCGAGACGCCCGGCAGCCGGTGCTCCAGCACCCGCGCCAGGCCGTCGATCATGATCGCCAGGAAGATCGCCAGCGCCAGCGGCGTCAGGATGCCGGCCAGCCAGTAGGCCGCCGCGCCCGCCACGATCACCGCCAGGATCACCAGGGCGTTGCGCGACACGGCGGAGGGCGGGGGAGCGCTGGCCATCGCCGCAGGGCTTACCCCCATTCGCGACGAAGTTGGAGCGTTCTGCTCCGAAATCTCAGCCGCCGCGCACGTCTTCTCCCTGCCCAGGCGTGAGCGGCGCTAGCGCGGCGCCATGCGGATCGCGCCGTCGAGGCGGACGTCTTCGCCGTTGAAGTAGCCGCACTCGATCATGGTCAGCGCGAGCTGGGCGTACTCCGGCGGGCGGCCGAGACGCTTGGGGAAGGGGACCGAAGCGGCCAGCGCCTCCTTCACGTTGGGAGGCGCGCCCTGCATGAGCGGCGTGTCGAAGATGCCGGGCAGGATGGTGTTCACGCGGATGCCGTCGTTCATCAGGTCGCGCGCGATGGGCAGCGTCATGCCGACGATGCCGCCCTTGGAGGCGGAATAGGCCGCCTGGCCGATCTGGCCGTCTTCGGCGGCCACCGAGGCGGTGTTGATGATCACGCCCCGCTCGCCGTCCTGCAGCGGCTCCAGGTCCAGCATCCCCTGCGCCGACTTGGCGATGCACCGGAAGGAGCCGATGAGGTTGATCTGGATAAGCCAGTTGAACGCCTCGAGCGGGAAGTGCTTGGTCTCCCCGGTCTGCCGGTCGCGCGAGGCGGTCTTGAACGCATTGCCGGTGCCGGCGCAGTTGACGAGGATGCGCTCCTGGCCGTTGGCGGCGCGGGCCTTGGCGAAGGCGGCGTCGACTTCCTCGTCCGAGGTCACGTTGACCTTGCAGAAGACGCCGCCGACGTCCTTGGCGACCGCCTCGCCCTTCTGCTCGTTCATGTCGAAGATGGCGATCTTCACGCCCTTGGCGGCGAGCGCCCGCACCGTCGCCTCGCCGAGGCCCGAGGCGCCGCCGGTGACGACCGCCGCGACGTTCGAATTCAGTTCCATGGACGCCTGCCTCCCGTAAGATCGGATCGAAGTAGTGCGAGCGTTTAGCGCGATGAGCGGAGCCGACAAAGCGTCACCCCACGTCAATGACGCGCTCGATCCCAGCCGGGCGCTGGTCCCGCGGGTCGTGCGGCTGAACGAGCGGCTGGTCGCCGCCGGCTTCTGGCCGAAGCTGCGCAAGGTCGCCGCCCATGTGCCGTTCGCGGCCGAGGCGCTTTCGGTCTGGTACTGCGTGCAGGATCCGGAGACGCCCGCGCCCGCCAAGGGGATGATGCTCGCCGCGCTCGCCTATTTCGTGCTGCCGACCGACGCCATCCCCGACTTCATCGCCGGCATCGGCTACACCGACGACGCGGCGGTGTTCGCCGCCATGATGGCGCTCGTCGGCCGCAACGTGAAACCCCGCCACCGCGCCGCCGCCAAGGCCGCGGTGGAGCGGATCCGCGCGCAGTCCTAGACGGTAGAGCTGGAGGCCGCAGCGCGCAGGTTCATCACGTGCTCGCGCCAGGTGATGAAGGCGGTCGCGGCGACCACGACAGCCGCGCCGGCCATGGTCCAGACGCCAGGCAGCTCGTGGAACAGCAGGAAGCCGGCGGCGGCGGCGAACACCAGGCGGGTGTAGTCCAGCGGCGCCATGGCCGCGGCGTCGCCCTCCTGCATGCCCTTGATGTAGCACCACTGGTTCAGCGTCGCGATCGCGCCCATGGCGGCGAGCAGGCCGAGGTCTCGGGGGCTCGGCCATCGCCAGTCGATCACCGCGCCGGGGATGGCGAAGATCGCGCCCAGCACCGCCGACCAGACCAGCAGCACCATCGGGGCGTGGTCGCGGGTCATCACCTTCATGCCGATCACCGTGAAGGTGAACAGGAACGAGGCGGCGAGCATGGCCAGCGCCGGGATCCCCATCGCGAACTGCCCGCCGGCGCCGGGCCGGACCATCAACAGCACGCCGGCGAAGCCCGCCACCGCCGCAGCGATCCGCAATGGTCCGATCCGCTCGCGCAGGATCAGCGCGGCGAGCGGGACCATCCACAGGGTGCGGGTGAAGGAGAGCGCATTGGCGTCGGCCAGCGGCATCTTCTGATAGGCGTAGAACGACAGGATCATGCCGATCGTCCCGGCGCTGGCGCGGAAGATCAGGATGCCGGGCCGGGTCGTGGCGAAGGCGGCGCTGCGGTGGCGGACGATCACCGGCGCGAGCACCAGCAGGCCCGCCGCCTGGCGGTAGAAGGTCTGCAGCGCCGCCGAATAGTCCGCCCCGAGGTACTTGATCAGGGTGGTCATCGCCGTGAACGTCACCGCCGAGGCGAGCATCCAGAGCGCACCCCTGACGTTGCCGCTCAGGCGCGGCCCGGCGACGGAAGAGGCTGCGACGGCCACGCCGGGTCAGTCGACAGTGACGACCACCTTGCCCATGGCCTTGCGGCTGGCCAGGTGCTTGATCGCCTCGGCGGCCCTCGCCAGCGGGAAGCGCTCGGAGACGAACGGCTTGATCTTGCCGTCCTGGTACATCGCCAGGAGTTCGGCGACGCTCGCCTGGTGCTTCTTCGGGTTGCGCGACACCCACGAGCCCCAGAACACGCCGACGATGTCGCAGCCCTTGAGCAGGGCGAGGTTCAGCGGGATCTTCGGGATGTCGCCGGCGGCGAAGCCCACCACCAGGTACTTGCCCTCCCAGGCGATCGAGCGCAGCGCGGGCTCGGCGTAGTCGCCGCCGACCGCGTCGTAGATCACGTCCGCGCCGTTCGCGCCGCAGGCGTCCTTGAACAGCTGGGCCAGCGCCTTCTGGCCGTCGCGGTCGAAGGGCCCGCGCCCGTAGACGACCCCCTCGTCGGCGCCGTGCCGCCTGCAGAGGTCGACCTTCTCCTGGGACGAGGCGGCGGCGATCACCCGGGCCCCCATGGCGTGGCCGAGCTCGACGGCCGCCAGGCCGACGCCGCCCGCCGCGCCCAGCACCAGCAGCGACTGGCCGGGCTGCATCTGCGCGCGGTCCTTCAGCGCGTGCCAGCTGGTGCCATAGGTCATGATGAAGGCCGCGGCCTCATCGAAGGGCATGGAGTCCGGGATCTTCACCAGCCGGGCGGCCTCCAGCGCCAGCTCCTCGGCCATGCCGCCCCAGCCGGTGTTGCCGAGCACACGGTCGCCCGGCTTCACGTGGGTGACTCCTTCGCCCACCGACTTGACGATCCCGGCGATCTCGCCGCCCGGCGCGAACGGCCGCGCCGGCTTGAACTGGTACTTGTCCTCGATGATCAGCACGTCGGGGAAGTTGACGCCGACCGCCTTGACCTCGACCACGGCGAAGCCGGACTTGGCCTGCGGCGAGGGGACATCCTCCAGCACCAGGGTGTCGGGCCCGCCCACTTCCTTGCTCAAGAGCGCCTTCATCGCCGGTGTCTCCCCGCTGGCGTGTCCAAGCGGCGGACGCTAGCCCACTCGAACGGATGTTTGAAGGCTGCGTGGAGCCTGCCGGTCTGCAATATTGCGGCAGGAAACCGGTGATATCGACCCGCGCGGAGCGGGCGCGAGGTCCGGGAGGGTTGCGGATGAGGTCATTGCTGACGACGGCGGCGCTCGGCGCGGCCGCCCTGACGCTCGCCGCCGCGGGCGGGCTGCGTGCGCCGGCCAAGGCCGAGGCGGCGGCCGTCCAGCTGCCGGCGCACGTCGATGATTTCCAGCTGACCGACCAGACCCGCTTCGCCCAGCGGCTCTACTATTACGGCTATGCGCCCGCGATCGTGCTCCTGACCGAGACCAACGGCTCGGCGACATCGCAGGCCGCCGCGGCCGAATTCGAGAAGCTCGCGGCGGCCTATCGCCCCAAAGGCGCGATCTTCTTCGGCCTGGACTCCAGCCTCGCCGACAGCCGCGACGCAGTGGCTGCGGCCGCCGCGAAACAGCACCTCACCGTGCCGATCCTGATGGACGAGCAGCAGCTGGTCGGCGAGGGCCTCGGCGTCCAGCGCGCCGGCGAGGTCTATGTGATCGACCCGAAGTCTTGGACGATCGCCTATCACGGCCCGGTGTCGCAGGCAGGGCAGGCGATCGCCGCGGTGGTCGCCGGCAAGCCGCCCGAGCTCGCACGCGCCGCCGTGACCGACGGCGCGGCGATCGCGTTTCCCGCCCGCGCCAAGGCGGCGGAGTTCGCCAGCATCTCCTACGCCCGCGACGTCGCCCCGATCCTGCAGGACAAGTGCGTCTCCTGCCACATCAAGGGCGGCATCGGCCCCTTCGCAATGACCAGCTACGAGGTCGTGAAGGGCTTCTCGCCGATGATCCGCGAGACGATCCGCACCCGGCGCATGCCACCTTATTACGCCGACCCGCACATCGGGGTGTTCAAGAACGACCAGGGGCTCACGCCGGAGCAGACGAAGACGCTGGTCCACTGGATCGAGGCGGGGAGCCCGCGCGGCTCCGGGCCGGACCCGCTGCTGGCCAACGCGAACCGCACCGCGCCGGAGTGGCCGGTCGCGCTCGGCAAGCCCGACGTGGTCATCGACCTGCCCCCGTTCAAGGTGCCGGCGAGCGGGCTCATCGAGTACCAGAACCCGGTGGTCGACAATCCCTTCAAGACAGACGTCTGGCTGCACGCCGTGGCGATCAAGCCGGGCGACCGGCGGGTGCTGCACCACGTGGTGTCGAACACCATCGCCGACCCGTCCCATCCGCCGGACATCCCCGGCGGCTCGGTAGGCTCCTATACGCCGGGCGCCCAGCCGCAGATCATGGCCGACGGCTCGGGCGCGCCGATCCCGGCCGGCGGCAAGCTGCACTTCCAGATGCACTACACGACCATGGGTCGCGAGACGACGGACCGCACCCAGGTCGGCTTCTACCTGCTGAAAGCGCCGCCGCGGTACATCAAGCGCTCGGCGGTGATCAGCAACTTCTCGCTCTACATTCCCGCCGGCGAGCAGGCTCACAAGGAGGTCGCCTACCTGACCTTCCCGGCGGACGCCTACGTCTACACCCTCTACCCGCACGCCCATTACCGGGGCAGCCACGTGGAACTGAAGGCGGTGACGCCGGACGGCAAGGAGAAGATGCTGCTCTCGCTGCCCAAGTACGACTTCAACTGGCAGCGGGACTACGACCCGGTGCAGCCGATCCTGGTGAAGGCCGGGACCAAGCTGGTGGCCACCTGGGTCTATGACAATTCGGTCCACAATCCGGCGAACCCTGACCCGAAGCGCAACGTCACCTGGGGCGAGCAGACGCCCGACGAGATGATGTACTTCCGGGTCAACTACCGCTGGGTCGACGAGACCACGAGCCACGTGCGCAACGACCTGCAGGCCAAGCTCTTCCGGAGCGGCATGGTGGGCGCGCTCGACGCCAACCTCGATGGCGTGGTCGAGCCGAGCGAGCTGAAAGGTCCGATCGGCGAGGCGATCAAGGCGAGGTTCGCCCAGCTCGACACCGATCACGACGGCACGCTGGACGCCAAGGAGCTGCAGGCCTCCATGCCGCGCCGCCGCGGCGGCCGCCGCGTCGCGGCCAGCACCGAGACGCCGGACCTTTAGGCTGCGAGTTGGTGGTGGACCGCGGGAGCCCTATATTCCGCGGCTCCCGCCAGCCTTACGAACGTGATCCTTGGGCGTGACCCTCGACCTCTCGCGCGCCGCGGCGCCTCCGCTCGCCAAGCCGAACCTCTGCGGCATGACGCGCGATGAGCTGCGCGCCGCGATCGTCGCGGCGGGGATCGCGCGGCCCGAGAAGGCCCGCATGCGCGCCTCGCAGGTTTGGCGCTGGATCCACCACTACGGCGTCACCGACTTCGATCGCATGACCGATGTCGCCAAGGAGACCCGCGCCGCCCTCGCCGAAGCCTTCACCCTGGCGCGGCCAGAGGTCGTCGAGCGGCAGGTCTCTCGCGACGGGACCCGAAAGTGGCTGATCCGGATGGCGCCCGGGATCGAGGTGGAGACCGTCTACATCCCCGATGTGGGCCGGGCCGGCGCGCTGTGCGTGTCGAGCCAGGTGGGCTGCACGCTCAACTGCACCTTCTGCCACACCGGCACCCAGTCCCTGGTGCGCAACCTCACCGCCGGTGAGATCGTGGCGCAGGTGCAGACAGCGCGCGACGACCTGGGCGAATGGCCGTCGCCGAAGGAGGACCGGCGGCTCTCCAATGTCGTGTTCATGGGCATGGGCGAGCCGCTCTACAACCTCGACAATGTCGCCGATGCGATCGACATCATCGCCGACCACGAGGGGATCGCGATCTCCCGGCGGCGGATCACCGTCTCGACCTCCGGCGTGGCGCCGGAGATCGGCCCGCTCGGCGCGCGCACCCAGGCGATGCTCGCCATCTCGCTGCACGCTGCCAACGATGCGTTGCGCGAGACGCTGGTGCCGCTCAACAGGAAATATCCGATCGCCGAGCTGATGGCCGCGGTGAAGGCCTATCCCGGCCTTTCCAACGCCAAGCGGGTCACCTTCGAGTACGTGATGCTGAAGGGCGTCAACGACAGCCCGGCCGACGCCAAGGCGCTGGTCAAGCTGCTCGCCGGCGTGCCCGCCAAGATCAACCTGATCCCGTTCAACCCCTGGCCGGGGTCGGGCTACACGTGCTCCGAGTGGCCGACCATCGAGGCGTTCGCGGCGATCCTCAACCGGGCCGGCTACGCCTCGCCGATCCGCACGCCGCGCGGCCGCGACATCCTGGCCGCCTGCGGCCAGTTGAAGAGCGAGAGCGAGAAGCTCCGGGCCAGCGCCCGGCGGCGGACGCCGGACGCGGCGCGGCTCGAGCCTTCACGCAGCGACTGAGCGGCTTTCACCGCAGGCGGTTCACGCCGCCGCCGTGGCCATGGGCGCGGGGCGTATCCGGTTCAGGTGACCGAGCAGCAGGAACAGCAGCGCCGGCGGGATGGCCATCAGGCCGGTGCCGATGAAGGCGGTGGCGTAGGCGCCGAGCAACCCGTGCGTGGGCGTCAGCGCCTCCACCGTCTGGCCGGAGAAGCCCTTCAGGAACTTGCCCAAGAGCGCATAGGTCGAGGACAACAGCGCATACTGGGTGGCCGTGTAGCCGAGGCTCGTCAGGCTCGACATGTAAGCGACCAACGCCACGCCGGCGAAGGCCTGGGCGAAGCTGTCGAGGCTCATGACCGCGGCGAACACCGGCATCTCCGTGTGGTACGCCAGCAGCGCGAAGCCGGCCGTACCCAGCCCCTCGAGCAGCACGCCCAGCATCAGCGCGCGGAAGACCCCGAGCCGGATCGAGGTGAGTCCGCCCAGCGCGATGCCGGCGAAGGTCGCCGCAAGGCCCACCGAGCCGCGCACCAGGGCCACGGTGTCCTTGGTCAGGCCGAGGTCGTGGTAATAGGGGTTGTACATCGGGCCCATGACGAAGTCGGGCAACCGATAGAGCGCCACCGCCAGCAGCATGATCAGGCCGACCGCCTTGTGCTTGGCGAAGAAGTCGACGAACGGGCCGACCACCGCGTCGACGAAGCCGCGCGGCGTCCACAGCGGCGCTTTCGCCTGCAACGCCTGCTCGGCGCGCGCCGGCTCCAGCGCGAAGCCTGTCGCCGCGACGCCGACCCCCATCAGGACGGCCATGCCGAGATACGAGCCAGGCCAGCCGACCCGCGCAGCGGCGGCGATGACCAGCGCGTCGGTGACCAGCAGCGCGATGCGGTAGCCCAGCTGGTAGGCGGAGGTGAGCAGGCCCAGCTCGTCGGAGTCGGCCGCCGATTCGATCCGCCAGGCGTCGATGACGATGTCCTGGGTGGCCGAGGAGAAGGCGGTGATGAGGGCGAAGCCGCCGATCACCGCGAGCCCGCTCGCGGTCCCGACGCTCGCCATCCCGACCAGGCCGGCGATCACCGCGAGCTGGGCGAGCAGCATCCAGCCGCGCCGGCGGCCGAGCCGGCCGAGCAGCGGCACGTCTACCCGGTCGACGATCGGCGACCACAACACCTTCATCGAGTAGGCGAGACCCACCCAGGAGATGAAGCCGATCGCCTTCAGGCTCGTGCCGGCGTCGCGCAGCCAGTAGCCGAAGGTGTTGGCGGTCAGCAGGAACGGCAGGCCCGAGGCGAATCCCAGGGCCAGCATCACTGCGACCTTGGGCTGGCGGATCGAGCCCAGGACCTCCAGCGCGGTGCGCTTGCGGCGCGGCGGCGCGCC
>Ga0207695_10012292_pt1 | contig 10284 bp, 8 predicted proteins | sample KBSC54metaG_FD_184354 | JGI IMG/M metagenome (GOLD analysis project Ga0207695, IMG submission 184354) | Corn rhizosphere microbial communities from Kellogg Biological Station, Michigan, USA - KBS C5-4 metaG (SPAdes) (version 2) | ecosystem: Host-associated > Plants > Roots > Rhizosphere > Soil... | reverse complement strand
CGCGCGCTGGCGTCGCCCTTGCCGGTCAGCAGGACGAGCATCACCGAGATCACCAGGGCAAAGACGCCCGACGCAATCATCAAATCCATTGGTGTTTATCGGCGAACGCCGCACGTCGCGATCGGTAGCCGCCCCCTCCCCCTCTGTACCGGCCGCCATCGCAGCCTGACTTTGCCGACGCTTGAGCGTGATCGCTTTCGCGCGGCGTTATGCGCATGCCCGCCGCGTCGCCGCCCCGCGACCTGATCAACCAGGCTCGCTGCGGCACCGTCCCGAAGCGTCATCGGGCGTTCGCCCGCGCAGCCGGCCGCTGCGCCGTCGCTTCGAGCTTGAAACCGGCGACTTCGATCTGATGAGCATAAAAGGATCGGATGCCGGTCGAGTGATAAGTGCCGACGATGGCGCCGTCGGCGGCGACCTCGCTGCGGGTGAATTCGTAGAGGTCCTGCATCATGATGGTTTCGCCTTCCATGCCGCTGATTTCCGAAATTTTCATCAGCTTACGGGTGCCGTCGGAAAGCCGGCTGACGTGAACCACGATGTTAATCGCGGACGCAATCTGCTGGCGCATCGCGCGCTGCGGAATCGAAAATCCGCCGAGCAGCATCATCATCTCGAGGCGTCCGATCGACTCGCGCGGACTGTTGGCGTGGATGGTCGCGATAGAGCCGTCGTGGCCGGTGGACATGGCCTGGAGCATGTCGTAAACCTCGGAGCTGCGGACCTCGCCGACGATGATGCGATCGGGTCGCATTCGCAGGCAGTTCTTGACCAGGTCGCGCTGCGTCACCTCACCCTTACGCTCCAGATTGGGCGGCCGCGTTTCGAGCCGTACGACGTGGGGCTGCTGCAACGAAAGCTCGGCCGAGTCCTCGATCGTCACGATGCGTTCGTCTTCCGGGATAAACCCCGAAAGACAGTTGAGCATCGTGGTTTTGCCCGATCCGGTGCCGCCGCAAACGATGATATTGAGGCGGGCCTTGACGATCGCGCGCAGAAAATCGACCATCTCGCGGGTCAGCGATCCCTTGTCAACCAGTGCTTCGATATCGTAGCGGCGCTTGCCGAAACGCCTGATCGAGAGCGCCGGACCATCGAGGGCGAGCGGCGGAATGATCGCGTTGATACGCGATCCGTCACGCAGACGCGCATCGACCATCGGTGACGATTCATCCACTCGGCGCCCGACCTGCGAGACAATCCGGTCGATGATCAGCATCAGATGCTGATCGTCCTGAAAGGTCACGTCGGTGCGATGGAGCTTGCCGAACTTTTCGACATAGACCTGCGAATGGCCGTTGACGAGAATGTCGGTGATGTCGTCGTCGTGCAGGAGCGGTTCGAGCGGTCCGAGTCCGAGCAACTCGTTTTTGATCTCGCTAATCAGGCGCGCCCGATCGATATCGGTCAGCAACCGCCCCTCGTCGTCCAGCGTCTCGTTGATCGCCGAGGTGACCTTGCCCGAAACCATCGCGGGCTCGAGCGCGTCGAGCTTGGAGACGTCGAGCGTCTCGAGCAGCCGGTTGTGGACGCGAATCTTGAGCCGGCGCGATCCTTCGGCGATATCGTCGCGCTTGCGCACGGTGGTGCCGCCAATCAACGAGCCGGCGGGTGCCTCCGGAGCCGCGACAGCGCCGCTGTTTTGCGAAAGCCGATCTACAAGCCTCATGATGTTTCCTCTTTTTTCCTTTCGTGAAACAGCGCGCGCCGTCGAATGAAGCGTCCCGGTATCAGAACGCCCCGCTGCGGCCATTCGATCGCGATACGACACCGCCGCGGCTTGCGGTCAACCGTCAGGCGCGGGCGCCAAACACGTTGAACAGACGCGCGACCAGTCCATCGTTGGTTTCCACCATCGGTTCGCGCCGCTCGTTGATCCGCCGCGCCAGGGCTTCGGTCGCCCGCGCCAGCGCCGAGTTGGGCGCCGTCTGCCACAGGTCCTGCACACGTAATTGCAGCTTCTCGAGCATGCGGTCGTCGCGCGGAATCTTCGCGAAACAGCTCACTCCCATCGCCTGTGCGATCACCGCCTCGGTCATCGCGTTCTGGGCATCAAATTTGTTCAGCACGAAGCGCGGCTCGTCGAGTCGCAATCCGAGGCGTCCGAAGAGTTCGCCGAAGCGCCGCGCACCATGCGCCGCGACCCGTGAATGATCGACGACGTAGAGCAGTTCGTCGCAGCGCTCCCACGCCGCAACCGTGATTTCGTCCACATGACTCCCGCAATCGACGATCACGAAATCGAACAACTGCCGCATCAGGTCGAGCACCGCAGCGACCGTCAAGTCGGTAACTCGTTCCGCATCGTCGAGCCGTTTGGGCGCGGCCAGCAGGTAGATTCCCGAGGGATGCTTGGTCAATGCGGCCTCGAGCTTGATCGAATCAAGCTTGGCCGTGAATTCAATCAGCGACGCGATCGTCTGTTCAGGCGCCAGATGCAGTATGACGTTGAGCCCGCCGTTTTGCAGATCGAGGTCAACCACCGCCGCCCGCTTGCCGAATACGTAACGCATGACGAGCGCCAGGTTGGCGCCGAGCGTGCTCACACCGACACCGCCGGCGATACTCGCGACCCCATAGATGAGACCGCCGCCCTGACGCTCCGCGCGGCGGCGGCGTTCGCTCAGCTTCATCAGCGCGCGCGTCAGATCGGTGCTTTGCAGCGGCAAAAACAAGAGCTCATCGGCGCCTTCGTGCAGCACGCGGCGCATCAGTACCGGGGAGCGATCTTGCAGCAAGGCAAAGATCAGCGGCCGCGGCAAGCGTTCGGCACGAGTCTGCAAATAACCCAAGGGAGCGGCTTCGTTGCCATCAAACACCACCATCGCTATATCGGGCACCTCGGTATCATCGCTCGCCACTTGCGGCGACATCTCGACCAGGTCGAGCCGCGGTTCACTAATCCCGTCAAGCACCGCCTTGACCTCGGCCAGCACCTGCGCGGACTCACCGATCAAATGCACGCGCAACGATTCGCGACGGTCAGGAGCATTCGATCCCAAAGCAGCCATACCTTCCTCCCGCATTCACTCCCGCTCACACACAAGCTCGGCGGCGAAGGTCGATCCCTTCGCCGCCCCCTCTTCGTCAGGCTAGGCGGATTCCCGAGGAATCCGCATCAGGTCAACTGGACGTCAGGGCCGAGTCCACCGAGTTGACCATGGTCGAGATGTCCTGGCCCATTACCTCGTAGGTGATGAATACAACGACCGCGACTGCCGCCAGGATCAATGCGTACTCAGTCATCGTCTGTCCACGTCGCATATTCTGTACCTTCACATACATCTTCCTGATCGTATTCATACTGCCATGCTCCTTAACTGCTTTACGCGGATCCGGATATATCTCAGTCCGCTTTACCGCTCGTTATTAGTCATTCATCCAGAACCCTAACGTTTCCCCGATTACTCGTCCTTTCCGACAACTGACTATTAATTGCCGGTCGAGCATCACTTAATGAGCACTACCTGCAAGGCTCCGTAACTCGGTGCCGTACTGCTGGGCGCCCCGTTTGCGACTTGCTTGATAAAATACGTGCTGATGGTTTGCTGATTGTCGATCCCGACCAGCCACAGTTCCGCGAATCCCAGTAACTGCACCTGCGAACTGCCATTGATATTCGCGTAGTTGACCATCGGTACGGTCATGATTCGCGCGTCGTCGATCGAATGGTTCGCAAAGGTTCCGTTCGGATCAGCGGTGGCCGCCGCAGTTAGCCGTGTATTGAAGGCGCTCTGTGTCGGCCCGGCCATTTGCCCGGTCTCGGTCGTCAGCATCTGGCCGACAGTGGCTGTACCGGAATAACCATGCGCAACATTACTGTCGAAATTGCTTGCACCGGAGCCACCCAGTGCTAGCGGGCCCCAGTTGCCGGGACCATATTGGCCGGTCGTCAGACTGACTGGTTGTCCATAAGTGTAGGTTGTGCGCGAGTCGATCCCGACCGGAACCAGACCGGTAACCTTACCGACACTTTGCAGACCCGCGGTTGCGCTAGCCATGACCAGACCGGACGAAAGTCCGACCAGTTGCGCAAAACTATACGGTACCCTGCGCGAGAGGCGCATGGTGATTGACATCTGGTTTGAAGCGACCGTGGTCGAAGTGACCTCGATCGTTCGGACACCGTTATTGGCTGCAAAGCTATTGGCTGCCGCGATCGCGCCGGCCGCGTTCGACGGCAAATTATTGGCGCCGGCGAGTACCGCGGAGTCAGCAGCCTTTTGCAGCAAGCCCCAGTTGTAATAGAGCAAGCCAACGTCGGTCGAGAGTGCAATCGCGCCGAGTAACGCCGCCATCGAGACCGTCATCACAAATACTATCTGGCCTCTGAATGCACTCTTTGTCGTGCCCATAATGAATAACTTCCACGACCGGAATTCGCATCGCCGCAAGCGTTGCGAGTCTTGCCGATTGATCCCTCGTGAAAGTACGGAGCACGCGCCGTGCCACTACAATTTGCCAAGCTGGCTGGTGCTTCTGTCTATTCATCGATCCTCGGGCGTTCCATTTCCGGCGAATAGCTGTGTCTATGTGACTCGCCGGTTTCAGCTCGATCGATGTCTCCTGAGGACCGGCGGCATCCGGTGCGCCAAGGGGCTTAACGCCATGCGAAAATCAAGGTGACCGCATAATAGTAGTCGCGCTTCCGATCCTCAGCAGGTCGCGATTCCCACGGCTGTCCGGTCATCGCAGGTTGGAATGAACCACTCATCGAAAGGTCATCGGGACAGATCCAATTAGCCATTCGCATACTCATTATTCTTACTTCCGTATGCGCCTGATCACCGATCTCTAGGGAGACGGTCTCACGATCGTATTATCGTCCATGGTCACGGCGCCCGTGAGGTCCGCCGCTCCCGCCAACGCGCGGCCGTCCAGTACCGCGCCACTGACCAGCGTGATCGAAGTATTCGCCAATATATTTCCCGCGAAATGGCTACCGGTGCCGATCGTCGCTGAACTGCCGACCTGCCAGAAGATCTGCGAGGCCTGGGCTCCGCCCTTGAGAGTTATCCCGAAGCCGGAGGAGGTCGTTAGGGTAGAGGCAATCTGGAAGATAAAGACCGCCGTCGGGTCGCCCTGCGCATCGAGTGTGAGATCGCCGCCGCCTGAGATCTCGGTTGATGACCCGGATCTATATAGGCCGGGAGTAAACGTCAGCCCGCCGACATTGCCGACCGCCGGCGTGAAAGCTCCCGAGCGTCCCGCCGCGTCGTTATATGCGATCGCCAGGGCTGCCTCGCCGGCCTGGGCTGCTGGATCGTTTATGTCGATCGAGCCGTTGACCATTCCGGGCGGGAAATTCGTCACAGAGGTACCCGGCCACAGTCCGAGGTCTCCTGTAATCATGGTCGGAGTCGAGGTGTTGGTGACCGCGGCGGCAGCCAGCACCGCGAAATTGGCGGCGGCCCCAAGAGCGACCGTACCCAGCCCGGCAGCGGTCCCGGTGGTGAATTGCCAGACATAGTTGCCCGACCGCTTGTTCCCGGCAAGTTGATTACCAGTCAGATCACGCACCGCACTGGTAATCGTCGCGGTGTACTGAGTATTCACCCGCAGATTCGCTTTCGGCACGAAGGTCGCAATAGTGACCTTGTCAGTCGCATCATAGAAATACTTGATCGTTCCGAGAACGCGGCCACCCGACCAGGTCAAGTGGAAATCGGCAGTAGTAATCGTCCTGTAGTTCATCGGTTTGCTGAAGGTTGCACTGACCTTCTGATCGATCGGCACCGCCATCGCATTACTGGCCGGATTGGTGGAGATCACGACCGGCTTGATCAGCTCCGGATTCCCCCCGGTATCGAAACTCCATACATAGTTGCCGGCCAAAGGATTGCCAGCGAGGTCTTTGGCGCCGGTGGTAATCGTCGCTATGTAATGGGTATTCGTCCGGAGTCGATATAGCGGCCTGAAGACGGCCGATCCCGACACATAGGTGATCGCTCCAGCTATCGCGGCGCCGCCCGGCTTCGTAATTCTGAAAGTTTTGCCCCTCAGCGAAGCGGGGGCCATGTCCTCGCTGAACATCGCGTCGATCCGCTGGTTGGTCGGCACACCCACGGCAGTGTTGGCTGGAATCGTGGTAGTGACGGTCGGATTGGTGGCGTCGATAGTTGTCCCGGTAGTAAAGGTCCAGGCAAAGCCACGCTCATTCACCGCGTCGGCCTGGTCTGAGGCCGGGGCACCGATCTCGGCGGTGTACGTGGTATCGGGCATCAGGGGTGCCACCGGTTTGAAGACCACGGTGGTACCGTGAAAGTTGATATTTCCGTCCACGCTGCTACCGTCCGCGGCCCGCAATACCACTGTCGAACCGATCGACGCGGGGGATATTTGCGCGCTGAAGGTGACAGTTATCGCCTGGTTGAGGTTGACCACGGTGGCGCCGTCAGCCGGGTTCGTCGCGGTTACCGTCGGCCACGACGAGAGCGCTCCGTCGCTTTGCGCACTACTGATCGATCTCGTTCCACTGATCAGCGCGATCAAAATCATCGCGATCAACCACAACTTGAGCGGTACCGGCTGCTTCATTTTAATCTCTCTTTAGTCTCAGGGAGGCTGAAATTTTTCTCAGGGAGGCGACGTGATGACAGCGGAGCCCTGCACTGGTTAGCGGATATTGCCAAGGTGGAAGGTAGCTTGATTATCGTCATCGAGTCCCACGATCTGTGTTAAAGAATGGCGCGACCGTGATCAGAACCGATTAGTCATTACGTTCGGATTGCCGCCACCGTTGTTGGAATAGGAATCGAGAAAGCCGCTCGATTGGCCGGTGGAGTCGGCCACCAGGGTGTCGTAGTCGCCCATGTAGTCCGGCGCGACCAGGACGTCCTGACCGACCAGCGAAGGAAAATTCGTCGGCGTGATCTTGGTATTGCGCCACGTTCCACCGCCATTGGTGGAAGATGCGCAATAACGATCGATGAGGAAATTGTTGAGGTCGCGGCGGCGATCGTAAAAGCACACGCCGATACGGCCGGTCTTGTCGGTCGCGATAGCCGGCTTGAACTGGTCGGAGAGCGGTACGCTGCCGCCCTCCCGATTGTTATTGACTCGAATTGGCGTTGACCAGCTCGTGCCGCCGTTGCTGGATTGGGAAAACATGATGTCGGCGAAGCCGTATGACCCGATGGTAGAGATCGCGTCCGGGACGGTGAAGCCGGCGCTGCTCCAGGATAGATAGACAAAGCCGTTGTTGGTTTTGCCGATACCGATAGCGAGACTGGGAAATTCGCTGGACCGTATGGAGCCCTGCAGGTCGGCACCGTTGCCGGTGATTGCGACCGGCGCCACCACTACCGGCGCGCTGAAGGTCGCGCCGCTATCACTCGACTTGGCCACCCTGATTTCGCGCGCGATCAAGGTGCCCCCATGCTCACCCATCGCCTCCCAGGCGACATAGACTTCGCCGTCAGGGGCGACCGCGGCTTGCGGTCCCGCGAGCGACACGTTGGGGTCCGCGGCGTTGGCGCAAACCTGCTCGATTACCGTCGGCTGAGCGCTCCAGCTGGAGCCGGCATCTGATGAGCCGATCATTTCGACCGCGTAGCGTGGAATCGGCTGCGCGAAATCGTCGAAGCCGCAAAGGGTGCCGGAGAAATCAAGGTCCAGATAGACCACGTACAAGTTCGCTGGATTGACGTGATCGATCGCAAGCCAGTCGTGATCGAGGATATGCGCGAAGGCGTTCTTCGAGATCACGACGGTGGGTGGCGCGAAGGTCTTGCCGCCATCGGCGGATTTCGCCACGGCGACCCCGCTGCGAACCCGGGCATTGTCGCTCCACACCGACGCGTAATAGAAGGTGGACGAATTCGCGCAGGCCAGCGACGGTTCGCCCATCGTGGTCTGATTTGAATCGCCGCTCGCCATCGGCGCGCCAACGTACGAAAAGGCGGTCCCTTTGTTGGTCGAAATCGAATAGCCGAGCGCGCTCACACTGCCGGTACTCAGAAGCGTCCTGATCTCGCTGCCGGTATCGTTAAAGCCCACCGCTACGCTCGCCCCACACCACGCGGTCGAGGTTTCGCTTTGCGTAAAGCCCGAGTAGCGGCTCGCGCCGAGCGTCACCCTGGAGATCGTCTTGCCGACGGCCAGGCTGCCCGCGAAGCCGGCGTCGCGGGTCGCCGAAGACGCCGCCGCAGCGTCGATCGACTGTTCGAGCAGCGGCCGAATCGAGGTCCATCGGTCGGCCATCGAAACGAGATTGTGCGCCGCGCCAAAGAGCACGTCGCGCCGAAAATGAGGATTCGCTTCAAGACTCGCGACCCGCGCGACGGCGGCGTCGAACGGCGCCAGACGCGCATCGGCCGATTGGGCTCGCGCACTACCGCCAAAAATCAGAACCGCGCCAACGATGCCGACTGCATAGACTATTCCGATGACTTTTGTTTTCGGCAAATCGCTACCCGCGCGGAGAGAGTGGACCGCCCGAAGGCGGCCGCTACGGGGATTGATTACCAAGATCAATGCCAACGGATGGATCGCGCGTCCGCACCGCGCATAAAGACCGGAATTGTCAGCCCGGACTATAGAATCGCTGGAAAGATCTTGTGCGCGATCGGGTATGCGGCGGCAGACTCGCGACTAGTAAGAGGACGCGGCTCTGACAATAATTTGGCGCCCGCTTTATGCCATAGCGATCGCCGCCGGCGTTTCGTCGCCGTGTTCAAGGGCTGTTCGGTAAGGAGGCCCGATGTTGTATCGGTGAGTAACTTGATCGGTCGGTGAGAAGGGCAATAGAGATCGCGCCGATTGGACGCGTCGATGTGACTAACGGTGGATTACACGCGGAGGAGCGCGTGAGTCTCCTTCGCTGCTGCCGCCGCTGCCCATGATGACGGAACGGCGCGCCGCCACCGGCCTCACGCTCACCAGCCCGCCCGAGCGACGGACACCCTCTGCCCGCCCCCGCGATCAGAGTTCGCAGAGCGGCGAGTATTCCTGCTGCTTGCGATCGATCGAGCGGCGCGGCGTGCCGATGTCGTAGCCGCTCGCGCGCAACCAGCGCAGCGTGCTGATCAAGCGCTTCATCCGCCCGCCCGGCGCCAGCCTCAGGCGCCGGTTCATGTCCATTTCAGGCTCGTACACGGAGACCTTGATGTTTGGCTCCATCGACCTGCCACCCCTTTCAGCTCGTGAGATCCGCACCACCCACGCCGCCTCGGCGTCTTAGGGAAGCATGGAACATGCCACGGCCCGTAGGAGAAGCTACGCCGGTCAACTTTTGTTCAAGATTTGCGCAATCGGCAGGCGCGTCATGAACTGTCGCAGCGATGAGACACGTCGGGCACGCGCGGCCCCCCTCGCCGCAACGTGACCGCGCTCTCGCGCCACGTCGCGACCCGCCGGCGACGCATCAAATGCGGCCGACTCTCGTCGCCCGTGCGCGCCCTACTTCTTGCGCGCGAACGGCCGGTCGCGCTCGCTCAGTGCTTCCTTCAGGCCTCGCTCGCGGCTCGCCTTCATCCAGCCTTTCACCGCCTCCGTCTGATGGGCCAGACAGTCGATATCGGCCGCCGACTGTTCCAGCGCGCGGATACCCTGGATGTCGAGCCAGCGGTTGACCGCCGCCTTATGCAGCGCGAGCAGCTCGACCGGCACCAACGCGACGCGGCGCGCATAGGCGAGCGTCTCGTCCTCGAGCTGGTCTTTCGGATAGACCCGGTTGACGAGCTGCGAAGCGAGCGCCTCCTGCGCGCTCATCAGGTCACCGGTGAAAAAGAACTCCTTGGTTTTGCGCGGGCCAATCAGCACCGGCCACATCGAGAGCGTCGGCAGGATCCCGAGCGAGCGTCCCGCCGGATGGCCAAACTGCGCATCGTCGCTGGCGAAGACCAGGTCGCAATGGCCGGCGAGTTCGGTGGCGCCCGCGAGGCAATAGCCGTGCACCTGCGCGATCGTCGGCTTGCCAATCGCCCACAGCCGCTGCCACCGCTCGATTATCTTGTGCAGGTTGATTCGGTCGCTGCTGACGGTGAAGCCCGAGCCCGGCTGCTGCGTGCCCTGCAAATCGTAACCGGCGCAAAACGCACGTCCCGCGCCGCGCACGATCAGCACGCTCGCCTCGCGATCGGCCTCGAATTCGTTGAGCACCTGATCGAACTCGCCGAGCAGCTTGGGCGAAAGCGCGTTGAGCTTTTCCGGCCGATTGAGCGTCAGCCGGAAGATCTTCTCTTCGACCCGTTCATAGATCACGGTCTCATATGTAGCCATCGGATTCGCTCCGTCAGTTGATCGATTCGCTTGAATCGCCGGTTGCGCGCCGTCGGCCCCATA
>Ga0207695_10012286_pt1 | contig 10286 bp, 12 predicted proteins | sample KBSC54metaG_FD_184354 | JGI IMG/M metagenome (GOLD analysis project Ga0207695, IMG submission 184354) | Corn rhizosphere microbial communities from Kellogg Biological Station, Michigan, USA - KBS C5-4 metaG (SPAdes) (version 2) | ecosystem: Host-associated > Plants > Roots > Rhizosphere > Soil... | reverse complement strand
GTTCTGAGTAAAGTCCGCGGCGGTCCCGCCTTGATTCACTCGCGTGAGCCCGTAGTTGAACCCTACCTCGCGCCATCCCGACATTAAGCCGCGAGTCCTGACGACAGCCATCGGCTGGGACGACGCATTGGCGTCCTTGGATTTGGCTCTCGATGTGGCCTGACTGCGCCGGAAATGGACCGCAGGGCCTCGGCCTTCGAACACGACGACCGCCGCCGCGCGAGGAAGTCGCTAGGATAGAAAGCGTGACAGACGCAGTTCGTTTAGAGGACGGGCCGGGCGGACTGCGCCGGGCGATCGTCTCGACACCGCTGGCTACAGCGACCATTTACTTGCACGGCGCGCATGTGACGGAGTGGACGCCGCGGGGCCAGCGCCCGGTACTGTTCACCAGTTCCGGAAGCATGTTCGAAACGGGCAAGCCGATCCGCGGAGGCGTGCCGATCGTCTTCCCGTGGTTCGGACCGCGCAGCGACGGCCAGCCGGGTCCGCTGCATGGGTACGCACGGATCAGCGAGTGGACGATCGAGAGCACGGAGCAGCGGCCGGATGGCGCGGTGGAAGTGCGGCTCGGACTGGCGGTCGAATCGGTGAGACTCACCTATCGCGTGGTGGTGGGCGAGTCGCTCGAACTGGAGCTGACGGTGCGCAACAAATCGGACGCGGAGTTTCGATTCGAGGAAGCGCTGCATACGTACTTCGCGGTGGGCGATATCCGGCAGGTGTCGATCACGGGACTCGAAGGCACGACGTGCGTCGATAAGACGGACGGGTTTGCGCGCAAGGTTTCGGAGGGCGCGATCCGGTTCGGTAAGGAAACGGACCAAGTGCATCTGAACACGACTGCGGCGTGCGAGATCCACGATGCCGCGTGGGAGAGAGTCGTGGTGGTGGAGAAGACGGGGTCGAACACGACCGTGGTTTGGAACCCGTGGATCGAGAAGACGAAGACGCTGGCCGACATGGCGCCAGACGACTGGCAGCAAATGGTATGTGTGGAAACAGCCAACGCTTTGGAGAATAACATTACATTACCGGCGGGCGCAGTGCACACACTGTATTCCTCCATCCGGGTGAAGTAATCTCTTTGTGCCGCGGAAGACATTAACTTCGAACAGAGTCACCTCTAATTAACGATTGCAGCTTATGCTGTTCCTATGATCGTGCGGGTGGCGGCGGCATTAATCGGCACTGCAGCGCTCGGGCTTGTTCTGAATGGTGACGAGATCCTGTCATTCCAGACCTGCGCGGTTTTCCTGATTTGGTTCTGGTCATGGTTTGCCGTCTTCGATCGATTCTTCAGGGACCGGGCACATCGGAGATTCACGTTGTCCCAAAATCCGAATGCGCCGCAATACATTCTCGATCGAGTTTTTGCGGGCGTCGAAAACGGACTAATGTTCCTGAGCAAGCCCTGGAGATCCCACCGCATACACCAGAACTAAACCTGGGTTGGCCCTCGATCTGCTAATATTGCCGCGGATGCGTGTGGCGGCCTGTTGTCTCCTGAGCATGTGCGTTGCGTGGGGCCAGTTCCGAAGCACTGTGCCTCTGGTGGTTGCACCGGCTACAGTCACGGATGCGAAGGGCCGTTTTGTAGACGGGCTGGACACGTCCGACTTGATTCTGTACGACCACAATGTGCCGCAGACGATACACCTGGATTGGATGACCTTTCCGATTTCGCTGGTCGTGGCGGTGCAGACGAGCGACAATTCCGGTCCGGTCCTGGATAAGCTGCGCGGCAGCGGACTCCTGTTCACGCAAATGCTGGCGGGGGAGGCCGGGGAGACGGCGGTGATCAGCTTCAGCGACGCCGTGACGGTCCACCAGGATTTCACCACGGACGTCGACAAAATCACCGGCAGCCTGCGGAAATTGCGGATAGAGGGCGGCATCGCACCGGAGCTCGACGCCATCCACAAGGCGCTCGAAATGCTGAGCCACTGCCAGCCGGGCCGGCGGCATATCATATTCGTAATCGGGGAGAAGAGAGACCGCTCTAGCCAGGCAGCACTGCCGGACATCATGGAAGAAGTCCAGCGGCAGAACGCGACGGTCTACTGGCTGACTTACTCGCCGTTCGCACAGCCATTCACGGGGAAGCAGAAGATGACGCTGGATCCCGGTTCGAAGCGCTGGCAGAATCCGGACAAAGCGAAGACACCGACGTACGCCGATCAGGTCGAGGAGAAACGGCGGCTAGAGAAGGAAGGCAAACTCGAGCCGGCGGATGTGGGTCCCGGCGGATACATTTATGCGCTGAAGGAACTGTTTCGCATGAACCAGCCGGATCTGGCCGAGTTGTTCACCAAGACGACCGGCGGGACGACGGATTCATTCCTGAAGCAGAACGCGCTGGAGAATGCGATTCTGGCGATCGGCAAAGAAGTGCACCGGCAGTACATTTTGAGCTTCGAGCCGAAATCGCCGGAGCCCGGCAAATTCCACGAGATCCGCGTGGAAGTGAAGGGGCGTCCGGAGCTACGAGTGAAGACGCGCGCGGGATACTGGGGCGTGCAGTAGTTTGGGCCGGCGTTCGAACAGTTAAACTGATTGTACGGTCGTTGACTTGTTCTGACGACGGAAAAACATGGATCAATCTTCGGTACGCTTTGGCGAACTCACGGTTCACGGGTTTCGCCGGCTCCTAGACGTGAAACTGGCACTGCGCCCTCTCTCAGTGATCATCGGCGCGAACGGAACGGGAAAAACGTCCGTACTCGACGTGTTATCTTTGCTCGCATCTTCGGCGCAAGGACGGATGACCCCGACGCTCTCGGACCTGTCAGGCTTGGCAAACATTCTCACGTATGACCGGGCTGAGGAGCTTGGGCTTGGAATCGCGATGGACGCCCCGGGTCACGACCCCCTAGAGTACTCGTTATGGGTGCGCCCGCAGGGATTATCACATGTCATCCGTGAAGAAACTCTCACCCAAAAGAGGGGACCTCACACAACTCCATTCCTGCATATAAATTCGTTTGAGCGCGACATCAAGTACTACGATCCCGAAAAGAAGAAGCTCCTGCACCCCGCGTGGGAGCACAATGCGCTGGAGACTTCGTTGGCGCAAGTTCCTAAAATGTTTCAGGAGCCGGAGGATTTCCGTCGGCGACTAGCCTCCTCGACTTTCTACCATGTGTTGAATGTCGATCCGCGATCACCAGTGCGCTTGCCCCAGTCGATGGGTCCCGCGGAATTGCCCGGCAGGAATGGCGAGGAGCTTGTTTCCTGTTTGTTCTATCTGCGGGAAACGAATCGAGCCAGGTTCGAGACGATCGAGGACTCGCTTCGCGCGGCGTTTCCCAAATTTGAACGGTTGGAATTTCCCCCTGTCGCCGCAGGGACTCTGGGGCTTGCATGGCGCGAGGAGGGTTTCTCGAAGCCTCTCTACGCGCACCAATTGTCGGAGGGTACTCTCAGGTTTCTCTGGTTGACAACGCTGCTGCAGAGCCCGGGGCTAACGGCATTGACTCTTCTCGATGAACCAGAGGTTAGTCTGCACCCCGAATTGCTGAGCCTCTTAGCCGAACAGTTAAGAGAAGCGTCGAATCGTACCCAGCTGATTGTTGCGACACATTCAGACACCCTGATCCGTTTTTTGAACCCGGCGGAGGTGGTAGTTCTCGATTCAACGGAAGAGGGCATGACAAATCTGACGAGAGCCGATGCACTTGACCTGGATGAGTGGCTGAAGGATTACTCACTAGATGAGCTTTGGCGTAACGGACGTATGGGCGGGCGGGCATGAAGATCACAATTCTCGTCGAGGGCAAGACTGAAAAAGCCTTCAAGCCCCATCTGCTTGCGTTCCTGAAGGGCAGGCTTGACGGTCGAATGCCGAAAATCGATCCGTTCCTATATGACGGTAGGATTCCCAAGGAAGACAAGCTACGAAGGAACGTGGAAACGCTCTTGAAGACCGGCAGCGATGCCGTGATTGCCTTGACGGACGTATACACCGGAACGAACGACTTCGTAGACGGGGCGGATGCCAAACGCAAAATGCGAGAATGGGTAGGCCGGAACGAAAGATTCTACCCTCATGTGGCACAGCATGACTTCGAAGCCTGGCTGCTCCCGTTTTGGAGCGAGATCCAGGCCCTCGCAGGGCATAACAGAAACGCGCCGCCCGGGCCTCCAGAATCTGTTAATCACAACCGGCCGCCGTCAGACCATATTCGCGAAATCTTCAGGATCGGTACTTGTCGCGACGACTACTCTAAACCGCGGGATGCGGGGCGAATTTTGCGGGGCAAAGACCTTACTGAGGCGGCGAACCAGTGTCCGGAATTGAAAGGATTTCTCAACACGATCCTGACGTTGAGCGGTGGAGCGCGACTGTAGCTGGGACGACCTTTTCTGAGGGCAAAAACGAAAGGCGGGCCAGATCAGGAAACAACCTGATCGGCCCGCCTCGATCGAAGACTATCGATTCCCGCCGACCGCCATCCCAGTGGCCTTGCGGCTGAGGAAGCATTCCCGGCAATATACCGGACGGCCTTGTGTCGGTTTGAATGGCACCGTGGTTTCCCGACCGCACTGAGAGCACGTAGTCATGGTCTCGGTTTTGGTAAAGCCCCCGCCGGAACTGCCCTGGCGCTTGGTCTTACAACCCTTACAGCGCTTAGGCTCATTCTTGAAATTCTTATCGTGGAAGAAGTGCTGTTCTCCCGCTGTGAAAACGAAATCTGCTCCGCAGTCTACGCACTTTAGGACGCGGTCCTGAAACTCCGCCATATCAACGATGCCCCGTGATCAACCTGAACTGTTGTCGGATTAGGGAGACGGCGGGACCTCGCGATCCCGCCGTATCGGGTTTTACTCAATTTCCCGGCGATTCTTCTTCCGGTTCCGTTTGCGGGCCAGCGCCTGCTTAGCCCGGAGCTTCTCTCCTGGCTTCAAGTAGAAGGAGTGACGCTTCACTTCCTTAATGATGTCCTCTTGCTGGACTTTACGCTTGAAGCGGCGAAGGGCGTTCTCTAATGTCTCGCCCTCCTGAAGCTTAACTTCAGCCAAACGAAATACACCTCCCAACTAGACCATAAATTCCGGTGCGGGTATCGGAGTCCCGAGGCAATGGACAGACTGTGAGGCCAATCCCCAAAATTCCTACACGGCGCACAGAAGGTACTGATATCATAGGTGGTTGAAAAATAAAGTCAAGTCTAAAATTACGGACTTCACGGGGCTACTTCGTCAGTACGTCCAAATTCACTTTCTTTTCAGAGGTTTAGACTGAAATGGAAAATGTTCTTGCGATCCTGCTGGCGGGGGGAGCGGGTGAGCGCCTTTATCCGCTTACCAAGGACACTGCCAAGCCGGCTGTGCCTTTCGGAGGTGCCTACCGGATTATCGACTTTACCCTGTCCAACTGTATCAATTCAAACGTCCGACGCATTCTAATCCTAACACAATATAAGTCCCTGGATCTGATCCGGCACATCCGCGATGGATGGAACATCTTCTCCGCCGAGATGGGCGAGTACATCGAAGTACTTCCGCCGATGAAAAGGGTCCACGAAGACTGGTATCAGGGCACGGCCGACGCGGTCTTTCAGAATTTCCAGAGCATCGAGGCGGAAGCTCCGGACCTCACCCTGATCCTGGCGGCCGACCACATATACAAGATGGACTATGGGGAGATGCTGGACTGGCACGGCGAACGCAACGCCGACGTGACCATCGCGACCATCCAGGTTCCCCCGTCGGAAGCGGGCCGCTTCGGCGTGGCGGAGATCGACGACGGGTTCCGGGTGGTGGGCTTCGAGGAAAAGCCGCAGCACGGCGCCCCGAAACCGTCGCGATTCGACCCCTCGATGGTCAGTGCGTCCATGGGGATTTACGTGTTCCGGACCGAGGTCCTGCTGGCGGCGCTGCATGAGGACGCGCAGGATCCCGCGTCGTCGCACGATTTCGGACGCGATGTACTTCCGCGCCTCCTGACCGCGCGCCGCGTGATAGCCTACGATTTTAGAGACATTAACGCCAAACAGGTCCGATACTGGCGCGATGTCGGAACGCTGGACGCGTACTACGAGGCGAATATGGACCTGGTGGACGTGGTGCCGGAGTTCAATCTGTACGATCAGCGGTGGGTCATCCGCACGAAGGTGACGCAGCAGCCTCCGGCCAAGTTCGTGTTCGCGCAGGAAGGGCGGCGCATGGGGATCGCGGTGGATTCGATCGTCAGCGCCGGAGTGATTGTGTCGGGCGGCCGGGTGTTGCATAGCGTGCTTTCGCCGGGCGTGCGCGTGAACAGTTATTGCGAGGTGGAGTATTCGATTTTGATGCCGGGCGTGGAAGTGGGCAGGAACAGCCGGATACGCCGGGCGATTCTGAATACGGGCGTGAAGACGCCGGATTCGAGTGTCATCGGTTTCGATCTGGACGCCGACCGCGCGAAGGGCTACCACGTGACGGAGTGCGGGATCGTGGTGGTCGCTTAAGATCCGGCCTTATCAAAAATTTTTAGGAGCGTATTTTGACGACGACGATTGCAAAGGTAGTTGGAAGAGAGATTCTGGACTCGCGTGGGAATCCCACGGTGGAAGCGGATGTTTATCTCGCAGACGGGAACATGGGACGGGCGGCGGTGCCCTCCGGTGCATCCACAGGCGAGGACGAAGCGGTCGAACTGAGAGACGGCGATAAGTCGCGGTATCTGGGCAAGGGCACGTTGAAAGCCGTCAGCCACGTGAACGGCGAGATCGCGCAGGCGCTGCACGGCAGGGACGCCAGCCACCAGGCCGACATCGATCGCACCATGATCGAACTGGACGGCACCAACAACAAGGGCAAGCTGGGCGCGAACGCGATGCTCGCGGTTTCGATGGCGGCGGCACGGGCCGCGGCCGCGGCGCAGCACACGCCCCTATACCGCTACCTGGGCGGCGCGGGCGCGAATACGCTGCCGGTGCCGATGATGAACATCATCAATGGCGGCGCGCACGCCGACAATTCGGTGGACGTCCAGGAGTTCATGATCGCCCCGTTCGGCGCGGCGCGGTTCAGCGAATCGCTGCGCATGGGAGTGGAAGTCTTCCATACGCTGAAAAAGGTATTGAGCAAGAAGGGCTACTCGACGGCAGTCGGCGACGAGGGCGGTTTCGCGCCCATGCTGAAGAGCAACGAGGAAGCGATCGAGTCGGTACTCGAAGCCATCACGCAGGCCGGATACCAGCCCGGTTCGCAGATCGGCATCTGCCTGGATCCCGCGTCGAGCGAATTCTTCGAAAACGGCAAGTACGTTTTCAAGAAGAGCGATAAGAGCCAGCGGACCAGCGAACAGATGGTGGAATTTTGGGCCAACTGGGTGCGCCAGTATCCGGCCATCCTCTCGATCGAAGACGGCATGTCGGAGAAGGATTGGGCCGGCTGGAAATTGCTCACGGACACCGTCGGCAGCAAGATCCAACTGGTGGGCGACGATGTGTTCGTGACGAATCCCGCAATCTTCCGCCGCGGCATCGACGCGGGGATCGCCAATTCGATCCTCGTGAAAGTCAACCAGATCGGCACGTTGACGGAAACCCTGGAAGCCATGCAGATGGCGTCGCGCGCGGGCTACACGGCGGTGGTATCGCACCGCTCGGGCGAGACCGAAGATCCGTTTATCGCGGATCTCGTAGTGGCGACGGGCGCGGGCCAGATCAAGACGGGCTCGGCCAGCCGCACGGATCGCATCGCCAAGTACAACCAGTTGCTGCGGATTGAGGAACGGCTCGGGCCGTCGGCGCAGTTCCTGGGCAGAAAGGCCTTCCGTCAGTGACCAAACTGGTGATAGTCCGCCACGGCGAAAGCACGTGGAACAAGGAGAACCGGTTCACGGGCTGGACAGACGTGGACCTTTCCGAAAAGGGCCGGCAGGAAGCGCGCGAAGGCGGCCAGGTTTTGAAGGCCGGCGGATACACTTTCGATGTGGCTTACACCTCGGTGCTCAAACGCGCCATCCGCACGTTGTGGACGGTGCTGGATGAGATGGACCTGATGTGGATTCCGGTGCATCGCTCGTGGCGGCTGAACGAGCGCCACTACGGTGCGCTACAGGGCTTGAACAAGGCCGAGACGGCGGAAAAGTACGGCGAGGGCCAGGTGAAAATCTGGCGCCGCAGCTACGATGTTCCGCCTCCGGTGCTGACGCCCGATGACGCCCGGTACCCGGGGCACGATCCGCGGTACAAGGGACTCAGCAAAGAAGAGTTGCCGCTCACCGAGTGCTTAAAAGACACGGTGGCGCGCTTTCTTCCTTTGTGGCACGAAACCATGGCTCCGGCGATCCAAAGCGGGCAGAAGGTACTGATCGCGGCGCACGGCAACAGTCTCAGGGCGCTGGTGAAGTACCTGGACAATGTGTCCGAGGAAGAGATCGTCGAACTGAATATTCCAACGGGCATGCCGCTGGTCTATGAACTCGATGACCAACTGAAACCATTGAACCGCTACTATCTGGGCGACCCCGAGAAAGTCAAAGCGGCAATGGATGCAGTAGCTAATCAGGGTAAGAAGAAGTAAGTGACTCCGGGGGGCCGGGTACTCCGGTCCCCTTCCCCGTTTTGAGTTAATCCCCCCACTTTCTCCACTGGTTTGTTTCGCGACCTGCGTTCTCGATTGGACCTTGCTCATCGCAAGAAGCCGCGCCTAACATCAGAAAAGGATCGGTAAGTTATCCGGCGCCATGTTGCGCAGGATGAAATCCCAAGAAGGAGAAATCGAATGGCAGATCGGCATGATGATTTCGAACGCGGCTGGCAAGGCCGCAGAGGCGATTGGCAAGACCGAGCAGGCCAGGATCGCGGTGATTTCGGTCGGGAAGATTGGGATCGAAACAGGAGTCGCGGCAATTGGGGAAGCGAACACGAACGCTCCGGCCGCGGCGATTGGGGAGGAGACCAGCAACGGTACGGACGCGGACAATGGGCCGGCAACGAGCAATACGGCCGCGGACAGTGGAGTAACTACGACCAGGAACGGTACGGCGGCCGCGGCGATGAATTCCGTGGCGGACAGCCAGCCATGGGCGGACGCGAAGAGCGCGAGTATCAACCGCACGGATCGGCATGGCAGCGCAATAACTCCTCATGGTTCCAGCGGCGCCAGGAAGAAGGACCGTTCGGCGCCGGGCCGCAGGGCTACAGCCAAGGCTATCGCTCCGGCGAAGGCGGCATGGGCGGATATACCGGGTTCGGCGGCGGCGGTGCGGAATCTTATTACGGCGGCGCCGGCAGTTCGGGACAATACCGGGGTTCCGGAAGTAATCGTGACTTCGGCGACTATGGCAGCCAGGGACGCATGGGCACTTATGGCAACCAGAGCAGCGGACAGAATATGGGCGCCGGAAGCTATGGTTACCAGGGCGGCGCGGAATCGCAATTCGGCGGGCAGCAGCGGAACTGGGGTCAGCAGCAGCACGGCCGGTTCTCCGGCCGGGGTCCCAAGGGATATCAGCGCTCCGACGATCGCATCAAAGAAGATGTTTGTGAACGGCTAACTCACCACGGCGACCTGGACGCAAGCGAAATTGAGGTCCAGGTTCGAAGCGGCGAGGTGACGCTGACGGGGACGGTGGACGAACGCAATGGCAAGCGTATGGCGGAGGAAATCGCCGAGAACGTTTCGGGCGTAAAGGACGTCCACAACCAGATCCACGTAAGTCAGCATAGCGGCATGAACCAACACACCGGATCCACTCAGCAGGGCAGTACTTCCAGTCAAACCAGCGGGTCCAACCAGCAGTCCGGGGCCAAGGAACTGACGGGCAGTCAGCGCAAGTAAATTCGGCGCCTTCCGGGGCTTGGAGGCGGGCTGGCCGGCTCGCCTCCAAGTGTGAAAGAGTGTACACTAAGTTATGCCACTCACCCCGGTATGGGCCCTTTTGGATCCTGCATCACGGTTTCCCCTGCCTTCGGATTTTAACCTCGACGATTACCTGCAAACGGAACGTGAATTCTGGGCATTATTCCCGGAAACGGAAGGCAAACGCGTCAACTTCTGCCAGGTTGGCTTGACCGCGCAACTCTACACGGAAGTAGAAGATCGCGGCGGCGAACTGAGGAGCAACGAAGCCTATTTCCTGCTGCCCTGCGACGACCATAGCTTGCGTCCGGTGCGGATGCGGGCGGTGCGGCACCTGTCCGTCGGTGAGTATCGCATGAGCCGGCTCACGGCGCTGAAACTCGGTGTGTTCCTGCGGTCGGCATCGCACATCCTGGAAGAAGTGCATCAGCAGGTGCTGGGCGCGGAAGTGCTCGCCGAAGAAAGCGAAAATTAGGCCGACCCCCAGG
>Ga0207695_10012283_pt1 | contig 10287 bp, 3 predicted proteins | sample KBSC54metaG_FD_184354 | JGI IMG/M metagenome (GOLD analysis project Ga0207695, IMG submission 184354) | Corn rhizosphere microbial communities from Kellogg Biological Station, Michigan, USA - KBS C5-4 metaG (SPAdes) (version 2) | ecosystem: Host-associated > Plants > Roots > Rhizosphere > Soil... | reverse complement strand
ATGGCCGGCAGACGAAGGTCGTCGGGGTTTGATTGGCGGCAAAATGGAAACGAAACAATCCGCCGCGCATCAGCGTGGGCTGCGCCGCCCTGGCTGCCAGGCCCAGATCAAAACCGCGTTCGTCGGCCCGGATGGACACCTGTTCGCAAGCGCCGCTGGCCACTTCCACCGGGGCATAGTGGAACACATTTCCGGTGCGAACGAGTGTGCTCGCCGCCAGCGGCGTGGGTTTCTCAAAGACGGGCACCAGCACCGGGCAGGCTCCATTTTCCTGCAGGAAATTGACTCCCAATTCGCCCTGACCGAGAGAATCCCAGGAAAGATTCAAGATGCGCGGATGTGATTTATCCAATACCAGGCGATACCAGGGGGTGTGGATGTCGAATGTGGCGCCCGTATCCGTTACCTCAGGCGCAAACTTAGTGGGTTGGAGATCGGAATTGAGATCAGCAGCGGCGCACCTGGAAGTGGCAACCATGGATGGCTGGGGGGCGTTGGTTGCGTCATCACCGTAAACCTCGACCTGCGCCAGTTCGGCGACCCACGATTGCGGCGTGACGGGCGCGCTGTTTCCTTTGATCAGCAGTCGGAAATTGCTCGTCACCGTCGGCTTGAAATGGACGGTGTAAGAAAGCGATTGGGGGTCAAATCGGGCGTTTTGAACATTGAAAAGTCGATTGAATTTAGCGCTCGTGTCGGTCAGATATTGGCCTGAAAATTCAACCGGACACGAATCCAGGCTTGCCGCATGGAGAACGACTTTGTCGATTCGTCGCGGTTCGGGAAAATGAATCCACACCCACTGGGGCAAATGCTCATACTCGCTGCTGACCCAGCAGTTGGAAGCCGGTTCACGGGGAACAAACGGCCGGTTTAATGGACAGATGCTTCCTTCGCGAACCATGGCGCCATTGCGGAAGCTGTGGGAACTGACGGTGATCTGCACGCCCGGCTCGCTCCAAGACGCGACGTTCCGGTAGCCAGCGGCGCCTCTTGCCGAAACGGCCAGGGTAAGCAAGACCGATCCAATTACCCAGTTTCTCATCACATTGGAAAAATCGTAAAGTACGTGACTGCTCCGATCGAAAGCATCGCGGAATCCCTGCTCATCACTGCGTTTCGTTAAACCTGAAATCGCCGGCGCCGACCAGACATTTGATCGACGAATATTCTTCCGTGACGGCGAGCACGCCCGGATCCTTGATTTGCGAGTTTGCCGGCCACAGCTGTTTGCTGGATTCCGTGAGGGTGAAATTTCCGGCCGGAAGTTTGGGAATATGGATGGAGGCGCGAGTGTTTGCCGGAACATGGACCGAGAGTGAAAACCGGCCATCGGCGCTTTTTTCCCAACGCGTGGTAATAAGTCCCTTAACGGTGGGGACGGCGCCTTCCGCGAAAGTCAGACCGCCCATTTCCGGCCTCACATCAAAAGTGGCAAATCCGCCGCTGGTCGGTTGAATCCCGAGAATATATTTCAAAAAGATGTATGCCGGATACGAAGTCCAGGCATGGTTCGCTTCACCGCCATTAAAACTTTCCCAATTGGCCTTGTTGTTCTCAAGCATCGGACGGTACCGGGCCAGGTCGTGCACCACAAAATCTCCCCCGCCGGCATTTAACATACCGCTGTAGAAGGCATCGCCGCCATAGCCGCCGAGATTGGGTTTCCCCGCCTTTTCAATGGCGCCAAGGACCTTGGATTTTTCCGTTTCCGGCGCAATATCGAATCGCAACGCCCACGCTGAAGCGAGCGGAAAGAATCCCTGCTGGTCGGTTCGAGCCAGGTAAAATTCGCCGCTGAAAAGATTGGCATTGATCCCGGTTTTGACTTCCTCGGCCTGTCGCAGGTAATCCTCGCTTCGGTTGGTCCGGCCCAGGACTGAAAAGACACGGGACGCGATGCGCAGGTTTTCGTAATATTGGCAGGCCGTCGCAACGTTGTAACCTCCATTGGGCAGGTTGCCGCCGGCATACTCGGAGATTCGCCATCCCGGAGGGTCAATCAGTTTGGTGGCCGGGTTTTGAAACGCTTTGATCCAATCCAAGAAATGCGTGAGTCGCGGCGCCATCTCGCGCAAAAGCGTCTCATCGCCGGAAAAGAGATATTGCTGCCACAGCAACATCGGCCAGTACATGGACCACTCCGGAATGCGGCGGGATCGCTGCGCCGGACTGCAGGCGGGAAAATCTCCGTCGGCAAGCTGGGCGGCCCCATAATCCCGCACTACCTTGTCAATCATCATCGTGTCGCGATCGTTGTAGAGCACCACGTTGCCGATGTTCCAACTGTCCGCCGTCCAGGACGATTGCTCGCGGTCGGCGTCCACGCTGAGGATGGCCTGCTGGACGTTTTGCCGCGCCGAACGCTCGCACATTTCGTAAATCGAATTAAGCAGATCGCTCGAACAATGAAACCGGCCGGCCACATCAGCGTCGCAATAAGCCCAAACTCCGCGCGCGTCGGAGGCTTTTAATTCGCCAGCATAGCCGGTGATTTTCATCACTTGGAAGGATGCGTGGCGCCCGAAGTCCGCATCCCAGGTTTCCGTGCCACCATGACAGGTATATTCATCCCAACCCGAGGGATATCGTCCGCGGGTCATCTGAAAGTATTCGACACGCACTTTGTCTCCCGAACGATTGCCGTGCATCGTAAGTTCAGGCCAGCCGTCAATGCATCGCCCGAAGTTCACCAGCCAGGCGCCGTTCGTTGAGGTGATGCTGACGGGTTCGAGCGCGGCCTGCGGACGTTCCAGGGGCGCCATTTGCGGGAACAGATGATATGCAGACCGATTCACTACCTTTGCCGAGGCCCAGTTCGAATCGTCGAAGCCTTCAGACTTCCAGCCGGCGGGTTCCTGGCGCGAATCAAATTGAATGGCGGCGCGACTACCCCCGCTTTCGCTGATATTGGTTTCAATAAACGCAGGCGCGAGACCGGCCTCTTCCGGTATGGTCCAGCAATACGGCTGACTCCCGGGAGCCGCATGCGTGCGCATCGAGGGAAAATAGGTCGCGTTGGTTTCGATAAAGGCAGTCTGGGCCAGAACCTTCCACGATTCATCGGTTCCAATCGTCCTGGGTGAACCGCTGGGATAGTCGAGCCGCGCTTCCAGCGAGAAGGCCGGTCTGGCATTGACGCCGGCATTGTTCCAGGTGCCCGCCCAGTGCCCGATGGCGGCGAACACGTTCGTGCCGGGTTTGATCTGCTTCGTTATATCGTAGGCATTATATTGTCCGTAATGATAGGGGTCGCAACGGGCCGGACCTCTGCCCAAAAGCTGTCCGTTGCAATAGAGGAGATAATCGTTATGCGCGGTGACATAGACTTTGGCCAGGGTTGGTCTTTTTTCAACCAGGAATGCTTTTCGAAAGTAAGCGAAGTTATTTACGTTTGTGGTGCCGTCCCAAATATAACTCGCGGCCCATTCGTTGGTGGCCAGGCCGGTGTCGAAACAGGTCGGTTTGCTATAAATGCCCGGTTTGCCGGTTTGATCCCAGACCCGCACTTTCCACCAAAACCGCATGGCGGGAGGCAACGGTTTGCCGGCGTATTGGACGGAAGCGGACTGGTCCGAAGCTACCTTGCCACTGTCCCACCAATCGGCTGTTCCCTCAGCGAGACGTTGAAGGCTGGAGGCGACCAGAATCTGATAACCGGTTTGTCTTTCTCCGCGAGCGACGTCCTCGGACATCCACGTAAACCGTGTCGTATCCTGGTCGATTGCCAATGGCTCGCTCACACCGTTAACCAGCAAGCCCGTCGGACCGGATGGTTTGCCGAAAGCTCGGAGAGTGGTTAATGCTACAACGATTAAAATTGTCAGTTGTCCGGCAAAAATTCTCATGCGGCTCAAATTAGTGTGCTTCGCGGAACTCATAATTTCCGGCGCCAACCAAACATTTAAAGGTTGCATCCTCATCCGAGACCCTCAGCACGCCAGCATCCTTAATCTGCGATGGTGCCGGCCATAGGAGTTTCCCGGATTCAGTAAGGGTGAAATCCCCCTTCGTGGGCTTGGGAATATAGACGGATGCCCGGGTATTGGCCGGAACATGAACTGAAAGTGTGAACTGTCCATCCGCCTTCTTTTCCCAACGGGTGGTGATCAGCCCCTTCACGGTCGGAACCGTACCCTCGGCAAACGTCAGACCACCTGTTTCCGGCCGGACATCGAACGTCGCAAAGCCGCCGCTGGTGGGCTGGATGCCGCAGATGTATTTCAGAAAAATATACGCCGGGTAGGAAGTCCAGGCGTGGTTCGGTTGATAGCCCCGGACAAGTTTGAAACCCTCCCAACAGGCTTTGTCCGAGTCCAGCATGGGACGATAACGTGCCAAATCCCGCACCGCGAAAGCCCCGCCGCCGGCATTGAACAAGCCGCTGTAAAATGCGTCGCCGCCGTAGCCGCCAAAGTTCGGTACGCCGGACTTTTCAATAGCATCCAGAATTTTAGATTTGTCCGCTGCCGTCTCGATGTTGAAGCGCAGGGCCCAGGCCGATGCCAGGGGAAACATTCCATTCGTGTCAGTCCGCGCGAGGTAGTATTGGCCGTTGAACAAATGATCATTGATGCCGGCTTTGACTTCCTCCGCCTGCCGCGAATAGTCTTCGCTTTGATTCGTTTGTCCCAACTCGGAAGACACACGCTGAGCAATGCGGAGGTTTTCGTAGTACTGGCAGGCGGTGGCGGCGTTGTAACCGCCGTCGGGCATGTTGCCGCCGGCATAGTCGGAAATCCGCCAACCGGGAGGATTGAGCAGCTTGGTGGTTGGATCCTGGAAAGGTTTGATCCATTCCATAAAGCGCGTCAGGTGCGGCTCCATTTCCCGCAGCAGAGTCTGATCGCCTGAAAACAGATATTGCTGCCAGAGCAACATGGGCCAATACATCGCCCATTCAGGAATCCGGCGGGATTTCTGGCCCGGAACTTCCGCACGCCTGGCTCCCGGGCTGCAGGCCGAAAAATATCCGTCGGGAAACTGCTCTCCGGCGTAATCCCGCACGACCTTGTCGATCATTGTGGTGTCGCGGTCATTGTAGAGGAGAACATTGCCGATGTTCCAACTATCAGCCAGCCACGGCGCCTGTTCGCGATTGGCATCCACGCTGATAATGCCCTGCTGAATGTTCTGGCGCGCCGAACGTTCGCACATTTCGTAAATATCGTTAAGCAGCTGGCTGGAACAATGAAATCGTCCGGCCACGTCGGCATCGCAATAAGCCCAAATTCCGCGAACGTCGGATGGTTTCAGCGTGCCTGCGTAGCCGGTGATCTTAAGCACCTGAAATGAAGTGTGCCGGCTAAAATCCGCGTCCCAGGTTTCCGTTCTGCCGTGACAAGTGTATTCGTCCCACCCGGCTGGTCTGTTTCCGTCAGTCATTTGAAAGTATTCAATGCGAATTTTGTCTCCCGAATGATTTTCATGCATCGTCAGCTTTGGCCATCCATCAATGCACCGCCCGAAATCCACCAGCCAGGCGCCGTTGGTCAAAGTGATACCGACCGGCTTGAGCTCCGCCTGTTCGCGTTCCATCGGCGCCACTTGCGCGAACAGGCGATAATCAGACCGGTCTACGACGGTGGCGAAGTCCCAACCCGAATCATCAAAATCAACCTTTCGCCAGTCGAGCGGTTCCCGGCGCGAATCAAATTGAATGGTCCGATCCCACGGGTTGCCGATGAAGTTGGGCGGCCTGATTTCGATAAAGGCCGTGTGAGCCAGGACCTTCCACGCGCTGTCGGTTCCAATGGTTGTCGAAGAGCCGTTGGGATAATCAAACCGCGCTTCCAATAAAAAGGCCGGTTGAGCATCAACGCCGGCGTTATTCCAATTTTTCCGCCAATGTCCGATGGCCGCAAAGACGTTTGTGCCGGTGCTCAAAAGTTTTGTCACGTCATAGGCATTATATTGCCCGTAATGATAAGGATCACAACGGGCCGGCCCTCTGCCGAGAAGCTTTCCGTTGCAATAGAGGATATAATCGTTATGCCCTGTCACATAAACCTTGGCCAGATGAGGTTTGTTCGTCACCACAAACGTCTTTCGGAAATAAGCGTAATTATACGAGTTAGTGGTTCCATCCCATATATAACTTGCCGTCCATTCGTCTTGGTTTAATCCGGTGTCAAAATAGGTCGGCTCACTGTAATCACCAGGCTTGGCGGTCTGATCCCATACACGAACCTTCCACCAAAAACGCGAAGCCGCAGGCAACGGCTTTCCTCCATATTCAACCGAAGCTGATTTATCCGAATCCACCTTGCCGCTGTCCCAATAATCTCCCTTTCCCGCGGTCGAAAAATCAGGATCGGAGGAAACAAGGATTTGATACGCAGTCTGCGTTTCTCCCCGATTATCATCCACAGATCTCCAGGTGAACCTGGTTGCATCCCGGTCAATCGCCAGCGGATTTCTGACACCATTGACCAGCAATCCGACGGGAGCGGCCGGTTTCCCGGAAACAGCGAAGGCATTTAAAACAACCAGGAGCGCAAGAACCGGTTTCAACGCACGGGTGAACATTTTCACAGAGTGAAGATAAAATTTTGGGTTTATGGCGTTTCGCGGAATCTGTATTCACCAGCGTCAACAAGGCATTTTACAGAAGATTCTTCTTCCAAAACGGCGAGTACGCCCTGGTCTTGGACGCCCGGCTTTTTCGGCCACAGTACTTTGCCGGATTCCGTGATCGTGAAATCCTCCTTGGAAAGTTTGGGAAGATAGATGGCGGCGCGGGTATTGGATGGAACGCGGACCGAAAGCGAGAATTGGCCGTTGGCGTTTTTCTCCCAACGCGTGGTAATGAGACCTTTGACAGTGGGAACCGTGCCCTCGGCAAAGCTCAGACCTCCAGTCTCGGGCCGGACATCAAACGTGGCAAATCCGCCGCTGGTCGGTTGGATGCCGAGAATATATTTCTGGAAAAGATACCCTGGATACGAAGTCCAGGCGTGGTTCGGTTCACCACGCCCCGGAATAAATCCCTCCCAATTGGCTTTGTTCGAGTCCACCATGGGGCGATAGCGCTCAAGATCGCCCACGACAAAGGCCCCGCCACCCGCATTCAACAGCCCGCTGTAAAACGCATCGCCACCGTAACCGCCAATCTGCGCAAGCAGCGATTTCCCCGCGTTCTCAATCGCCTCAAGGATTTTGGCTTTGTCGGCCGCCGGCTCAATGTTGAAGCGCAACGGCCAGGCGGAGGCGAGGGGCCACATTTCTTTGTGGTCAGTCCGCACGAGGTAGTATTTGCCACCAACGGATGAGTTGGTTAGCAAGTTGGCATTGATGCCATTTTTAACGACCTCCGCCTGCTGCCCATAGCCGTTGCTGAGATTGGTTTCTCCCAGGACTGCAAAAATCCGCGAAGAAACGCGCAGGTTCTCGTAGTATTGACAGGCGGTAGCGACATTGTATCCGTCACTGGGCATTTTATTGAGGCCGGCCCACTCGGAAATCCGCCATCCGGGAGGATTAATCAGGTTGTTCGTTGGATTCTGATAGGCTTTGAGCCAACCCAAAAAATGCGTCAGATGCGGCGCCATCTCGCGCAGGAGCGTGGCGTCGCCCGAAAACAAATATTGCTGCCACAGCAACATCGGCCAATACATGGACCACTCGGGGATCTGGAACATCGGCGCCGGGCTGCAGGCATAGAAATTTCCGTTGGTCATTTGTTCGCCCGCGTAATCCCGCACCACTTTATCAAGCAACATCGTATTGCGGTCATTATAAAGAAACACATTCCCGACGTTCCAACTATCGGCCGTCCACTGCGATTGTTCGCGGTTGGCGTCCACGCTGATCATTCCCTGCTGGACGTTCTGCCGGGCCGAGCGCTCGCACATTTCATAGATGGAATTGAGCAAAGGATTGGAACAATGGAAGTGCCCGGCCACGTCCGCGTCGCAGTAAGCCCACATCCCGCGCACGTCGGTCGGTTTTAGTTTGCCGGCGTAACCGGTGATCTTAAGCACCTGGAACGAAGTGTGGCGTCCGAAGTCCGCGTCCCAGGTTTCCTTGCCACCGCGGCAAATATATTCGTCCCAGCCGGCGGGCTTTTGTTCATCGGCCGTTTGGAAATAGCGCACGCGCACGGCGTCGCCCGGATGATTCGCGTGCAGCGTGAGTTTTGGCCAGCCGTCGAGGCATCGACCAAAGTCCACCAGCCACGCCCCGTTTGTGAAGGTGATGCTCGCCGGCTTGAGTTCGGCTTGTTCCCGCTCCAGCGGCGCCATTTGGGCGAACAAATGAAAATCGGAGCGGTCCACCACGGTGGCATCCGCCCATTTTGAATCGTCGAAACTCGCGGTCCGCCAGCCGGCGGGTTCCCGCCGCGAGTCAAATTGAATGGCGGCGCGGTTGCTTGCTCCACCACCTTCGCCAAAATACGTCGCGTTGGTTTCGACGAATGGAGTGTGAGCCAGAACCTTCCAGGATTCGTCCGTTCCAATCGTGGAGGACGAGCCGTTGGGATAATCCAGGCGCGCTTCCAGGATGAAGGCGGGCTTGGCGTTGCAACCTGAATCGTGCCACGTGCCCAGCCAATGACTCACGGCGGCGAAGACGTTTGTGCCGGGTTTCATCAGCCTGGTTATATCGTAGGCATTGTATTGGCCGTAATGGTAGGGATCGCAACGTGCCGGACCGCGGCCTAGCAGTTGTCCGTTGAAATAAAGAAGGTAATCATTGTGCGCCGTGACGTAGACCTTCGCGAACTCCGGCTTGTGTGTGACTGAAAAGGTCTTTCGGAAATAAGCGAAATTATTGAAATTTGTCGTTCCGTCCCAAATGTAATGCGCCGTCCATTCGTCTTGATTTAACCCGGTGTCAAAGCAGGCGGGAGCGCTGTAAGGACTGGGTTTTCCGGCTTGATCCCAAATCCGCACCTTCCACCAAAAACGCGTGGTTGCGGGCAATGGCCGGCCGGCATATTCAACCGCAGCGGACGTGTCCGAATCCACTTTGCCGCTGTCCCACCAGCTTGCTTTCGCGTCGTCCAATCCCTGGGCGCTGGAAGAAACAATGATCTGATACGCGGTTTGCCGCTCTCCACGGCCGGCAGTCGGAGATCGCCATGTGAACCGAGCGACGTCCCGGTCAATCGCCAGCGGATTGGCCGCGCCATTGACGAGCAAGTCCGCGGGGGCGATTGTCCCGCCCGAAGCTGCGAAAGCAATCGAAGCGATGGCGAGCGCGAGAACAGACTGCATCGCAATGGTCAAATTCTTCATGAATGGAATCAATTTAACGGTTGGATTCAGGGCGCTTCGCTGAACGCGTAATCGCCGGCGCTTACCAGACATTTAAGGGAAGAGCTTTCTTCCGAGATTGAAAGCACTCCGGGGTCGCTGGAGTTTGATCGTTGCGGCCATAAAAGTTTTCCCGATTCCGTGACGGTAAAAGTTTTCTTTGAGAGTTTGGGAATATAGATGGCGGCGCGGGTATCGGCCGGAACATGAACCGAAAGGGAAAACCGGCCATCGCCGTTTTTCTGCCAACGCGTGGTGATGAGTCCCTTGACGGTGGGGACGGTGCCTTCGGCAAAAGTCAGACCGCCCGTTTCCGGCCGGACATCGAAAGTGGCAAAGCCGCCGCTGGTGGGCTGGATGCCGGAAATATACTTTAGAAAAAGATAGGCCGGATAGGACGTCCAGGCATGATTCGCTTCCGCGCCGCCGAAACTTTCCCAATTGGCCTTGTTGTCTTCCAGCATGGGACGATACCGGGCCAGGTCCCTCGCCACGAAATCCCCGCCGCCGGCATTTAACATTCCGCTGTAGAATGCATCGCCGCCGTAGCCGCCGAGATTGGGTTTCCCGGCGCTTTCAATGGTGGCCAGGATTTTGGATTTGGCCGCCTCGGGCTCGATGTCGAAGCGCAATGCCCACGCCGAAGCGAGCGGAAACATTTCCTTCCGGTCGGTTCGCGCGAGATAATATTGGCCGTTGAACAGGTTGGAATTGACGCCGGTTTTGACTTCGTCCGCCTGCCGCGAGTAGTCCTCGCTCTGGCTCGCCTGGCCCAGGACGGAAAAGACACGGGAAGCGATGCGCAAATTTTCATAGTATTGGCAGGCCGTGGCGATGTTATAACCGCCGCTGGGCAGGTTGCCGCCGGCATATTCGGAAATGCGCCACCCGGGAGGATTGAGGAGTTTGGTTGCCGGATCCTGATACGTTTTAATCCAATCCAGAAAATGCGTGAGTCGCGGCGCCATCGTGCGCAGGAGTAATGTATCGCCCGAAAACAAATATTGCTGCCAGAGCAGCATCGGCCAAT
>Ga0207695_10012279_pt1 | contig 10287 bp, 8 predicted proteins | sample KBSC54metaG_FD_184354 | JGI IMG/M metagenome (GOLD analysis project Ga0207695, IMG submission 184354) | Corn rhizosphere microbial communities from Kellogg Biological Station, Michigan, USA - KBS C5-4 metaG (SPAdes) (version 2) | ecosystem: Host-associated > Plants > Roots > Rhizosphere > Soil... | reverse complement strand
CCCGGTGGCGTCTGCGCTTTTCCTTGTGCTGGCGTTCTTCAACGCCGCCGCGATCTGGATGCTGCTGGAAGCGGAGTTCCTCGCGATCCTGCTGGTGCTGGTCTACGTGGGCGCCGTGATGGTGCTGTTCCTGTTCGTCGTGATGATGCTGGACATCAACATCGACTACCTGCGCCGCGACTTCAAGCGCTTCGTACCGATGGCGACCGTGGTCGGCGCGATCATCGTGATCGAGACCGCGCTGATCCTGTGGCGCGGCTACGGCGACACGCATACGGTACACGCGATGGCGACGGGCGAGATGGCCAACTGGTCGAACACGCGACTGATCGGCAAGGTGATCTACACCGACTACATCTTCGCGTTTGAAATCGCCGGCCTCGTGCTGCTGGTCGCGATCATTGCCGCGATCGGGCTGACCGAGCGCAAGGGCAAGGACAGCAAGCGCCAGCGCGTGTCGGATCAGGTCAAGGTGCGCCGCAACGATCGCGTGCGCCTCGTGAAGATGGAAGCGGACAAGCCGGAGCCGGAAACGGCGCAAAGCGAAGCCGGTACGAGCACCAACGGCTAAGCGGAGGAAAGAAAACCATGTTGACTCTTGCTCACTACCTCGTGCTCGGCGCGATCCTCTTTGCGATCGCGATCGTCGGGATCTTCCTGAACCGCCGCAACATCATCATCATCCTGATGGCGATCGAACTGATGCTGCTGGCGGTGAACACCAACTTCGTCGCGTTCTCGCACTACCTCGGCGATGTGCACGGCCAGATCTTCGTGTTCTTCGTGCTGACGGTCGCCGCAGCGGAAGCCGCGATCGGCCTCGCGATTCTGGTGACCCTGTTCCGTAAGCTCGACACGATCAATGTCGAGGATCTCGATCAGCTCAAAGGTTAATTTCAGGCAACGCTGTTATGTCAACGACACTCAATGAAAACCTGCTGCTGGCGATTCCGCTCGCTCCGCTGGCCGGCTCGCTGATTGCGGGGCTGTTCGGGAACGCAGTCGGGCGCAAGGGCGCACACCGGATCACGATCCTCGGCGTGATGATCGCGTTCCTCCTGTCGGCGAAAGTCTTCGTCGACGTGATGGGCGGCGCGAGCTTCAACGCGACCATCTACGAATGGATGCGGGTCGGCTCGCTGAAGCTCGAAGTCGGCTTCCTGGTCGATTCGATGACCGCGATGATGATGGTCGTCGTGACCTTCGTGTCGCTGATGGTGCACATCTACACGATCGGCTACATGTCGGAAGAAGACGGCTACCAGCGCTTCTTCTCGTACATCTCGCTGTTCACGTTCTCGATGCTGATGCTCGTGATGAGCAACAACTTCCTGCAGCTGTTCTTCGGCTGGGAAGCGGTGGGTCTCGTGTCGTACCTGCTGATCGGCTTCTACTTCACGCGTGAGAGCGCGATCTACGCGAACATGAAGGCGTTCCTCGTGAACCGCGTGGGCGACTTCGGCTTCCTGCTCGGCATCGGCCTGCTGCTCGCATTCGCCGGCTCGATGAACTACGGCGAAGTGTTCGCGAAGCGCGCGGAGCTCGCGAGCCTGCACTTCCCGGGCACCGACTGGGGCCTGCTGACCGTCGCCTGCATCTGCCTGTTCATCGGCGCGATGGGTAAATCGGCGCAGTTCCCGCTGCACGTGTGGCTGCCGGACTCGATGGAAGGCCCGACCCCGATCTCGGCGCTGATTCACGCGGCGACGATGGTGACGGCGGGCATCTTCATGGTGTCGCGCATGTCGCCGCTGTTCGAGCTGTCGGACACCGCGCTGTCGTTCGTCACGGTGATCGGCGCGATCACCGCGCTGTTCATGGGCTTCCTCGGCATCATCCAGAACGACATCAAGCGCGTGGTCGCGTATTCGACGCTGTCGCAGCTCGGCTACATGACGGTCGCGCTCGGCGTGTCCGCGTACCCGGTCGCGCTGTTCCACCTGATGACGCACGCGTTCTTCAAGGCGCTGCTGTTCCTCGGCGCGGGCTCGGTGATCATCGGCATGCACCACGACCAGGACATCCGCAACATGGGCGGCCTGCGCAAGTACATGCCGATCACGTGGATCACGTCGCTGATCGGCTCGCTCGCACTGATCGGCACGCCGTTCTTCTCGGGCTTCTACTCGAAGGATTCGATCATCGAGGCCGTGAAGGAATCGCATCTCGCGGGTTCGGGCTTCGCGTACTTCGCGGTGGTCGCGAGCGTGTTCGTGACGGCGCTGTACTCGTTCCGCATGTACTTCCTCGTGTTCCACGGCGAAGAGCGCTTCCGCAACCCGAAGCATCCTGAATCGCCGATGGGCATGGCGGCCGCGCACGGTCACGACGATCACGGCCACGGCCATGGTCACGACGACCACGCGCACGAACCGCACGAGACCCCGTGGGTCGTGTGGCTGCCGCTCGTGCTGCTCGCGATTCCGTCGGTGATCGTCGGTGCGATCGCGATCGGCCCGATGCTGTACGGCAGCTTCTTCGAACATGGCGTGGCATTCGACAAGGTGATCTTCATCGGCGAAAACCACCCGGGCCTCGAAGAGCTGGGCAAGGAATTCCACGGCTGGGCCGCGATGGGCCTGCACTCGCTGACGACGCTGCCGTTGTGGCTCGCGATCGCCGGCGTCGTGGTTGCGTGGTTCCTGTACCTGAAGCGTCCTGAGCTGCCTGCCGTGATCCGCCGCGCGTTCGGCCCGATCTACACGCTGCTCGACAACAAGTACTACATGGACAAGATCAACGAGGTGGTGTTTGCCAAGGGCTCGGTCGCGATCGGCCGCGGCCTGTGGAAAGAGGGCGATGTCGTGGTGATCGACGGCCTCGTCAACGGCAGCGCCCGGTTCATCGGCTGGTTCGCCGGCGTGATCCGCTTCCTCCAATCCGGTTACATCTATCACTACGCGTTCGCCATGATCATCGGCATGCTGGGGCTCTTGACCCTGTTTGTAACGCTCGGCGGCAAATAAGGCGAGGGGACAAGAACAATGCACGCTTTTCCGATTCTCAGTACCGCGATCTGGCTGCCGATCGTTTTCGGCCTCCTCGTGCTCGCGGTGGGTAACGACAAAAATCCGGGGACGGCCCGCTGGCTCGCGCTGATCGGCTCGCTGCTCGGCCTTGCGGTCACGATTCCGCTGATCACGGGCTTCGACTCGAGCACGGCCGCGCTGCAGTTCGTCGAGCAGTCGACGTGGATCGAGCGCTTCAACATCTCGTATCACCTCGGCGTCGACGGCATCTCGATGTGGTTCGTCGTGCTGACCGCGCTGATCACGGTGATCGTCGTGATCGCCGCGTGGGAAGTGATCACCGAGAACGTCGCGCAGTACCTCGCGGCCTTCCTGATCCTGTCCGGGATCATGATCGGCGTGTTCTCGGCGGCCGATGGCCTGCTGTTCTACGTGTTCTTCGAGGCGACCCTGATCCCGATGTACATCATCATCGGCGTGTGGGGCGGCCCGAACCGCGTGTATGCGGCGTTCAAGTTCTTCCTGTACACGCTGGCCGGCTCGCTGCTGATGCTGGTCGCGCTGATCTACCTGTACACGGAAACGCACTCGTTCGACCTCGCGACGTGGCAGAACGCGAAGATCGCGATGACGCCACAGATACTGCTGTTCATCGCATTCTTCCTTGCGTTCGCGGTGAAGGTGCCGATGTGGCCGGTGCACACCTGGCTGCCGGACGCGCACGTGGAAGCGCCGACGGGCGGTTCGGTCGTGCTGGCCGCGATCATGCTGAAGCTCGGCGCGTACGGTTTCCTGCGCTTCTCGTTGCCGATCACGCCTGACGCGAGCCACTTCCTGGCACCCGTCGTGATCACGCTGTCGCTGATCGCGGTGATCTACATCGGCCTCGTCGCGATGGTGCAGGCCGACATGAAGAAGCTGGTCGCGTATTCGTCGATCGCGCACATGGGCTTCGTCACGCTCGGCTTCTTCATCTTCAACCAGCTCGGCGTCGAAGGCGCGATCGTCCAGATGATCTCGCACGGCTTCGTGTCGGGTGCGATGTTCCTCTGCATCGGCGTGCTGTACGACCGCGTGCACTCGCGCCAGATCGCCGACTACGGCGGCGTCGTCAACGTGATGCCGAAGTTCGCGGCATTCGCGATGCTGTTCTCGATGGCCAACTGCGGCCTGCCGGGTACGTCGGGTTTCGTCGGCGAGTTCATGGTGATTCTCGCGGCCGTCCAGTACAACTTCTGGATCGCGTTCGGCGCGGCATTCACGCTGATCCTCGGTGCCGCATACACGCTGTGGATGTACAAGCGCGTGTACTTCGGCGCGGTGGCGAACGATCACGTCGCCAAGCTGAAGGACATCGGCCGTCGCGAATTCCTGATGCTGGCCGTGCTGGCCGCGTTCACGATGCTGATGGGCCTGTATCCGAAGCCCTTTACCGACGTGATGCACGTTTCCGTCGAAAACCTCCTCTCCCACGTCGCGCAGTCCAAGCTGCCGCTGGCCCAGTAATCGCGAGCGGAGGAAATCAAGATCATGCAAAACGCTCCTATGAATGTCCTGTTGCCTGACGCGCTGGTGATGGCCGCCATCGTCGTCGCATGGCTGAACGACACCTTTACCGGTGCTTCCGGCCGCCGGCTGACCTATCTGATCGCGGTCGTATCGTCGGTCGTTGCCGGCGTGTGGTTTGCGGTGCAGGCGCTCGACCCGCAGCAGTACTACTTCTTCTCGAAGATGGTCGTCGTCGACTCGTTCGCGAGCATGATGAAGGCCGTCGTGTCGTTCGGTTTCGCGGTCTCGCTCGTCTATTCGCGCAAGTACCTCGAAGATCGCGACATGTTCCGCGGCGACGTGTTCCTGCTCGGCATGTTCTCGCTGCTCGGCCAGCTGGTCATGGTGTCGGGCAACAACTTCCTGACGCTGTACCTCGGTCTCGAACTGATGTCGCTGTCGCTGTACGCGGTCATCGCGCTGCGCCGCGACGCCCCGCAGTCGAGCGAAGCCGCGATGAAGTACTACGTGCTGGGCGCGCTTGCGTCGGGCTTCGTGCTGTACGGCATCTCGATGCTCTACGGTGCGACCGGCTCGCTCGAGCTGGGCGAGGTGTACAAGGCGGTCGGCGGCAACACCGACGCAGCCGTGCTGATGTTCGGCGTGGTCTTCATCGTCGCCGGTATCGCGTTCAAGCTCGGCGCCGTGCCGTTCCACATGTGGGTGCCGGACGTCTACCAGGGCGCACCGACCGCGATGACGCTGTTCGTCGGCGGCGGCCCGAAGGTTGCCGCGTTCGCGTGGGGCCTGCGGTTCCTGGTGATGGGCCTGCTGCCGCTCGCGCAGAACTGGCAGACCGCGCTCGTGATCCTCGCCGCGCTGTCGCTGATCGTCGGCAACATCACGGGTATCGTCCAGCGCAACATCAAGCGGATGCTGGCCTACTCGGCGATCTCGAACATGGGCTTCGTGCTGCTCGGCCTGCTCGCGGGCATCGTGAAGGGCGACGCGGCGGCACCGGCGAACGCATATAGCTCGGCGATGTTCTACGCGATCGTCTACCTGATCACGACGCTCGGCTCGTTCGGCGTGGTGATGCTGCTCGCGCGCCGCGATTTCGAAGCGGAAACGATCGACGACTTCAAGGGCCTCAACAAGCGCAGCCCGGTGTTCGCGTTCGTGATGATGGTCATGATGTTCTCGCTGGCAGGCATCCCGCCGACCGTCGGTTTCTACGCGAAGCTCGCCGTGCTCGAGGCAACCGTCAACGCGGGCCTGACGTGGCTGGCCGTGCTGGCCGTGATCACGTCGCTGTTCGGCGCGTTCTACTACCTGCGCATCGTGAAGCTGATGTACTTCGATGCACCGCAGGATTCGACGCCGATCTCGGGCGATATCTGCAAGCGCACGATCCTCGTGCTGAACGGCCTCGCGGTCGTCGTGCTCGGCCTGATCCCGAGCCCGCTGCTGACGGCCTGCCTGCAGGCGATTCGTCACACGCTGCCGCTGTAATGTCGGCAGCCGGCTGGTTTATCGTGCTGTTGGCGCTCGTGTGCGCCAACCTGCCGTTCCTGAACCAACGCCTCTTCGCCGTCGTGCCGTTCGGCGCGGCGAAGAAGAGTGCGTGGGTGCGGATCGGCGAGCTGATCGTGCTGTATTTCGTGGTCGGCGCGCTCGGCTTCTGGCTCGAGTCGCGCGCCGGCAACCGCTTCGAACAGGGCTGGCAGTTTTACGCGATCACGTTCAGTCTCTTCATCGTGTTCGCGTTTCCCGGCTTCACGTTCCAGTATCTCGTCAAACGACGCTGACGGCTTCGGCCGTCCGTCGTGCTCAATCTTGGAGCCGCCGATGGCCGAACTACCCAATCACGACGCCGCACTGACCGAAACCTGCCTCGAAAGCGAGGCGATCTTCGACGGCTCGTTCCTCAAGCTCAAGCGCGATACCGTCCGTTTGCCGGACGGCAAGAAGGCCACGCGCGAATACGTCCAGCACCCGGGCGCGGTGATGGTGATCCCGCTGTTCGACGACGGCCGTGTGCTGATGGAAAGCCAGTATCGCTACCCGATCGGCAAGGTGATGGCCGAATTCCCGGCCGGCAAGCTCGATCCGGACGAAGGCGCGCTTGCGTGCGCGGTGCGCGAACTGCGCGAGGAAACGGGTTACACGGCGCGCGAATACGTGTTCCTGAGCCGCATTCACCCGATCATTTCTTATTCGACCGAATTCATCGACCTGTATCTTGCGCGCGGGCTGACGGCCGGCGAGCGCAAGCTCGACGAAGGCGAATTCCTCGAAACCTTCACCGCCACGCAAGCCGACCTGCAGGAATGGGTGCGCACCGGGCAGATCACCGACGTGAAGACGATCATCGGCACGATGTGGCTCGACAAGGTGCTGTCCGGCACCTGGCCGCTCGGGCCGGTCCTGGCGCCCTGAGCGCGGCGTCAGCGGCGGGTGGGGCGCCGCGTTACAATCCGATTACGCGGCATTTTCGCGTCGCGCGATCGGGATTTAGCACGATCGTTCACAAAACCGCTTTTTGCGCTACACTCGTCACACGCCCTGATTCAGCATGAAGGTCCTCGATTTACAGTGCCCGCACGGTCATCGGTTCGAAGGCTGGTTCGCTTCCGCCGATGAATTCGAAGCGCAGTTGTCCCGCAAGCTGGTCGAATGTCCGGTGTGCGGGACGACCGAGGTCAACCGTTTGCCGTCGGCGCCGCGCCTGAATCTGTCAGGCGCGACGCAGGCCCAGCCGGCCGATCCGCGTGCGCTGCAGGCGCAGGTGATGCGCGCGCTGCGCGAGGTGCTGGAGAAGACCGAGAACGTGGGCGAACGCTTCGCCGAGGAAGCGCGGCGCATCCATTACAACGAGGCGCCGGCACGCAGCATCCGTGGCGTCACGACGCCGGAAGATGCGCAATCCCTGGCCGAAGAAGGCATCGACGTGATGCCGCTACCGATTCCTGCCGCGCTGAAAGAACCGCTGCAATGACGTACGCAGTGGGTCCTTGCCGGGCCGGAAGGTCGCGGCAAGCCTTGCATGGAGCCTGAGTAAGCGCTGAAGCGCCAACTCTGGTCGACCGCGAAGCATGGGACCAGAGTAAGCGCTAAAGCGCTAACTCTGGTCGACAGGAGACACTGCGCATGGATCTGGATTATTCCCCCGCCGACGACGCGTTCCGCGTCGACGTCCGCGCCTGGCTCGAGGCCAATCTGCCTCACGCACTGCGCGCCAAAGTACTCGATCACAAACGACTCGATCGCGAGGATTTCGCGAGCTGGCACCGGATTCTCGGTCAGCGCGGCTGGTCCGCGCCTGCGTGGCCGGCCGAATACGGCGGCCCGGGCTGGAACGCGACGCAGCGGCACATCTGGGATGAGGAGTGCGCGCGGATCGGCGCGCCGACCGTGCTGCCGTTCGGCGTGTCAATGGTTGCGCCGGTGCTGATGAAATACGGCAGCGAAGCGCAGAAACGCCATTATCTGCCGCGCATTCTCGACGGCTCCGACTGGTGGTGCCAGGGCTACTCGGAGCCGGGTTCCGGGTCCGACCTCGCGTCGTTGCGCACGCGCGCCGAGCGTCAGGGCGACCACTACGTCGTCAACGGCCAGAAGACCTGGACGACGCTCGGCCAGTACGCGGACATGATGTTCTGCCTCGTGCGCACCGATCCGGCCGCGAAGAAGCAGGAGGGCATCTCGTTCCTGCTGATCGACATGAAGACGCCCGGCATCACGGTGCGGCCGATCATCACGCTCGACGAAGACCACGAGGTCAACGAGGTGTTCTTCGAGGACGTGAAGGTGCCGGTCGAGAATCTCGTCGGCGACGAGAACCGCGGCTGGACCTACGCGAAATACCTGCTTGGCCATGAGCGCACCGGCATCGCGCGTGTCGGCGCGTCGAAGCGCGAACTCGCGTTCCTGAAGCGCGTGGCGTCGAACCAGCGCAAGAACGGCAAGCCGTTGCTCGCCGACCCCGTGTTCGCCGCGAAGGTCGCGGCGCTCGAAGTCGAGCTGATGGCGCTCGAGGTGACGGTGCTGCGCGTCGTCAGCCGCGAGACGAGCGGCAAGGGGCCGGGCCCCGAGGCGTCGATGCTGAAGATCAAGGGTACCGAAGTGCAGCAGGCGCTCACCGAGCTGATGTTCGACGCGATCGGCCCGCTCGCCGCACCGTTCGACGTGCCGTTCCTCAATGGCGAACGCGAGCACAGCATCGCGGGCGACGACGATGCGGCGCCGCTCGCCGCGTACTACTTCAATTACCGGAAGACGTCGATCTACGGCGGTTCGAACGAGATCCAGAAAAACATCATCGCGCAGATGATTCTGGGTCTGTGAACAGGGACGGGAGCGGAGACAACCATGGATTTCAGCTTTACCGATGAGCAGCAGCAGTTCGCCGACGCGCTGCACCGTTATCTCGGCGAGCAATACGGCTTCGATGCGCGCCAGGCGATCGTGCGCAGCGACACGGGCGTGTCGGACACGCAATGGAGCGCGTTCGCCGAACTGGGGCTGACCGCGCTGCCCGTGCCGGACGCGCAGGGCGGATTCGGCGGCAGCCCGGTCGACATGCTGGTTGCGATGCAGGAGCTCGGCCGCGCGCTCGTGATCGAGCCGTACTGGGCAACGGCGGTCGGCGTCGAGGCATTGCGCATCGCCGGCTCCGGCGCAGGCGACGATGCCGCACTGCTGGAGGCGGTTGCGCAGGGGCAGAAGAGGCTGGCGGTCGCATTCCACGAACCGCATGCGCGCTATGACCTGTTCGAGCTCGACACGCACGCACGCGAGCAGGGCGGCACGCATCGGCTGACCGGCACCAAGTCGGTCGTTCAGCATGGTGCGCAGGCGCACGCGTGGATCGTGCCTGCGCGCGTCGACGACGGCGGCATCGGCCTCTTCGTCGTCGAACGCGATGCGGCGAACGCGACGGTGGTCGACTACCGGACCATCGACGGCCAGCGTGCGGCAACGATCGAGTTCAACGAAACGCCGGCCCGACTGCTGACGGGCGGCGCACGCGACGCGGCGGCGCTCGAGCAGATTGCCGATTACGCGACGTTCCTGCTGTGCGCGGAGGCGGTCGGCGCGCTCGACGAACTGAATCGCGCGACGGTCGAATACACGAAAACGCGCGAGCAGTTCGGCGTGCCGATTGCGCGTTTCCAGGCACTGCAGCACCGGATGGTCGAGATGCTGATCCATGCCGAGCAGGCGCGTTCGCTGACCTACCTGGCAGCGGTGCGCTATGCGGGCGGCGATGCCGATGCGCGACGCAAGGCCGTGTCGGCCGCGAAGGCGCGCGTCGGCGTGGCCGCGCGCTTCGTCGGCCAGCAGGCCGTCCAGTTGCACGGCGGGATGGGCGTGACCAACGAGGTTGCCGCCGCACACCTGTTCAAGCGGCTGTCGATCATCGAGACGACGCTCGGCGACACCGATCATCATCTTGCCCGCATCGCGGCGCTGCCCGATTTCGTGCAGGCCGACGCGGCATGACGGCGACGCGCGAGCGCGTCAGACAAGGGGACACACAGTGGGTATCAGTTACGAAGATCTGGTGGTCGGCAGCACCATCGAAGTGGGCAGCTACACGTTCGAGCCCGACGACATCAAGGCGTTCGCGCAGCGCTACGACCCGCAGCCGTTCCACCTCGACGAGGAGGCCGCGAAGGCGTCGCCGTTCGGCGGACTGGTCGCGAGCGGCTGGCACACGTGCTCGGTGTTCATGAGCCTGCTCATCAAGAAGCTCGGGCCGGACTCGACCAGCATGGGCTCGCCCGGCATCGACTCGATCCGCTGGCTGAAGCCGGTGCGCGCCGGC
>Ga0207695_10012278_pt1 | contig 10288 bp, 6 predicted proteins | sample KBSC54metaG_FD_184354 | JGI IMG/M metagenome (GOLD analysis project Ga0207695, IMG submission 184354) | Corn rhizosphere microbial communities from Kellogg Biological Station, Michigan, USA - KBS C5-4 metaG (SPAdes) (version 2) | ecosystem: Host-associated > Plants > Roots > Rhizosphere > Soil... | reverse complement strand
AACAGTGTGTGGCTGGCCACGATTCACGTTTCCCGAAGGCTCGCTAGGGCTCGCGATTCGGGGCTCGCGCCGTCGCGGTTTCGCACGACGATTCCGTGCCGACGATGCATGATTCCCGGCCACAATCGGCGGCGGGTTCCGAATCAGTATGACCAACTGGGAGCACACGGGGGACGGCTCGGTCCAACTGTCGGTGGACGACGCACTCGACGCGGCCCTGGACCGCGCCGCTGCCTACGTCGCCGCGCGAGCCGGCCGGTCATCTTGAGTGCGTGCGAATCCGCGCCAAACGCGGGACAATTATCGGCCGCGTCCTGGGCGCCATCCGATACAGGCGTCGCTCAAGCACGTCACAACGGGCGCCATCAATTCCACTCCGGAGTTGCCGCACATGCGCTCAATCACGCTTCTGGCCCTCGCCGCTGCCGCCGTCACATTCCCCTCCCTCGCCGTGCACGCGCAGAATGCCTGCGGCCTGGTCACTGTCGCTCAGGTCAGCGCGGCCGCGGGAGGATCGATGCATCAAGCGCCGGGTCTCGTTAGCACTACCGGCTGTGCGTGGGGCGGCGACGCCGAGACGCCCAAGCGCAGCGTGTCCATCTCGATTCGGCCCTCGTCCGAGTACAACACCGTCAAGTCCCGACTCGGCTCCATGCTCGTCGCGGTCTCCAGCCTGGGCGACAGTGCGTTCTTCTTCCCCACCAAACACAACAACGTCATGCTGTATGTCCTCAAGGGAACGCACGTATACGTCGTGACGGTCAGCGTCGCCAGTAATACGCTCGAGCAGAATGAGTCCGCCGAAAAGACGCTCGCCGGAGAGATGCTCACCCATCTCTGATTCACATCGAGGACACACCACTCAGCTGGCGGACGTCCTGGGGCTTGTGAGCAGCCCGCACACCGGACCTGGCCACAACAGGGCGTGGCGCGAGCATCATGGAGTTTTTGCCTACTTTGTAGGCAAAAACTCCATGATGGTACGCTGAGACCACCCCGGCCCACGCTGGACGGCTGCCGCCGACAGCGAAGCGCCTGCGACGCCGAGTGATTGCCGATAAGGGCGCATGTCTTCTGGATTTCTCTGGACGGAGCCGATCCGCTGCCGCATGTTACCCGCGTGCCCAGATCGTTCCTCGTCGCGCTCATTCTGTTAGGCGCCGCAGCCGGCGCGGGCGCTCAATCCCCGCGAACCGGGGCGATGCGCACCGCGAGCCCCGCGCCGGCGTTGGACCAAGCCCAACGCAGGGCAATCGACGCGATCTTCAAGCCATACGACAAGCCGGCCGTCCCGGGCTGCGCGCTCGGCGTCTTCCGCGATGGGCGCATGGCGTACGCGCGCGGCTACGGTTGGGCCGATCTCGAGCGCCGCGTACCCATCACGCCTGCCACGCTGTTCGATATCGGCTCAACGTCAAAGCAGTTCGCCGCCGCCAGCATCGCGCTCCTGGCGGAAGAACACAAACTGCGTTTCGACGACGAAGTCCGTAAATACGTTCCCGAGCTCCCCGACTACGGCGCGCCGCTCACCATCGACAACCTGATGCGGCACACCAGCGGACTGCGTGACTACGCCGGGTTGCTCGTGCTCGCCGGCCATAGCCTGGAGGAAGTCACAACCGATTCCCAGGCGCTCCACCTGATCGTGCACCAACGCCACCTCAATTTCCCCAGCGGAACACGATTCTCGTACTCCAACACCGGATACTTCCTGCTCTCGGTAATCGTGCAGCGCGTCAGCGGCATGTCGCTCTCCGACTTCGCGCGCACGCACATTTTTCTGCCGCTCGGCATGACGCACACCGTGTATCGCAACCACTTCGACATGCTGATCCCGAACCGCGCGTTAGGCTACGCCCCCGCCACAACCGGCAGCGGTTTCCGAATCAGCATGTCCAACTGGGAGCAGACGGGAGACGGCTCGGTCCAACTGTCGGTGGACGACGCACTCAAGTGGGACGAGAACTTCTATCATCCGCGCGTCGGGGGTCAGACCATGGTGGACGAGCTCCAGCAGCGCGGGACGTTGTCGAACGGCGATTCGATCGGCTACGGCCGCGGATTGTTCCTCGACACGTATCGCGGACTTCGCCGCGTGCAGCATGGCGGCGATTGGATCGGCTATCACGCCGCATACGCGCGGTTCCCGGCGCAGCACACGTCGGTCATCGTGCTCTGCAACTCCGACGGCATCTCGCCGGAGCCGTTGGGCGATCGCGTCGCCGACGTCGTGCTGGCGAAAGCGTTCTCGTCGCCTAAGCCTAACGCAACGGTCGCCGCACGCCCTCGCGCAACGCCGAGTGGCGGGAACCCATCGGTGGCGCTGGCCGGCGGGTATTTCGCGTCAGCCACCGGCGAAGTGTACCGGATCGCGACCCATGACAGTGGCATGGTTGTCGAGTTCGCAGGGCAGTCGTTCCCGCTGCACCGGCAGGGCCCGCTCGAATACCGCGTCGCCGCGTTCCCGATTTCCATCACGTTCGTCGCCGACAGCGGCAACGCCGCGACCGCGCTCTGGCTGCGCACTGGACCGAGCGACAGCCTGGAGGCCCAACGATTTGCTCCCGCCACACCGGATGCGGTCGAGCTCGCGAGTTACGCGGGTCGGTACTACAGCCCGGAGCTCGGAGTCACCTGGCCCATCACGTTCGATCACGGCGCACTTACGTTAGGCACGACGCCCTCTGAGCTGATGGACATTTCGGGCAAGCTTGTGCCGGCGATGCAGGGAACGTTCACGGCGGGAAGTGGAACGCTCCAGTTTGTGCGCGATGCGTCCGGGCGCGTAACCGGGATGACCTTGAGTGCGAGTCGCATGCGCGGCATCGAATTCGACCGGCTCCCCGACTAGGGAACGCCGCTCCAGGTCCCGAGCGCGCTCGATCCAGCCGCCTGGCTGGGCGCGATGTTGACCCTGTTGCTGGTCGTGGCCATCGCGACGGCGATCCCTGCTTTTCGCGCGTCGCGGGTTGCTCCGGCAGTGGTGCTCAAGACGGAGTAGGCCGTTCTTCGCGTTCAGTACAACTCCTGGAACCTGCGCCCCGCGCCGATGCATGACGCGAATCCAAGCGCGCATCGCGCTCGTTCTGCCTAACGCTACCTAGGGTCTGACCGACCGCGATGGGATCCGATCCACGGGCGGCCTTTCTGGGCGCGCCTTTGGCTCTCCCCCTCGAATCACGCTTCACCCGTTGGGCCAACTCACGAGCCCGAACCGGGCTGTGTTCGCGGCTCCAAGTCCTGATTGCCGGTGTTCAGGGCTCCTGGACGTCGTCGCTGAATGTGCAACTTGACGTTCGACAGTCGTCTCTATGCACAGCACGTGGCGCCGACCGCCACTTGGGAGCCGCCTCACTGGCACCGACTTGGAGACCCTATGAAGACCCGTCTGATCGCGATCCTCCTGCTCGCACTCGTCTCGAGCCGGGTCGCCGCTGCGCAAACCAGCCACGCCGCACCCGCCACGACCACGGCGCAGGTGCCCGTGACGAAAGTCGTGCTCTTCTCGTCCGGCGTCGGCTATTTCGAGCATGCCGGCACGGTGCACGGCAACAGCGCGACCGAGCTTCGCTTCAAGACGAGCCAGATCAACGACATCCTCAAGTCGCTCGTGCTCCAGGACGAGGACGGCGGGCGCGTGGGCGCGATCACGTATCCATCGCAGGATCCGTTAGCCAAGACGCTCAAGAGCTTTCAGGTCGACATCACACAGAATCCGAGCCTCGCCGACCTGCTCAATCAGCTGCGCGGCGCGCGCGTCACCATCCAACGGCAGGCCGAAACGCTCTCCGGCACGATCCTCGGCGTCGAGACACGCGTCAAGGGTGGGGACAAGAGCGATTCCTTCGAGGTGCCAGTGCTCAATCTCCTAACCGGCGCCACGATTCACGCGGTCGAGCTGCCATCGATCACCAACCTGACGTTGGACGATCCGCAACTCGAGGAGGAGCTGACGCGTGCGCTCGGCGCCTTGGTGCAGGCGCGCGATCAAGACCAGAAGCCCGTGACGATCAACTTCACCGGCACGGGCGAGCGGCGCGTTCGCATCGGGTATGTGGTCGAAACGCCGGTCTGGAAGACCAGCTACCGCTTGCTCCTCGACGACCGCGGAAAGTTAGGCAAGCTGCAAGGATGGGCCATCGTCGAGAATCAGACGGAGAGCGACTGGAACCACGTCGCGCTCTCGCTCGTGAGCGGCCGGCCGATCTCGTTCACGATGGATCTCTATCAGCCGCTGTACGCAACCCGGCCTAACGTGGTTCCGGAGATGTACACCGGGTTGCGCCCGCAGCTGTACGAGGGCGCGACCGCGACCGACAGCGCTCGCGTGCAAATGGGGGGCGCTGCCGGAGGTGCCGGGCTCCAGCGCCGGATCGGCTACGACCAATACGGTCGGCCGTCGAAGCTGGCGCTCAGCGAGATCGTGGTCACCCCGGCCAGCGGTGGCTCGCGCGAAACGCCCATCAACGCCGCCGCATCGGTCGCGGCAGTCGCGTCGGCCGCACGGCTCGGCGCACTGTTCCAGTACACGGTGCCGGATGTCACGCTCGCACGACAGAAATCCGCCATGCTCCCGATCATCACCGACAGCATCGAGGCCGAGCCCGTCTCGATCTACAACGCGTCCGTGCTGCGGTCGAATCCCTTGAACGGCGTGCTGCTCAAGAACACGACGGGCAAGCACCTGCTGCAAGGTCCGGTCACGGTGCTCGACAAGGGCGTCTACGCCGGCGATGCGCGCATCGACAACGTGCCGCCGGGCCAGGAACGGCTGCTGAGCTACGGCATCGACCTCGACATGGTGGTCGACGACACGAAGAACACGCAGAACACCACACTCCTAACGGCGAAGATCGACAAGGGCGTGCTCACCCTGAGCCGCAAGCTCGTCGCGTCGCAGGAGTACGCGGCCGACAACAAGACCAACAAGGACAAGACCCTCATCATCGAGCAGCCGATCCGTTCGGGCTGGAAGCTCGTCGACACGCCGAAGCCGTTCGAGACGACGCCGGACCTGTACCGCTTCAAGGGGACCGCCGTCGCCAACAAGGTGACCGTTCTCACGGTGAACGAAGAGTTCGTGACTAACGAAACGGTCATGCTCGCGTCGACGGGCCTGGATCAACTGCTATTCTACAGCCGCACGGGGACCGGAGCCGGCGACATGCCGGCAAACGTGCGCGCCGCGCTCGCCAAGGCGATTCAGCTCGAGCAATCCATCGCCGCTGTCGAGGCCGACATCAACGCGCACACCCAGCGGGTGGGCGAGATCACCGCCGAGCAGAACAGGATTCGCGAGAACATGAAGACGGTGGCGCAGTCGACCCAGTATTACAGTCGGCTGCTCGAGAAGCTCAACGAGCAGGAGACATCCATCGAGGGCCTGCAGAAGGAGCGGGATGCGCTCACGGCGAAGCGCGACTCGTTGCGTAAGGAATTGGATGACTATCTCAACGGGCTGACGGTGGATTGAGCCATGCGCGAGGAGAACGCCTTCGCGGTCAGTGGTAGCAGGACTTTTTCTCAGCCGCGAACGACGGATATCGGTTCCCCGTCTCCGTTAGCATTCGATCGTCGAACGCAGATCCGAGAGCGCGCATGGCATCGTCCGGCAGTCGAGCCATGACGGCCGCGTCGACCAGACACCGGCAATAAATCTCCATCGCTGTCGCTTCGCCGGAGGCGGCCGCACCCGCGGTGTGCTCGCTGCATCCCTTCTTCATCGCCTGGGGCGGTGTGATCGCTCTCGGCGCGCGCGGATCGAATCCGATCTGCTTCTGTGCATCGGCCCTCAGCTGCGCATAGAAACCGGCGTCATCCTCGACATCCGGCGGCAGTTTGCGCCGCTGCTCCGCAAGCAGCGCGATGTTGTCGTACAGGTGCTTCATCTGCGGGCTCATGCAGTCATTCGGATCGATTTCGAAGTCGTCCGGTATCTCATCCTGCTGAAAGATCACGAATGTCTTGGCATCCTCGTGCGCGATTTCCATCATGTGGGGCCGCGTGCGCTTGAACAGATTGACGACATCGTGAAACATCTTCGGCGCGTCACCGGCGAACGCCGATTTGAACATGTCTTTCTGGCCGTTGTATTCGTTGTAGTATCCGTACTCGAGGAGTGCGAGCGGATCGGGCACGCTCGGGCAGATTGAATTGAACGACTGCCCCAGCGACAGCACGTAGCTGCGCGTGAGCGGATCGTCCGCGAGCTGACTGAAGGTGCCGAGATAGAGCGAGCTCAGGATGCGCGGCGCGTAGTACTCCTTGAAGGTGATCGGCATCTGCTTCCAGGCGTAGGCGAAGTTGGTCTTGCCTGCGCCGCCGAGTGCGCGAATCGCGAACCGCTTCGCCGCGGCGAGCGCCGCGTCCTGTTTCGCCCCGCTGATCTTGACCGCGACTTCGGTGGTGCCCCCGCGAAACGCGTAGAGCGCGCCTAACCGATTGCCGGCCCACACCCAGATGGCGGCATCGCCCGGTCCGCCCAACTCTCTGATCGTGAGCGGCAGGAGCGAGCTGTCTCTCATCACCGCGAGCCGGCGCGTGTTGACGGCTTCGGGATCGGGCTGGTCGACCCACACGCCAATGGTGACGAGCCGTATCGCCGACGGCGTCTCACCGTAGCCCTGCTCGTAATACTTGCAGAGCGTCCCCTGCGGACTCGGCGAAGGGCCGATCAGCTGACCGCCGACGATTGCCTCGGCTTCCGCCTTGGTGATGACGTTGCACGGGTTCCGGATCTGCGCATTGAGCGACACCGCGCAGAGCAGCGCAGAGCACAGGGCGCACAGCACACGCGTGCGCACGACGTGGCCAGAGCACCTCATGCAGCCACCTCCTCGTCCTGATCCGGTGAGCAACGACTCCGTTAGGCGATCAGCACTGTGCGAACAGACGTCCGAATATAGCAGAGGTCGTCAGGGCGCGACATGGGCGTCATGCGACGTCAGACCACGGCTCGGCGTGCTGGTTCAGTCCGAGTCGACCACGTGAGGTAAACGCGGGAGGCCGCTCCCGGGAATAGAGGGTGCGGCCAGGCGCCGTCCGCCGAACGAGCCGCCAAACCCAACCCGGAACTGTCACGTGCCCGAGCCTCGCCGAGCGTTAGTTGCGCCCCTGCTCCGCCGCCGCGCGGCGCGCTGGGTCGATGCCCTGCGCGCAGCCCTGCGCGCCTTACGCGCATCTCCAGGGTTCAGCATTGCCGCCCTGGCCACGCTCGCCATCGGAATCGGCCCGACCACGGCCATCTTCAGCGTCGTCGATGGCGTGCTCCTCAAGCCCTTGCCGTTCTCACAGCCGGACCGCGTGGTCGCGCTGTTTCAGAACAACCGCAAGAGCGGCAACGACCACGACGATGTTGCTCCCGCCAACTTCACCGACTGGCAAGCGCGGACGACGTCGTTCGCGGCAATGGCCGCCGCGGAGCCGTTCGCGCTCAGGTACACCGGTCCCGATGGCGTCGAGCAGATTTATGACTGGAACGTCACGCGAGACTTCTTCTCCATCCTCGACGCGCGACCGGCGCTCGGGCGCCTCTTCGTGGCCGGCGATTTCGCGCCGGGGCCGCCCCACGCCCTCGTCCTAACGTACGCCTCCTGGCAGCGCCGCTTCGGCGGCGATCCCGACATCATCGGCAAGCAGTTGCGCATCGGCAGCGGCTCGGCAACAGTGGTCGGCGTGCTGCCGCGGAACTTCGACTACCTCGAGAGCGCGAAGATGGAGGTGTATGCGCCAACGATGTTCAGTTCGTCGGAGAAACAGATCCGCAACACGGCCTGGATCCACGTCGTGGGCCGGCTCAAACCCGGCGTATCGCTCGATGCGGCGCGCGCCGATGCGTCGCGCATCGCCGCCGAGCTCTCCGGGGAATATCCGGCGACTAACGCAAACACCGGCGTCACGGTCGAGCGGCTCGATCAGGCCATCGTCGGCGATGCGCGGCGCGCCGTACTGCTGCTCTTGGGAGCGGTGTCGTTGGTGCTGCTCATCGCCTGCGTCAACGTCGCAAGCCTCGTCCTCACGCGTACGGCGCGCCGCAGTAAGGAGCTCGCGATTCGAAGCGCGCTCGGCGCATCGCGGGGCCGCCTGGCGAGCGAGATGCTCATCGAGCACGTGCTCGTCGCGCTTGGAGGCGGTGCGCTCGGAGCCGGTGTGGCCGCGTGGAGTGTCGCCGTCATTCGCCGCGTGAGTCCGGTGTCCGTCCCCCGCGTGGCCGACATGCGAGTGGACGCGCGTGCGCTCGCCTTCACACTCGCCGTGGTCGCCCTGGCCACCGTCGTGTTCGGCCTGCTGCCGGCGCTGCGCGGCGCCCAACCGAACGCGGTAACCGAGCTGCGCTCGGGCGACCGATCGGCCGGCAGCGCGTCGCGCCGCAGACCGCGCCAGCTGCTCGTGGTCGCCGAGATCACGTTCGCCGTGATTCTGTTAGTCGGATCCGGTCTGCTCATGCGAAGCTTCGTGTCTGTCGTTCACGCCGACCGTGGCTACGAGTCGGACCACGTGCTCGCTGCCACCGTATTCATCTACCAGTGGGAGCCGACGCCGGCCTCGCAGGTGAACTTCATGTCGCAGCTCGTCGCGCGCGCCGGTACGATTCCGGGTGTGGTGGCCGCAGGCGCGACCTCGTCGCTGCCGTTAGACATCGCCATTGGCGCGGACCGGGGAACGTTCACCATCGATGGCCAGCCGGTTCCCGTGGGCAGCGAGCCATCGGCGCACATGACGGCCATCACGCCCGGCACATTGCAAACGCTCCGCATTCCGGTGCATCGTGGACGAACGTTCTCGTCCCGGGACGACTCGGCGAGCGCACCGGTGGTGATCATCAATGATGCCATGGCCCGCCGATACTGGCCCGGTGGGGATCCGATTGGCCGCCGCATTCGATTCGCATTCTACAGCAAGCCGCTCGAGCGGGAGGTCGTAGGCGTGGTCGCGGACAGCAAGCAGACGGCACTCGACAGGCCCGGCGAACCGATCATCTACATGCCGCTCGCACAGGCGCCGACCGGCGCCATGGCGGTCGTGCTGCGAACCGCGAGCCAGGACCCGCGCTCGGTGTTGGGCGCGTTCAAGCGGACGGTTGCGCAGTTGAATCCCGCCCTGCCGCTGGCCGGCATCGAGACGCTCGACGAGCTGGCCGACGCGTCGGTGCGATTTCGCCGATTCACGCTCTCCCTCTTCGCCGCGTTCGCCGCCTGCGCGCTGCTGTTAGGCTTGGTCGGCACCTACGCGGTCGTCGGCCAGGGGGTCGCGGAACGCCGCCGGGAGCTCGGCGTCCGGCTTGCGTTAGGCGCACAAGCGGGCGACGTCATCCGGCTCGTGATGCGGGATGGCCTCGGGCCGGCCGCCGCCGGGGTAGCGTTAGGCCTGACCGGCGGCGCGGCCGCGACGGGGTTGTTGCGCCGGATGCTGGTCGGCGTGCAGCCATTCGACGCCGCGACCTTCGCGGGTGTCGCGGCCCTCATGCTCGCCGCGGCCACCGTGGCCTGCTTCCTTCCGGCCCGGCGCGCAACCATGGTGTCGCCGGTTGATACACTGCGCGCGCCGAGTGGCTGACGAACAGGACGACGCTACACTGCTGGCGGCGATCGCCGCCGGCGACGAAACCGCCTGCCGGTCGCTCGTTGGGCGGTACCTGCGGAGCGCGACGCTGTTCGCCGCCCAGCTCACCGGCGACCGTGATGATGCGGAGGATGTCGTGCAGTCCGCGTTCCTTGTCGCCATCGAGCGGGCGGCAACCCTGGATCCTGGGCGTCCGTTTGCGCCCTGGTTGTTCGGCGTGGTGAGGCGGCTGGCGCTGAAGGTGCACACCCGCCGAACGCGGCGCCGAGCACTGTGGGATCGCTGGATGGCTCACCATGCCGAGAGTCGCGACGCGAGCGATGCGGAAATCGAAGCGGCGAGCGATCTCGCGGTGGTGCGCCGGCACCTCGCCGCGCTGCCCGAGATGCAGCGCGCATGTTTCGAGCTGGTCGTGCTGCGGGACGTGGCCATCGACCATGTGGCTGCGATGTACGAGATCAGCCCGTCGACAGTGCGACAGCACGTCTTTCGCGCGCGGCGGGCCCTGCGGCTGTCACTCGAGCCGCTCTTCGGAGCGCGCACGAAACGGTGGACCAGCGACGAGCCCACAGACGAATCGACCGAATGCTGCTCATCCTGAGGGAGGCCATCATGCCCAACGTGTTCGATACCTCGTCGATTCCGGACGACGCCGAATACTGGCGCTCGCTTTCGGCGCGCGTGATGCGCGACGTTAGGCGGCGGCGGTCTGGTGCGGCGTGGGTGG
>Ga0207695_10012276_pt1 | contig 10289 bp, 12 predicted proteins | sample KBSC54metaG_FD_184354 | JGI IMG/M metagenome (GOLD analysis project Ga0207695, IMG submission 184354) | Corn rhizosphere microbial communities from Kellogg Biological Station, Michigan, USA - KBS C5-4 metaG (SPAdes) (version 2) | ecosystem: Host-associated > Plants > Roots > Rhizosphere > Soil... | reverse complement strand
GAGCGCTACCTGACGTGCGTCTGCACCATGGACTGGCACCTCAACCACGACCTGGGCGTCACCTTCGCAGACAACCGCGCCCCCCTGCTCGAGCGGCATCCCGACTTCACGCAAGAGATCCTCGACTGGGAGCGCCGCTGGCCGGAGATGTTCTCCGGGGCGATCCCGGAGACCGAGGCCGCCATCGAGGCGCTCGCCGCCCGCGGGGTCGCTCAGTTCGGCCTTTCCAACATGAGCCACGAGGTGCTGGGCCAGATCACCGCGCTCAGCCCCGCGTCTCGGCGCCTCGCCGACATCGTGATCTCCGCGGAGACCGCGATCATGAAGCCCGACCCGCGGATCTTCGCCCAGGCCTGCGCGCGGTTCGGCGTGCGCCCCGAAGAGGCGCTGTTCGTCGACGACAGCGCGAAGAACGTCGCCGGCGCCCGGGCGCTGGGGTTCCACGTCCACCATTTCACCGATCCCGCGGCGCTGAGGCCGGCCCTGGAGGCCGCGGGCCTCCTCTGAAGCCTTCCTTTCCCGCGCAGCGGGAGAGGGGGACCGCTCGCCGCAGAGCGAGCGGTGGAGAGGGCAAGCTACCGCGCGGAGCTCCCGGCTTTCCCTTTCCACCCTCGGCTCTTCCCCCGGCTGCGCCGGGGTCGGCCGACGGTCCCCCTTTCCCATGAATGGGAAAGGAAGCCTCTAGCGCTCGGGGGAGAGCCGGCTCAATGCGCGCCGTCGCGCACCAGCTCGAAGAACTCCTGCCGCGTGCGCGGGTCGTCGCGGACCTCGCCCAGGAGGTGGCTGGTGGTCAGGCGGGTGCCCGGGGTGTTGACCCCGCGCATGGTCATGCAGCTGTGCTCGGAGATCACCACCACGCCGACGCCCTTGGGCTGCAGGATATCGCAGATGGCGTGGGCGATCTCGGCGGTGAGCTTCTCCTGGATCTGCAGGCGCCGCGCGAAGCCGCGCACCACGCGGGCCAGCTTGGAGATGCCGACCACGCGGTTCGACGGCAGGTAGCCCACGTGCGCCCGGCCGATGAACGGCAGCATGTGGTGTTCGCAGAAGCTGACCACCGGGATGTCCTTCAGGATCACCAGCTCGTCGTAGCCGCCGACCTCCTGGAAGGTCTTGGCGAGGTATTCCTTGGGGTCGGACTCGTAGCCGGCGAAGAGCTCACGGTAGGCCTTGGCCACCCGCTTCGGCGTCTCCACGAGGCCCTCGCGGTCGGGGTCGTCGCCGGCCCATTCGATCAGGGTCCGCACGGCCGCCTCGGCGTCCGTCTGGGTCACCTTCGTCCGTTGCTTGTTCATGCGACCTCCGCGTCGTTCCGCCTCAACGGCTTATCCACAGACAAGGTTCTTCGCCAGCATGACAGGGCGCCGGCGGCTGGCTAGGGTTCCGGCCGATCCCCGCCTCCTGGACCTTGCGAGCTTACCCATGGCCGACGACGCCTCCGCCCATCCCGACGTGCTGAACCAGGCCGCGCAAGGACAGCTGAAGTCGATCATCGAGCGCATCGAGCGGCTCGAGATCGAGAAGGCCGAGGTGGCCGAGCAGATCAAGGAGGTGTTCGCCGAGGCCAAGGGCAACGGCTTCGACACCAAGATCCTCCGCAAGGTGGTGCGCATCCGCAAGCAGGACCGCGCCAAGCGGATGGAGGAGGACGCGATCCTCGACCTCTACCTCTCGGCGATCGGAGAGATTTGAACCTCAAGCCGCCCAAGAAGCCTCCCGACCGGAAGGCGGCGGCCAAGCGCGCCGCGCTCAACGCCCTGAAACGCGCCCAGCGCCAGGCCGAGCGCGCCGGCGTCAAGCTCTCCGACTGGGAGGGCGAATTCATCGGCAGCGTGACCGATCGGCTGAAGACCTTCGGCCGCGCCTTCGGCGACCCCGAGAAGGGCGCGCCCGGCGAGGCGCTCTCGGCGCTTCAGACGGTGAAGCTCAAGGAGATCGCGGCCAAGGCCAAGGGCGAGAAGAGGGACCTGAAGCGAAAGCCGTTCCGGCGGAAGCCTCCCCGCGAATAGTCGGCGGGGTTTGCGCCCCACGAGGTCCGCCTCAGAAATTTTCAGGACTCTTCAGGCCACCGAGCCCGCTTCCCCTCCCATAGTCCGCGCAACGACGGCGCCCGGACCGCACGCGAGCGGGCGCGCTTGGGGGCGGCCAGATGAGGCGATCCATCCGCAAGGCGATCCTCGCAGGCTGCTGCCTCGCCGCGTTCTTGTGGGCGCCGGGCGGGCTCGCGGCGGATCGCCACCCGATGGGGACGTCCGGCGGTTCGTCGGGGCGCGGTTTGCTCAGCTTCACCTACCTCGGGAACGCCGGCTGGCGGATCGAGGACGGCCGCAGCGTGATCCTGGTCGATCCCTGCGTCAGTCAATTCCACAACGGCGGGAAGGACATCCCCCGGCGCGACAGCGACCTTGTCGAGCCGGACGAGGCGCTGATCGCCGAACACATCCCCAGGGCCGACGCCATCCTGGTCACGCACAGCCATGCCGATCACATGGTCGATGCGCCGGTGGTGGCGCGCCGCACCGGGGCCTTCATCCTGGGCTCCGCGGGCAGCGCCTCGTTGGCCCGGGCGAGCGGCGTGCCCGACCGCCAGCTGATCGTGGTCAAGGGCGGTGAAGACCTGGAATTCGGCGCCTTCAGCGTCCGGGTGCTGCCCAGCCTCCATTCGGAGCTGATGCAAAAGCACTACAACGCCACGCCTCTGGCCGGACCCGTGCCGGAGAGCCTGGCGCCGCCGCTGACGCTGGCCGCCTATCGCGAGGGCCAAACCTTTGCCTACCTCCTGCGCCTGAGCGGCCACCGCATCCTGATTATGGGCGGCATGAACTACATCGAGCGCGAGATGCAGGGCCTGCACGCCGACGTCGCCCTGGTCGGCGCCGGAGCGTCCCACGCGGAGGTCTATCGCTACGCCCCGCGCCTCATGCGCGCGCTGGGCCGGCCGAAGCTGGTCTTCCCCACCCATTGGGATTCGTACGGGACCGACACGCCGCAAGCCGCGCATCGCCGCGCCGAGGCCTTCGCCCGCGAAATCCAGGCCGCCTCGCCGGGAACCCGGGTGATCATCCCAGCCTATTTCACTCCGGTCCCGGTCCCCTGAGCATGGCCCCGCGTCGGACACCGGCGGCGCTGGCCGCGGCGATGCTGATGGGGGCGCTGGCCACCGCCACGGAGCCGGCCCTGGCGGACCGGCCGCGTGCCGCCGGACAGCTCGAAGGAACCTGGACCAATGCCTGGTACACCGAGCTCGAGCGCCCCAAGGCCTTCACGGCCCTGGTGGTCACGCCCGAGGCGGCCGACGCCTATGAGCGGCCGCGGCGGGCGCTGGCCGGGTTCCTGCCCAGCCGGGCCGGCGAACTCGGGCAACAGGAGGCGGAGTTCAACGACCGGGGACCGGGCCTCGCCCGCATAGGCGGCCAGATCCGCTCCTCATGGATCGTCGACCCGCCGGACGGGCATGTGCCCTGGATCGCCGGGGTCCGGGCGCGGCTCGAAACCGACCCGGCCAAGCTCGATCCGGCCGCGAATGTGGAGGATCGGCCGACCGACGAACGCTGCCTCACCGCCACCGGGGCCAATGCGCCGATCCTCAACTCGGCTGACACCAACCTCATCCAGATCGTCCAGACGCGCGACCACGTCGCGATCCTCGCGGAAAAGTATCATGACGTGCGGATCGTCAGGCTGGCGGCCAAGCGCGAGCCCCGCCAGGCCCGGTCCTGGGCCGGTCAGTCCGTCGGCCGCTGGGAGGGCTCGACCCTGGTCGTCGAGACCACCGGCCTGCGCCTGGGCCTCACCCAGGTCGCCGCGCACCTGTGGCTCTCCGGGGCGTCGAAGGTCGTGGAGCGCTTCACCCGCACCGGCCCTGGGGAGCTGACCTACCGGTTCGAGGTCGAGGACCCGACCCTGTTCACCCGGCCGTGGCGGGGCGAGATGGTGTTCCGCCCGGCGTCTGCGCCCCTGTTCGAGTACGCCTGCCACGAAGGCAACTATGCCCTTGGTTCGATCCTGACCGCGGCCCGGGGAAGCCGGGTGGCGACCGATCCCGGAAGCCCCGGCTTCCGCCGCCGGGGCGGTCCGAGCGGGCCACGCGCCCCAACCCCTCTCGACGGAGACCATCCATGATGCAGGCTAGCCCAGTCGCCCACGGCAAGCCGCTCCGCAGCCTTGGCCTGAGCGTTCTTGCGACCCTGGCGTGCCTCGCCGCGCCGCCGGCGGCCGGGGCGGCGGAAGGCGGGGCCTGGACGGGGACCTGGGCGGCCTCGCCGCAGCCGCCCATCCCGGCCGGCGCCGCGCGCTACGACAACCAGACGCTTCGGCTGATTGTCCACACGAGCCTCGGCGGCCGCAAGGTCCGCGTGCAGCTCTCCAACCGGTATGGCGATGCGCCCGTGACCCTGGGAGCGGCCCATGTGGCGCGCCGCGCGGGCGAGGCGGACATCGTCCCGCAGAGCGACCGGACCCTGACCTTCCGGGGCCGCGCGGCCCTGACGCTCCCGCCGCACGGATCCGCCACCAGCGATCCCGTGGACCTGGACGTGCCCGCGCGGGGCGATCTCGCCGTCAGCCTCTACCTTCCCGGGCCGAGCCTCATCGACAGCACCCACATCCTCGCCAAGCAGACCAGCTACGTCTCCCCGGCCGGCGACCAGACGGGGGCGGCCAGCTTCCCGGCGGCGAAGAAGATCCGCGCCTGGCCTCTGCTGGCGCGGGTCGATGTGGCCGGCGGCCCGTCGGCAGGCGCGCTCGTCGCGTTCGGCGATTCCCTGGTCGACGGCGACGGCTCCTCGACCGACCGCAATGCGCGCTGGACCGACCAGCTCGCGACGCGGCTCCAATCGGCGGGGCTCAATGTGGGCGTGCTCAACGCCGGCCTGATCGGGAACCGCCTGTTGCGCAGCAGCCCGGGCGCGACGCATCCCGAGATCGGGGCGGCCTTCGGCCCCGCCGGCCTGGAGCGGGTGGGCCCCGACGCGCTGGACCTGGCGGGCGTCCGCTGGATCGTCCTGCGGATCGGCACCAACGACCTGGCCGACCCCGGCGCCCTGTCCCCCGCGTCGGAAAGCGTCACGGCGGACGACCTGCTGTCCGGCCTGCGTCGTCTCGCGGAGCTCGCTCATCGTCGGCGCGTGAAGGTGATCGGCGCGACGATCCCGCCCTTCGAGGGCGCGGCCATCGTCCCCGGCATGTGGTCGGCCGAAAAGGAGGCGACCCGGCTGCGGGTGAACGACGCCATCCGCGGCGACCGGGCCTACGACGCGGTCATCGATCTCGACCGGCTGTTGCGCGATCCCGACCACCCGAGCCGGCTCGATCCGCGCATCGACAGCGGCGATCACATCCACCCCAACGACGAGGGCTATCGGCGCCTCGCCGACGCCTTTCCCTTGGAGGTCATCGCGTCGAACCGGCCCCACAGCGGGCCTTAGCCGCGCGCGCTCGCGTCAGGCTATTTCCACGCCCCGTAGGAGTCGACGAAGGGTTTGCCGAGCGCGTCGGCGAGGAGGGGCTAACCGCCAAGGCTCCCGCCAGGCGGAGGTGTAGGCGGCTTCGCTGACGATCCATTTTGTCCGACGCGCGCAATGGCCTCCGAGAACAGGCTCTTCACATCCGACAACTGCGTGGTCGGGTCATTGTTGTAGTCCATCATTCTATGGTGGTAGGGCCGGCCCTTCGTCCGAGCGTCGACGATTTCGCGCAACAGTTCGCCCGCGGGCCGTCGGTGGTGAAAGGCTCCGAGGAGGTCGAGCTGAGCGCGCTCGACCGCGCAGTAGATGCTCCACGTCGTCGCCGTAGCCGGGCATGTGCGATCGTCCGCACGATTCCAGGCCGCGTTCGATGAGATGATCCTCGCGGCGCGTTGGAGAATCTCGCGGTCGACGGCATTGGGCGGCACTTCATGCGTCACGTCGAACCGGAAGGCGATGGAACCGCCGACCGCCGTGAAATGCGATACCGGAAACCAGCCGTATTCGGTCCTGACCACCCCAGCGCCGTCGCCGTAGATCTCGATCTCGACGTCCTCCGCCGACCTGTCGAGGTCGGCGGCGGCCTGGGATAGGACGCGCTCTTCGATCGTCCCGAAGAGTTTTTGTAGATCCGCGAAAGTGGTCTCCGGATCGTTGTTGTAGTCGACAAGGCGAGACGAATATTTTTTCGTGGTTGTGGCGTCTATGGATTGCCTCGCCGCCCGCATGACGACTGAGGCGGCATCGCTCATCTTGCCGGCCCAGACCTGGCTGGGCTTGACATCACGGCGCCAGGAACCGGTCGTGACGCTCGGGACGCGCGCGAGCGTGAAGATGGGAACCTCTTGAAAGAGGGGGCCGCACGAACCTTCCTCGCCGTTCGCTGTTGCATGGAACCGACAATCCGAGGACGCGGGCTGAGCCGTGCTTACGTCGTCCACGGCCTTCTGCAATGCGCAGATCAGACTGAATGTGGTGGCGTTCGCCGCGCACTCTCCCGTGCTGTGCCTGTCCCATCGTGCCGGCGTCGGTATCAGCTGCGCGGCGCGCCGCACGACGGCGGCCGCCCACGGACCCACGCTGGCTTTGGCGGCCGGCGGTTGATCGGTTGGACCGGCGGCCACCGCGCTCGCGGGTAGTGGCCCCATGATCATGGACGCGCTCAGAAGGGCGGCGAGCTGAAATCTCCGCACGGGTTCGCTCCGTCATCAGTGAGGGGCGATCACTCTAGAGGCTGCACCCTGCCCGACAAGCCGACCGCTGCAGGGCGCCGCCGCTATGCTATTTCCACGCCCCGTAGGGGTCGACGAAGGGCTTGCCGAGCGCCTCGGCGACGGCAGGGTGGGTCAGCTGGCCCTTCAGCACGTTCAGCCCTTTGGCCAGGTGCTTGTTCTTCTTGAGCGCATCCAGGCCCTTGTCGGCCAGTTCCAGGCCGAAGGAGAGGGTGGCGTGCACCAGGGCCTCCGAGGAGGTGCGCGGGGCCGCGCCCGGCATGTTGGCCACGCAGTAGTGGACCACCCCGTCGACGGTGTAGGTCGGGTCGGCGTGGGTGGTCGGCCGACTGGTTTCGAAGCAGCCGCCCTGGTCGATGGAGACGTCCACCAGGACCGAGCCCGGCTTCATCTTCTTCAGGTCCGCCTTGCGGATCATCTTCGGCGCGCTGGCGCCGGCGGTCAGCACCGCGCCCACCACCACGTCGGCCTTGAGGATCTCCTCCTCGACGGCGTCCTGGGTCGAGTAGCGGGTCAGGATGCGGCCCTGGAACATGTTGTCGAGCTCGCGCATGCGCGGGATCGAGCGCTCGACGATCACCACCTCGGCGCCCAGGCCTGCGGCCATGCGCGCGGCGTTCATGCCCACGACCCCGCCGCCCAGCACCACGATCCGCGCCGGCGGCACGCCCGGCACGCCGGAGAGCAGGAGGCCCATGCCGCCGTTGTGCTTGAGCAGGGTCTCGCCCGCCGAGAACACCGCGATGCGGCCGGCGACCTCCGACATGGGCGCCAAGAGCGGCAGGCCGCCCTGCGGGTCGGTCACCGTCTCGTAGGCGATGGCCGCGCAGCCGGAGGCCAGCAGGCCCTCGGCCTGGGCCGGGTCGGGCGCCAGGTGCAGGTAGGTGAAGAGGATGTGCCTGTCGGTCAGCCGCGCCCATTCGACGGCCTGCGGCTCCTTGACCTTGACGATCAGCTCGGCGCCCTCGAACACCGCCGCGGCGTCGGGGACGATCTTGGCGCCGGCCTTCACATAGGCCTCGTCCGGATAGCCGGCGCCGGCCCCGGCCGTCTTCTCCACCAGCACCTCGTGACCGCGGCTGACGTACTCGCGCACGGCGGTCGGCGTCAGGCCGACGCGGTATTCGTCAGGTTTGATCTCGCGAGGCACGCCGACGCGCATGAGGGGCTCCCTTGGAGGAGGTTTTTGCGGAATGGCGCGGGTATTAGGGCATGGGGTGGCGGAAGTCGATGGGCTGGCGACGCCGCCGGCGGGCTACTTCCGCATCGAGGGGTCGCCGCGCCGGGCGTTCTTGTTCAGGAGCGCCGCGGTGTGCTTGGCGTCCTCTTCCAGCAGCCCGGTCTGGGGCATGCCGGCGACGATGGCCGGCTGGCCGGTCCAGATCTCCAGGACGGTCCAGCCCGCGGGGTCGGGACGCAGGGCGAAGCGGTCGGTCTTGCGTTCATCGGGCATGCGGTGACGAACCTGTGACGCCGCTCGGCCGCGGTCAAGCCGGCGCGGCCGCTAGGCGCCGGCTCCGGCCCTGGTGCGCGAGCGGGTGAGCACCGGGCGGTCCTTGTCGTAGACCTCGACCTGGCAGGCGCTCATGTGCTGTTCGAGCAGCACCGCGGCCTGGGCGGCGGCGGCCTGGTCGCCGTCCAGTTCATAGGCTTCGAAGGACGGCGCGGCGCCGTCCGACTTGCGGCAATAGAAGGTGTAGATCGACAAGGGGCCGGCTCCACTGTGACCGCTCATTTGATCGCATGATGCTGACCACGGGATGAACGCCGCGCGATTTCCCGGCCGGATGGCGCCTGTCCGCGAACGCGCCGGCGGTCAGCTCGGATGGTCGGCCGGGTTGGCGGTCGGCGAAGGGCCCGTGGCCGGCGGCGTGGTGTCCGGCAGCTTGGCGTCGGGCGGCGGCGTTGCGTGCGGGGCCGCGGTGGCCGGGCCCAGAGCTCCCGGCGTCGAGGCGGCGTCGGGCATGGAGGTCGCCACGTCGCTGTGCTCCGGACGCGGCGCGGTGTCGGACTTGCTGCAGGCGGCGAGCGAGAGCGCGGCGAGCGCGCCAAGCGCCAGGCGGGTGCGGGTCATTTGAGGCTCCTCGAAACAGCCCATGGCTTAAACACCCGAGCCGCGGCGCGAGGTCCGTCCGCCGGGACCGTCCGCGGCGCCGTCGCCATGCGAAAGCGCCGCCGGGCGGGGACCCGACGGCGCCGACTCACAGAGCCTGGAGAGGGCTCTTTACGCGACTAGCGACCATGGCCGCGGCCGGGAACAGCGCCGGACGTGCCATTGTCGGACAGGGTTTTCCCCGGCCGCCCGGGTCTTTGCAGCAAGGGCGCCAACCGGCCGGGCGGCGAGGGGCGCGGCGGCTCTACAGCACGCAGTCGGCGAGGCCGTCGCGGCGGACTGTCCCGGCGGCGGCGGCGATGCGGCCCCCGCGGCGCTGGACGTAGGGGCCGGGCCGGGCGGCCTTCCAGGCGAGCGGCTTGGGGATGATCGCGGCCAGCCGCGCGGCCTGGGCGGGGCTGAGCTGGGCGGCGCTGACGTGGAAATTGGCCTGGGCGGCGGCCTCGGCGCCGTAGACGCCCGGGCCCCACTCGATGGAGTTCAGATAGACCTCCATGATCCTGGGCTTGCCCCAGATCGCCTCGATCAGCACGGTGAACCAGCTCTCGAGGCCCTTGCGGGCCCAGTCGCGGTGCGGCCACAGGAAGACGTTCTTGGCGGTCTGCTGGCTGATCGTCGAGCCGCCGCGGATGCGGCCGGGCCGCGCCTCGTTGTGCGCCATGGCCTTCTGGATGGCGCCCCAGTCGAAGCCGTGGTGCTGGCAAAACCGGCTGTCCTCCGCGCCGATCACGCTGCGCACCAGCTGGGGCGAGATGCGGCGCAAGGGGACCCAGCGGCGGTCGAAGCCGTGGCCTTCGAAGGCCCGCTGCACCATCAGCCAGGTCAAGGGCGGCGGCACGAAGCGGTAGATCGCCACCACGGCGACCGGCCCGATGACGCCGAACACCACCACCAGGACTGCCAGCCACCGGAAGAGGCCCCCCACGACCCCGCGCCGTCTCGGGGCGCCCGGTGACGCCCGGCGCGGCGCTCGCTCGGCTTGCGGTCGTCTGGCCACGGAAGCGGTCCCTGGGCGCACGCGCGCCCTGCGAGCCTTGCTTGACCCGGGGCGCGTGGTGGATAGCTGGCGTGCGCCGCCGCCCAAGGTCAAGCCGGAGCCAACCGTCGCCACCGCAGGCGTGAAGCCAGGTCCGATCGCAACATAGGCGCGTGAAACCTCGTTCCTCGAACGAGGATAGCGATGCTAGGGTTTCCCTAGGGGGAAGCGTGATGGCGTCGACGGTCGGGGAGAGTGCTGCGGCTGAGACGGCGTTCGTGCGGCGGCCGGCCGGTTTCTCGCTGGCGATCCTGGCGATCCTCACACTGATGTGCCTGCCACTGTTCGCGAACGATATCGCCAAGGGCGGGCCGACGGCGCGCGCTGGCGTCGCAGACTTCTCCAACTGGGGCCCGCTGACCGCGCCGGTCGAGCTCAAGGGCGATTGGGGTCTCATCTGGCGCAGCGCACCGGCGCCGGGCACCCAGGGCACGATCCGTGTC
>Ga0207695_10012275_pt1 | contig 10290 bp, 7 predicted proteins | sample KBSC54metaG_FD_184354 | JGI IMG/M metagenome (GOLD analysis project Ga0207695, IMG submission 184354) | Corn rhizosphere microbial communities from Kellogg Biological Station, Michigan, USA - KBS C5-4 metaG (SPAdes) (version 2) | ecosystem: Host-associated > Plants > Roots > Rhizosphere > Soil... | reverse complement strand
TCTTATCGCCCTATAATCCAATGGCAGCAAAGTTCTCAGGTCAATAATATCAATTGAAATCTCCGGGTGAGCATCCGCATATTCCATAGCCCACACAACTCCCATCCCATAAGTAATAATACTAACGTCGTGGCCTGCACGAACCTGCTTTGCTTTACCAATTTCTATTTCATAATACTCTTCGGGCACCTGGCCAGTGGCACTTCTATACAATCCTTTGTGCTCGAAAAACATTACGGGATTAGGATCATTAATTGCAGCAATCATTAAACCTTTGGCATCTTCCGGGTTGGACGGATATACCACCTTCAACCCGGGCGTGTGCACAAACCAGGCTTCATTACTCTGGCTGTGAAATGGCCCTGCGCCCACGCCAGCACCCGTTGGCATTCGAATTACCACATCTGCATTTTGCCCCCAGCGATAATGGATTTTTGCAAGGTTATTTATAATTTGATTAAACCCTACGGTAACAAAATCTGCAAACTGCATTTCCATTACACTTTTAAATCCTTCCAGGCTTAAACCCAATGCAGTACCAACAATTGCGCTTTCGCATAATGGTGTATTGCGCACCCTTTCTTTTCCGAATTCATTTACGAAATCTTCAGTCACTTTAAATGCACCTCCGTACTCTGCAATATCCTGGCCCATTAAAATAAGATTGGGATGTTGAGTCATCGATTGACGCAATCCTTCTTTTATAGCATCAACAAAACGAAGCTCTTTGGCGCCGGAATAATTCGGGTCCTCCGATTTTTCGTATCGATACATTGAAGGCGCATACACGTCGTTTAATTCATTCGTAGAACTAATGTCGGTTCTTAAATTTCCTCTTTCATGGTAAAGAGAGGTCTGCTTTAACTCACTCTCAATCTTTTCCTTCAGTTCATCCCGAATATGTGCCAGCGAAAGATTTGTTACAATTTTTTCTTCAAGAAGAAAACGCTCATAATTTTTAATCGGATCTTTTTCGATCCATTGGGCAAACATTTCTTTGGGCACATATTTTACGCCACTTGCTTCTTCGTGTCCCCGCATTCTGAAGGTCATACATTCAACTAAATATGGCTTCTGATTTTGTAAACAGTAATCACGAACCTTAATTATGGTTTCATAAACCTGCAGTATATTATTGCCATCAATCTGTATCCCTTCCATGCCATAACCATTTGCTTTATCAACCAAATTCTTACAACGATATTGTTCATTAACGGGCGTACTTAAAGCATAACCGTTATTTTCAATTATAAAAATCACCGGCAAATTCCAAACAGCAGCAACATTCAACGCTTCATGAAAATCACCTTCGCTTGTTCCCCCTTCTCCGGAAAATGCCACGGCGACTTTTTTTTCTTTTTTTAATTTAGCGGCAAGCGCCACACCATCTGCTACGGCAAGTTGTGGCCCCAGATGCGAAATCATTCCGCAGATGAAATGTTCTTTACTGCCAAAATGAAAGCTTCGTTCACGGCCCTTACTATAGCCATCTTCAGCACCCTGCCATTGTTGAATTAATTTGTGTAAAGGCATATTTCGCCCTGTAAATACACCCAGGTTTCTATGTAATGGCATTATCCATTCATTGGGCTGCAACACATAAGTTACGCCAACAGAAATAGCTTCCTGCCCGATGCCACTAAACCATTTTGAAATTTTGCCCTGGCGCAATAAAAGCAGCATCTTCTCCTCAATCAAGCGGGAATATAATAACTTTTTATAAAGCTCAAGTAATGTTTCTTCTTTAAGATTGTTTCTTTGGAACTGCATGTTGCAAATTTCAACTATTCGACTGTAAATAAAAAAGCAGGGGAAGAAATACTATCGTGTCTTCTTTTCAAGATTATTTAACATGGAAGATAAAACGGATAAGAAAAGGCCGAATATGAACGCCCACCAAAATCCCTGGATATGAATACCATCCACCATCTTATCCGCAAGCATAATCATTAATACATTAATCACCAGCAGAAAAATACCAAGCGTAAGAATGGTAATTGGTAACGTGAGAATTATTAAAATCGGTTTCAATATAGCATTAAGAAAAGCAAGCACCAATGCGAAAATTAATGCCGTAATGTAAGAATCTATAATTACATGTGGATTTAAAATCATCGATAAGCCGTAGGCAATTGCCGCGGTAATGAGAAGACGTATTAGAAATTTCATACCTTTTTTTATGAAAGCTAAATCAAATTACCACCAACTCAAAAAATTCTTCTGGCTGCAAATACTTATTGGCAAGCTCTTTCAGCTCTTGCGATGAAATATTTTTGATGGTATTCATTGCATCGTAAAAATAATTTTCGTCCAGGTCGTTTAGTATTAAACTTTTCCATCTTGAAATTACATGGAAAGGACCATCAATATCTCCAAGATTGGCTCCCATCATATAATTTTTTACGAGCAACAGTTCTTCATCGTCAATTAATTCTTCTCTAAGAATTTTCATTTCTTTATATACTTCCTCAATCGCAGCTTCGCAAACATCTTTGCCGGCTTCCGTACTTATTACCCAGGCACTTTCACGAATATGATTTTCAAGAAAACTATGTATACCATAAGTATATCCTTTCTCTTCTCGTATATTGCTCATAAGTCTCGAACCAAAAAAACCGCCAAATAGACTGTTCAGCACCGTCACCTTTTTAAAATCGGGATGATGACGATTTGGAAATGGCCGGGCTAAACGTATGGCGCCCTGCACGCCCTTAGAATCATTAGTAACTCTGAATTTTTTTTCGGCAGCCATCTCAGTTTTATGAATTACCGAAGGAATTTTTCCATTAAGATGAAGATCACCAAAAGACTCATTTAGTAGATTTTCAAAATCTGCCGGAAGTTTACCGGCCGCAAATATTTTACAACTGCCATTTACATAAAAATTCGCAAAAAAGTTTGCCAGGTCTTCCCGGGTAATGGCCTGGAAATCATCAACGCTGCTTACTCTCCCGTAAGGGTGCTGAGCCCCATATAAATATTGGTCAATAAGCCTGTTTGCAATAAAATCACATTTCTTAAGATTCACAGAAAGCTTTTGAATGCTGTTCTGTTTAAATATTGCCAGCTCTTGTTCGGGAAAAATTGAATCTGTAATTATTTCTCTTATAACGGGAAGCAGTACTCGTAAATGTTTCGACAAACAATGCAGAGTTATTACCGAGTTTTCGTTGTGACAACTGCGGTTTAAATGAGCACCATAATATTCGAAGTGTTCATTTATTTCAAGGGCTGTTTTTTTTGAAGTCCCATTTTTTAAAAGATAGTTGGTGGTTGCTGCCACCAGATTTTTATTTTCAAAAGAGTTGCCGGCATTAAAGACCATTTCAATCACCGCGACTTCTTCCGTTCCGTCGTTAATATAATAAACCGGGGCTCCGTTCGAAAGAGAAAATTTCGTGTATGGCTTTAGTATCAGGTTAAACTCTACTGCATCTTTTATTGGTGGTGCTATTGTTCTGTTTAAACCCGAATCAATATCTATAGTGGAAATCATTTTTTAAAATTTAAGTAAGTGATCATCTAATTTAATTGTCACTCAGGTAATACATAGTGCTGCAATTGCTATCAATAAAAATATTCCGGCATTCGTTTTTAATTTCTTCAACAGTAACTGCCCGGTATCTTTCCAATTCTTTGTTCATCAAATCTGCATCACCCAATAATTCATAAGTAGCAAGGCTGTTGGCCCTGTTTACCAAACTAATATCTTCAAAAGCCATCAGGCTTTCTGTTTTATTTTTTACTTTTTCTAATTCGGAAGTATCAACCAATTCGTCTTTCATTTTCTCCAGTTCAATGTTGATAGCATTTTCCGCTTGTTGCATGGTTACGCCTTTTACCAGTTTCCCGTCAATAAAAAGAAGGCCCGCATCTATGCTTCCAAAATGAGAGCACTGAATGTTGCTGAACAGTTGTTGTTCCTTAACCAGGCTTTGAAATAAACGTGAAGATGCGCCTCCGCCTAATATTTCGGTTATAAGGTCTGTTGTGTAGTACGTTTTATCAAGCCTTGAAGAAATATGCCAGCATTTGTATAAAGCGTCTAATGGAACATGCGCCTTTACTTCAAGAAAAGCAGGAGTGATTTGTTTTGGTTCCTGCGGGAGTTTTCTTACATACTTTTCGCCTGAAGGGATATCGCCAAACCATTTTTGAGCAAGTTTTTTCACCTGCTCTAAACTAACATTACCCGCCACCGTTAGGATTGCGTTGGCAGGAGTATAATGTTTATAAAAGAAATCTTTCACATCCTGCAGTCGGGCATTTTCAACATGACTTAATTCCTTACCAATGGTCATCCATTTATAAGGATGCACTTTATAAGCCAGTTCCCTCATCTTATGCCATACATCGCCATAAGGCTTATTAATATAATGTTCTTTAAATTCCTCCACAACCACTTTTCTCTGCACCTCGAGTGAGTTTTCATCAAATGCAAGGGAAAGCATCCTGTCGCTTTCCAGCCAGAAAGCAGTTTCAATATTTTCTGCAGGAATTTGCAAATAATAATTAGTGAGGTCATTAGTTGTGTACGCATTATTTTCGCCGCCGGCCATTTGCAGCGGCTCATCATAAGAAGGAATATGAATGCTTCCGCCAAACATCAGGTGCTCAAACAAATGAGCAAAACCTGTTTGCCCGGGATCTTCATCTCTTGCGCCGACATCGTATATAACATCAAGAACTGCCATAGGAGTACTCTTATCTTCGTGCACTATTACCCTAAGGCCATTATCTAAAGTAAATTTTTCAAATTTGATCATGGCAGCAAATTTGAGCCAAACCAATTCATTTTCCCAAAAAGAATTTTGAAAGTATTGCTAATAAATGCGCCCAACACGAAATTCGAATATCATTGGCAGATTATTCCGTAAAACAAGCAGCGTTATCTTTTGCCCAACAACCTGCATCAGATTTTTATAAACATTTATATCGTTACTAAAATTTGAATTTACCGCCACTATAATATCATCCTTTTTAAGTCCGGCTCTGTACGCGGGAGATTTTTGGATTACTTCATCTAAAACAATCTTACCTTCTATATAATACATGTTCAGCCCTGTGTAGGAGTAATCGAAATCATCATTGAAATGGCTGTTTGGCAGAAGATGTATTTCTCTTTTACTATAATTTAATATAACATTAAAACGACGCAAAATATCGTTTCCAATAACGCCGCCCAAAAAAGGATAAGACGTTGCATTATATTCATCATTAAGAATGTCAGTTGGCACCTTCCTGAATTTATAAGGGCCTATTTGAACTTGCTTAATTATAGTAAGCATCATTAGCTTTCTGCCCCCCAAACCCTGTACCTGAATTTCAACCGGTTTCCTGCGTTTTTTCAAAACCATACTATCATCCTGGAATTGTTTACTTATCAAAAAACAAAGCCCTGCGCCGGTATCAATGTAAAAATTAGCATTAATAGTTCTTGCATCTTTTATTATTAATGGCTGAATGGGCAATGCTGTAAAGAGTGGATGTAATAAATAACCTTTCTTCGGGTATTCAATTCTGCCGGGCGTGTACACTTCGATATTCGAGCTATCGTAATTAATTTCTACAATATAACGGCTTAGAAAACTGTAACCCATAATTCCATCAATCTTTTCTCCATACACGCTACTCAGAATATCATAATTATTTATGTAAAAATCGAGGCTATCAACTGTAAGTCCGGGCAACACCAGTTTATTGTTTTTAGTGTAATCAACCTCTGATGATCCTGCAATACCATTTATGGATTTTCCAGACGGAACGTGGGGTATTTTAAATTCGGCGGCTGTTGATGAGTCAAGCGAAATAGCTCCACTGCCGGTATCGAGAATAAAATTGAATGGCTCAGTAATTTTATTAAATTTTGCCTGAACAATTATAACTCCGCCGGTAAGCTGCCTGAAGGGAAATTTTGTAATAAACCGTGCAGGCTGCTCATAAATTTCCTGGCCATTAGAAAAGTTAACAGAAAATGCCCATATTATTAAAAGCAATCCCCTTATCATAGCAAAACTGAAATTAAGTTATATGCGTGTATTTTTGTAGTGGTTTTTACAAACGGCAAATATGTTTGATACAAATAAAAAATTATGACTATTTCAAAGCTTCTTCAAAAGGCAATGCGGTTTGAAAACCTTTCCGTTGAAGAAGGCACATTTTTATTTAACAATGCTGCATTATCAGAATTAATGCTTGTTGCCAATGAACTTCGTAAAATCCAGGTACCTTATAATAAGGTGACCTGGATTATTGACAGGAATGTAAATACAACTAATGTGTGCATTGCCAATTGCAAGTTTTGTAATTTTTATCGTGTACCCGGCCACGAAGAAGCCTACATAACCGATATAGAAACGTATAAAAGAAAAATTGACGAAACCTTTCGATATGGCGGAGAACAATTGCTTTTACAAGGTGGCCATCATCCCGGCTTGGGGCTCGATTATTATGTTGACCTGTTTAAACAATTAAAAAAATTATATCCGAAACTAAAATTACATGCACTCGGGCCTCCGGAAGTTGCACATATAACCAAAGTATCAAAATCTACCCATCGCGAAGTTTTAATCGCCTTAAAAGAGGCGGGCCTTGATTCGCTGCCCGGCCCCGGGGCCGAAATACTAACGGACAGGGTTAGGCGCTTAATAAGTAAGGGTAAATGTGGAACACAGGAATGGCTCGATGTAATGACGGAAGCACATAAACTCAATCTTACCACCTCGGCAACCATGATGTTTGGCCACGTGGAAACGGTGAGAGAAAGATTTGAACATTTAGTTAAAATAAGAGAAGTTCAGGCAAAGAAACCAGAAGGAGCCAAAGGCTTTTTGGCGTTTATCCCGTGGACTTTCCAGGATGTGGATACGTTGCTTGCCAAAATAAGAGGCGTGCATAATCTCACTACTCCTGAAGAATACATCAGGATGATTGCGATGAGCCGCATCATGTTGCCAAACGTAAAAAATATACAGGCAAGCTGGCTTACGGTTGGTAAAGAAGTTGCACAACTTTGCCTGCATGCGGGAGCCAATGATTTTGGAAGTATTATGATTGAAGAAAATGTGGTAAGTGCTGCGGGGGCTCCGCACAGGTTTACCAGTAAAGGAATACAGGATGCCATAAGGGAAGCAGGCTTCGAACCGCAACTAAGGAATCAGCAATATGAGTTCAGGGAAATGCCCGAATTAATGGAAGAACAGGTGATCGATTACTGACAGTCACCTATTACTTTTTAATGCCTTTACCACTCTTGTAATCCTTTCATTTCTTGTTTGTATAATTGCTACTTTACAAGCCTGTTTCATTTTTCTATCTAAACATTTTAATAATGAAGAAATTTTCGATTGCCATTGTTTTATGCTTCACCCTTTTTAGAGCCAGCGCCGATGAAGGAATGTGGCTTCCTATGTTGCTTGGCCAGCAGGTATACAGCGATATGGTGAAACATGGGCTTAAACTCACCAAAGAACAATTGTACAGCATTAACCAACCTTGCATAAAAGATGCCGTGGTGATTTTTGGCACCGGATGCACCGGTGAAATTGTAAGTAATCAGGGTTTAATATTTACAAATCACCATTGTGGCTATGGTGTTATTGCAGGTTCAAGTACTGTTGAACATAATTATTTGAAAGACGGTTTTTATGCTTATACGAAAGACCAGGAAATAAAATCCGATCTCACGGTAACTTTTTTAGAAAGGATAGTAGATGTGACCGACCAGGTTGAGAGTGCTTTAAAAGGGTTAAACTATGCTGATAGGGCAAAAAAAACAGCGGAGGTTTATAAACAAATCACTGATAAAGTTGCTGACCCAGCTAATTCCATAAGCGGAAAAGTGTACAGCATGTTTAAAGGCAATCAGTACATCATGTACGTTTATAAAATATACAGGGATATTAGGCTCGTTGGCGCTCCGCCCGAAAGTATAGGAAAGTTTGGTGGCGATACAGATAACTGGGAGTGGCCAAGACATACCTGCGATTATTCCATCTTCAGAGTGTATACTGCCAAAGATGGAAAGCCTGCAACTTATAGCGCTGACAATGTTCCAATGAAACCGAAATATTTTTTGCCTGTTTCTTTAAAAGGATATAAGGATGGCGATTACGCTATGATCTTCGGGTATCCTGGTGGCACTAACCGTTATGAAATTTCTTATGGCATTAAATTGAAGAACGAAATTGATAATCCTTCCCTGGTTCATCTGCGTGATATTCGATTGAAGTTTATGCACCAGGAAATGATAAAAGACCCTGCAGTAAAATTAAAACTGGCGGAAAGTTATGCGTCTATTGCCAACTACTGGAAATTTTTTGACGGTGAAACAAAGCAGCTTGAAAAATATCATGTATATGAACACAAACAAGCCGCGGAAAATAAATTTGAAGAATGGGCAAAAGACAAACCGGAGTATCAAAATGTATTGAGCGACTATCAAAAAAATTATGCCGCATGGACGCCTTATGCAAAAGAACGGGTGTATTTGTATGAAGGAATTTTAGGTTCGCCTCTTATCGCCTTTGCTTCCTCCTTAATATCGGTAGAGAGGGCGCTAACCCAACAAGGAAAAACACAGGCTGATGTGAATAATGCATTAGCTGCTGCCGATGCTAAAAGGAAAACATTTCTTGAAAAAGAGAACTTGGTTAGTGATAAGGAAATAGTGGCGGCCACTGCCATGATGTTTTATAAAGACATTGATAAAGACCAGCAGCCTATTGGTTTTTACCAGGGGATAAAAGATAAATTCGGTTCATTGAATGATGAGGCAACATTTAAAGCCTGGTCTAATTTTGTGTTTGGTAACACCATGATTTTGGATTCAGCAAAATGGGCTGCTTTCAGTGCCAACCCCGATGCGGTCACGCTGCAAAGCGACCCGGCATTTGCCTATGCCTCCGCTTTTGTTCAAAATTATTTACTAAAATACAGCAAGCAATACAGTGATTTTGTTGCCAGGAACGATGATCTTGGCAGGCTTTATCTAAAGGGTATTATGGAGATGAATCCTGCTGCTGCTAAAAAAATGTATCCCGACGCTAACTTCAGTATGCGGGTAAGCTACGGCAATGTAAAAAGCTACAGCCCGAGAGATGCGGTGCATTATGATTATGAAACTACCGAGAAGGGAATTTTAGAAAAATATATTCCTGGTGATTATGAATTTAATCTTCCTGAAAATGAAATAGATTTGTTGAAGAAACGGGATTTCGGGCAGTACATTGATAAAGCAAGGAATGACCTGGTAACTGATTTCATAACTACTAATGATATAACAGGAGGCAATTCAGGCTCACCGGTTATGGATGGAAAAGGCAATCTTATCGGTCTTGCGTTCGATGGCAATTATGAGGCATTGAGTCATAAAATCCAGTTTGATAAAGATTTGAACAGGACCATTTGTGTTGATATTCGTTATGTGCTTTGGTGCATTGATAAACTGGGTAATGCAAAAAATATTATTAATGAATTAAAGCTCGTTCGATAAATAATTATATGTGAGAAGGAATGCGTTGTCTTATAGGAAGGCAGCGCATTTTTTATTGAGCCTCACACCAACCCCTCTCCCAAAGGAGAGGGGCAAATGCACCTCAACAACTATTATTCCTTTTTAATTTTATTTTTGAAAATGGCGTTACAAAATTTTACTCCTGAACAAGCAATACCTAAAATAAAACAATACTGCGCTTACCAGGAAAGATGCCATGCTGAAGTAAAAGATAAACTGTATTCTTTCGGTTTACACAGAAAAGAAGTGGATGAAATTATAGTTCAATTAATTGAAGAAAATTATTTAAATGAAGAGCGTTTTGCCATTCAGTATGCAGGTGGAAAATTTAGAATAAAACATTGGGGAAAGAATAAAATAAAGCAGGCGCTGAAACAAAAACAGGTAAGCGATTATTGCATTAAAAAAGCGTTGAAAGAAATTGATGATACAGATTATATAAAAACTTTCGAGAAGCTGGTTGAGCAAAAAATGAAATTGCTTAAAAGTGAAAAAAATATTTTTATAAAGAAAAAAAAGCTGCAGGATTTTTTATTGATGAAAGGGTATGAGGGGGAATTGGTGAGGGAAGAGGTTGTGAAGATTGGGAAAAAATTATAATAACTGCTTAATGAAATTTAGATATTCTTTTTTAGTATTGCCATTTATAGTATATACAAAAATGTTTAAAGTACTATCAGAATTATAAACATGAAAAACATATCCAAAATTTCCAATTACTTCTGCGATGAGTTTCGAATCAAGAACTTGTTTTAAGTATTTTTCTATTAATATTT
>Ga0207695_10012273_pt1 | contig 10290 bp, 9 predicted proteins | sample KBSC54metaG_FD_184354 | JGI IMG/M metagenome (GOLD analysis project Ga0207695, IMG submission 184354) | Corn rhizosphere microbial communities from Kellogg Biological Station, Michigan, USA - KBS C5-4 metaG (SPAdes) (version 2) | ecosystem: Host-associated > Plants > Roots > Rhizosphere > Soil... | reverse complement strand
AAAATTAAATACTATTGATAATATCAAATTAAGCGATTATTATTGTAACATTATGTTACAATAATAAATTATTTATTCGCCCCAATTTAACCTCTAAATTTCCTATTATGAAACGTCAACTCTTATTGCTGTGTACAGCACTGTTTTACACGTACGCATTTGCACAGCCAGTTACCAACAAAGTAACCATAGCCAACGGAATGTTGCAAGGCTCATTTAACAGAGCTACCAACATCCATAGCTTTAAAGGCATTCCATATGCCCAGCCACCGGTTGGCGACTTACGCTGGAAAGAACCGCTGCCACCGGCAAACTGGGCAGGCGTACGCAACGCCGACCACTTTAGCCACATGCCCATGCAGAAACGGGTGTACACCGATATGATTTTCCGCGCCGATACCATGAGCGAGGATTGCCTGTATCTTAACGTTTGGACTCCGGCACAAACCGGCAAGGAAAAACTGCCGGTTTTGGTATATTTTTATGGCGGAGGGTTTTCGGCGGGTGATGGTTCCGAAGCACGATACGATGGTGAAAGTATGGCTCAAAAAGGTATTGTAGCCATTACAATTAACTACAGGCTGGGCATATTCGGTTTCTTCTCTCATCCCGGCCTTACAGCCGAATCGGCACACCACGCATCGGGCAACTATGGCCTGTTAGACCAAAATGCTGCGTTAAAATGGGCAAAAGCTAATGTTGCAGCATTCGGCGGCGACCCGGATAAAATAACCATAGCAGGCGAGTCAGCGGGGTCGATAGCAGTTTGTGCACAAATGGTATCGCCATTATCGCGCAATTTAATAGCAGGCGCCATTGGCGAAAGCGGGGCCATGATAAATCCGACGCTGCCAGCTATATCACAAGCTGAGGGCGAGCAAAATGGTGCAGCTTTTGGTGAAAAAAACAACGCAAAGTCATTAGCCGATCTTAGGGCCATGACCGCATCGCAATTGCTTGATGCGGCATCGAAGCCTGGTGCGTGGCGTTTGGCAGCTACAATAGACGGTTACTTTCTGCCTAAATCTCCTGCTGAGATTTTCTCCGCCGGCGAGCAGGCACACGTTCCGTTGCTTGTCGGCTGGAATTCGGCCGAGGTACCTTACCAGGCATTTACCGGTGGCGATATGCCGACGCCGGAAAACTATATCAAAAAGATAAAACAACAATATCCAAATGATTCCGACGAGGTGCTCAAGCTATACCCCGGCAATACGCAGGAAGAAGTAATAAAATCGGCCACTGCGTTGGCCAGCGACAGGTTTATTGCCTACAGTACCTGGAAATGGGCCGACCTGCACAGCCAAACCGGTACAAAGCCTGTTTACCGTTATGTGTTCTCTACGCCACGCCCGCCTGAAGTAAAACCATCGCCCAATAAAAACCCAATGCCACCAGCTATGGTTGGCGCATCGCATGCATCCGAAATTGAATTTGCCATGGGCAATTTATCCTACGACAAGGTTTATGCCTGGACACCTGATGATTACAAAGTTTCGGCAACTATAGAAAGCTATTTTGCCAACTTTATAAAAACCGGCAACCCCAACGGCAAAGGCCTGCCAAAATGGGAACCGAATACCAATGGCAGCCCGGTGAAATTTATGAATATAGATGTAAATGCTAAATTGCAGTCAGAAAGCGACCGCGGACGCTATTTGTTTTTGGATAAGATTTATACGAAGTAAAAAAAAATATCATTGTGAACGCAGTGAAGAATCTTACGTAATTGAAAGGTATGCATCAAACAGGTCGCACAGATACCTGGGCCGCGCGCATCGCACGTATAAGATTCTTCACTGCGTTCAGAATGACAACTGGTAGATTAATCGCCTGGGTAAATTCTATTTACTTCTCCGCTTCCAACTTTTTCAATTGCTCAGCCGCGTATTCGTTTTTAGGATTTAGCTCAACGCACTTTTTAAAATTCTCTATCGCGAGTTTTTTATCGCCGGTTTTCACATAGGCCTCGGCAAGGCTGTCGTAAAGGTTGCCACTATTGGGATACCGGCTTATATTGAGTTTAAATATTGCAACAGCATCATTATACTTCTGCTTTGCCATTAAGATAAAGCCAAACTCGTTCATGTCACCCTCAGTGAGTTCAAAACCAGCATCTTTTTGCTTCAGCTCAGTTAGAATACCAGCTGCGTTATCAAATCCTTTTTTTGCCAGTTCGGCACTATAGGCTTTAACCGAATAAGGCGAAGTATAGCCTTCTTCTATCCATTTAATAGCCCACGTTGTTTGTTTGTCCATAAACAAATCAATTACTTCAGGAGCAATAAACAATCCCCGGTACTCATGGGTAAAATAAACCAGGCTCTCGTGCCGGTCCGGGAAATCAATATAAAAAGCTTTAAATGCGCCATTGTCGCCCCAGTGCCAAAATGCTTTACCTTTTTCATTCTCCTGAAGGCCAACGCCCAATCCCCACCAAATATGGTTCACCGCTTCAATCGGTTTATGTCTAAACCAATTCCCGGGAGTGGCTTTTGCAAGCATTAATTTGTGGGTTGCCGGTTTTAACCCTTCGCCGCTTGCAACTGCCTGCAAAAACAGGCTATAGTCGTGTGCATTAGTAAGCAAACTGTAAGCTGCGTTTTGGTCTGAATGGCGCTTCACCTGCCCGGCGCTACTGCCAAATGCGGATACAGTGTCAAACTTATCTACCCAATCATAACTGCTGCTGGTCATCTTTAAGGGTACAAACACTTCTTCTGTGGCTAACTCATTTAAGGTTTTGCCGGTTATTTTCTCGACAGTACGTTGCAAAAACACAAAACCCTCGCCCGAATACGAAAAACAACTATCGGGTGGAAACATCAATCTGGCTGGACCTGGCCTGCTCCAGTTGGGCAAGCCTGTTTTATGACTTAACACCATGCGCGCGGTAATTTTCTCAAAGCGCGGGTCTGTTTGGTCAAAATGATCGTACTTACCAATATAGCTTAACAGCGGCTTGTCCAAATCGATCAAACGACGGTCGTACAGTCGCAATACAGCGTAAGCAAATACACACTTGCTTAGGGATGCCGCCTCGAATATGGTGTTTGAGGTAACCTTTTGGGAATTCCCATTTTCAATTGTCCCCAGGTTATATACTTCTGATTTATTATTTTTTGTGTAGACGAGCTGCGCACCTGGCAAATTAACAGCCCGGCTAATTTCCATTAACCGGGCTGCTTTGTTTTTATCCTGTGCCAATACAGGCGACAATAATATTAACGAATATAAACTAAAGGTGATAAGCTGCTTCATAAAGGGCTTGCGTTTTCTATATGACGCTCGCCTGTACAAAGTTGTTGCAATTCCAGGTATATCGTCGGTTATTTATTAACCTTGTAGCCAAGGCCGATATTAAACGTTACAAACACCGCGCTTTGCTTCTGATTAGGGCTGTTTTGCAGTTTGTAGCTATCAATCTTCCAGTCGCCTGCGTAGGCATTGATGTAATATCCTGCACGAATACCGATTGGGATGTTCCGCTCAATTTCGAAGCAATCCATCTTTTTGGTTTTCATTTTTATTAAAAAATCGTACCCGGCACCTAATTCAATACCAAAATTTGGCTGCCAGAACGTTTTGCTTGAAGTACTATTCAATAGCTCATCGGTAAAACTATTGGTGTTTTGGATGCGTACTTTATCCTCGACTTTTAACATTGCCGCTGAAAAGTTGATCCCGGCAAAAGGGTAAAGTCTGTATGACGAGCTCGACGATATGTTATAGCCAGCGCGCCAAAACAATTGGTATTGATTATACTTTACCTTAAGGTCATTAACGGTCGAACTGGCAATTGGCGTAAAACCAATACCATCTTCAAACAGCCAATTTTTAAACACATGGCTCATGGACGCGTTAATCCAGATATTCGATTGATTAATTGACGGAATCCCATTGGCATTAAGCGCCCCGTTCAGCTGGCTGATGTCGCCTTTACGATAAGTGACCTGTATTTGCATTGCACCCGCCGGGTTGTGGTGCGCCATCCATCCATGGGTTTTAGCTGTATCGATCGTTTCCGCCATCACAGCGTTCGATGTAAAAAACAGGGCGGTTATTGAAACCAGGTAAATAATTTTTTTCATAAGATTGTTGATATGTACGATAATTGTTTTTAACTAAAGAATAAAAAATTATCATTCTTGTTTTAAACAAACTACGTAAATAAACAACGCACGGTTGTTCAAATTTATTTTATTCCGCATCAGCCTGGTATTTAATCCCGGCTATCGCCCTGATCGCATCAAGGGTTTCCATTAATGCCAAGGTATCAGTAAACGGAATTACATCGCTTTCCGTTAGCCCGCGCTTTAAACAATCATTAACATGACGGGCCTCAAACTGGTAGCCGAATCCAGCCTCTTTTTCAACCGGGATAACTTCACGGCTGTCGACATATTTAGGGTAATATTCAATCGCGGCCGATGGTTCGTAAAACCTCGAGGTGAGCCTTATCCGGCCCTCAGTCCCGGAAATATCGGCCTCCGTTGCCATGTTCGACGAAAAGCTGGAAAATAGCTGTGCCAGAGCACCATTTTTATATTTAAACAGGATGGCGCATTGCTCATCTACGCCGGTTGAGGATGGCGTCATACTTGCTTCAATAATATCAGGTTTACCCAGTATACTCATCGCCATAAAAACATTATAGATACCTATATCCATCAGTGTGCCGCCACCTAATGTTGGGTCGAACAGCCGGGGAGGTATCGGCGGGGCTGGTTTAAAACCGAAATTTATCAATACCGACCGGATGTCGCCCAACAACCCCTGCCCTATCATTTCGTGCATTTTTTTGTAATGCGGATGAAACATTGTCCAGCGGGCTTCCATTAAAAACCGGTTCTTTTCTTTTGCCAAATCTATCATCGCTTTGGCCTGGCGGGCATTCATCGCAAAGGGTTTTTCGCATAATACGGCTTTGTTATGCTGCAGGCAAAGTAACGTGTTTTCATAATGCAGGTTGTGCGGCGTAGCAATGTAGATCACATCAACCTCCGGGTTTTTAACTAAGGCTTCGTAACTGTCATGGCGATATTTTATATCAAATTCATCACCGAACTCCTCGGCGGTTTCCTGCGAACGGGAGCCAACGGCAATTAATTCTGAATCGGTAACCAGCTTTAAATCTGCAGCAAATTTGCGGGCTATTCTCCCCGCACCTAATATTCCCCAGCGAATTGTTTTCATGTTACGAAGATAGAATCAAGAAACAAGAGTCAAGAATCAAGATAAAAAAATAAAATACATTTACGTGTTTATCTATTGCCTATTAATTTCGCCTTTTCTGATTCTTGAGATCTTTTAATTTCTTGTATCTTGTCTTGTTGCATCTTGATTCTATTTCCTAATGTACCCCGAAATCCTCGCACATATAAAAAAGTTCATAAGCCTCACACCTGCCGAAGAAAAACTATTATGCGAAAACCTTGAACCTAAAAAATTAAAAAAGAAAGAGTTTTTGCTGGAAGCCGGTAAACATTGTTTGGGCAATTATTTTGTGGTAAAAGGATGCCTGCGTTTGTATTTCATCAACGACAAACTAAATGAGCAAATATTACAATTTGGAATTGAAAACTGGTGGATAGCCGACCAGGACAGCATAGCCAGCGGCAGGCCTGCAAACTGTTATATACAGGCCATAGAAGCATCCGAATTACTTTTTCTGAGTGAAAAAACCAGGGCGATATTGTGCGAACAAATACCACATTTAGAGAGCTATTTTCGCATAATGATGCAAAAGGCTTATGTCGCCGCACAACGTCGCATAGGTTTTATATTTAACCAAACCGAAGAAGAACGTTACCGCAGCTTTACCAGCCAATTTCCCGGTTTTGTGCAGCGGGTGCCACAATATATGTTGGCATCATATCTCGGCTTTACCCCGCAATTTTTAAGCCGCCTACGGGCAAAAAGGAGTTAATCAAGCTGCGGGCAACATAATAAAAAATGTTGTTCCGGCGCCCTCGCGGCTCTCCAGCCATATCCGGCCGTTATTGGCTTTTATAAAATCTTTAGTAAGCAACAGGCCCAGGCCGCTCCCTTTTTCTTTGGCCGTACCAAATTTAACTACCAGGTTGCCCCTTAGAAAAAGCTGTTGCTGGTTCTTGTCAATCCCAACCCCGTTATCGGTAACCGAAAACACAACTTCTTTGCTGCTATGTATTTGCGCAGCCACTTTAATGTCTCCGCCTTCGTAACTAAACTTAATGGCATTCGACAAAAGGTTCCTCACAATAAACTCAAAATGGTCGGCGTCGGCATGTATTTTAAAATTTGAAGGCATGCTGCTGGATATTTGAATATTTTTTTGCCCCGCTTGCTGTGATAACAGGCTGATACACCGTTCAACCACACCAGCAGGATTAAAATCGGCAGGGTTAACTTTAATACCCTGCAGCTGTGCCCTGCCCCATTCAAACAATGCCTTCAAAAGTTCGAGCGAAGCCGTGGTTTGTTTCCTTAGTTCGGCGATCATACCCTTTAGTTCAGCTTCGGTAAAGTCTTCTGTCTCCATCAGCTCAAACAATTGCACCGCACTGCCGGCCGGGCCCTTCAAATCATGCCCGATAACAGAAAATAAAGTATCTTTTATTTTATTCGAGTTTTTAAGCGCGAGGTTGAGGCGCTTTACTTTTTGAAGATAAAACCAAAGCACTGCTGCTATTAAAAGTATCGCAACCAGTATTATCCAACCCAGTTGCAGTTCCGTTTTATCGTGGAGATTGGTCTTTTGAAGGTGGCCAATCTTTTCATACGAACTTTCAAGCGCGTAGCTGCTGTCAAGCGCTGCAATGTCTTTCGCAGTATCCGTTTTCAGCAAACTGTCAAGCAGGCGGTGCTGCTCGTCAATTGCTTTCATAGCCTCCCGGTAATTTTTATCCTGCTTGTAAATACCCGCCATTGCTTCGTAAATGCGGGCCTCCAGCTTCGGCTCATGGATTTTTTGAGCAATACCCATGGCTATTTTTAAATCATTTAGGCTCGAACTTGAATTTTGCCGCTTTAATACCGATGCTATATTTATCAGTGCCTTGGCCTCCTCTTCTGGTTGCTTATATTTTTTGGCTTCCTCAAAAGCCTGCTTATATATGGTTAATGCTTTTTTTTGCTGCCCTTCGTACTGGTAAACTGCGCCCTCTTCATCAAGTAATGATACTTCGGTATCACGCAGTCCAGGCTGCGAACTATTTTTAATACCCTCCTGCAAGTAGTTAAGCGCGTTTTTTACCTGTCCCCGTTTTAAATATATATTGCCTATGCTTTCAAGCAATGCAAAGTAGGCTTCCGGTTTTACTTTCCGGTGTTCGTACTGGGTAAGCGCGCGTAAATAGTAGGTCAGCGCTTTCTCAGTGTTGCCCTTGTCTTCATAAACCTTGCCCAGGCGCTGATAACTCTCCAATAAATCTGTGCTGTCGCGGCTATCGCGATAAAATTTCATAGCCTGACTCAAGTTCCCCCCGGTTGACTGAACATTTTGTTCCTCACTGTCAAGCAAGCCTAATTCGTTATAAGCATTGGCTATGCCTGCAGCATCATGCAGGCGACGTGATACGCCAAGCGCTTCGTTATAAAAGCGCCTTGCCAGCGCGTCGTGATGGTGATACATATTAATGCGCCCCAATTGCAACAGCAGAACTGCTTGCCCACTCCAGTTTGATTGTTTTTCGGCCAGAGACAGCCCTTTGTTGGCATAATATACGGCAGAGTCGGGCTGGCTGGGGGTATACGAACGGCTAATTTCGGCATAAAGTTTTAGCTTTTCGTTGTCTGGAGCCGTTTTTAAACGACTTAGTTGCTCACTAACAGGTGTTTGTGCAAAAACATTGATCGAGGTTAGGCAAAAAAACACAAACAGGTAACGCATCGGCAAAAATTTAGCCACTTATACGAAATCGGATTGCAAAAAGTTTATATGAACCCCAATTATGACTCGAATTTCTTAACCACAGTTCATTTTTTTAAAGATGTTTGGTGTGCAACTTTGCTGTATCAAAACATTAAAAAAATGAGCAACAGAATCAAAATCAACCAGGCAGAGCCGGCAGGATACAAGGCCATGCTGGCGATGGAAAACTACATTGAAAGCACCGGTTTAACCACCAAACACAAGGATTTAATAAAAATTCGCGCATCGCAGATCAACGGCTGTACTTACTGTATCGACATGCACACCCGCGATGCCCGCAAAGCCGGCGAAACCGAACAACGCATCTATTGCCTTACCTCATGGCGCGAAACCCCATTTTTTGACGAGCAGGAACGCGCCATATTGGCCCTTACCGAAGAAGTAACCCTCATAAGCGGTAAAGTATCCGACGAAACTTATAACAACGCAGCTGCCTTGTTTGATAGAACTTACTTAGCGCAACTGATAATGGCGATTATAACCATTAACGCCTGGAACAGAATTGGCGTGACTACCGGGTTGGAGCCGGTGTTGATTTGAGAACCAGCAGCATCAATGAATAGCGTTCCATTTTTTCACATGGAACACCCGGAACGCTATGAAACATGTTGATTATCAAATGTTTCATAATTTACGCTCCGAGAAAAGTTTACACTTTAATGGTTAATCTGGTTTCAAGTCTTCAAATTGGATCTTAGCCGGCCTTGGGACTGAAAACCGGGAATTAACAGACCGGATGAAATTTAAGGACCTGTATGTTAACAAGATAAAACGAAAAGCAAAAAACTTTTCTTAATTAAGTATTTTAGTCTATCTTTGCGACCTCATAAAAATCCTAACTGCGGAAGTGGCGTAATTGGTAGCCGCACCAGACTTAGGATCTGGCGCTTCACGGCGTGGGGGTTCGAGTCCCTTCTTCCGCACAAAAAAGCCGTTAACTGAAAAAGTTAGCGGCTTTTTTTTATTTAAAGACAGGATTAACTACCAAAACTTCCACCAGGGTTTTTCAATAGCAGGACCTACTATATAACCGTCGCGTGGCATAAGTACTTCATTTAATGGAAAAGCCTTGGTCCACATTTTATATATTTTGCCTCTCGCGTGTCCGCCGCCGTCTATTGGATAAGGTAACTTCAATTTCCTTAAAAAGTCAACTAACTGCCAATCACAATTGGTAAATTCATCATCGGGATAAGCCTTTTGTTCCGCCTTATCTAAATCCCATTTAACCAAATACTTTTTAATGTTTTCAATTTTTAAACCAGGTAGGTGTTTGGCAATTATTTCCGCATTTCCGCCCCAACTTTCAATCTCATCTTGGCTAATATTTTCGTCCCAATAATCCGGTATTGGACAAAACCGATCTGCTATTTCTCCATTCACGTACATAGTGTACATCCATAAATCACCATCATGAATGTGGCAAGAAAATACAGCCTTGCTTAGATCTTTGGAAATAAATTGCGAACATGCATACCAATCGGTAAAATACGCCGGATAAAAAATTGTAGTATTATCGTTTTCCGATTCGATCACGCAAAAGTTTTGGTGGCTACTATCAATATCAGCTTCTTCTAATCCACCACCGACTGAATTTAAATAATTCTTTAAACTAGATTCTACGTCAACACTATTGCTGCTGATGATACCCATAAGGTCAAGAAATAATCCCATGATAAATTTAGATAATCAGATTAGTTAACTCTTTAAAATTAATAATTTAACAGATAGAATTATTTTAAAGGATATTAAATTGTGATAAGTGTAATCTTGATGAAATAAATATAATTATGGATATAAGGTGTTGTCGACTATTGCTTCAATTATCAATAAAATATCGCTAGGGTATTCTACCCCCTGCACAGTTCCGCACAAAATTAAACCCTCCCAATTTGACTGGTTTTTTTGTTGGATATACATTAACATCAGGGTTTAAAAAAGAGCCGCCTAATAATTACCTATAAGACGGCTCATTTCTTTCAGTTCCTTTGCGCCGGTGTTATCCTGAACTCCGTTTTGTAGTTATTCCGAAGGATACCGATGTATTGGAATTGACCGATCTTATCTTCAGTAAGCAACTTAAAAAGATTGTCCGACGTCTCGATCGGCTGGCTGTTGAAGGAATAAATAATGTCCCCGCTAAGGATACCGGCTTTGGCCGCCGGACTGCCCTCAGCAACTTCTGAGATAAACAGCGCCTGCTTGTTAAGTAACTGGTGAATTGCCCGAAGTTTGGGAACCAGGTCTATCTGCTGCATCACAACCCCCAAATAAGCTCGTTTTACCTTGCCAAACCTGATCAGCTGACTGGCGATATCCTTCGCGGTGTTAATGCTGATGGCAAAACATATTCCCTGTGCCCCCTGATTACCGCC
>Ga0207695_10012272_pt1 | contig 10290 bp, 8 predicted proteins | sample KBSC54metaG_FD_184354 | JGI IMG/M metagenome (GOLD analysis project Ga0207695, IMG submission 184354) | Corn rhizosphere microbial communities from Kellogg Biological Station, Michigan, USA - KBS C5-4 metaG (SPAdes) (version 2) | ecosystem: Host-associated > Plants > Roots > Rhizosphere > Soil... | reverse complement strand
TGCGCCAGAAGCTGATCGGCGCCGAGCCCAAGGCCGGCGGCATGCAGCTGAAGAACGAATGCACCATCGAGATCGAGGGCGAGGACAAGCCCGCCTGCGTCGCCGAGACCATCTCGATCGTCTACGGCGGCTGACCACTTCCCACCCGCTCATCCCCGCGAAGGCGGGGACCCAAGGGGGTTTGAAGATCAGCGGCGGTGCTCAAGACTGAGGGCTGACTCGGCTTGGATCCCCGCCTTCGCGAGGATGAGCGGTATATAAGAGTTCACTCAGGCGAAGCGGCTTCCTCGGCCGACGCCGCCCGCGCGCCGGTCATCACCGACTGGCTGGCGACCTCGGTCGTGGGCGCCCTGGGGTCCTTGATCAGGTCCAGGGTCTCGCGGATGTACCGGGCGTTGGTGACGATGCCGATGTCGAGCCGCTCGCTGTTCAGCTCGACCTGCTGGGTGAGCAGGCCCGCGATGAACTCCACGTCCTGGCGCGGCTGGGCCGGGTCGTTGGACGCATGGCGGGTCGGGCCGCTCATGAACACCGGACCGCCGGAATTGCCGGGGAACACCGCGAAGTCGAGCAGGAAGGTCGGGAACATCTTGGCCGGCGCGATCGGGAACGACGCCACCCGGCCGGCCCGCAGGATCGGGAAACCCGCCGGATTGGCCGCCAGGCCGCGCGGGAAGCCCAGGGTCATCATCTGGTCGCCGGCCCCGACCTCATACTTCGCGAAGGTCTCGTCGGCCGCCAGGTAGTCCTCGGGGATCGCCGCCTTGGCGAAGGCCGCGGGCGCGGTGATGGAGATCGCCGCCACGTCCCGCGACGGGTGATGGGTCCACAGCGCATGGCCCTGGCCGTCGCGGATCTTCAAGAGCTGCGGCGTATAGCTCCAGCTGCCGTCCGGATTGGCGATGCGGTAGCCGACCCGGGCGTCGCCGCCCGGCATCTTCTCGAACACGTGGTTGGCGGTGACCAGGATGGTGTGCGGCTTGCCGTCCGGGGTGATCTCGGAGATCAGGAATCCCGTGCCGACCGTGCGCGTGCCGTTGCCGAGCGGCTGCTCGAGCTGAACGGTGGCCTGCATCAGTTGCACAGACAGGTCCATGACCATGGCGTAGCCCCGGTGACTCTGGAAACCCTTCGCGACGTTGCGCGATCTCGATGAGCCGATAGTGAATCACCGGAAGGTTGCCGCCAAGATAACAGTCCGTCATCTCGCCGCGCCCAAGTGACGCGCGGCGGCCGGGTGCGGCGCCCGGCGCAGGCGAGCCTTGAGCCGAGGCATGGGCCGGGGCATCTAGCGGCCATGAGCACGCTCCCGATCCCGCCCGCCGCCCCCAAACAGCCCCGCCGGATCGAACAGCTCGGCCGCGTGCGCGTCGACGACTACGCCTGGATGAAGGACGAGGCCTGGCAGCAGGTGCTGCGCGACCCCACGACCCTGCGCGCCGACGTCCGCCGGCACCTGGAGGCCGAGAACGCCTACACCAAGGCCATGCTGGCCGGGACCGAGGGCCTGCAGGCCGAGATGTTCGCGGAGATGAAGGGGCGCATCAAGGAAGACGACAGCTCGGTCCCCAAGCCCGATGGGCCGTTCGACTACTATGTCCGCTACGACCTGGGCGCCCAGCACCCGATCCACGCCCGGCGCGCGCGCGGCGCGGCCGATGGTGAAGAGGTGCTGCTGGACGAGGAGACGCTCTCCAAGGACAAGCCCTTCTTCCAGGTGGGCGCGGCGAGCCACAGCCCGGATCACGCCCTCTACGCCTGGGCCGCCGACGAGCAGGGCTCGGAGTACTACACGATCCGCGTCACGGACCTGGCGACCGGCGAGACGCTGGGCGCGCCCATCGAGAGCGCCTATGGCGCGCTCGCCTTCTCGCCCGACAGCCAGTGGCTGTTCTGGGTCTGGCGCGACGAGAACGCGCGGCCTTCCAAGGTCTTCCGCCGGCCGGCGCGCCCGGACAAGGCGTGGGACGGCCAGGACGTGCTGGTCTACGAGGAGCTCGACGACGGCATGTTCCTCGGCGTCGGCGTCACCTCCGACGACAGCCACATCGTCATCGGCGTCGGCAACCAGGAGACCAGCGAATCCTGGCTGATCCCCGCCGCCGACCCCACCGCCGCCCCGACGGTCGCCGCGCCGCGGCAGGTGGGGGTGAAGTACAGCCTCGACCACTGGACCGACCGCTGGGTGATCCACACCAACGCCGACGGCGCCGTCGACTTCAAGCTGGCGGTCTCTGAGGCCGCGGTCCCGTCCAGGGCCACCTGGCGCGACTGGATCGCCCATCGGCCCGGCCGCTACATCACCGGCTTTGCGGCCTACGCCGGCCACCTGGTCCGCGCCGAGCGCGTGGATGCGCTGGACCGCCTGGTCGTCACCGCGCGCGACGGGTCGGAACACGAGGTCGCCTTCGACGAGGAGGCCTACGCGCTGGATCTGGACAGCAGCTACGAGTACGCCACCGCCACCGCCCGCTTCGTCTACCAGTCGCCGACCACGCCCCGGCAGACCTACGACTACGACCTCGCGACAAGGCGGCGGACGCTGCGCAAGACCCAGGAGATCCCCTCCGGCCACGATCCCGCCCGCTATGTCGCGCGCCGCCTCTACGCCCAGGCGCCGGATGGCGAGCAGGTTCCCATCACCGTCCTGATGCTGAAGGATACGCCGCTGGACGGCTCCGCGCCGCTGCTGCTCTACGGCTACGGCGCCTATGGCATGGCCATGGAGCCCAGCTTCTCGATCCGAACCTTGAGCCTCGTCGACCGCGGCTGGATCTGGGCGACCGCCCACGTCCGCGGCGGCTCCGACAAGGGCTGGGGCTGGTTCCTCGACGGGCGCAAGGAGAAGAAGCCCAACAGCTTCACCGACTTCATCGCCTGCGCCGAACACCTGATCGCGCAGGGCTATGCGGCCAAGGGCCGGATCGCGGCGTACGGCGGCTCGGCCGGCGGCATGCTGATGGGCGCCGTCGCGAACCTGCGCCCCGACCTCTGGGGCGCCATCGTCGCGGCCGTGCCCTTCGTCGACGTGCTCAACACCATGAGCGACACCTCCCTGCCCCTCACCCCGCCGGAGTGGCCCGAGTGGGGCAATCCGCTGGAGGACCCGGCGGCCTACGACCTGATCGCGGGCTACAGCCCCTACGACTGCGTCTCGGCCCAGGCCTATCCGCCGGTGCTGGCCACCGGCGGCCTCTCCGACCCGCGCGTCACCTACTGGGAGCCGGCCAAATGGGTGGCCAAGTTGCGCGAACTTTCAGCGGCGGATGCGCCGATACTGCTCAAGATCAACATGGAGGCCGGCCACGGCGGCGCCTCGGGCCGCTTCGACTTCCTGAAGGAGATCGCCCTGGACTATGCCTTCGCCGTCTGGGCGCTCGAAAAGGGGTGGGAAAAGCCATGATCGTCCAGGGCGCTCAAGTCCTCCCCCCTAGCGGCAGCGCACGGGGGAGGCTTACATGATCGTCCGGTCGGCCAGGGAGGCCGACGCCGCAGCCCTGGCCGCGATCTACGGCGATGCGGTGCTGCACGGCTTCGGCACCTTCGAGGAGGAGCCGCCCACGCCCGCCGACATGGACGCGCGCCGCCGCGCCGTGCAGGACAAGGGCCTGCCCTATCTGGTGGCCGAAGAGGCTGGCCAGGTGCTGGGCTTCGCCTACGCCGGCCCCTTCCGGCCACGCGCCGCCTACCGCTACACCCTGGAGGACAGCGTCTATGTCTCGCCGCACGCCAAGGGAAAGGGCGTCGGCCGCGCGGTGCTGACGGCGGTCATCGCGGCCTGCGAGGCGCTGGGCGTGCGCCAGCTGATGGCGGTGATCGGCGACAGCGGCAATGAGGGCTCCATCGCGCTCCACCGCGCCCTGGGCTTCGAACAGACCGGCGTGGGCCGAAGCGTCGGCTTCAAGCACGGCCGCTGGGTCGACATCGTCCACATGCAAAAGCCGCTGAACGGCGGCGACACAGCGCTCCCCAGCGGCGGCGGCGTCACGCTCACCGGCCACTGACAACCGCGGCGCCTTCCGGCCGGCCGTCGGCGCCGACCTCCTGGGTCCAATCATTTAAAATATTGCGATTTTTTCAACAGAAACTAGGCTTCGGGCATGACCCCCGACCAGCCCCCCTATGTCGTCCGCACTCGCAAGCAACTTTCCGCCCTCGCCTCGGGCGCGCGGCAGGAGGTCGTCGACGTCCTGGCCAACACCGGCGCCATCTCGGTCGCCGACCTGGCCCAGGCGCTCGGGCGGCCCGCCGACGCCCTCTACTATCACCTGCGCGTGCTGCAGCAGGCGGGCCTGGTAGTCCACGCCGGCTACCGCGGCCGCGGCAAGCACCGCGAGGAGCTGATCGCCGCGGTCTCGCCGAACCTGCGCCTGCCCTATGAACTCGGCGAGCACGGCAACGGGGCGGAGATCGGCGCCATCGTCGGCTCGATGCTGCGCCTGGGCCAGCGCGACTTCGACGCCGCCTTCGAGGCCGGCGACGTGACGACCTCCGGCCCGCAGCGGGAGCTTGTAGCGATGCGAAAGATCGGCTGGCTGACCCCGCAGGACGTGGCCGAGACCAACCGTGCGATCGAGGGCCTGGCGCGTCTCACCGAAAAGCCGCCCGGCAAGGGGCGCCTCTACGCCATCACCGTCGTCCTGACCCCGCTGGACCGTCCGGCGCGCGGCGCGCGCAAGCCGGCGAAGGCGCCGCGAGAGGCGGCCACGCCATGAGGCGCCCGGTCCTGAACGCCCTGGCCGCGGCCGCCCTGCTGCTGGCCGCCCGCCCGGCCGCCGCCCAGGCCTGCGCGCCCGCCGCTTTCCTGCTTCTGGAGCAGGGCAAACTCGCCGCCGTCGACTGGGTCGAGCACCGCGCCGGCCAGGTGCGCACCCGCACTATCCTCACCCAGTCGCTCAGCGTCGATGCGACCTTCGACCTGCGGCCCGACCAGACCGCCGCGCGGTCCTCGGTGATCCTGACCAACGCCGGCCGTCCACCCGCCGCGCCGATCGCGCGCGACATCGCGCCAGGCGCCATCGTCTGGTCCGACTTCATCGTCTCCTCCATCGAGATGGCCGTCGCGCGGGCCCGGGTGCTGGACCGGCCGGTCAGCCAGGTGGCGGCGACCTCGCCCTACCGCGACGCCCCGACCGAGGTGCGCGTCGAGCGCCTGGACCCCACCGACTGGATCGTCGCCTACCGCGACAAGCGGTTCCGCGTCCTGACCGACGACGCCGGCTGCCTGCTCGCCGCGACCCTGCCGGAGTACGGCGTGGTGATCGAGCGGCGCACCGGTTTCGCGCCGGCCCGCTACCCCCTCTGGCCGCTCTACGACGCCCCGCCGGACAAGGCCTACCGCGCCGAGCAAGTGATCATCCCCGCCCCCCAGGGACACAGCCTGGCCGGCACGCTCACCCTGCCGAAGCGGCGCGGGCCGGTCCCCGTCGCCGTGCTGCTCACCGGGCTCGGCGCCAGCGAACGCAACGGCGGCTCGCCGCCCTGGATGCCGCTGCGCGACATCGCCGACGCCCTGACCCGGGCCGGGATCGCGGTGCTGCGGGTCGACGACCGCGGCGTCGGAAAGTCGACCGGCGACCACAAGCCCTCGACCACCTTCGACGAGGCCGACGACGTCCGCACCGAGGTCGCCTGGCTGCGGCGCCATCCGGGGATCGACCCGAAGCGGATCGCCCTGGTCGGCTACAGCGAAGGCGGCCTGATCGCGCCCATGGTGGCCGCGGGCGATCCGCGGATCGCGGCCATCGTCACCCTGGCCGGGCCCGGCGTGCCGGGCCCCGAACTCGCCCGCGAGCAGATCGCGGCGATCGTCGAGCACGACCCCTCCATCGCCCCCGCCGATCGCGCCAGGGAGGTGGAAAAGCAGCTCGCCGACCCGCTCACCCCCCGCGAGCAGTCCTTCCTGTCGATCGATCCGCTCAGGGTCGCGCGCGGCGTCCGCGTCCCGGCGCTGATCCTGCAGGGCGGATCGGACATCACCGTGCCGATCCGCTCGGCGGAGCGGCTCGCGGCGGCCCTGCGCGAGGGCGGCGACCGCGACGTCACGGTGCGGATCGTCCCGGGCGTCAGCCACGCCCTGCTGCCCGATCCCGTGGGCGCCAGCGCCCGCTGGCTCTACCTGCCGGCCTTCGAGACCTCACCCGAGCTCCTGGACATCCTCACGACCTGGGCGCGCGCACGGCTGGTCGTGGGCCCGGCGCCTCGCCGCCCCTGAAGATGCGACTCTCCGAGCCGCGTGCTAGAGCTTGGGCATGTCGCATCACAGCGAACCGCCGGTCGAGACCGGCGCCGACGACATCCACGCCGCGCCCCGCCGCACGGGGATGCGCTGGTTCGACCTGGTCATGGCGCTTTCGGCGATCTTCATCTCGGCGGTGTCGCTGGCCATCGCCATCGACAATAGCCGCGCCGAGCACAACCTGGTGGCCGCCAGCTCCTGGCCGTTCCTGCGCGCTCTCTACAGCAATGGATACCACGGCGACGTCGCGCTCGGCGTCTCCAACGGCGGCGTCGGCCCGGCCAAGCTGGACAGCTTCCAGCTGTTCTACAAGGGCCAGGCCGTCGCCTCGAACCTCGATCTGCTGCGGCGCTGTTGCGGCCTCGGCTCCACCACCGAGGATGTGATGCGGCAGGTGCACAACAAGATGCGCTACTCCGTGGTCGACCGCACCGTGATGCGCGCGGGGGAGGTCCAGGAGGTCGTCGGCGTCCGACAGGATACTGAGGTGGGCCAGCGGCTGGCGGACGCCTTGCCGGATATCGCCTTCCGCGTCTGCTACTGCTCGATCCTCGACCAGTGCTGGGTCAGCAGCCTGCAGGACACCCGCGTCACCGAGGTCAAGGCCTGTCCTGAGCCCAGGCGGCGGTTCGTTCCGAACGCCCGCCACTAGGCCGCCCGAGCCATCAGGAGGCGATGTGCATTCCGTTTCCCGACTCCTGGGCCTCGCCCTCGCCGCCCTGGCCCTGGCCGCCTCCACCGCGAAGGCGCAGGATCGGTTCGACGTCAGGCAGCTCAGCTTCCCCAGCGGCCTGACGGCGGTCATCGCCAAGGCGCCCGTCACGCCGGAAACGCGAGGCCGGGTCTATGTCGGCGCCTACGTCGGGTTTGGCGGCATGGACGAGCCGGCGCTCGGGCTGGCGCACCTGCTCGAACATGTCGTCGCGACCAGCCCGTCAGCCATCCAGGGCGCCCCGGCCATGCCCGGGACCGCCAAGTCCTACAACGCCAACGCCGCGACGAAGCCGAACTACACGAGCTTCATGCGGATCGTTTCGCCGGATGGGATGGAGGCCTCGATCTACGCCCGCCTGGCGCGGCTTCACACCACCGACGACGCGGCGGTGTTCGAGCGCGAGAAGACCCGGGTGGTCCAGGAGCTTGAGCGATCCTCGCCGCAACTTTCCGCCTACAAGGCCCTGGAAGCCCTGGCCAAGGGTTGGTCTCCGCGCCTGGCGGACGAGATCTCCTCCGTCCAGGCGGCCCGACAGGCCGATGTCCGGACACTGATCGACCGGGCCTATGCGCCGAGCCGCACCGTCCTCGTGGTGGCGGGCGACCTCGATCCGGACCGCGCGAGCGAGCAGGTGAAGGCGGCCGTGCGGTTCTTCAGGCTCGACACCGCCGCGCCCGAGGCGCCGGCGCCGCCCAAGCGCGCGCTTCGATTTGACGCCAAGCCGATGGCCGTGGCCCAGAACGCGCCGCAGGCCTTCGCCGCAGGCGTCGCCTTCCGCCAGCCGCCGCGCGGCGGGCGCGACCTCCTGCCGTTCCTGGTGCTGGACCAGCTGCTGCTCGGCGGCCGCGACAACCGGGTCAGTCCCACGACCATAAGCCGTTCCGACACAGCGCCCCTGCCGGCCCGCCTGAACCGGTCGCTCGCCGCCTCGGCCTTCTGGGATGGCAAGGAAGGCCAGTGGGGCATACCGGCCTTCGCCCAGGGCGATCCGTCGCTCTACGCGATCCTGTTCACGACGCCGGGGACCGTGGCGCCGCAGGAGGTCCTGACCCAAACCCGCGCGGCGCTGCGCGACATCCGCGCCCAGGCCATGTCCGACACGCAGATCGTGGCCGCGCGCGAGGCCTTGGCGGATTTTTATGGGCGCTGGCTCTTGGAGCCGGACTTCCGCATCCTTGCGGATCACCTCGCGGCCATCGCCTTTGCGAAGCAGGATCCCGCGAGCCTCGACAGGTTGGGGGACGATATCCGCGCGGTCCGGCCGTCGGACGTGCGCCGCGTGATGGACCGGTACCTGATCGCCGCGCCGGCCCTGGCTGTCGTCACAGCTCCCCGCGGACAGTGACTGGCGGCCGCGCCCGGCCGTCGGCTCAGGACAGCAGCGAGAAGTGCACGATCGAGCGGTGCAGGTCGTGCTCGTAGACGTCCGGTGAGCGGCGGATCGGCATCAGCGCGCTGGCCTCCATGGCGTTCCAGCTCACCAGCCCCGTCACCAGGGCGAACAGCAGCTTCTCGTCGATCGTGTAGGCGAGCCGCGCGCGGCCGTCGTCGGCGACCGCGCCCACCATGGCCCCGGCGTCTGAATCCATCGCCAGCTTGAAGACGAACCGCGGCGCCCGCTCGGGCCAGCTCACCACCTCCAGGTAGATGTCGATGGCCGGTGCGAGACCCATGCCGACGCGCCGCTTGTGGAAGTTGCCGGCGCACTTCTTCAGCGCCCGGCCCCAGTCGAACGGCAGGTCGGCGGGCAGCTCGACCTTCGTGTAGCTCGGCGCCTCGTCCGCCAGGGTCATCGCATAGGCCGCGCGCGCCGCGTCGTCGAAGTCCCGGTGCGTCGCGCGCGGGTCGGGCGTCGCCTGGCCGCTCCCCACATCCAGCCCGTCGCCTGGATAGAGCTTGGCAAGCGCGCGGGACCGCTCGCCCAGCGCCGAAGCGAGCTCGGCGGCCAGGGGCTGCGGGAGGAACTGCGACAGCGCCGCCACCGGCCCGCTCAGCACATATTCACCGCCCGCCGGCACGACGCAGCGCGCGCCGATCGCAGTGAAGTTGGCGGCGAAGTTGGCCGCGGTGCGCGCCCGGATCGCCCACATGGCGGCGGTCTTCCGGCCGGCGTCGAAGTCGGCCATGGCCATCGGATAGAGCGAGGCCGAGGCGTAGGGCAGGATGGCGGTGTCGGGCGCGCCGTACTCGGCTGCGATGCGCGCGGCGTCGGCCGGCAGGATGGTGTTGTCCACCGCGTTGAACAGCCGCGTCCCGTCGGGATCGTAGAGATAGATCGAGGTGTCGAGGTCGTATTCCACCAGGGTTTCGTCGCCCTGGGTGTTGCCGTGGAAGTCGCGGAACAGCACGACGTCGCAGCCCAGCGCCGCAACCGCCTGGCGCGTCTCGAACGGGATCTCGAGGATCTTCGTGAACCCCAGGCGCGCCATCGCGCCCCGCAGGTTCGGGGTGTTCAGCTTGCCGATCAGGATCGGCGTTGACCGGTCGAAGTGCGCCAGGGTCTGAGGGTGCAGGTGGTCGTGGTGCAGGTGGCTGATGTAGATCGCCTGCGGCGCCTGGGCATAAACCTCGGCCCTGAGCGCCTCGCCCACCGGCGGGAAGTTGCGCCAGGTCTGCTGGCAGGGCCCCTCGATCCAGGGGTCGGTGAGCAGCGTCGCGCCGTTCGACAGCGTGATCTGGAAACAGGCGTTGGCGATGTAGCGGATGCGCATGGACCGGACGCCTCAGGCCGCCTTGGGCCGGGCGATCAGCGTCAGGCTGCGCCCCACGCCGCAGCCCAGATAGGCCTTGGCGAGCTCATGGAAGGCCGTCATCCCCGCCCCGGCCATGGTGAGGTCCAGCGCCATCCGCGCCTCGTGGACCGCCTTGCCGGCCGCCGGATCGCGCACATAGTTGGAGCCCGGGTGGAACAGGAAACCGTCGATCGGGAAGCTCGCATAGCCGCCCGCCGCCTCGAACCCCATGCGGGCCATCAGACGCGGCAGGTTGTCGGCGTTGAAGTAGTTCAGGTGCTGCGGCGGCTGCACCCAGAAGGCCCGGTCGATGTGGCCCAGCGCCTGGGCCTCGAGCTGCAGGGCGCTGAAGTCGTTGGGCACGGTGATCACCACGAGCCCACCGGGCGCCAGGATCGCCGGCAGGCGGGCCAGCAGCGCCTCCGGGTCCCGCACATGCTCCAGCACGTGCTCCATGACGCAGACCTCGACACTGGCCCTGTCGGCGATCAGCCGGTCCAGACCCTCGAAGGCGTCGCCGAACGCCACGCGGGCGGCGAGCTCGGGGTTGAATCGCTTCAGGCCATAGTCGGAGAACTCCAGGCCCCGCGCGTCGAAGCCGGCCT
>Ga0207695_10012265_pt1 | contig 10297 bp, 9 predicted proteins | sample KBSC54metaG_FD_184354 | JGI IMG/M metagenome (GOLD analysis project Ga0207695, IMG submission 184354) | Corn rhizosphere microbial communities from Kellogg Biological Station, Michigan, USA - KBS C5-4 metaG (SPAdes) (version 2) | ecosystem: Host-associated > Plants > Roots > Rhizosphere > Soil... | reverse complement strand
CGATCTTTCCAATCCGAGCTTTTCGGAAGCTGAGGTGAAGGAGCGGATGAGCGGCAATCTCTGCCGCTGCGGCGCCTATTCAAACATCATGGATGCCATTGCCGAAGTGGCCAAAGGGGAAGGGCTGCCCGCGTGAAAGCCTTCACCTACCAACGCGCGCGTTCTATCGATGAGGCCGTGGAGGCGGCTTCCACGCATCCCGGAAGCAAATTCATCGCCGGTGGCACCAACCTGCTCGATCTCATGAAGCTGCAGATCGAAACCCCTTCGCACTTGATCGACGTCAATCATCTCGGGCTCGACCGGATCGAGCCAAGCGCCGACGGGGGACTCAAAATTGGGGCGCTGGTGCGCAATACCGATCTTGCCGCCGATCGCCGTGTCCGCAGTGATTATCGGGTATTGAGCCGCGCGCTGCTTGCGGGCGCTTCAGGCCAGCTTCGCAACAAGGCGACAACGGCAGGAAATCTGCTTCAGCGCACGCGCTGTCCTTATTTCTATGACACTAACCTGCCCTGCAACAAACGTCGCTCTGGCAGCGGTTGCGCTGCAATCGGCGGCTACAGTCGAAATCTCGCGATCATGGGCGTGAGCGACGCCTGCATCGCTACCCATCCCTCGGACATGGCCATTGCGCTGCGCGCGCTCGATGCTGTGGTGGAAGTCGCCGGGCCGGGCGGTGCCGCGCGTCGCATCCCGATCGCCGAATTTCATCGCTTGCCGGGCGATACGCCCGACATCGAAACCGACTTGGGCGCTGGCGAGATTATTACCGGCGTCGTGCTGCCGAAGCCAATCGGCGGCCGCCACATCTACCGAAAGGTTCGCGATCGCACATCCTACGCCTTTGCCAGCGTTTCAGTGGCAGCGATCTTCGCCGGCGACGGAAGCCGCCGGTTCGCCTTTGGCGGACTTGCTCACAAGCCATGGCGCGTAGAAGCAGCCGAAGGAGAAGGAACCGCTGATCGCATTGCCGAGGCGGTGCTGGCTGGCGCGCGGACAACCGAAGATAATGACTATAAGCGCCCATTGACCCAGAGGACGCTGAAGGCTGTGTTCGGCGAGGCGGAGGTTCAGGCGTGAAGTTCGATCAGCCCGCCACCACCAATCCGATCGATCGGGAGCGTGTCATCGGCAAGCCGCACCCGCGGATTGAAGGCCCGCTCAAGGTCAGCGGCCGGGCGCGCTACGCCTATGAGCGGCACGACGCCGCCCCCAATGCGGCTTATGGCTTCGTCGTGGGATCAGCGATTGCGACGGGCTCGATCCGGGCGGTGGATACGAGCGTGGCGGAGGAAGCACCAGGCGTGCTCGCGGTGATCACCTACGCGAACGCCGGCAAGCTGGGCCAGTCCGAGGATCATTATGCCCGGCTGTTGGGTGGCCCGTGCATTCAGCATTACGATCAGGCGATCGCGCTGGTCGTGGCAGAAAGCTTCGAGCAAGCACGCGACGCCGCGAAGTTGATCCTAATCGACTATCAGCGGTCGGCCGGCAAATTTGATCTTGAGCGGGAAAAGGGCGGCGCGAAACTCGCGGAGCATTGGGGAGCGCCCACCAGCGCGGGCGACTTCGATAGCGCTTTCCCCAGAGCGGCGGTGCGGATCGATCAGACCTACACTACGCCCGATCAAGCCCATGTGATGATGGAACCTCATGCCACAACCGCGGCATGGGACGGCGACAAGCTTACCTTGTGGACCTCCAATCAGATGATCGCATGGGCTGTACGCGACACGGCTGCGACGTTGCTGATCCCTAAGGAGAATATCCGGATAATCTCGCCCTATGTTGGCGGCGGCTTCGGCGCAAAGCTTTGGATCCGCGCGGAAGCACTGCTGGCGGCGCTTGGCGCCAGAGCCGTCAAACGGCCGGTGAAAGTCGCGCTGACACGGCCCCAATCGGTCAATAATACGACCCACCGACCAGCCACGATCCAGCGTGTCCGCATCGGCGCGAGCCGCAATGGCGTGATCACCGCGATCGCGCACGAAGTCTGGTCGGGAAATCTGCCTGGCGGAAATCCCGAAACCGCGGCGCGACAGACGCAGTTCCTCTACCGTGGCGATCACCGCAAAACGTCTCATTACCTCGCGCATCTCGATTTGCCGGAGGGCAGCTCCATGCGCGCGCCCGGAGAGGGGGTCGGGCTGCTGGCGATCGAGGTCGCGATGGATGAATTGGCGGAGGCATGCGGGATCGATCCGGTCGAGCTGCGCGTCCGTAACGACGTACAATATGATCCGGGGAAGGGACCATCCCGTCCCTTTTCGAGCCGTAAATTCATCGAATGCCTCAAAATCGGCGCTGAGCATTTCGGTTGGCATCGGCGCCAAGCAAAACCCCGCTCGATACGCGATGGACGCTGGCTTGTCGGGCTAGGCATGGCCTCGGCATTCCGCAATAATCTTACCGCCACATCCGGGGCGCGGGTTCGCGTCGACGGCCGCGGCCAGGTTGTCGTGCAAACCGATATGACCGACATCGGTACCGGCAGCTACACGATTATCGCACAGACGGCCGCGGAGATGCTGGGCGTGACGATCGAGGATGTCGATGTACAGCTGGGCGACAGTGAATTCCCGGTCTCATCAGGATCGGGCGGCCAACTCGGTGCCAACAGCGCGACCGCCGGCGTCTATGCTGCCTGTGTCCTGCTCCGTGAGCAACTCGCGCAAAAAGCCGGGTTCAATGCGTCCGACGCCGTCTTCGAAAATGGCAGGATCAGCGCAGGCAATCGCAGCATCTCGCTTGCCGAGGCTGCCGGCCCGGCGGGATTATCCGCCGAGGACAAGATCGAGTTCGGCACGCTTTCCAAACGCTATGCGCAGGCCACGTTCGGAGCGCATTTCTGCGAGGTCGGCGTCGATATCGATACATGCGAGGTTCGTATCCGCCGCCAAGCCGGGGCGTTTGCCGCCGGCCGAATTCTTAATCCCCTTTCCGCGCGCAGCCAGATGATCGGCGCGATGGTGATGGGTGCGGGCGCTGCGTTGATGGAAGGTCTGGAGGTCGATACGCGTTTCGGCTTGTTCGTGAACCACGATCTGGCCGAATATCATGTTCCGGTGCACGCTGATATTCCGCACCAGGACGTGATCTTCATCGATGAACTCGACGACAAATCTTCGCCGATGAAGGCAAAGGGGGTGGGCGAACTGGGCATATGCGGCGCAGGTGCGGCGGTCGCGAATGCGATCTACAATGCAACCGGCGTTCGGATCAGATCCTATCCCTTGACGCTGGATAAGATCATCGCCGCCATCGAACTCGCCTGAGCCTTACCGCCCGAGCTCGCCGATCAACTTATGGATTGTTTGACAGTCGGCCGAGTTGGCCGGTCGGCCGTGCCAGACGTGCGCCTGCATGTTGAGATCGGGCGGAAGCGCCACCGGCTTCGTCAGACGCTCAACGGTGTCGGCCGCTTCATCGGTGACATTGGCCGTGCGCCAACGCGCGTTGGAAACCAATATGATGCCGTCAGCATAGCAATTGACGATGCGCGCCAGAGATTGGCCGGTGCTGATATCCCGCTTGCCCGTGCGCTTGTCATAAGTGAATTCCTGATCGCCGACGTCGCTCAGCTCGGACTTGCCAAGGATCACATCATAATCCCGCAGATAATAGAGCGTCCGAACGGAATCGGTCGCAACGAACAGCCGTTTCCCGACCAGGGACCGGAGCAGCGGAAGGTGCGGCGTCCAATCGACCTGTTCGCGCGCCGCTCCATATTCGAACGGCAGTTCCGGGCTACCGGTGCGGGCGAGCCGCGCCGCCGCCGCCGCGGTCAGCCGGAAATCGGTGATGAGCAACAGCGCCGTCGTGAGCAGGATCATGATCGCCAGCGCGGCCAGACTTGATCGCCTGCCAGGCGAAGCGGACGGGACAAAACCGGCAACGAGCCTCACCAACCATGGCCCGATCGCCGCGGCAGCCATGGCCCACACCGCGAATATGAATGGAAACAGATAGAAGACGTAGCGCAACGCCTTCATTCCGGCGAGCGAATGGATGCCCAGGCAAACCGCCAGAATGACGACGCAAAACAAAGTCGGTTGGAGATAGCGCCGCCCCGCCAGGATCGCAGCCAAGGGAAAAAGGAAGAACAGCCATCCCAACACATGGTTGAGCATGGTGATGTAGTAAGCATAGTCGTCCCGGTTGCCTTCGGACCATGCGGCCGCTTGGCGCAGGTCGCCCCAAAGCTTCAGCAGCAACCTATGCTCGAAGATGACGATGCCGGCGGCAAGCGCCGCCCCCGCCAACAGCAGCAAGCCGAGCAACCTTGGCGACCGCAGCAAGAAGCGGAGCGGCCCGAACAACAGCAAATAAATCCCGGTCCATGATGCCAGGGCAACCGCCACCAGCGCCGTGATCGGCTGCAGATGAACCGCGCAGATCAGCGCCACGATGGCTGCTGTGCTCCAACAGGCCAGCTGGGCTCGCGTCAGGTGCTTATATTGGGTGACAATCGTGTAGAGCGCCGCCGCGAGGACGAAGACTGCCAATGCGTGCCAGGTGTAGAAGCGTGCGAATTGCGAGAGCGAGATGCTGCTGTAATCAAAGCAGATGAGCAAACCCGCGACCCATCCTGCGACTGGTCCAGCCACGCTTCGTGTCCACAGCGCCGTTACCACCACCAGCGCCACGCCGCCCACCGCGGCGAGCGCACGGCCCACGCCTGGCGTCGTGCCGAACAATTTGAAAAACCAGCCGGTGGCGATCGAATAATATTTGGCGCGCGTGTAGACGCCGTCGCCCATGGCAAGCGTGCCATGTTCCGCCCAGGAGCGGCCCGCCAGCAGATGATAGATCTCATCGGTCCGCAGCGGTGCATCGCCAATGCCGATCATCCGCACGGCAAGTGCCAGGAAAAGAAGCGTGAAGGCTAAAATATATGGAGACGAGAACAGGCGATGCAGATCGTCTCTTGTCATGCCCGAACCTCGCATATGGTTACGGCCCGACTAGAGAAGCTTGCCGCTGAATGCCAGCGTCAAGCCGCCTCGGCGAGCGATCAGAAAATGAAGAATTTGTAGAGCAGGAAGGCGAAAAATCCGAGAATCGCAAACCATGCCATCAGGCTGAACGTGCGTTCCTGTTCTGGACTCATGCCGGCCGCCCCTTCGAATGTTCGAGTTCCGAAAACTCCATGCCGCGCGCCGCCTCCGATCCGATGAGAATGGCGCGGTGCTGCGCGGGTATCGCGTTTACGAGATCCCGCGCGAACCGGCGGTTCGTGGCGAGCGCTTCCGCTTCATCGTCCCCCACGAGCGATATGCGGACCAGTACTCCATCGGGAATGATGCCGTGCAGCTGATCCTTGAGCTTTGCTAGGCGCTGTTCCCGACCATCTGTGGGAAGATGCTCGCCGATCCGGGTCCAATAGAGAATCTGTTCGACGCGTTGCGGGCTGTATGCCGTCAGCTCCCGCGCGGGCACGGATATATGGGGTGACAGCGGAACACCCACCTCGCTGCTGCGGTCGATTCGGAATCCGAAAGCGGGATAGCATACCTCCGGACGATGCAGTTGGAGCAGATCGTTCTGGGTATCGCCATAGGCGATCAGCATCATCACAATCGGCCCGGAGTCGTGCGCGTAAAGCCTGCCGACGATCTGGCTGTAAAGCCGGTTGGCGAGGCTGTCCTCGTCATCGGGTGTGATCAGCGCGTCGCTTTGGTGCTCGGTCCATCCGCTGAATCGCCGCGGAATGATCCTGTCGAGCTTGGCGCCTTGTGCCAAAGACAGGCGCCGCCGGGGCTTGAGCGCCCATGCCGCGCCAGCCGCCGCCAGGCAGGCCCCGCCCATCAACGCATGCCGGCGCGTCACGATCATGAGAAAGCTTGCCTCCGCCGCAGCGCGAACTCCACGGCGCTGTCTATCGCGAAAATCCCAAGCAGGGCGATCACAAACATGAGCATTCCAGCGGAATTGTGCAGGAATCCCTGCGCTGCCGCCTCGCCCCAATAATGCGTTATCAGCACAAGGACGATCACGCGCATGATGTTCGCGAACACTGCGATCGGAGCGACGAGGAGCAACAGAAACAGCGCATAGCGCCAGCTCGCATTATGACGCAAATATATGTAGAACAAGCTGATTGCTGTAAGACTGAACAGCGAGTTCAGGCCCGCACAAGCATCCTTCACCAGTAATTGATACTGGTCCACATAGAGCGTGACGCCCTGCCTGACGACGGAATAGCCAGCCGAGGAAAGGATCGTCTCCGCGCTGGACGAGACGAATTGCTTGAGTGGCGCGGTGATCTGATCCACGAACCAGCCGGGCAATGGCACCAGGAACATCAGATATAATATTGGGAACCAGAGCGTTCGCAGAACAGCGAAGCCCACGAAGCTATAGGCGATCGCGATCGAGGCGGCGCCGAGCGCGATCGCTTCGACGCTGAGAAAATCGAACGCCCGCGCCAAGATGTAAAGCAGAAGCGAAGGCAGCAAAATGGCCAGGCTGACTCGCGGCGATCCGGGCTTCGCCGAGGCGGCGATAGCGTTCCATTGACGCCAGACCAGCCAGACGCCCGTCGCCAGAACGATCGGGCCGTGGATGCCCTCTTCTCTAGTCCACGCCTCTCTTGCAAGCGAGAGGAGCGTCGGAATGAAGAGAGCGGCAAATCCCAGCCCGAGCAGCAGCAGCGCGACGTGCGAACCCTTTGCCGACGGTGCCGTCAATGCCGACGCCATCAGAAATCATTAAGAACGGTTCCGACAACCACTGAACGGTCTGCGCTGAGCAGTTGCGCGAGCGTTTTCACGTCGTTGAAGAAAGTCTTGTGCTTGCGGCCGACGATCAGGCTGTAGCCCGCGACATTGGCGACGCGTTGCGCGTCGGTGCAGCTGTTGGTTGGCGTCGTATCGAAAATGGTGAGATCGAATTCCCGCAGGAGACGGTCCACCAGGAATGGGAAGCGGCCGCCGGAAAGCAGTTCCTGGGGGTTGGCCGGCACCGCACCGGCCGGAATGATCGCCAGATCGGGCAATATATTCTCAATGATGATGTCGTCTATTTCCTTGGACGAGTCTGCCAGATAATCGGCAAGCCCACCGCGGATCGAGTGGATGCCGAACGCATTGCTGACACCCGGCTCTCGCAGGTTGGCATCGACCAGTACCGTTGAGAGACCGATCTGCGATATCGCTGCTGCAAGATTGGTGGCAACATAGGTGCAGCCGGTTTCCGCGGCAGGCGTGCAGATCGCAATCGAGCGCCGCCCCTCTTGAACATGCTGAGCAACGAAGCGGGTCCTGAGCGCCCTGATGCATTCCGCTTCGACGCTTGTGGGATCGCTAAGAACGATCGGCAACCGCGTTGGCTTTTCACCCGCACCGCGGAAACCACGGAACTCTGCTGCTTCAGTGTCCCCTTGGTTCGTATCGGTCGTCAGTTGAGCTGGCTCCGCATTCATCCGTAAATCTCCGCTTCACGCCGACGCTTGCGGCGTTCGAGCAATCGTATGAGTTTTGCGCCGGCCGAGTCCGGCTTGCGGCTGACTCCAAGCGTCGCAAAGGTCGGCGCGCCTGAGGCATAAGCGAGGTCATCCCCGCTTCGCACGCGCCGAGCCAGCAACTCGGCCAAGAGCGCCAGCAGGATACCAAGCCCGGTGCCTACCGCAGCGGAACCCCCCATGATCAAAGGGATGTTCGGGAATGACGGCATCGTTGGGATCATCGCATCGGCAAGAACCGCGACGCCGGTGTCGTCCACATTGGATTGCAGCCGGAAATTCGCAACGCTTTGCGTGGCCTTGAGATATTGATCCTTGCGCAGATCAATCTCGCTCTGGAGTTGCCGAAGCTTATCGAGCTTTTCGCTTTGGCTGAGCACGACCTGCTTCTGATGCTCAAAAGCAGACTGGATCGCCCCCGTATTATTCCCGCCGGTGGTGACGGCCGCAGGCGCGGAGGCCAACAGTTCACGTTCGCGCCGCATCGCAACCATCGATGGATGGTTGGGGCCGAGCGTCATCGCCGCTTGAGCAATCTTGGCATCGAGTTCATCGAGCTTCGAGATGCCGCCACCCTGCACCACGATCGGCGAGGGAGCGATAGTCGCTGTCGCGCTTTCGTTGGTCAGAGCATGGAGCTTCATGCTCTCCAGATCGGTGTTGGAATTGTCGAGCACGATATTGTTAGCGGCCGCATAGTCATTGCGTGCTTTTTCAGCCGCGCGGAGCTGAGCAAGTGCTTTGCCGGCCTGCTCTTCATACCAGTCGGCGATCTTCGCCGCGCCGGAACGGCGAAAGCGAAGATTTTCGGCGATGTAAGCATCGCGAATCAAATCCGCGATATGGGCTGCGTCCTCCGGAGTGGCGGACGTGTAGCCAATCTGTAGGATTGACGTGCCGCCCAGCATGCCGGCCGTGGTATTGTCGATGATCGTCTGTGCAAGCCAGCGGCGAATATCGAGCTGGGTCGGATCGACGGTTTCATTGTACCGCGCAATGAACGCCGGATTGCGCGCCCAGCCGAGCGCATCGACGACGCGTCCAGCCGTGCGATAGTCCTGAATAAGCTGGATTTGGGTCGCGTTGTCGCTTTTCGCTGCCCTGCCGCCCTTTTCATCCTGAGCAAGCGGATCGCCTTCTCCGAGCATCAGCTTGCTGGTCGCCGTATAGCTCTTCGGAAGCATGAAGGCGGTCGCCGTAGCGACAATGAAGCAGCTCAGCGCCGCGGCGATGATGATCGCTCTCCGGGCAAAGAGAATGCGCAGAAACTGAAGCAGGCTCATAACATCTTCCTACCGACTTACGCTTTTACGATCAGAACAGCCTCTCGCCGATGACGATCGAATCGCCCGGCTGCACCAGAGTCTCCTGGTTAACTCTTTTTATTTCCCTACCCTGACGAAAGATTTTCACTTTGTTTTCCGATCCGTTGGCGGCAACGCCACCAGCGCGCGCAATGGCCTTGCGCACCGTGATGTTCGGCTCGTTGATCGGATATTCGCCAGCCGATTTGATCGCTCCGGTGAGATAATAAAGCTCGGCCTTCGGCACGAAAATCTTATCGCCGGGTTGAACCATGGGATCATCCTGCTCGGTTCCCTTGGCGAGATTTTCAAACGGCACCCGCACTTCCGGCTGGCCTTGCCGAGTCAGAATGACATAGGTCGTTCCGCTCGCCTTAATGCCCCCGACGCGCGCCAGGATTTCCGACAGGCGATAGGCGCGATCCACCGGCACAATGCCCGTTGATCCAACCTCACCGAGAGCAATGATATAGCGGCTGGCATAGGCGACGATTTCAACATTGACGACAGGGTCTGCGTAAATACCCGCGGCCCTGAGGCGGGAGGTAACCGCTTGCGCCAGCGTGATCGCGGTATATCCTGAGGCTTGCACACTTCCGAGATACGGCAATGGGATCGTTCCGTCGGCCTTTACCTTAACACGGCTGTGGAAGTCGCCTTGACCGAGAACATCGACCTCGACCACGTCCTCCGGCCCGATCTGATAGCCGTCGTTCACGGAACCAGCGGCCGGAGCCGTTGCCGGCGCGGCCGCGGCAGGCTGCGTAGCCTGGGCGGCCAAAGGTTGACTGAACGCGCCCAGCCCCATGGCGAACGCGACGAGAAGCGACTGAATCCGACCCATATACCCTCGTTAGAATCGCAGACCGGCGGTCAGAGAAATGCGGTTAGCCGAATAATCGAAACCGCCCGCTCCCGAACTCCGCTCCGTATGCGTACCTTGCAACGCGAATCTCAGACGTTGAAAGGATTGAAAAGTCGCACCGAGACCGAACTCTTTCGTGCTGTCCTTGCGGCCGATCAGAATCACTGACGCCCCGGTAGGATCGAACGCGCCGGAAGTCAGGCCGGTCGTTTTGAACTGCCTGCGCGTCCAAGCGGCGGTGCCGTTGAGCGTGACGACTTCGGATAGACGATAGGTCACCGTGGTCCTGAGCTGCGTATCGACTGAGTAATCGACCCCCAGCAAATTCGATTCATGGGAACCGCGGGAGAAGCTCAGACCGCCACTAATTCGGTCAGAGCCCCTGAACGTAAGATTACCCGCAAAAGTGATCCCCTTGCTCCCAGGCACCAGCTTGAGCCTCGGCTTGACCTTCATATATCCGACCGAGACGCTGCCCTTCAGCCTTACGCCAATCTCACGATTATAGGAGAGCCCTGCCGAATAGGTTCTGATCTCGTCATTGGCCGGCAAGCCAGGCCCCAAAGCCGGGCGATTCGGGTAAGAACCGTCCACAATCGAACCATAGATCGAAATTCTACCGAGCGCGGGGCGCTCCCAGCCAATCTGGACCCTATAGCTGTC
>Ga0207695_10012263_pt1 | contig 10297 bp, 9 predicted proteins | sample KBSC54metaG_FD_184354 | JGI IMG/M metagenome (GOLD analysis project Ga0207695, IMG submission 184354) | Corn rhizosphere microbial communities from Kellogg Biological Station, Michigan, USA - KBS C5-4 metaG (SPAdes) (version 2) | ecosystem: Host-associated > Plants > Roots > Rhizosphere > Soil... | reverse complement strand
GGCCCCGCGGGGTTGATCACGTTCGCGAAGGGTGCATCACGAGTGGCTTGCACGTGACCAAAGCAGACAAGCTGGAGACAGCGTCACGATCGTGGCGAACCGGCACTCCGGTGTGCGGCTGCCATGGCGGCGGTCGGCTGGGCTTGTACCGCGCTTGGCCGTTCGCCGCAGAACAGTACACCGGCGGCACCGGCGGCGACCAATGCGATGGCCCCGAAGAGCACGAGCGCGCCCTGGAAACCGAGCGTCAGCGCGGCCTGGAACAACAGGCTGCCAAGCCCGAAGCCGACGAACAGCGAGAACGCCATCAGTGCCACCGCTTGGCCCCGCGGCCCGCGCAGGTCCGTCGCGATGGCCGCGAGCTGCGGATGGGTCAAGTCGAAGCCGAGCGACAGCATGATGATGGCGACCTGGGCGAAAACGAGTTCCAGCGGCAGCGCGAGCAGCAGCGCACACACCCCCGTCAACGCGACGCCGGCGGGAACGATCCACGCGCGGCCGTAGCGGTCGGCGAGCCGGCCGATGATGGGCCCGAACAGCAACCCGGGCACGCCGTAGCCGAGCAGCGCGAGGCCGATGCCGGTCTCGCCAAGTCCGAAGCGATGGTGGAGGTAAACGCCCAGCCAGGTGAACACGCCAGACTGCAAGATGGCGTTCAGCAGCACGTAGCCGTAGGTTCGCCGGGCCCGCGCCTGTGACATGAGTGCCGTGTAGCCGCGCGCCACGATGCGCCAGGATGGCGGCGTTGCCGGGAGCGCGACGCGCGGGAAGGCGTCGGTTACCGCAGCGAAAAGGATGATCGCGCCAGCAAGCACCGCCACGATGATAAACAGGCCGCGCCAGCCGACCAGCGGCTCCAGCAATGCCCCCACGGCGGCGCCGGCTGCGGTGCCGCCCGCGATCGATCCGAACAGCCAACCGACCGCACGACCACGGCGTTCGAACGGGATCACGTCACCAATCAAGGTGAGGCAGATGGGCACCACGCCCGCCGCGACGATACCGGCAACCACGCGCCAGGCAATGAATTCCCCCACGCTTCGGGCTGTCGCCGTGGCCGCCGTGATGGCGGCGAACAAGAGTAGCGAAGCGTAGATCACGCCGCGGCGGCCGGTCCGGTCTGACAGCGGGCCCGCGAATAGTGTCATCAGCCCCTGGGGCACGATGTAGGCGGGGATCGCCAGCGCCACCCAGGCGATCGGGCTCGCGAAAACCACGGACAGGCGCGGAAGCAGCGGCGCCACCATGAAGGTCTGGGCGAACACCACGAACGCGGCACCGCAGATGGCGGGCAGCAGGGCACGCTGGGAATTTGGCCGCACGCGTGCGGCCGCCTGGCTGGCTCGACGCATCAGCCCGCCCCGTGATGGCGCTGGTAGTGGCGCGCGACGCGTGCACGGTTGCCGCACGCGGCGCTTGAACACCAGCGCCGACGTGGGTTGTCGGCCACGAACTGCAGGATGCAATCCGGGTTGGCGCATTTGCGCAATTGGGTTGCCCGTGGGCCGGTCAACAGCGCGACCGCATCGGCGGCCAGCTCGCCCAACAGGGCGCTGCGCCGTGCGCGCGCGCTGGGAGGCGCAAGGTGCGGTTCCCGGCCGGTCCAGACCAGCCGCATCCGGGCGCCCGGCGCGGACAGCGCCCGGCCTACTGTCGCAACGGCCTCGGCCCTGGGCCGGTGGTGTCGGCGGCGGGCATGCAACAGCTCGGTAATGGCGGTGCGCAGCGCACGCACCGCGTGCCAATCCGCGGCGTTCGCCGGGCCGGTCCAGTGCAGCCGGTTGGCCTCGGCATGCAGCCAGGCGCCAAGCGCGGCGGGGGAGTCCAACAAGTCAACTGCCGCGCCGTTGCGGTGGATGCACGTGTTGGCCAGATCGAGCGACAGTGGTTCGCCGAGCAAGAGGAAACGCGATGCGGATTTCATGGAGGACATGTGCGTGTCGACATCATGCTAATGGAAGTATACATTAGTACGGTTCTAACTGCAGCGAGGATCGTGGCGATGAGCAAACGTCTGGGTATCTATGTATTCGACGGAGTCGAAGTCATCGACTTCACGGCGCCGCTCGGGGTATTTGCGGTGGCGCAGCGGATGGATCCGGAACTGGATGCGTTCCTGGTGGGTGATACCGCCGGGCCGGTCGAGTCCACGGCAGGCATGACGGTGACGCCACGCTACGCGCTCGACGACCATCCCGACATGGACGCCTTCCTGATTCCGGGCGGTATCGGTACGCGCCGGGAAATGCACAACGGGCGCCTGCTCGGGTTTGTGCGCGCGCTGCCAGAAAAAACCCTGCGGGTGAGCGTGTGTACCGGCGCCTGGGTCTACGGTGCAGCGGGCATCCTGGATGGCATCCGGGCGACCAGCCGCAAAAATGGTGATCCTTCGGAAAAGTTGGTTCCGATCGACCGGTTGGCGCAGATCGCACCGAAGTGCCACATCGACCGTCATCGCGTGGTCGACCAGGGCCGGGTCATCACGGCTGGCGGAATTTCCTCGGGTCTCGAAACGGGGCTTCACCTGTTGTTGCGCTTCGGCCACGACGACGCGTTCGTCGACAGCGTGGCCAGGGTCATGGAATATGAAAAGCAGTGGACGCTGATGAAGGCGGATCGCCTGGTCGCCGGGTAAACGTCGGTGCGTGGGCCCGGGGCGCCAGCCGCGCGCGGGCCGGAGCATCCAGAAGCCGCATCGCGCCGTGCGCACGGCCCTGCCGTGGTACGCTGCCCGGTCATTGGAAGCGCGCGGAGCCGCCACGGTAGATGAACGCCCGGTCAAGTGTCGAACGGCACGACAGCTTGCGCGCCGTGCAATGGCTTGGCAACCGCCTGCACCTGCTCGACCAGCGCAAATTGCCGTTCGAGGAAACATGGATCGATTGCCACGATGCCAGCGAAGTCGCGCAGGCTGTCCGCGATCTGGTGGTGCGCGGCGCGCCCGCGATCGGCATTGCGGCGGCGTGGGGCGTGGTGCTTGCCGCCCAACGCGGCGATGATCTCGATGACGCGCTTGGGACGCTACGGGCGGCGCGTCCCACTGCGGTGAATTTGATGTGGGCGTTGGACCGGATGTGGGCGTGCGTCAACAAGGGGGCGAATACCGAAGCGCTGGCGCACGAAGCGCAAGCGATCCAGGACGAGGACCTTGCCGCCAACCGCGCGATGGGTGCGATGGGTGCGGGGCTGATTGCGCCGGGCAGTGGAGTGCTCACGCATTGCAATACCGGTTCACTCGCGACGTCGGGTTACGGCACCGCGCTCGGAGTGATTCGCGCGGGCGTGGCGTCCGGCAACATTGCGCGCGTCTATGCGGGCGAGACGCGGCCGTGGCTGCAGGGAGCGCGCCTGACGATGTGGGAGCTGCAACGTGATGGCATCCGGGCCACGTTGATCGCCGATTCTGCGGCGTCGCATTTGATGAAGACGGGCGAAGTGCAATGGGTCGTCGTGGGCGCGGATCGGATTGCCGCCAACGGCGATACCGCCAACAAGATCGGCACCTATCAGCTTGCGATCGCGGCGAAACATCACGGTGTCGGGTTCATGGTGGTGGCGCCTTCGACCACGGTCGACATGGCTACGCCATCGGGTGAAGCCATCGACATCGAATTGCGCGATCCATCCGAGTTGCTGGGTTATGCAGGACGACGCACGGTGGCGGAGGGCGCGCAGGCGTGGAACCCGGTGTTTGACGTGACGCCGCATGATCTCATTGACGCACTGGTGACTGAACGCGGCGTGATCACGCGACCAGATGCTGCCGCGCTCCGCGCCGTGTTCGGCAAGCCGGTGCGCTAGGGCCTGTCAACGCCGTGCCACGTGGCCGTGCCGGCGGCCCTTTGCCCGCAGGGCAAGGAAGAGTAAGGAAGATGTATGTCGATACATAGACGAGCGATGACGCAGCCATGCGGGCAAAGGGCCCCGGCCCGAAGGGTTGCTCCGCAGCGGCCGCCATCCATCGGTGTGCGCCTTGGCCATAGCACCACTATGGCGCTGCGGCGCGCGCCTCGTCTGGCAACCGCTGCGGAAGCAACGCGGCTCACGTGGCACGGCGTCGACAGGCCCTGAGATGTGGCATCTGCCGAAACAGCTTGCCTGGTTCGGTGTCGGCGGTTTCATCGGGTTTCTTGTCGACGCCGGTATCGTGCAGTTGCTGGTCAGCAAGTTCAACGTCGACCCTTACGTCGGGCGCCTGTTTTCGTTCCTGTGCGCAGCGACCGCGACGTGGCTGTTCAATCGCCACTTCACGTTCAAGCGGCGCGGCGATTACGGTTTGTTCGGTGAATGGTCACGCTACATCGTCGCAATGTCGGCGGGTTTCGCGATCAACTACGTGGCCTACGCACTGGCCGTGCATTACTCGGAATTCGTGCATGCATGGCCCTCCGTCGGCGTGGCGATCGGTTCGATGCCGGGATCGGCGGCCAACTTCCTGGGTGCCCGCCAGTGGGTGTTTTCCGGGTCACAGAGGCGGGACTCGGCCAGGGATGCGAAGGAGCACGAAAACAAGCCGTAAGTTCGCGTCACTGCAGGAGTTTTTCGGGCTGTTTCAGGGCCGGGTGTGATACAATTTCAAGGTTGATTTCCAGGCGCGGGCGGCGTTCCGGACCCGCGCCTTTTCCATTCTCAAAAATAGGGAAACAGGCGAATGGCGGAACCTGCCAGTGAAATAATTCGCGTCAATATCGAAGACGAGATGCGCCAGAGCTATCTCGATTACGCGATGAGCGTGATCGTGGGCCGCGCGCTTCCGGACGTGCGAGATGGCCTGAAGCCGGTGCATCGCCGCGTGCTGTTCGCGATGAACGAACTGGGCAACGCCTGGAACAAGTCGTACAAGAAATCCGCGCGGGTGGTCGGTGACGTGATCGGCAAATACCACCCGCACGGCGACTCGTCGGTGTACGACGCGATCGTGCGCATGGCGCAGCCATTCTCGCTGCGCTACATGCTGGTGGACGGGCAGGGCAACTTCGGTTCGGTGGACGGCGACAGCCCTGCCGCGATGCGTTACACCGAGGTGCGCATGGCGCGCCTCACGCATGACCTGCTGGCCGACATCGACAAGGAAACCGTCGATTTCGGGCCCAACTACGACGAGAGCGAGCAGGAGCCGCTGGTCCTGCCGACTCGCGTGCCGAATCTGCTGGTCAACGGTTCCGCCGGTATCGCTGTCGGCATGGCCACCAACGTCCCGCCGCACAACATGGGCGAGGTGATCGACGCGACGGTCGCGTTGATCGACAACCCGGAGTTGAGCATCGACGACCTGATGCAGTACGTGCCCGGGCCCGATTTCCCGACCGCCGGCATCATCAACGGCGCGGCCGGCATCGTGCAGGCGTACCGCAGCGGCCGCGGCCGCGTGCTGGTGCGCGCCAAGACCGAAATCGAAACCAGCGAGCATGGTCATGAAGCGATCATCGCCACCGAACTTCCGTACCAGGTCAACAAGGCGCGGCTGATCGAGAAGATCGCCGAGCTGGTCAAGGAAAAGAAACTCGAGGGCATCAGCGGCCTGCGCGACGAGTCCGACAAGGACGGCATGCGTGTGGTGATCGAGGTGCGCCGTGATGCCGCCGCCGAAGTGGTGCTGAACAACCTGTTCCAGCAAACCCAGTTGCAGGTCACCTTCGGCATCAACATGGTGGCGTTGGTCGAGGGCCAGCCACGGCTGCTGAACCTCAAGGAAATCCTCGAATACTTCATCCGCCATCGCCGCGAAGTCGTCACCCGCCGCACCATTTTCGACCTGCGCAAGGCGCGTGCACGCGCGCATGTGCTGGAAGGCCTCACCGTCGCGCTGGCCAACATCGACGCGATGATCGACCTGATCAAGACGTCCGCGTCGCCGCAGGAAGCGCGCGAGCGCATGCTGGCGCGCAAGTGGGAACCGGGCATGGTGCGCGCGTTGCTGCAGGCCACCGGCGCAAATGCTTCGCGGCCCGAGGATATCGATCCGCGCGTGGGCCTCAAGGAAGACGGCTACCAGCTTTCGGAAACCCAGGCCAAGGAAATCCTGGAGATGCGCCTGCATCGCCTGACCGGTCTGGAGCAGGACAAGCTCACCGACGAATACAAGCAATTGCTCGAAACCATCCGGGGCCTTATCGCGATCCTTGAAGATCCCGACAAGCTGATGGCGGTGATCCGCAGCGAGCTGATCGAGATGCGCGAGCTCTATGGCGACGCGCGCCGCACCGAGATCCTGCACACCCAGGAAGATCTGGAAACGCTGGACCTGATCGCCGAAGAGGATGTCGTCGTCACGCTGTCGCACACGGGCTACGTGAAACGCCAGTCGCTGGACACCTACCGCGCGCAGAAGCGTGGCGGCAAGGGTCGCTCGGCGACCACGATGAAGGATGAGGATTTCGTCGAGAAGCTGTGGATCGTCAACACGCACGACACATTGCTCACCTTCACCAGCAACGGGCGCGTGTACTGGCTGGATGTCTATCGCATTCCGGAAGCCGGCCCGGGCGCGCGCGGACGTCCGATCGTCAACCTGTTGCCGTTGGGCGAAGGCGAGAAGGTGCAGGCCGTGCTGCCGGTGCGCGAGTACACCGAGGACCGCTTCGTGTTCTTCGCTACCCGCAACGGAACCGTCAAGAAAACGCCGCTGAAGGAATTCGAGTTCCAGTTGCAGAAGGGCAAGCTCGCGATCGGGCTGGATGAAGGCGACGGGTTGGTCGAAGCCGAACTCACCGACGGCCACTGCGACGTGCTGTTGTTCGCCTCCAATGGCAAGGCCGCGCGTTTCGCGGGTGGGGACGTGCGCCCGATGGGCCGTACCGCCCACGGCGTGCGCGGCATGCGCCTGGCCGACGGCGTGCAAGTGGTGTCGATGATCGTCGCGGATGCGCGCATGGAAGGTGGCGAGTGTGACGTGCTTACCGCCACCGAGCGCGGTTACGGGAAACGCACCCCGCTCGCGGACTTCCCGCGGAAGGGCCGCGGCTCACAGGGCGTGATCGCGATCCAGTGTTCCGGCCGCAACGGTGCGCTGGTCGCGGCTGTCGCCACCGACCCGCACCACGAGCTGATGCTGATTTCCGACAAGGGCACGCTGGTGCGCACCCGCGTCGCCGAAATCTCGCAGGTCGGCCGCAACACCCAGGGCGTCACCCTGATTCGTTTGCCCGACGACGAAAAGCTCGCCGGCGTAGTGAAGATCGAGAGCGAGGATGAAGAGACGGATTCGGATGGTCCGGTAGTCGGAACCATGTCCGAATAGCGGTCGCCAGCAGGCAGGTTGGGTTGATCTCGTTCAACCCAACCTGTGCGCTGCCGGCTGTGGCGATGCGAGCATGTCCGCCAAATCTGTCAGGTTGTGGAGTGCGCTAACCGATTCCGGCGCGTCATGTGGCGGGTGTAACCAGAACGTCGGCATTCCGGCGGCGATCCCCGCTTTGACGCCGGGTAGGCTGTCTTCGACGACAGCGCAGCGCTCGGGCGGTACGCCCATCACTCGCGCAGCGTGCAAAAACAGACGCGGATCGGGTTTCCAGAAGCCGATCTCGTGGGCACTGAATATTCTTTCGCTTGTGAAGAAAGGAGCCAGCCCGGTGATACTGAGGCTGAGTTCGATCTTTTCGAGTGGTCCGCTTGAGGCCACGCAAAATGGTACGCGCAGGCTGGCAAGCAGGTCGCGCGCGCCTTGCACGGGTCTGAGATGCGTCCGGAATGCGGCGGCAGTTCGCGCCCGCAATTCCGGTATGAACGTTTCCGGCAACTTGTGACCCAATTGGTTTTCGATGCCCGCGACGCAGTCGGCCATTTTGCCGCCGACATATCGGCGCATTGCCTCTTCGACCGACATGCGCAGGCCGAACGATGCCGCGTATTCCACAAGGACCGTATTGGCCAGCAACTCGCTGTCCACGAGTGTGCCGTCACAATCGAAGATCACCGATTCGATACGCATCGATCCTTCCGGGGTGGATGGCGCCGCGTGAACGGTGCGATCGATTCTGCCGGATGGCATCAATCGCCCAGCGCCTTCAGCAAGTGGCGCGTAGGGCGGGAGTGGCGCAGCGAATCCCGCCAGTCCGCATTAGCCGACCGCCGCCAGCATCGACTCGGCACTCGACACCCGGAACTCGCCGGGCGCTTCGACGTGCAGCACCTTCACGATGCCGTCGTCGGCGTACAGCGCGAAACGTTTCGAGCGCATGCCCATGCCGTATTTGCTGGAGTCGGATTCCAACCCCAGCGCCTTGGCGAAATCGCCGTTGCCGTCGGCCAGCATCAGCATGCCTTCGGGCACGTGGCGGTGCTGCGCCCAGGCCTGCATCACGAAGGCGTCGTTGACGGCCATGCAGGCGACGTCGATGCCGCGTTTCCTGAAGTCCTCGTAATGCGCGACATAGCCGGGCAGGTGGCGTTCCGAACAGGTGGGCGTGAACGCACCGGGAACGGCGAACAGCACTACCTTTTTGCCCTTGAACACGTCGGCGGTGGTGAGTTGCTGGACGCCGTCGTGCAGCACGGTGAAGGTGGCTTCTGGCAGGTGGTCGCCGGTCTGGATGGTCATGGTCGTTTCCGGTCTGGATGATCGGCCATCGTACTCCAGCGCGTGGCAGCCGGACTTGAAAGTGTGCGGCTGGCCCATACCTCGGGACCAGTGGCCGATCGCGGCCAATCATCTTGAGGAGTGCAGCATGTATATCCAACGTTCCGCTTACTGGCCGGCCGCCGGCCATTTCCCGCGCGAGGTCAGCCGCGCTTTTGGCCGTCTGTTCGACGCGGCTGATGGTAAGACGTCCGGCGCAATGGCGAGTGAATGGGCGCCGCGCGTGGACATCCGCGAGGAAGACAAGCGCTTCGTGATCGAAGCCGACATCCCGGGCGTCGACCCGAAAGCCATCGAGATCAACATGGACAAGGGCGTGCTGTCTATCCGCGGCGAGCGCAAGGCCGGGCACGAGGACGACGATGGCAAGTACACCCGCGTCGAACGTGCGCACGGTGTGTTCCATCGCCGCTTCGCCCTGCCGGACAGCGCCAATGCAGACGCCATCCGTGCCAGCGGCAAGCATGGCGTGCTGGAAATCGAAATCCCGAAGCGGCCGGAAGCCGCGCCGCGCAAGATCGACATCGAAGTCGTGTAAGCGCTGCATGGCGCGCGGCATCTGCGCGCTGGTGCGTCATAATCGCAACTCGCGGCGGAGCAATCCGCCGCGGGTTTTCGTGTTGAACTTTTGGGCTGGAACCTCTGAAGAAGCGTCGCGAGCGAAGTCAGGGCGCGTGACGCCGATTAAATCGGCAGGCATGCCGATTTGAACGCCGAAGGCGGCCCGAAAGGGCGAGCCACATGGATGTGGTGAGTAAGCGGAGGAAGCGGAGGAAGCGGAGTTTACACGCCAGTACATGAGCATTCCGAGCACCGCTGGCGCATGCCCTGACGACTAAATCGGCATGGACTGCCGATTTGAACGCCGCAGGCCACCCAAGGGGCGAGCCACAGGGATGTGGCGAGTAACGCAGTAGCTTATTCAGAGGTTCCCGATGGAGTTCCAGGACTATTACAAAACCCTCGGCGTCAAACAGGGCGCCGGCGACGACGAGATCAAGGCGGCGTACCGCAAGCTCGCGCGCAAATACCATCCGGACAAGAACAAGGAAGCCGGTGCCGAGGACAAGTTCAAGGCCATCAGTGAGGCCTACGAGGTCCTGCACGACAAGCAGAAGCGCGCGGCCTACGACAACGTACGCGCGGGCGGTTATCACGCGGGCGACAACTTCCGGCCACCGCCGGGCTGGCAGCAGCAGGCGCCGGGAGGTTTCGAGTTCCGCGACTTCGGCGGCGGCGGTGGCGATGCCGGCGGCTTCAGCGATTTCTTCGAATCATTGTTCGGTGGCCGCGGCGGCGCGGGTCCGCGCGCGCAACGCGGACCGATGCGCGGCAACGACGTGCGCGCGAACGTCGAGATCGACCTGCATACCGCGTATTCCGGTGGCAGGCAGCGGTTGGGCCTGCGCGGTGCGACGGGCGAACGCACGCTGGAGGTGAACATCCCGGCCGGCATCCTGCCGGGCAAGGTGATTCGTCTGGCGGGCCAGGGCGAGCCGGGCTACAACGGCGCACCCGCGGGCGACCTGCTGATGGAAGTGCAGGTGCGCGAAGATCCGCAATTCAAGTTGCACGGGCACGACGTGGAAGTCGAGGTGCCGGTGTCGCCGTGGGAAGCTGCGTTGGGGGCGAAGATTCCGGTGCCGACGTTGGGCGGCAACGTGGAGCTCAAGATTCCTGCCGGTTCGCGCAGCGGGCGCAAGTTGCGCTTGAAGGGTC
>Ga0207695_10012262_pt1 | contig 10297 bp, 9 predicted proteins | sample KBSC54metaG_FD_184354 | JGI IMG/M metagenome (GOLD analysis project Ga0207695, IMG submission 184354) | Corn rhizosphere microbial communities from Kellogg Biological Station, Michigan, USA - KBS C5-4 metaG (SPAdes) (version 2) | ecosystem: Host-associated > Plants > Roots > Rhizosphere > Soil... | reverse complement strand
CAGCGCGTTCGTTTCCCTGGAAGTCCGCCTCGTGGAATGTGTGGCCGCTGTTGATCACCACATACCGCCGCCGGTTCGCCGGATTCGGATAGATCATGGACAGCATATGATGGGCGGCATCATATTTCCGGCTCCCCACAACGATCGAATCGGCTGTCCAGCGGATCGGAGTCGAAACCAAAGCGCCCGATCATTGGATTCGTGGAGGGTGTGCCGAAGACAACCATGTTGTAGTCCTGGATGTCCAGCGGCGTCACTTCGCGATCGTTCTTCACCCGGGTGTCGCCGCGCATCCACCGGGGAAATTCCTTCGCGAAACCGTCGAGTTGTCCCACGGCAAAATCGTTGACCGCCGAAGGCGGAGCGGCACTTGCCGGCCGCACACAAAGGAACGCATCCATGAAAGCGTCGTCAATCGGACCTTGTAGCCCATGCGTCTTACGCAGCGCCGGCGCCAACGAGCCCGGCCGCCACTTTCCGCCAACCTTATCGAATGTCGCTGACGGTTTCATTGCGAACGCCTGTCCTGAACGTCTGTATCGGAGGCTCACCGTGCAACGTCAGACGTGCCACGTTGCTGGTTGTGACCTTGATGTCAAATTCGTCCTCCGCGTTCATATCGCCGTCCACCTGCGCGCGCTCGTACTGGCGTTCCAGTTCATCCACCGTTATCCAAAAGCAATGGTTGTAGCGGGGAGTGTACGTAACGAAGTGAATTTTCGACTGCATCAGGACGCCCGGTGATTGGTTCCTCCCTATGAACAAGTCGGCCTCCTTCTTGCTCTCAGGATGCCACTGGTGTTTCGTCTTCGGACCAACCAGAAACACCGCCCGTAGATCATCGTTTCTGTAATTCAGGCCGTCCTGCTCAAATTCGTAGCCCTCGCGCTGGAGCTGCTGGCGGACGAACACGGAAGCGCGAAGCTGTGGATCGTCCTCGCCGCCATAAACCCAGAACCGGTACGTTCGCCGCATTCAAGGGCATAGTCGACCGCATCATAGATAGGAACGTACGGCGGTGGATTCGTCAGATCCCATGCACTTTCGTCTCGACGAAACCGGCGCCTGCCTCTTCCGCCGCCCACTTGTCTGGGAAGTGCAGCCCAAGATGCCACGCGCCGGCGCCACCCATGGAAAAGCCGCGCAGAACAATCCGTTCCGAATCGATGCTGTAGCGCTTCTTGACGCTTTCGATCGCTTCCCAAACGTCGGTTTCGCCGGCCCACCGGTATGCGTTGTTGCCACGTCCAAAAACGTCCAATTGGATGAACGAATGGCCGGGATACGGCGGCGGCTCCGCGCGGTCATTCGAATAGAGAAAGCTAACCTCAGTGAGAGTGGCACCCGTCCGTGCAATACCACTTCGAGCCAATTGGGAGGCCACGCAGTATTGAAATCCTGCGGCAATGTCAACGCGTAAGGCTGCACGCTTCCGTCCACGCGCGAACGATAGGCACGCGTCACGTGGCCCGGCTGAACCATCCATTTGGAATCTTTAACAGCGATCTTTAGCGCACGCTCGAGCCCGGAATCGAGAACGGCCAGTGTCTGTTCAACCGACTTCTTCGAGTAGAACTCGTCGAGCCGCAGCACCCATCGCGCAGCCTTCAGGTGGATCTCGGCGTCTACCAGAACATCGTCGGGGATTTTGACACGCAAGGGCCGCAGCGCAGCATCGAGTTCGGAAGCCTTCTGCTCCACTTGCTGCCGCTCCGCCGCCGTGGATGATACAGCGGAGGCACCGGAGGAGCCTGCGCCGCCATCGTTAAAGCCACCAGGGCAACGGTGAAGCGCGTCATTAGCGCTTCGACTTCACATCCGGCCGTGCATCCGGCACAAACCCATCCCGGTTGGGCATCTTCACCTGCGGCAAAGTCTTCTCATTCATCTCCTGGGTCTCGGTGATGATCCCGTTCAGAAACAGGATGTAGGCGCACGCAGAGTACACATCGTCCGCGGAGAGGCTTCGCGGATGATCGTAGGGCATGGCACGCCGCACGTAGTCGAAAATGGTCGTCGCGTAAGGCCAGTAGCTACCGACGGTCCTCACTGGCTTCCCCGTTTTCAGACTGCCGATGCCACCCACCAGCGCGACATATTGTCCTTCGCGACCCTCGCCGTGGTCGTTGTGACAAACCGCGCACTTTTCCTTGAAAAGATCTTTCCCGCGTACCGCGTTGCCGTGTCCCGCCGGAAGTCCGGCTCCAGTCGGAAGCACAGTCAGATCTTTGGCTTTGATCTCTGCTTCGGTCGCGTTCCGTTGACCGAATGCTGTGCCGCACAACAGAACGATCGCCACCAGCCTAAGCATGCGAGATACTCCCGTCCTCTTTCACAGACCAGACCTTGATCCCATTGCAGTGGTATTGGCTGTGAGTGCCTCGCACCGCCTGCAACTCGTCGATAGTCGGCTGCAAGTATCCCGTTTCATCCGTACATCGCGATTGCAGAGTCGCCGCCTTCCCGGACCACTGCCACGGCAGCCGGAATCGCGTCACGGCCATCGGAAGAATCGGTGACTGCAGTTCTGCGTCCGTCCATGTCTGGCCGTTGTCCGTCGATACTTCTACTCGCTGGATCTTCCCTCTCCCTGACCAGGCGAGGCCGCGGATCTCATAGACGCCCGGACCTGCCGTTAGCTTTTGCCCGCCCGAAGGACGCGTGATCACCGACTTCGCTTCCATGACAAACGTGAACTTCTGAGCCGTGCCGTCCGGCATCAGGTCGGTGTAGTGCGAGGTTTCATCGCGCGTCATGGAGGGCTGATCCACCACATGGATACGATGCAGCCACTTCACGTTGATGTTGCCTTCCCATCCAGGAACAACGAGGCGAACCGGATATCCCTGCTCAGGACGCACGGGCTCGCCGTTCTGTCCGTAGGCTACGAGCACGTCGTCGAGCGCCTTCTCAATCGGAATACTGCGGGCCATCAGGCAAGCGTCCGCACCCTCCGCGACGATCCATTTCCCTTCCGGCTTCAGGCGCGCTGCTTTCAGAAGCGTGGAAAGGGGAACACCCGTCCATTCACTACAGCTCAGCAGCCCCGTGCTCTTTTGCGCGTCAGCCTGCGGGTTTCCGGCCAGTTCCGCGCCGCTGTTTCCCGCACACTCGATGAAGTAGATCCGTGACACGGATGGGAGCCGCTGGAGATCATCCATAGTGAACACCAGCGGCTGTTCGACTAACCCGTGAACGAGAATCTCATGCTTCGCACCGTCGATATTTGGCACGCCCGCGTGATGCCGCTCGAAGTGCAACGACGACGGCGTGATGATCCCATCGAGATCCTGTAAGGGAGTGCGGGTCGAACTGGTCCCTGGTGTGATCGACTCCCTCACATCCCGGGCAGCTTTCTCCAGGGGCGAGCGGTCGCCGTACGCTCGCACCGGTGCGCCGATCTCACTTGTCTCTTTCTTGCAGGCGCTCAGCGTGGCAAGGCCGGCGCCGAGTGCCAGGAAGCGCCGCCTATTCTGCCTGATTTCTTTCATGGACTGTTGCGGACTAATATAACCGTTTCAGGCGGAACGTTTGACTTTGATTTCCCTTGAGCGCAACTTTGCCGCCGTTTCCGGCTGTTGTAGCGCTCTCGATCTGCCTGTTCAGTTCCAACTCGGGGCCCTGGAAACAGCCGGTGTAGCGGATGATCGTGTCGTTGATCTGGTTGCCGTTCTGCTCCTGAGAGATCACAACGAAGGAGACTTCGCCATCGGAGACCTTGCCCTCGGCAATAGGCGTGCTCTGATAGTCGCCGTACACCTTGCCTGAAAGCGTCGCGCCTTTCTGGATGAACTGGAACGCCACATCCTGCCCATCTCCCCTGCGCCCCGGAATCTTGCCTAGCCACACTCCGGTGATGTCCGCGCCGAAGCCGGTCAGGCAGCACAACAGGACAATTGCAGTCGCCCGCATAAATACTCAGCTACGGCGCAGCAATCCTGGTAGGGGTCCGGTGCTATCGGCGAAGCGGTCTACCGGTGCGCCGAAGGCATCGAGCATCGAGAAGTAAAGGTTCGCCACTGGCGCGTCTTCGGCGAACACGAGGTGTTGGCCCGTGTCGATCCGGCCTCCACCGCGCCCGCCTAAAACGAGCGGTAGTTTGTGCGGATTGTGCGAGTTTCCATCACTTAGAGCCGACGCGAACAGGACCATCGAGTTATCCAGCACAGTCGAATTGCCTTCCTTCATGCACTGCAATTTGCGTAGAAGATAGGCGTATTGATCAACGTGCCACTTGTTCACCAGTTGGTACTGGCGCAGCTTGTCGGGGTCCTTCTGGTGATGCGAAACGTCGTGGTGTCCGGCACTTACGCCTTCGAGGAACCGGAAGCTGACGTTGCTCACGGCGTTGCCGAACATGAACGTGCTCACGCGTGTGGTGTCGCTCTGGAATGCGATAGCGATCATGTCGAGCATCAACCGGACATGTTCCGCGTGGTCCACCGGGTGATCGGTCGGGGCTTTCTTTGGATCGATCGGCACTCGTGCCTTCCACGAGATCTTGGTTGCGTTCCCAGCGCGCTGCACTCGCTCTTCGAGCGCACGCATGTTGCTCATGTATTCGTCCAACCGGATCTGGTCCTGGGTACCCACTTGGCCGCGCAATGTCTTGGCGTCGCCCATCACGCGGTCGAGCAGAAGCGCATCCATCTTGGCGCCGTTCCCGACGGGTCCCGAAGCCGCTCGGAACAGCCGCTCATATACGTACCGCGGGTTGATCTCGCGCGCCAGGGGAGTCGTCGGATTGCTCCAGGCGATGTGCGATCCATAAATCCGGGTATACCCGACCACGGCATCCACACCGATCGCTACCGGCGTCACACCTAGCTCGAGCGATGGCAGCGGCGTCTGGGTCGCCACCCTGCGGGCCGCGACCTGATCCATGGAGATGCCGTTGCCGATGTCGGCTCCGGGTGTTTTCTTGATGGTGGTGCAGGTGAGGATCGCTGCTTCCTTTACGTAATGTCCGTCGCCGCCCTTCGCGGCCTCGTTCCACAGGTTGCTGATCACCACCACCTGATCCTTCAGATCCTGTAGTGGGGCGAGCGTTGGTGACATCGTGAAGTCGCGGCCGCTCTTCTCGGGCGCCCACGCACTTACGTTCACACCGTTCGGCATGTAGAGCACAGCCATGCGAACCGGATTCTTCGGCACCGCCGACGATGCGAGCGCCGAGAAAGGCATCATCGCCTCTAACCATGGAAGGCCCAAGCCAACGCCCGCGCCTCGTAGTAGGGTCCTGCGTGAGATTGCTTTCCTGCTGCTCATGGTTTGGATTGCTCCTTCAGTCGCGGTATTCCCGCCTTGTATCGAAACGGCGTACTCAATACGATCGCATCAATCAGCGTCTCGGCCTTGTAATCATTCTCTCTCAATTGGGCCATGATGTTGTCGACCGTGCAGGAGTCCTGCAAGGTCAGGCCTCGCCCGAGTGCGTAGCCCAACATCTTGTTCACCAGATTCCGGACGAACAGGTCTTTTCGTTCCAGCAGAACTGCTTTCAGCTCGTCGGATCCGTGGAACTTCGTTCCGTCGGTCAACTCGGCCGAGCTGTCGATCGGTTTGCCGCCGTCCTGGTCGCGCCACTTGCCGACAGCATCGAAGTTCTCCAGCGCAAAGCCCAGTGGATCGATGCGAGCATGGCAACTGGCGCAGACCGCGTTCGCGCGGTGCTGCGTGAGGCGCTCGCGCACCGATTTCGGCGGGGTGCCTTCCTTCGCTTCCTCTAGAGGCGGGACGTTAGGGGGCGGTGGCGGCGGGGGCGTTCCCAGGAACGCATCCAATATCCAAGCGCCTCGCAGGACTGGGCTGGTGCGGTAAGGATATGACGATACCTCCAGCACTGCCGACATCCCCAGCAACCCTCCCCGATGCGAGCCTTCGGGAAGTTCCACCCATTGCGGCTGCTTCAGCGCGTTCTTTGAAAGCGGCAGCTTTACGTCGTAATGCTTCGACAGGTTGATGGTGCCGATGGTGTACTTGGAGTCGATGAAATTCAGCACCGATAGATTTCTGAGAAGCACTTCGCGGAAGAACAGGATCGGTTGGAAACGTATGTCGCCTCGGAGTTCCTCGTCGCTCGCGTAGGTTGGGAACAGCTTGGCGTCCGGCACTTTGTCGATGCCCAACTCGCGCGTCCGCAGCCACTGCTCTACGAAGCGCTCGTCAAAGTCCAGCGACCTGTCGTTACGGAGCATCCGCCCGACCAGCGCTTTCAGAACCTCCGGGTCCTGCAACTTGCCCGCGGCCGCCGCGTCGAACAGAAGCTCGTCCGGCATGCTGCCCCAGAGGAAATAAGACAGCCGGGATGCCATTGCGTACTGGTCGACAGGCTTCACTTCGAAGGTGTCGTTCACCGGCTCGGTACGGAACAGGAACTTTGGAGACACGAGCGCGCCCCGGATGGCGAACAGCACTGCGGGCTCGAAGGTCTCGCCCTGTTTTCTGGCTGCGAGATAGAGCTGCATGTACTGCTCTACGTCGCTCTCCTTCACTGGACGCCGGAATGCCCGTGGCAGGAAGGAGCTGAAGATTTTGCGCGCCGCCTGGTCTGCCGTGACTCCCGGGCCGGGCTTGGCCACGAAGATCTTGGCTCTCGACTTGTATTCCTTTGACGCGAAGTCCGTCGCGACTCTCGCCAGATCCATGTACTTCTCGGAATGGAGCGGCGACAGGAACAGCGTCTCGGCTGCGTTGTCGAAGCCCTCGCCACCTGCGCCGTCGGCCGGCAGCGCGTGTCCGATGTCCATCTGAATATCGAGGAGATCGCGGATTGTCGCCGTGTACTCGTCCCGGTTCAAACGATGAATGGGCGAAGGCCCAGGCGTAATGCCGGCCGCGCATACATCCGCCCTCAACGTGGTGTTCACCCATTGAGTGAACTGCTCCCGCTGATCGATGGGCGGGGCCGGGGCGCCTCTGGGAGGCATTTCGCCATTCCTCACCCGGGCGCTTAACGAACTCCACTTCTGCGTCTCCGCATGGACGCTTTCCGGCGTGCTCACGCGCTGTATGGCGAACCCGCCAGCGGGAGATTTGCCTTGGTGGCAACCCTGGCAATACGTCTTCAGGAAGCCCTGGCTGTCTTCAAACGTGAAGCCGCCATTTGCTGTACCAGCTACGAGAAGGGTGGCCCAAGCAGCCCATTTGACGGCACTTCGCACCATTTACCCCCAGTTTATCATTCGATGGGATTTGTCATAGAATCGTTCTGGGCAATCCCACATGAATCTTAATCGACGCCATGCATTCGCTGCCGTTCTCGGCCTTGGTATTTCGGCCTGCACTCCTCCTCCTAAAGAAGAAGCTAAGAAAGAAGGACCACCCAAAGTGAAAAAGCAGCCCTTCGGAACCACTGCCGACGGCCAAGCCGTCGAGCTCTATACCTTGACCAACGCCAAGGGCGCGGAAGCAGCGATCATGAACTACGGCGCGACCATTGTATCCGTCAAGGTTCCTGACCGCGGCGGCGCCATGGCCGATGTTGTGCTTGGCTTCGACAGCTACGACCCATACCCCAAGCAAACGTCTTACTTCGGCGCTACCATCGGACGCTATGCGAACCGTATCGGCGGCGCGAAATTCAAACTCAACGGCGTCGAATACAAGCTCGCTAAGAACGACGGTCCGAACACGCTGCACGGCGGCCTCAAGGGCTTCGACAAGCGGATGTGGACTGTGAAGGAGTTGCCCGGCGATGTGCCTGCGCTGGAACTCTCCTACCTCAGTAAAGACGGCGAGGAGAACTTCCCCGGTAATCTTCAGACCACTGTCACCTACAAGTGGAACGACACGAACGAACTCCAGATGGATTACAAAGCGACGACGGATAAAGACACCGTCCTGAACCTGACGAATCACGCTTACTTCAATCTCGCGGGACATGGCGAGGGCGACATTCTGTCGCATGAGCTCATGATCGATGCCGACAAGCTAACGCCTGTCGACGCTACGCTTATTCCAACCGGCAAGATCGAGAAAGTGGACGGGACTCCTTTCGACTTCCGGAAGCCCACTCCGATTGGACAACGCATCGAGGACAAGAACCAGCAACTTAAATTCGGCAAGGGCTACGATCATAACTTCGTCCTGAACCATGTGGCCGCCTCGCCGACGCTTGCTGCTCGCGTTCGGGATCCCAAGAGCGGCCGGGTGCTGGAAGTGCTTACGACGGAGCCCGGGATTCAGTTCTATACCGGCAACTTCCTCGACGGCACGCTTCATGGCAAGGGCGGCAAGGTCTATGCCCGACGCTCGGCTTTTACGCTCGAAACGCAGCATTATCCGGACTCGCCTAACAAACCGAACTTCCCTTCCACTACGCTGAAGGCTAACTCGACTTTCGCTAGCACTACGATCTACCGATTTACGCTGTAATCTGCATGAGGCGGCTCACTCGGGGACCTGGCATGATGATTCCGCTCAGGTTCAGCGGGTCGGCGTTTGATACCGGCACGTCTACAGCCGGCGGCGCCGACTCTTTCCTCATGGATCGGAGTAGGTCCAGTGCTTCCGGCCGGGCGAACTGCTCGCCTGTGAAGCCTGAGACGAATCGTCCGCCCCGGATCTCTCCTCTCGCCTCCATTCTGCGTAACACGGGGAGCAAGTCCCTCCATGGCGGGGCTAGTGTTTCTCGTATCAACAGGTCTCGCAGGACTACTCCCCATCGCGTCAGCAGTTGGCGCGCGAACTTTTCTGTTCGCTCTTCGGTGGTCACTGAGGAATCGCTATGACGCACTAGCGCCCAACGGCCTGCAGCGTGACGGGGCCGCTTTGTCACCGCCCTGCCTTCTCCTCGGCGACGCTTTGGATCGACGAGCGCTCGCAGGTTGTCGAAGCCGTCTGCTGTTACCGATCCTCCGGCTATTAGTTCCCAGAGGCCGTCTTCCACTTCGCTGGCCAGGCGTCCTGTTTGACGTACCAGGTCGGTGAAGAAGCTGGCTCCATTGCGCTCCAGCGCGGCTACGACCTCCCTTGCGGGATGAGAGAGCGCGTCCGGATTCACTGGGTCCACGGTGTCCATCAGCCAATCGGCATCTTCCCTTAAGAACAACGACACCAGTGCAATTCTGGTGGGTCTTACGCGGCGGTTCCCGGCGAATGCGGGATGCGGCGACAGCCTCCCCCACATGACTTCGCCCGACAAACATACTTCATCCAGAAGCTCGGGCTTGTATTTGGCGATCCTTCGCGAGAGGATCTCCGATTCCCAGGCTGACGCCGAAATCTCGTAGCCTTGCAACTGGCGGACGATCTGCAATACTCCGTCGGCACCGTGCAGTTGACTTCCGGCTGAGACGTGCTGCCATTGCTGCAGGAAGAGCTCGAAGCCGGCTGCTGTTGTTGGCTCGATCTCGCGGCGCAGGCGGCCGAGAGTTGTGCGATGGATGCGTGCGAGGATTCGGCGGTTGCACCATTCGTCCGGCTTACGAAACCTTCCCCGGAGCACCAGCCCCTGACCTTCCAGCCGTAGCAGCGCGTCTTCGACTTCGGGCTCTGGAAAGGCCAGCCTATCGGCGAGTTCCTTCACCGTCAGTGGCCCTACGGACTCCATCCAGCCGGATACCACGGCCGAGGGATCGTTCGCCATGGATGTGCGCTCGGTGGCCACCCAGAATGCCTGGCCGCCGCGATGAATTACCGAGGCTCGTCCGGTGAGAGCCAACTCGTCGAAGTATTCTCCCCACTCGGGTACCGGGTTGAGACAGATCAACGTCAGTAGCGCGTCGTGCAGTTCGTCGGCGTCGCGCGGGTCGGGCCAGGTTTCTGCTGCTACCTGATCGATGGCGGCCGGATCGATGGCTCCGGCGCCTCCTGTTATGTCGGCTCCCAATGTTTGGCGCAACTGAACGGCGCGGGTCCGGCGTTCTTCGAGCGGCGCGTCGTCGAGGAATGCGTATGGGTTTGCATTTACGATCTCATGTGAGAACTGCGAGGCCTGGGCTGTGTCGATGGCCACTGTCCGGATTTTCTCCGCTTCGATATCGCGCAGGATCTGCTGGAGCCCTTCGAGATCCATTGCTTCGTGCAGGCAATTGTCCATGGTTTCGTTCACCAGCGGATGGTCCGGGATGCACGGTGGGCCGGTGAGATTCTCCGCGCATGCAACTTGATCCGGAAAAACTGCTGCCAGCAGATCGTCGGCTCGCATGCGCTGGATGGGCGCGGGCACTCGTGCACCTCCACGGAACCGGAGGATGGCTAGCGCCCTTGTCGTGTTCCAGCGCCAGCGCGCGGCGAACATGGGGGCGGCCAGGAGTGCCTGGCTTAGAACGTCCTCGACTGTTGCCGATTTCAA
>Ga0207695_10012261_pt1 | contig 10297 bp, 7 predicted proteins | sample KBSC54metaG_FD_184354 | JGI IMG/M metagenome (GOLD analysis project Ga0207695, IMG submission 184354) | Corn rhizosphere microbial communities from Kellogg Biological Station, Michigan, USA - KBS C5-4 metaG (SPAdes) (version 2) | ecosystem: Host-associated > Plants > Roots > Rhizosphere > Soil... | reverse complement strand
ACGGGCTCGTTTTGGATGCAAATGGGTTCTGTTCGTGGGGGACGACGAGAACGACGAAGATGCTTTCGCCTTATCGGGCAACGTCGTTCCCGTCAGCATTGGCCGCAAGCAACGGTCGCACGCCCGCTACTATCTGCGCACCCAAGCGGAAATCGACGATCTGCTGGATTTATTGGTGCGGCTGCGTAACGGGGTTGCTCTGCACGAGCCGTGCGCGCCGAGCACCTCATCCAACGTAGAGATCACGGCACCTCACGCCGAATACGGCGGCGGGAAAACCGGCTAGCGGTGCGCGAGCACTCCGTCTATGTTTTCCAGATTTTGCCGCGCGAACTTCGCTTCCTCCAGATCGCCATTCAGATCCAGCATGGCCTGAAAATGTTTGCGCGCCGCCGCTAGCGTTTCCAGACTGCCGGTCTGCGCCGCCTCCCGCGCGTAACACAGCGCGAGCGCATAATGCGTGTACGGATCTTGCGAATCGTACGCCAACGACTTCTGGCAGTACGCCACGCCCAATTCAAAATGATTCTGCTTGCGCTCGGAATCGCATAGCCCGAAGTACGCCAGACTGCGCAAGTCCCGCCACGTGTCGGTCTGCGCCGCGCGCTTCTTCTTGCCGATTCCCGCCAGATACCCCAGCACGTAGTAATTCATGCGGCCCGCCAGCTTGCTGTCGAAATCGCTCAGCCGCAGATACGCGGTATATTCGTTCGACGCGTCCGGATAATGCCCGCTCAGCCGCAAGCTGTCGGCCAGCCACAAGTGCGGTTCGGCCGCCGCCGGAGCCAACTGGATCGCTGCTCGCGCCGACTCGATCGATTGCGGATACAGATCCTTCATGCGGTACGCCTGCGCCTGCATGTAGAGCGCGACCGCATTGCTCTTATCGCGCTGCGTCACCACGTTCAACTGACGAATGGACTCATCGACAGCCCCGGTATCCAGCAGCATCCCCGCCAACCCGACGCGCGCCTCCAGATAATCTGGATCAATCGCGATCGCTTTGCGAAACGCCGCCTCCGAGTGCTGCTCATCGAATAGCGAGTTATAGGCGCGCCCCAGATACAGCGCGGCTTGGCTATAGGTCGGATCGATCTGCAAAGCCTTTTCGAAATGCTCGACGGCTTTCTTGTAGTTATCGGCGAAGCCTTTGTTATAAAATGCCAGCCCGTCGTTCAGCTCATCCACCGCCGCCTTCGGACGCCGCCGCGCAATCGAAATCTTGATGGTCACCGTGGAATCGCGCCCCGGATAAACCACTTCATCGCGTGGGCCATCTGGTTCGTAGCCCATCTTCACGCCTTGAATCGTATGGCTCCCCGGACGCATCCCCGGCAGCCGCAGCGTTGCGCCCTTGCCGACGATGCCGCGCGAAGTCCCGTCCACAAATATTTCCACGCCATCCATGTTGGATTCAAAAATCAGCGTGCCATCCACCGGCGGCGGCTGGTGCGCCACCCGCAGGCCGTTCGGCATAAACGCCAGTAGCATGTTGGGATCGAAGCTGCCGCGGTCGGACGTCGGATTCTGCTGCCCCTTGGTCGCCTCGCGCACATTGCGGCGCACATAGTTCGCCAGCTCATCCGCCGTCACGATCCCATCGCCCGATTCGTCGGCCTCGCCCTCCAGCCCCTTCACCACGTAATAAGTGAAGATGCCGTGGCCATTGCCCCAGTCCTTGCTTTCGAAAGATCGTTCCCGGTCGCGGCTCGCCGTCAGCGAAAACATGGAGCGCGACATATCCAGCAAACTTTGGTTGAGCGCCTGCGCGTCGGCGTCGGGAGTAATCGCGCCGCTGTGGCACGCGTCCGTCAGCAGCACCTTGTATTTTGCCTTGATGCGCGAGCCCGCCACCTGACCCAGCGTGTCCATCGGGTAGCCCGTGCCGGGGATATTATTGGGGTCCAGGTCGTAGGGCGCCAGGTAGGCGCGCCCGCCGGAGATAAAACCATGCCCCGCGAAATAGATCACCACGCGATCGTCTTCCTTGGCCACTGACGGCAGCCAGGTTTCGAGCTCGTGCTTCAAATTGGCCATCGTCGCCTGCTGGCCAGTCAAGCGGTGCACGTTCTCCGCATGAAAATTTCCGCCCTCCGGGCTGATGAGGATGGAATAAATGGCGTCCGCGTCGCGCTCGGAAAATTCCAACTGCGCCTTGGATGGCAGATTTTTGTAACTCGCGATTCCCACAATCAGCGCATACCCGCGCGGCACCGCGACAGTAGGTGCAGGCGCGGTATTGTTCTCCTCGTATTTAAGATCGCGCGACTTGCCGGGCGCCGGAGCTGGGGCGCCCTTCTGCTGGGCTTGTTGGGCGAACGCGCAAGCCGCAAGACAAATCAGACTAGCGATGCGCCAGACGGAGTTCATACACCACCGGTCCCGATAACGGAGCGGGCGAGGACACCACCACACTCTCTTTGCCAACACTATTGTCTTGAATGAAGAGCAGCTCGCGCGGAGTCGCCGTGACCACGCCCGTCATGTTGTCGGGCAGCTTGTCCTCCGGCTTCACGGGCTTCAGGCCGGCTTGAGTATCGATGCAATCGCCGCGCGATTTGAAAATTGCGTCGTCGCAGCGCGGATGCATGGAAGGCGGCGCCGAACCCGGCGCGGGAGGCGGCGGCAGCGGACGGTATTGCCTCCCCAGGTCCACCGGACTCACCAGCCAATAGATGACATCATGACCCGGCGGCCCACTCACTTTAAACACGCCTTCCGACGCCGGAACAATGTAGTCCATGTTGGCTGCGATACGATTATCGCTCCCGGTGTCGGAACGCGGGAAGAGTAATTCGTAACTTCCCGAAGTTCCCTCATCCGTCACGTAAAGATATCCGCCGAAAGTTGTCGACACCCGAAAGCGCAAGTGGTCGCCAGGTTCAAACACGTGCGCCGGATTCACGGTGGTCCAATTCGTGCCATCCCGCTTCTCCACCGCCACGCGGATGCGCTGCGGCCCTTGCGCCCAGGCAACGCCCAGCATACTCAGGGCGGCAATCGCGGCGGCGCTGGCAAAGAGCTTACGCATGATCACTGATGCTTCAGTTTAAGATCGACCACCAGCCGCGCGTCTGGCGATGTATTGCGGCTCACGACGTAAGCGGCAGTCTCGATCTTCACGTCGCCCCCGCCGGCCGGCGCGCCGTTCCCGGCAACTGTCTTTTCGTTTTCGACTTTCTCGAAAATCAGATCGCGCGCCGTCACCTCGCCGCGAATCCGCGAAATCACGTCGTCTCCGATGCTGGCCTGCGCCATCAGCACGCGATTGGGCTCGGCCGCCGCCGGTTTCACCACCGTAGGATCCGCTGGCGCTGTCTGTCCACCCATCGAATAAATCAGCTTGTCCAAGCTCTGCTCCGGCTGCCGCGACAGCACGAAGAACAGCTTTTCCGTGCCCGCCTGCTCATCGAAAACGAACTGGCCCTGATTGCCGCCGGGCACCAGACGGGTTTCGCCGCGATGCACCAGATTGCTGCCGTTCGACACTTCGCGCGAGGGAAACAGCACCTGCCAGTTGCCGCTCGACCCTTGAGCCACCACATATAAATAGCCAGTAGAGTTGGCCTGTGCTTCCAGCCGAATGCGATCGCCCGAATGGAACGTGGTGTCCGCGTCCACTTCCTCATAAACGCCAGCCGCATTGCGCTTCAGCACGCTGTAGCGCATCCCCAAGGGAACCACCGCCGAAGGATTGTCCGACACCGCTTGCATCGGAGCGGATGGCGCAGCGCCCGGGGATGCAGCCGGTCGCTTGGCCGGCGTCTTCTTCGCGATAGCCTTAGGCGCGGGCGCCGCTGGAGCTGCCGGCGTCACCGGGACCACTGCCGGTTGAGTTTTCACAGCGCTCGAATCGGGCGGCGGCGTGTAGAACAACTCGCGGGCGCGCAGCGAAGCAGTCCCCTGCCCCCAAGCCGCCGTGGTGACGATTGCCAGCAGCGGAGCCATCAGCAATAGCGGTCTCATAGGCACCTCAGTCCTCATCTTAGCTCTATCCAATTACGCGCCAATCTATCGATAATCGGCTCGCGCCGGCGACAATTGGCTAGCCTAAGGCAATCCGAACGCGGATCTAAAGCGTATTGCTTAGAACGTTGCGTTCAAACGGATCGCGAAATTGCGGCCGGCATCGACCGCGGTGCCCGACAATACGCCCGCGAAATTGATCAGGTTCAGGCGGTCGAACAAGTTGAAGATGTCGGCCTGCAAGCGCACGCTGCGGTGCTCCTGCTGGTAGAGGTTCACGCCCACCGAAACGTCTAGCGACGCCGAAGGGCGTATGCGGCCGCGATCGAAGTTCACTTTACTCAAAATCTGCGGTCCGTATTGCTGGCTAATGAAACCCAGGTCGGCGGGTCCGTTCAGATCCACTGGAAGTCCGCTGCTGTAGCTGCTTGCCACCGCAAACCACACCCGTCGCTGCGCCTCCACCCGCACGCGCGCCCGCAAGGTATTGCGCTGGTCCTGCGAAATCGGAAAGGACCCTGCCCCGCTCACCGCCGCCGCATCGTCTCCCAAAAACAAGCCGCCCCCCACCGGAAGCCGGCCCACCCCCAGCATGTTCGAGTAACTCGCGAAGCCCGAGAAGCGGCCCCAGCGCGGCACTTCGAGCTTGGTCTCGTAACCGTGAATATCGGCATGAGTAAACGTGATGGGAAAGCTCACACCGGTGTTAAAGAGCAGCGAATCGTCGGAGAAATTGTCGAGACGCCGCAAATACCAACTGGCGTCCAGCCGCAGCTTGCTCAGTAGGCTTTTGGAAAATCCGGCTTCGTAATAGTTGCCGTGCGCGGGCCGCAAGGGCAGAAAAGCGCCCTGTCCACCAAGTTGATCCACCAGATCCGTGCTCGCCAGCAGCAGATTCTCGATTGCGGGCGGCTGGAAAATGCGGTCGTAGGACGCGCGCAGCACCAATCCAGCGGCGGGCAGCGAGTAGGCCACCCCCAGCCGCGGGCTCCACGCCGTTTCGTCCGCGACGATATTGTAATGATCCACCCGCACCCCGGCGCTCACCGCCCAGTGGCCGCGATGCCATTGATCTTGCACGAAGGCCGATTGCTGGCGCCCGCCGCGCTGGTCCTGGAAATGGAAAGTCGGCGGAACGCTGGGATCAAAAATGGAAACGTCGCCGATATTGTACGCCGTAATCCGATAGCCGAAATTCTCGTGTATGGAATCGAAGAGCGCGTCGGCGCCCGTCTTGAACTCGTGCGAGCCCAGCTTTACGGACAGGCTCCCGCCGAGATAACCTTCTCGAAAACCGCGGTCCTGCATGGGCAAAATGGGCGTCGACAGTTCGTTCGACCACAGCTCCGCCGACGTGTCCCGCACCATCCCGCGCACTTGCAGCACCACGTTTGGCGAAAACAGGTGCGTGTGCGAGATTTGCCCGGAAGTTTCGGCGGCTGAGCGATCCTCACGCTGCCCCGCGTCTTCCTGCAACAGTTCGTTGGGCACCAGAAATCCGGACCGGTGCGATGTGAAATACATTTGCGTGGAGTCAGTGGCGTTCCAGTTGCGTTCGAAACGCCCGGCAATGGAGCCGCCCGATCCATGATTGGTGTAGTTCTCGAGCACCGGCGGATCCAGATAGCGGTCGGTCATGAAACCTTCGCCGCTGATGCCGAATGCGTTCTTACCTTCGCCATACTGCAACGATGCAAAGCCGCTCTTCTGATCGAAACTGCCGCCTTGCAGGCTAAGTTGCCCATGCAGTCCCGATACCGCATCGTGATCGGTTTTGATCTCGACCACACCTCCCAGGCTGCGCCCGAACTCAGCGGGAATCCCTGAAGTGCGCATAGTCATGGATTCGAATTCATCCACGCCCAGGCTTTGGGCGAAGGCCGGCGAACGATTGTCGTAGAGCGGAATGCCGTCGATGACGTACTGCACATCATATTCGGATCCGCGCGGATGCAGCACGCCGTTGGCCTCCAGAACCCAGCCGGGCTGCGCGTTCACGATATCGATTACCGAACGGCCCGGCGCCGAACTGGCGCGCGTACGAAGCTGGTCGGGACCGGCAAACTGGGCGGAACTCACGGCCTCGGGATTGAGCAAGGTTTCCGCTTCATGAACCAACACCGTGGTCTCAACCGCCGCGACAGCCAGCGTAACGCCCTCCATGACCGGGGCTTCCGTCCGCACTTCGACGCGCAGGCTCTTCGGCGCGAACCCGTCCCGCTTCACATCAATCGCATAAATGCCAAACGGAAGGCCCGTGAAGGTGTGCAGTCCTTTGTCGTCGGTCTCAAAATCGCGATGGACGCCGGTCGCCAGGCCCTCGATGGTGCCGCCGGCTCGCACACTTGCGCCCGTTGCGTCCTTGACGGCCAAACGGATTTCTCCCACGTTCTGCGCGTACGACAGCGCGGCGCCCCAACACAGCACCGCCGCCAAACGCAGCACGAACATCGATCGAGACCCCATCTTACCCAAGATACTTCATAACCCCCAGATACTTCAAAATCGAGTGGGCGCGTGAACAGAAATCTAACCGCCGCGCTCTAGGCTCAGCGCTACCTGCGGCCTTTTCTGCTCCATCTCGCGCCGCATTTTCCCGACCCAATACGTCGCCAGAATTCCGGCTGCGATGAATATAAGAATGCCCGTCAGAATAGCTAAAGCGACTTTGGACACGGCGATTTACGACTGCGCTCTGTGATACACGAAGAAGAATATCGCCACGCTCACGGCAGCGAAGGTGTGGATCAAGGATGTGAGCAGCGTCACCGCGGGAATCAGTCCACGCGCCAGGCTAAGCAGATCCAGCACTAAATCCACTATCAGAAGAATCGATAGCAGCAGTGTCCCGATGAATGCCAGCAGCGACGCTTGCTTCAGAGCCATAGATCCAACAACTACAACTACTCTACTGCTTTACGAACTTCTTCACATTCGCGGCGGTCACTTCGCCAATATAAATAGCGCCTTTGGAGTCGACCGTCACCGCGGTCGGATTGCTGAGCCCTTCGATCTTGTCCAGCACCTTGCCGTCTTTGATGCTCGCAATATACAGGCAGCTGTTCTTGGTTCCATCCACGACGTATAGCTTGTCTCCTTTGACGTACACGCCCCACGGGGTACCTAGGTTCGTGAATTGTTTTAGGAACTTGCCATCCTGGTTAAAGACTTGCACGCGATTGTTCGAGCGGTCGCCCACGTACAGCAGCCCCTTGGAATCGATCGCGATATCGTGCGGCACATCGAACTGGCCCGGACCCGTGCCCTTCCCGCCCCACCACTTGATAAACGTGCCGTCCTTGGAAAACTTCACGATGCGCGTGTTCGGGCCTTCGCCGTCGGCAATAAAAATGTCGCCGTTCTTCGCCACCACCAGGTCGGCCATGCCGTTGAAGGTATCGTGCGAATTGTTATCGCCCTTGACGCCCTTCTTGCCGAGCGTCATCAGCAGCTTTCCCTCGGGACTAAACTTGTAAGCCACCATGTCGCCGCGATCGGTGACCCAGACATTGCCGGCGCGGTCGGTCCGTATAAAATGCGTGGTCTTAAACATGCCCTGGCCCCACGCGCGCAGGAACTTGCCGTTGCGGTCAAAGGCCATGATCGGCATAGCTTCGTTGCGATGAAAAACGTAGACGTTGTCGTGCGAGTCGACGTCGACGCCTGTAGCCGCCCCCCACTTGGTGACGCCCGGCGGAAACTGGGCCCAGTTTTCGACCAATTTATAGTGGCTCTCCTCCGCCCGCGCTTGGGCGGGATGAATCGCCGCCAACGCCCCTATCGCAACGGCGACTGCGCTAACAGCGGAAACATGCTTGCATATGCGGATCATGCGTTCTCCTTGGAAATATGTGCCATTGATCATCATAGGATGATATCGCGCTTCCGCGCTTGGTCTTCTCCCGATCATATCCGCGGCTCCGTTTCCCCGAAAGCAACTTGGGAATATACTGAGAGCGTCTTTCGTACACGAAACGTGCATTCTAGTGCGAGTCGCGCGTGCAGGTATTTGTTCCCGCTGGGACTAGCGATGCGCCTGATGGCGCAACCCGATCCCAGTGAATTACTGCTGCGCGTTCGCGACAGGGTCATCCACACGCTGGACCGGCTTCCGCGCTACATGTGTACGCAGACCATTGACCGTTCGGTTTACGAACCCATCCGGCGCGACGTTGATGCAAAGGCTTGCGACGCTACGCAGCATTCGCCGGATGCGAAGCGGAATCTGGTACGCGCCATGGCGGATCGAGTCCGGCTGGATGTGGGCACGGTCGCCCAAGGCGAGATCTATTCCTGGGTCGGCGAGAACCGCTTTCGGAATCGAAGCTTGTTCTCAATCGTTGACGAAGGAAGCCTATCCACGGGGTATTTCAATGGATTTCTCGAGTTGGCTTTCCGTTCGGACAACGCGGGTTTTTCTTACTCCGGCGAGGTCTCGGAAGGAAACCGGAAGCTCGCGGAGTACGCTTACCGCCAGCCGCTGGAAGGGAGCCACTATAGTTTCCTGTTCCACGGGCAGCGGTTCACGAGCGCGTACGAGGGGACCGTATTAGTCGACCCGCAGACAGCAGAGTTGGTTCGGCTCACGCTGCGAACCAGCCGTCTACCGTCGGAGACCGCGGCGTGTGAAGCGGACAATACCCTGAACTACAGCCGCTTCCACCTGAATGGCTCCGATTTCCTGCTGCCCTCGGAAACGCGCCTGCATATCACGGAACAGAACGGAGCGGAAGCCGAAAACCTTACGGTATATTCGGCGTGTCATGAGTTCCTCGGTGAATCGACGCTGAATTTTGACATTCCACTGGATACACCAGCGCAGAGTTCCCCAGCGCTTCGCGCCGAGATAATCATTCCAGCGGAACTCCCGTTTCGGCTGGTACTGGCGCAGGACATTCACGTGGCGACCGCCGCCGCCGGCGACCTGGTCAAAGCGGTGTTGACCGCCGATCTGCGCGACCAGGCGAAGAAGGTGCTGATACCAAAAGGTACGCCGGTGTTGTGCCGTATTTTACGGATTAGCCGTTGGTATTCTCACCATCTTGATCGCAGCGTGATGGATTTTAACGATACCTCTGACGGTGTCTTTACCTCCGCTCCCGGATCGCGGGTGGAATTGCTACTGGGTCTGGAGAATTTTGAACTGCATGGAGGTCAGCAGCCCATTTACGCCCAACTCGACCATGGCAAGACTGCATCGCTACCTCGGCGGGGAACGTTGCAAAACAGTCCGGTGGAATTGGGTCCGTTGAATGCGATAGGGCGGAATCAATGGTATGCGATCTTTCCCCGCGCCGGAGACCACTACGTGATTAAGAGCGGACTGGCGTCAAATTGGGTGACGGTGGCGCCGTAACGCTGCCGCGAGCATACGTCAAAGGAGAAATGATGCGTAGCATCTTCCTATATACGGTTACCGCCTGCGCGCTTCCGCTTTTTGCGCAATCGAACGAAAGCGCGCCCCAGCGCAAACTGGTTACGCTCAACTTCGCGGCCACCAACTCCAGAGACGAGCCGGTTACGGATCTCAAGTCAGCGGATATTCAGCTTCGCGAGGACGGCAAGTCGCAGCCCATCGTTTTCTTCCGCTTCGCCGGAGGCGCCAGCAAGACCGCGCCGCCCGCGCCTGGAGAGTTCGCCAACCATGCCGCGCCGCCTCCGGTCGTCATTCTGCTGGACCGATGGAATGAAAGATTAGTGATGTCCAGCCGATCGGGGATCGAACTAGGCGCCGCGATTCAACGTCTGGAGTCGGTCGGGAACGTCTATATTTATTTTCTGACCAACAAAGGGGAGCTGGCTCCAGTGCACCCCCTGCCGGGCGCGGGCGACAATCCACATCCGGCCGCCAATCCGTCGCCGGCCGAACTTCGCGCCGAACTGGATCGCGGCATCCAGCAATTTCAAGGATTCCGCAACCGCGACGATCTGAGTACCCGCATAAACACCACCTTCCGCGGCCTCGAAACGCTGAGCGCAAAGATGGGTGCGCTCGCGGGGCGCAAAAGCCTGATCTGGGTCACCGAAGGAATACCCTTGATGTTCCGCAGCGGCCAGCGGATCGGGACAGTGGATTATACGCCTCAGGTGCGGAGCCTGAGCGAGTTGGCCGCGCAATCCCAGATCGCGATGTATACGGTGGACCAAACCAACGGTACGGGGGCATCGGAGCTCTCCCGAACGCTTCAAATGTTTTCGGTGCTCACCGGGGGGCGCTGGTACGCCCGCGATGATGCCGCAGGCGCGCTCGCGGACGCGCTCAGCGATACGCGCGGCAGCTACCGGCTCGCCTATTACTCTGCTGCTCCTGAAAAAGATGGCAAGGAATACA
>Ga0207695_10012260_pt1 | contig 10297 bp, 7 predicted proteins | sample KBSC54metaG_FD_184354 | JGI IMG/M metagenome (GOLD analysis project Ga0207695, IMG submission 184354) | Corn rhizosphere microbial communities from Kellogg Biological Station, Michigan, USA - KBS C5-4 metaG (SPAdes) (version 2) | ecosystem: Host-associated > Plants > Roots > Rhizosphere > Soil... | reverse complement strand
CGTGCGATGGTATCGGCGGCTTAAGCAAGTTTTGCCGAAAATGGCGAAGTTGGTCTGGGAAAAACAGGAAGCGAGCGTACGTCACTCGCGAGGCTTGATTGTGCCGTCGGACGGAATGCGCGACGTGCTGCTACATTGCTATCCCGATTGCCCGAGAGAGAAAATCCATGTGCTGCCGTGGGGTAACTGGAATCCGGATGCGCCTGCGGATCCTGCGCCGCTGCGCCGGGAGTTCGGTTTGCCGGAGAATGCGCGGGTGCTGTTGACGCTTAGCCGGATTTCACCGGAGAAGGGGCAGGATCTGCTTTTACAAGCTCTCCTCGAATGGGAGCAGCGCGATGATTTCCCGAGGTATCCACTATGGCTGTTTGTATGCGGCGATGCCGCGTTTATGCAAGGCCGACGTTTCCTGGAGAAGCTGCGCATTATGGCTGCGCGCCTAAAACGCACACACGTGGTGTTCCCCGGATACGTTATTGGCGAGCGCAAGCGGGGCTTCTTTGTGTTAGCGGATCTGTACGTGCTTCCGTCGCGCCACGAAAGTTACGGCTTAACACTGCTGGAAGCACTGGCGGCAGGATTACCGGCGGTGTGCCTGGACACCACGGGCGCACGCAGCGTAATGCGGCAAGAGTTTGGCAAACTGGTGCCAGCATCGGGATTACGCGCGGCGATTGCGAGTCTGCTGACCGATGAAGAACGTCGTAAACAAATGGGCGCGGCCGCCGGGCAGTTCGCACGCTCACAACGGTTCTCCGATCGGGCGGCAGAGCTTGCGCACATTATTGCCGGTCGGCGATAGCCCTATTCGCGAGTTCCAGGAGCTTCGAGCAGCAACCGCTCATCTGGATAGTGACGTCGCGCAGGGTGGCGCCTTGGAACTTCAGACGGGGCGGCTGTCGATGATCGGGACAGCGCACTGCTTCCAGTTTGCGCTCCGTATGCTTCTTAAATTCCTCTACAGACATCCCCAGAGCATTTTAGCATGAGAATGTTTTGAAACCGCATGGGATAATTTAAGGCGTCCCTCCCCCGTAGTCAGGCCCATGATCCGGCCGCAGTACGTATGGACTTCGCTGATCAGCTTAAGTCGTCGATCGACATCGTCAAGGTGGCGGGAGAATACGTGCGCCTCAAACGCTTGGGCGCCACTGCAAACTACAAGGGGCTGTGCCCCTTCCATCAGGAAAAGACGCCCTCCTTCAATGTGAACCAGACCCGCCAGTTCTACAAGTGTTTCGGCTGCGGCGTGGGCGGCGACGTCATCAAGTTCGTCCAGGAGATCGAAGGGCTGAGTTTCTGGGAGTCGGCTAAGATGCTGGCGGAGCGCCACGGTGTTCCGCTGCCCAAGCGCTCGGACTATTCGGATGCGGAGTCGAAGCAGCGTGGCGCGCTGATGGACATGCATGCGATCGCCGCGCGCCTGTTTCAAGATAATTTGCGGAGTCCGCAGGGCGCGGAGGCGCGGGCATATCTTGCCAAACGCGGCGTTTCGCAGGAAGTGATCGATACCTTTGAGTTGGGCTACGCTGAGCCTTCCGGCCAGGTTCTTACGCGGAGGCTCTCGGAACGGAGCTTCTCCCCGGAGCAGATGGAAGCCTCCGGGTTAGTACGCAAGCGGAATGAGGGGACAGGGTATTACGACAATTTCCGTGGCCGCTTAATGTTCCCGATTCACAATGAATCGGGCAAAGTCATTGCTTTCGGCGGGCGGGCGATGAATGATGATGACCAGCCGAAATACTTGAACTCTCCCGAAACGCCCATTTATAAAAAGACATCTGTCTTATATAACCTCCACCGCGCGCGAGAAGCCGTGCGCCGTTCGGGGCGTGTAGTACTGGTCGAAGGGTATATGGATGTGATCGGGGTATACGCGGCGGGGGTGAAGGAAGTTGTCGCGAGCTGCGGCACGGCGCTCACGAACGGCCAGGTCCGGACCATCCATCGCCATGCCGATACCGTGGTCGTAAATTTCGATCCGGATACGGCGGGCGCGAATGCCACCGAAAAAGCAATTCAACTTCTGCTGGATGAAGGGTTGCATGTTCGCGTGGTTGCGCTGGATGGCGGCCTCGACCCGGACGAATACTGTAAGCGAAACGGAGCGGAGGCCTATCGCGCGAAATTGGACGGCGCCTCGACCTATTTCCATTGGCTGGCCGATCGGGCGCGAACGCGTTTCGATATGAAGACGTCGGATGGGAAGGTGGCGGCGTTCAAGTTTCTATTGCCGGCAGTGCAGAAAATCAGCGACAAACTCGAACAGGCGGCTACCGTCAACGATTTGGCTTCGTATCTGGGTGTAGATCCCGGGTTGGTGCTGGACCAATTCAAGAAATCGGCGGCCGCCCGCCGCGCGCCGGTTCCGCAAGCGGCGCCAGCCAGCGGCATACCGCACATGGAGCGGATCCTGCTGAATGCGTTGCTTTCAAGCGATCGCGCGCGCGCCGAAATGCTGCCTACGCTGCTTCCGGAGCTGACCGAGAGCTTCGTAACCCGTGAGATTTTCGAAGCTTTGCGGCAGGTGGCCGGGGCAGATGCAAAGTTTTCCTATTCCGCGCTGGAGGGCCGTTTAGAGGCGCCGGGGAAGGAACTATTGCGTGACGCGGTTACTGCCGATGAATCTTCAGGGGAAGCTGTGTCATGGGAACAGGCGCAGGCTTGCCTTCGCCGTTTGGAGAGCGATTTTCGGAAACGCCAGGTCGCCGAATTGCGCGCGCGAGTGAAGTCCGCCGAGCGCGAAGGACGAGTGGAAGAAGCGCTATCTTGGATGGCGGAGTTGAGTCGTTTGGAGCGAGAAAGCCGGGCGACCTCCGGCGGATGATTGTTGTACACTGAAATGCATTCGGAGATGATCCATCCGGCGGATCGACTGGCCGGGTGATCCGCAAGCGAAACTGAATCGGGCCATAGCGAAGAACGAATCGGGGAAGTGTGGCAAGCGAAGAAAAAGTCGGCCGGCTAAAACAGCTGATGGACTCGGGCAAGGAAAAGGGCTACGTCCTTTACGACGAAGTCAACGAGCTGCTGACGGACGAATTCGCGACGGGCGGACGCGAGCTGGACGACCTGCTCAGTGAACTCGACACCGCCGGCGTCGAAATTCTGGAAGAACCCAAAGTCGAGTTCGACAAGAAGCTTGAGGAGGGCGAGGAGCCCACCGACCTGGACCTGGTCCAGGATTTCAGCGACAAGACTAACGATCCAGTACGCATGTATTTGCGCGAGATGGGCACCGTACCGCTGCTCACGCGCGAAGGTGAAATTGAGCTGGCCAAACGCATCGAACGCGGACAGGCCGCCGTGCGTAAGTCGCTCTCCCGTTCGCCGCTGGTAATCCGTGAAATTCTGGCCTTGGCCGAAACGGTTACCCACGATCCGTCCACGGTGCGCGACATTCTGGTGATGCCCGACTTGGTGGTCACCGATGAGAACGTCACCGAGCAAGCGGACGAGCTGCTGAAAATCATCGCGGAAATCGAAAAACATTACAAGAAAGCTCAGCAATTCCGCCAGAAATTGCAGGCAATTTCCCGGGGGATGAAGCCCAAGGCGCACCGGTCGTTGCGTTGGGGCCTGGCGCGTACCATGGTGCTTACCTCCAGGCTGATCCGCGGGATTCCTTTCGCCTCGACATCACGGCGCTCGTTGGCGGGTAGCCTTCGGAAAGCTGTAGAAGATCTTCGGCCGCTGGAAAAAGAGATCGCGCGCATTCAACGGAAACTGGAAGCGTCTACTCCCAATGGAGCTTCCGGTGGCACGGCTACGCTACGCAAGGAACTGAGATCGCACAGCCAGCGCATCCAGCATCACGAAGAGGAATCGGGCGCCAGCGCGACAGAGTTGCGGCGCACGCTGCACATCGTCGAGCGCGGCGAGATGGAAGCCGAGGTCGCCAAGAAGCAATTGATCGAGGCGAATCTGCGGCTCGTGGTTTCTATCGCCAAACGTTACACCAACCGTGGACTGCAGTTCCTTGACCTGATCCAGGAAGGCAACATCGGCCTGATGAAGGCTGTCGATAAGTTCGATTATCTGCGCGGCTACAAGTTTTCCACGTATGCGACGTGGTGGGTGCGGCAGGCTATCACCCGCGCGATTGCGGATCAAGCCCGGACGATTCGCATTCCGGTGCACATGATCGAGACCATCAACAAGCTGGTGCGCATTCAGCGCCAGTTGCAACAGGACCTGGGTCGCGAGCCTACCACGGAAGAGCTATCCGTCAAGATGGAACTGCCGGTCGGCAAGGTGCGTAAGGTGCTGCGCATCGCGCAGGAACCGATTTCCCTCGAAACACCGGTGGGCGAAGAAGAAGAGTCGCATCTGGGAGACTTCATCGTGGACCGGCGCGTGGTGTCGCCATCCGAAGCGGTGATCAATCTGAATTTGCGCGAGCAGACGGCAGAAGTCCTCAAGACGCTGAGCCCGCGCGAAGAGAAGATCATCAAGATGCGCTTCGGATTGCAGGACGGCAGCGAGCATACTTTGGAAGAGGTCGGCCAGCACTTTGCGGTGACGCGTGAGCGCATCCGGCAGATCGAGGCGAAGGCGCTGCGCAAGCTGCGGCACCCCAGCCGGAGCCATCGTTTGCGGGCGTTCTTGGAAACGTCGCTGCGGGATTAACGGCACTACCGCAGCTGCTCGAACTCTCTTTCCGTGAGCCCAAGTTGCTTTCATATCCGATAGAAGAGTGGCGGCCCGATTTGGCGACCGCCTTGGATCGAATGTAGTTAGCGCGGCTATCCGCGTGAATCCATCGCTCGTGACTGCCTGTTTGCCTGGTTCTTCGGAAACCGAGTTTGCTGGTCGCTCGCTGGAATTCGCCCGAACGGGCGCTAGGCATGAACGATCTCGGTGGTGTCGACCGGGAGCGACTGTTTTCTCTCCAGGTATTCCTCCGAAATCAGTTGGAACGTGAGCATGAGCGCATGGCACCCGGGTATTGCCGGGATCTCGGCTACCCAGCCTTCCGGCTGGCTGCGGATTCTACTGCTTGCCCGACCCATCGAGGACTGAAGCGCTCACTGCCAGGAAATGGTCTTGGAGAGGAATTGGCCGTCGGCGAGGTCGATCTGCAACTCCTGCCGCTCACTCCCTTTGATTACCTGGATCTTGTGGGCGCCGATGGGAAGCGTCAAGCTCACGGGCGTCTTCTGCGGGTGCTCGCGACCATCGATGAGAATCGTCAATCCGGGGGGATCGGTGACCAGGTTGAGGGTACCGGTCATCGGAATCAGTTCCACGATCAGACCAGTGTCATTCGGAATATTGATGATCTTTTGTGTCTCGCGGAATCCTGCGTGGCGCAAAATGAAAACGTGACGTCCGGCAGGCAATGTGAGATTGCAAGGAGTGGTGCATTCGATTCCCGATGTATCGAACGTTGCGGTAGCGCCACTAGGCGATGTAGTCAGTTGGAACGTACCCTCTTTCGGAACAGATGGCTTCGGGGGTAGCGCCGCTGCCACCTTCTGGACCTGCTGTGTTTGCAGATCCGGTTCCGCGGAGGTCGCCTCCGGCGCAGGCGCCGGTGCGGGATCTACCGGGGCAGGTTGTGAATCAGGAACCGGTACAGTAGCTGCAGGGGTCTCAGGCTGTGCGCCTGGCTTTTGCGTGGCGACAATCACTACCAATGCCATCACTGCGACGGTGGCAACACTCAGCAGGACATTGCGCAGTGTGTGACTCCCCTCGGGCTCGATCGCAGGAACGCGAGCCATAACCGGCGGCGCAACCGAAGCCGCTACCGGAGCAGAATCCGGAATGGGGGGCGGCACAGGAGCGACTCGCGTCGCATCGTCATCTGCAGCGTCTGGGGGCAGCGGGCGAGTGTCGGCGAGCGTCTCCGTGAGGTCATCGCGCGAACCCGCAGTCGGCATATTGGGACTCTGGCCGCGCGGCAAAGGAGTCCAGTCGGGATTGGCGTTGCAGGCGGTGGTCAGCGCGTTGATGAACTCGGTGCAATTCTCGAAGCGGTCTCCCGGAAGTTTCGCCAGCGCCTTACTCAGAACCAGCTCCACCTGCGGACTCAGCGTATTATTCAAGCGCTGCGGGGGCAGTGGGTCTTCGCGGACGATCTTGTACAGCAACGTCGGCATATACTCCGCCGCGAAGGGTTTCTCGCCCGTCAGAGCTTCATACACGATCACGGCCAGCGAGAACTGATCGGCGGCGCCGGTGATGGCGGTACTTTGCACCTGCTCGGGCGACATGTAACTGGGCGTTCCCATCATGGTGCCGGAGAGAGTCATCTGCTGGGACATGATTTTGGCCACACCGAAGTCGGTGATCTTAGCGGTGCCGTCTTCATGGATCATGATGTTGGCAGGCTTAATGTCGCGGTGAACGATGCCTTTTTTGTGGGCGTAATCGAGCGCGGCGGCCGTCTGGCGGAAGATGCTGAGGAGAGTTTCCTTATCCGGCGTCTGGTCCACCTTGAGCATTCTTTCAAGCGGCGGCCCGTTGACAAACTCCATGAAGATGTACGCCATGCCGTTCTCCTCGGCAATGTCGTAAATGGTGACGATGTTGGGGTGGGAGAGGATCCCGGCGGACTGTGCCTCGCGAAATAGCCGTTCCCGAAGCCGGGACCGCTCGGTCTCATCCGTCAGATCCTGAAGCCGGATGCTTTTGATCGCGATAGTGCGTCCAATGGCGGGGTCCAGGGCTTTGTAAACAATCCCCATGGCGCCGCGACCCAATTCGGATACGATCTGGTATCGCCCGACTTGTTGCACTTGTTTCGATTTTAGCTCAGGCGCCAGCCACAATCTTCGTGCTGGTCGGGTACAATCTTCCTGGAGGATACATTCATGAGCATCGCGCAATCTTTATTGCCGGAGTTGGATCACGAGATGGCGAACACCCGGAAAACCCTGGAACGGGTCCCCGAGGACAAGTTGGATTACAAACCCGATCCAAAGTCGATGTCGATGGGGGTATTGGCGAGCCACATTGCCGAAATGGTCGGCTGGCTGCCCTCTATGATGCAAGCTCTCGAACTCGACATTCCGCCGGATTTCAAGCCCTTTCTCGCAACCTCCCGCAAGGAACTCCTCGATACGTTTGACAAGAACGTGGCCGGATCGCGGGCTGCGCTCGCAGCGGCGGGGGATCAGGCGCTCATGCAGGAATGGTCGCTTAAGTTTGGTGGCAACGCGATGTTCAGCATGCCGCGGATCGCGGTATACCGGAGCATGATCATGAACCACGTGATTCATCATCGGGCACAGTTGACGGTGTATTTCCGGCTCAATGGCATTCCGGTTCCGGGACTGTACGGACCGTCGGCCGATGAGGGCCAGCAAGCCGCAGCCGGCCAATAGATTGGCGGTACACTGAGAGCAGGAGAGCTAGTATGCCTAAACTCCTGCGAGCCGTAATCTTGATCTCGGTGATTCCCGCGCTAGCCTTCGCTCGTGGCGGAGGAGGCGGCGGAGCCCGTGGCGGTGGCGGCGGTGCTCGCTCCGGCGGAGGAGCGCGCATGGGAGGCGGTTCGGTTTCACGTGGCGGAGGCTCCTTCGGCGGAGGCGCTTTTCGTAGTGGAGGCGGAGGAGCGTTTCGCGGCGGAGGCGGTGGGTTTCGCGGAAATAACTTCATCGGCGGGCGCTTCGGGAACACTCGATTCTTCGGCGGCCGCTCCTACTCTAACTATTATCTGAGTTTCGGCTACGGCGGTTACCCCTATTACTATCCTGCCTACTATCCGTATTCGTATGATCCGTATTATTACGACGCGTACTATGGCGCGCCTTATTATGACGGCAGCTATTACGACAACGGGTATTATGGGAACTACGTAGGATACCCGACGCAAGCTCAACAGGCACAATCAGCCCCCCCGACCGTGATCAATCAGAACATCGGATCGCCCAGCGCCGGAACGTCGTCAGGATCCTTCTATCGTGCCGCGGACTATTACCTGATCGCGTTTAATGACCACACCATCCGGGCCGCGCTTTCCTATACGGTCGATGGCGATCAGCTTCACTACACCACTCGTGAGCACGAGGAAAAAACGGCCCCGCTATCTAGCGTGGACGTGCGGTTCAGCGAACAAATTAATCGCGACCGAAGGGTGGAGTTCAGGCTACCATAGCCGTTTCAGCTGCCGCATGTTCAAAACCCTCTTCGGGTCTTCGCCTTCTCAAGAACCGAGCGCAACTAAAGAACCTAGCCTACTAGAGCGTCTGAAAGCCGGCGTCCAGAAAACGCGCGCCGGACTGATGGAGAAGCTCGAAGACGCCGTCAGCGGCCGGAAGGAGATCAACGCCGAGGTTCTGGAGGAGCTGGAATACGCGCTGATTACCGCCGACATCGGCTCGAAAACGACGGCTGAAATCCTGGAGCGAATCCGCGAGCGCGTCGCGCGCCACTTGGTGGGCGACGCCGCCGAACTCAAAGGCTTGATCCGCCAATACCTGCTGGAAGTGCTGGAGGCGACGGAACGGCCGCTGCCCCAGGTGGCGGAACCGCCTGCCGTCATCATGGTGGTGGGCGTGAATGGCGCCGGCAAGACCACTTCAATCGGCAAGCTGACCCGCCGCCTGCAATCGGAAGGACGCAGCGTATTACTTTGCGCCGCCGACACGTTTCGCGCCGCCGCTATCGAACAGCTGGAAGTATGGGCGCAGCGCACCGGCGTAGATCTGATCCGGCAGCAACCCGGATCTGACCCGAGCGCAGTGATGTTCGATGCCCTGCAGGCCGGCAAAGCCCGCAAGATCGATTACGTGATTGTCGATACGGCTGGACGGTTGCACACGAAAGAGAACCTGATGGCGGAGTTGCAGAAAATGCGCCGTACGGCTGCGCGTGTGATTCCCGGAGCTCCGCACGAGGTTTTGCTGGTGATCGAAGCGACCACCGGTCAGAATGGGTTGGAGCAGGCGCGTAAGTTCACCGAATCGTCCGAGGTCACCGGCATTATTCTCACCAAGCTCGACGGAACGGCCAAGGGCGGCGTGGTGGTGGCAATCTCGCGCGAGCTGGGCTTGCCGATCCGCTACGTCGGCGTGGGCGAACAGTTGGACGACCTACTGCCCTTCGAGCCCGCCAACTTCGTGGCATCCTTGTTTGATTGACCGGCCTCGCCGGTCCTACTATGAATCATCTGGAAGAGGCTTTGGACCTCGCGGCTCGCGGGTGGGGAGCGACTTCACCCAACCCTGCGGTCGGCGCGGTGGTGGTGCGCGACGGCGAGGTGGTGGGCCGCGGTTTCCATACCTGGGCCGGATTGAAGCACGCCGAGGTGCTGGCGCTGGAGGAAGCTCAGGAGCGCGCGCGGGGAGGCACTCTGTATGTGACGCTTGAACCCTGCGCGAGCCATGGCCGGACGCCGCCGTGCATCGACGCGATTCTGGCAGCGGGGGTGCGCAAGGTAGTCGCCCCCATGGAAGATCCGAATCCGCAGACGCGGGGCCGCGGATTTATGCGTCTGCGGGACGCGGGCATCGAAGTGGAGCTGGCAGGGGACTTCGCGGCGCGGGCCACGGAGATCAACGAACCGTTTATTCATTTCATGCGCACCGGGCGTCCGCTGGTGACACTGAAATCGGCGGTGACGCTGGATGGAAAAATCGCGGCGCCGGAGGATGGCTCTCCTGGATATACACCAGGATGGATCACCAGCGAGACAGCGCGCCGTCATGTGCAAACCATGCGTCACAGGTCGGATGCGATTCTCACCGGCATCGGCACGGTGCTGGCCGACGATTGCCGGCTCACGGATCGCTCGGGATTAGAGCGTAGCCGGCCTCTTTTGCGGATCGTACTCGATTCGCAGCTGCGTATCCCGTCCGAATCGCACTTGGCGACTTCCTGTAACAGCGATGTATTAGTGGTTACTACGTCAGCGGCGTCGGCCGACCGGCGGAGGCGTCTTGAGAGCATGGGTTTGCGCGTCGAAGTCCTGGAGCGCTCCGATGGCAGGGCCAGCCTGCAGGGTGTGGTGGAACTGCTGGCACGTGAAAAATATTTGTCACTGATGATCGAAGCGGGCAGCCGGGTGAATTGGAGTGCGCTCGAATCGGGCATCGCCGACAAGATTTATTTCTATTACGCGCCGAAGATTCTAGGTGGCACGCAGTCCCTGCCGGTAGCGGGAGGTGCGGGACGCCGCCGCCGCAAGGATGCGATCCGGTTTCGCGACTTGAAGCTCCATTCGATTGCCAGGGACGAGTTTGCCGTCGAAGCCTGGGTGGAGCGCGGCGACTGATGTTTACCGGCATCATCGAGGAGTTGGGCACAGTTGTGGCGGGCGGTACAAAGCTGGAAGTTCGCTGCTCGACTG
>Ga0207695_10012257_pt1 | contig 10298 bp, 6 predicted proteins | sample KBSC54metaG_FD_184354 | JGI IMG/M metagenome (GOLD analysis project Ga0207695, IMG submission 184354) | Corn rhizosphere microbial communities from Kellogg Biological Station, Michigan, USA - KBS C5-4 metaG (SPAdes) (version 2) | ecosystem: Host-associated > Plants > Roots > Rhizosphere > Soil... | reverse complement strand
CTCGCGCTACCGATGTGCGGCGTGATGACGACGTTGGGCAGTTTGAGCAGCGGATCGTCCATGGCGATCGGTTCGGTCTCGGCGACGTCGAGGCCCGCGCCGCCGAGATGCCCTGCGCGCAGGGACTCGACGAGTGCCGCTTGATCGACGACCGCGCCGCGCGCCGTATTGACCAGGATGGCGCCGCGCTTCATCGCGGCGAACTCGCGCACACCGATCAGGTGGCGGGTGGCGGGAGTCAGCGGGACGTTGAGAGAGATGAAATCGGACTCGGCGAGCAGACGGGCGAACTCGACGCGCTCGGCGCGTGGCGCGCCGAGCGCGTTGGGCACGCCCGTTAGCGCAGGCCCGCCGGCGCGCCGTCGGGCCTGCGCTGCGGGCGGCGGATTCGCCGCGGCGGCGAATCCGCCGCTCCCGGCCCCGCCGGCTTCGGGACGCGCTGCGTACAGCACGCGCATCCCGAAGCCGGCCGCACGGCGGCCGACCGCCTGGCCGATGGCGCCCCAGCCGATGACGCCGAGTGTGGCGCCCCAAACGTCGTGCCCAAGCATCAGGCGCGGCGTCCACATGCGCCAGCGGCCCGCGCGAACGAAGCGGTCGCTCTCGGCGACGCGGCGAGCGGCGGCGAGGAGCAGCGCGAAGGCGAGGTCGGCGGTGGTCTCGGAGAGTACGCCGGGGGTATGTCCGACGGCGACACCGGCGCCGCGGGCGGCGTCGAGATCGATATTATCGACGCCGACGGCGAGATTGCTGATAACGACGAGGCGCGGAGCCGCGGCGATAGTGGATGCGTCGAAACGATCGCTCACCATGCTGAGGACGGCGTCGCACTCGCGCAGGTGCAGGACGAGTTCGTCGTGTGGTGGCGGTGCGTCGTCGTCCCACAGATCGACGCGAGCGGTCTCGGCAAGACGGCGCAGCGCGGCGTCGGCGACCGGCCGGGTGACGAAAACACGGCGGTGAGTGTGCGTGGGCTGCGGCATCGGCGAATCACGTTTCAAATAGCGAAGTCCTTTGCTATACGCCACAGACGTGGACCAGAAAATTGTCGAGCAGGTGATCGCGGCGGCGGCGTCGGCGGGGCGCGTGGCGCTGTCGGAAATCGAATCGAAGCGGATTCTTGCGGCGGCCGGTATCGCGACCGCTATCCCGGAGTTCGCCGGCAGTGCGGATAAAGCCGTCGCGGCTGCGGCTCGCATCGGTTACCCGGTGGTGCTCAAGGTGCTCTCGCCGGACGTGAGCCACAAGAGTGAGGTTGGCGGGGTGGCGCTGAACCTGCGCATCGAGAGCGAAGTGCGCGAGGCTTTCGAACGGATTCGGCAGGGACTGGCGGAGCGCATGCCGATGGCGCATTTCGACGGCGTCGCGGTGCAGCCGCAGGCGCGGCCGGGAGTCGAACTGATCGCCGGGATATCGCGCGACGAGCGGTTCGGCCCGCTCGTAGTGGTGGGGCTCGGCGGAATTTTTGTCGAGGTGCTGCACGATACGGCGATGCGGCTGGCGCCGATCGATCGGCGCGAGGCGCGCGCGATGCTCGACGAATTGCGCGGCGCTCCGCTGCTGCATGGCGCGCGCGGGGCACGGCCGGCGGACCTCGACGCGATCGCGGACGTGCTGGTGCGATTGTCGGAACTGGCGGCGACACGCGACGACATAGTCGAAATGGACTTGAACCCGATCGTCGCCTACGAGCAGGGGCTCGCGGTGCTCGACGCGCGGATCCTGCTCGCGACCAACGGCGCGCCGCAAGCCTCGGCGCCAGCAACGAGTGACCCGCTGCGGCATCGCAGGCGCGTGGAAAACCTGCAGCGCGCGTTGGCGGCGCAAACAGTGGCGGTAATCGGTGACAAGCGCGCCGGCGGATATATGTGGTTGCGCGCGATGAAGCGCTTCGCCGGCAAGCTCTATTCGATTCAGATCGATCCCAACGAAATTCCCGGAATCGAGGAACTCGGCGTGGTCAACCTGAAATCGCTGGCGGAGGTGCCCGCGACGATCGATTACGCGGTGAGCGCAGTGCCGCGGCAGGTGGCGCCGCGGATACTGAAGGACTGTATCGCGAACGACGTGCGGGGCATCGGATTTTTCACGTCGGGCTTTTCGGAGACCTCGGAGGAAATCGGCATCAGGCTGGAGGGCGAGTTGAAGGCGCTGGCGACAGCGTCGGACATCGCGTTGGTGGGGCCGAATTGCATGGGGCTGTATAATCCCGCGATCGGGCTGTGCAACTTTCCGGAGCTCAACGTGGGCAATCCGGGCGACGTTTGTTTCATCTCGCAGAGCGGAACACATTCGATAAACTTTTGCGCACAGGCGCCGGCGCGCGGGATCCGGATTAACAAGGCGGCGTCGATCGGCAACGTGCTGATGCTCGAAGCGGCGGACTTTATCGACGTGATGGCAGCGGACCCGGCGACGCGCGTGATCGGCATGTACGTCGAGGGGGTGCGCGACGGGCGGCGATTTTTCGAGAGCCTCAAACGGGCGGCCGCGGCCCATCCGGTGGTGGTATGGAAGGGCGGGATGACGGCGGCGGGCGCGCGCGCAACGTTTTCGCATACGGGATCGCTCGCGACGCCGGCCGCGGTGTGGACTGCGATGGTGCGGCAGAGCGGCGCGGTGAGCGTGGCGGGACTCGACGCGACGCTCGATGCGGTGGAGATGCTCGCGCGCGGCAAGCCGGTGACGGGGCGGCGAATGGGACTGGTGGCGATGACCGGCGGACAATCGGTGGTGATCACGGACACCTTTGCGAGCGCGGGGCTGGAGATACCGGCCCTGTCGGCGGAGTCCTACGAGGAGCTGCAGAGCTTCTTCAATATCATCGGTGGCAGCTATCGGAATCCGCTCGACGCGGGCGGCACGATCGGCGGCGGGGTGCATAAGGGGAACCTCGAGCGCATCCTGCAGATCCTCGATCGCGATAAGGCGATCGACGCGATCGTGCTCGAAGTCGGCACCGGATTGCGGGCGCAGCGCTGGGCGACGCACGAGGACGAATTGACGGGTCTGCTCGACAAGGTGGCGGAGTTCGGACGCGCCTCGGCGAAACCGTTCGTGCTGATACTGCATCCGGCGCACGTCGAGGCGATCGTCGCGCGAGCGAAACAACTCGCGCGTGAACGGGGCTTGGTGGTGTTCGACAGCTTCGAGCGATCGGCGGCGGCGATTCGCGTCGCCTATGACTACTGGAGCAACCGGGCGTCGCGGGCGAACTAGATCGTCATGGCGGGCGGAATCAGCGCGGCGGAATCAGTACGGTGAGCATCGCGCGCGCGCCGTCGCCGTCAACGATCGCGAGCGCGCTGCCGTCGTCCGACCAGCCCATTGCGAGCGGGCCCGCGGCAAGGCCCGACGCGAGCACGAACGCACTGCGCGAAGGGTATGAATAGTCAATGAGTTCGCGCAGGAGGCCCTCGGGTACCGGAATGAAGGTCTCTATGGCGGCGCTGTCCGAGGCCGGCGTAAGAACCATCGAGCTGTGCGCGAACATCACCGGCGGCGTCTCGAAGCCGAGCGAATTGATCGTGACGACGGCGGTCAGCGGATTGAGCAGGGCGATTTCCACTTTGGCCTTCGCGTCACGATCGCGCGCGATCCCTTTCCACGAAAGCCGCCCGTTGCCCATCGCGATGATGGTGCCGTCGCTGGCATACGCGGCGGCTGCCGATGACACTGCGATGAGCGTGCGCCGGCCGGTCGCCACCGTATAGCGAAACACCCCGCCATTTACCCCGCCAGTCGCATAGAGCAGCGCGGACGAATCGGGAGCCCATCCGAGCATGCGAATGGGTACAGGCACGCGGAGTTCGGCGCAGGCCTGCGAGTGCAAATCGATTACGGCGGACGGTGCGGCGCGATCACCCGCGCTCAGGGCAAAGCGGCGATTCGGGCTGAAACTCAAGCGTCCCGGACGGCATTGGAGCCGGTCGAGATGAGTGACCGAACCGATGCCGGAAATGCCGACGGCGTACAGTCCGCTCGCGGCGTTATCGCGACCGGCAAGCGTGGTGGGTGCTGACGGATAAATCACGAGCGCGATCGTCGAGCGATCGAACCATCCGAGACTCGCGACGCGATAGTCACCGTCGAAGGACGCGGCGGCATGGCCTTCGCCGCCGCTGATCGTGTCGATGACGATCAGATCGAGGCGATGAGCGCCGGCCGGGGCGACGGCCGTGGCGAGTTCCATACCGTCGGGGTTGGCAGCCATCGCGAGGATGCGTCCGGTGGGTGCGCCGGGACCGAAGTCGCTCGCGAGAACAGTCATCTTGCTTAACTGGTCGCCGCCGAAACCGAGCATGACTGTCTTGCGATCGAGCGTGCCGGTGACGGCGACGATAGTGCCCTGCGCGAGCCATCGCGGCGGTGAGTCGGGAGCGGGCGTGAAACCGTTCGGCATCACCACCGCAGCGCTGATGCGAATCCCGTTGGTGATATCGAGCGTCGCAGTGTGGCCGGCAAAAACGGGACGTGGCGGCGGTGGCGGCGGCGCAGCCTTAAAAAACGCGCAGCCGGCTAGACCGAGCAGCAGCGCGACGACGATTGCGGGTATGCGCATTTTTCTGGAAATCGCCAGTGCGGGACAAGTCCGATAATATGCGGAAAGATGAAAGCGATGAAGTTTCCGCGAATAAAAGTGTCCCGCATCAGCCGCGAAGTGCGGGTCGGTATCGCCACCGCGGTGCTCGCCGTGATTGCGGCGGTAATCTTCGCATGCGGTTGGCATGCGACCGGAATCGTCGTGATAGTAATCGCGGCGGCGCTGGTGGCGGCATTCTATTTCCTGGTGGTGCGGCCCGCGCGCATACCGGGCGATGCCGTACTGACGATTCGCATCGGTGATTCGATGCGCGAGGACGCGCCGCGCTCGCCGCTGGAGCAATTGCGCAGCCGCGGCCACCCAACGCTCTATCATGTGCGGCGCGCGCTGGAAGCGGCGGCCGTCGATCCGAAACTGAAGGCGATTATCGCGGAAATCTCGGCACCCTCGATCGGATTAGCCACCGCACAGGAGCTGCACGACCTGCTGCGCACCGCGGTGGCCGCGAACAAGCGCGTCGTCGCGGTACTCGCAGGCGACAGTGTGACGGTGCGCGATTATCTGGTCGCGTGCGGCGCCGGCGAAATAATTATCAATCCCGACACCGCACTGATGATGCTGGGTGCGGCAGCCGGCGGGCTGTTCCTGCGCAACGCATTGGGCAAGATCGGAGTCGAAGCGCAGACCCTGCAATGGAAGGAATACAAGGGCGCGGCGGAGATGTTCAATCGCGAGGGGATGTCGCCGGAGGTGCGCGAGAGTCTCGACGCGATTATCGGCGATTGGAAGACGATCCTGGCCGAAAAAGTTGCGGCCGCGCGCAAGCTCGAAACTTCGCGGACGAGCGAGTTGATCGCGCACGGATTTATCAGCGCGCGCACCGCGGTTGAAAGCGGACTCGCCGATCGCGCGGGCTACGTCGAAGACCTCCATACCGAGTTCGATCCGGAACACCATGAGGACTGTTTCGTTACGCTCATGCGCTACCTGCGGCACGTCGCCTATGGGCGGTCGGCGGGCCCGCGTGCCCGCCTCGCCCTGATTCACGGCCTGGGGCCGGTGGTGAGCGGTGAGCCGCCGATGACCGGAGAGTTTATCAGCGGGGAACGCACCGCGAGCGAGATTCTGCGCGCGGCGAAAGACGACGACGTCCGCGCGATCGTGTTTCGCGTCAACTCACCGGGCGGGTCCGCGGTCGGGTCCGACCTGGTGTGGCGCGCCGTGCGGGAAGCGCAGAAGCGCGGCAAGCCGGTGGTGGTTTCGATGGGCGACGTGGCCGGATCGGGCGGTTACTATGTGGCGATGGGCGCCGACGCGATCGTTGCCGAGCCGGCGACGATTACCGGCTCGATCGGCGTGGTGTACACCAAGTTCAGCCTGCGCGCGCTGCTGGAGCGCCTGGGTGTCGGCATGGACACCGTGAAGACCGACGAAATCAGCGACGCGCTTTCGTTGTCGCGTCCATTAAGTGAGGCGGAACTCGCGCAACTCAACGACGTCGTCGGCGAGCTCTACGGCAACTTCACGGCGAAGGTTGCCGAAGGCCGCAAGCTCGACGCGGCGCAGGCCGAGGAAGTCGCGCGGGGGCGTGTCTGGAGCGGCGTCGCCGCAAAGGCGCGGGGACTGATCGACGAACTGGGCGGATTGGGACGTGCGGTGGAAATCGCGCGCGAAAAAGCCGGCGTGAAGCCGGGCGAAGCCCACGAGCTGGTACCGTATCCGTCGCCCTCGCTGATCTCGGCGCTGAACGTGACCTTTGCAAAATCCGGCGTGCGTTTTGACGCGCTGGCCGCCAACGCATCCGTCGGACACTCCGAGCTTGCGTGGCCGTATGCGCTGGTCGCGGACTTGGCGGGTGTCCCGCAACGCTGGGTTCCGGCGCTGATGCGGCTGCTCGCGCGCGGCGGCCTGATGCTGCTCAGTCCGATTGCGAAATAGCGCGCTAGCGTTCCAGCTCTTCGCGGATCGAATACATTTTCTGGCGCGCCTCGGAGATATAGGCGTCGAGATTGTGCCGATGATTCGCGAAAATCCCGGTTTCCGATCCGTCGAGGACGATTACCGGCTTCATCGTCGCGGCGCGCTGCAGCGGGGTCAGCGTTTCGTCCATCAGTTGCTCAATCACCGGCTTGACGGACTGCGTCTGATGATATTCGCGGCGCACCGCGATGAGCATGTAGTAAATCACGTCCGCATAGCCCTGTGCGTGATAAAAATAGTTGTCGTCCTGCCACGCATGAACCCGGCTGCCGTCCGGGTTGTTCGCCATGTAGAGCATCGCGTGCGCGTCGCCGAGCAAGTCGCCCCACGCCTCGAACAGCGTGATTAATTCGACATTGCGCTGATTGAGCGGACGCGAGGTCTGCGGCGTCGCGTGAAGGCCCGCGACGTACAGCCGCAAGTGCTTGACGCCATCGGCGTACTTGCGTTCGGGCGACGGCAGGATCCAGCGTCCGGCATCGTTGCGGAAGTCGGTGTCGGCGAGGACGAGATTCGGATCGTATTCGTTCGATGAAATCTTGGTGAGGTCGTCCTTGAACACGCGCGAGGTTTCGCGCACCGCCATGATAATTCCGATCTGGCGCGACGCGTTGTTGTCGGCCATCAGGGTGGGTCCCCAGATGAACAGGTCGTTGGGCCGCCAGCCGAAGCCGCTATGTAATTCGTGATCGACGATAGCGGCGAGGGTGGTCGCGTAAACTTCGCCCGGAATGAACGCCTTGCCGGGCGGGAACGAGCTATTGACGTCGAAAGGTAGCTGGTCGTGATAGATCTGCCCGAAATGGAGTGCGAGGTTGATCGCGATCAGGAATGCGATCGCGAGACCGGCGAGGATTCCGATTCGCTTTGGCGACATTGCTCAATTCTGCCCTGCGCGCTTGGAGCGGGCAAAGCGCGCGCGCAATCAGAGGTGTCCCATCACGCGTTGCAGCAGGCTTCCGCGTGCGATGCTGGTTGGCGCGAGGATCGCGATCGACTGCTGGCGCTCGCCATGCACGATAATTCCGGCGGTGCCGATCGCTTGTCCGGCGGTGATCGGTGCGGTGAGTGTTGACGGCAGATTGTAGTCGATCGAAAAGGAATTCTTCGCGTCGTCACGCTTGACCAGCACCGAAGCGTTGGCGCCCCAGACCGGTTTGAGCGTGGCGATCGCGCCGCCCTTGACGGCGACCGCCCGGTCGATCGGCGCGCCCTTTTTCGCGATTTCACGCATCTCGTAATTCAGAAACCCCTGCGACATCAGCGTGGCGGCCGCGTCGAAGTTTTCCTCCTTGCGCGGCGAGCCGAGCACGACCGCGATGACGCGCAGGCCGTTGCGCCGAGCGGTCGCGACGACGTTGAAGCCGGCCTGATAGTAGAAGCCGGTCTTGAGGCCGTCGCATCCGGGGAAAGTGCGCACCAGGTGATTGGTGTTGCGCAACTGGAAAGTGCCGTTGCGAAAACCGGTCGTGTCGATCGCGGACCAACGGAGAATGTCGGGATAGGCCACGAGCTTTTGCGCGATCACGGCGAGGTCGTAAGCGCTCGAAACGTCGGCCTGTTGTCCGGCGGCGGGCGGCAGCCCGTGCACGGAATAATAGTGCGTGTTTTTCAGGCCGATCGCGCCGGCCTCCTGATTCATCATCTGCACGCAGGCGTCGGCTGACCCCGCGATATATTCGGCCACGGCGTAAGTGGCGTCGTTCGCCGAATGGACGACGATCGCCTCCATCATCTCTTCGAGCGTGAAGGTCTCGCCCTCCTTGAGATAAACCTGCGAGCCGCCCATTCGCGTCGCCGCCGCGGAAGTCGTGACCTTGTCGGTCAACTTCAGACTGCCGTCGGCGATTTTTTTGCCGACCAGCAGCATCACCATCATTTTCGCGAGCGACGCGGTGGGCCACGGGCGATTCATGTCATGGTCGAACATGACGGTGCCGGTGGTCGGCTCGATCGCACAAGCGGTCGCGTAGGGCGCGGTGAGCGGATTCGCCTCGTGGGTGCGGGCTGATTGTGAGGGGCCGGTCTTGCGCGCTGCCGACCGTCGATGCGCCTCGGCCTGAGTCGCGAGCAGCAGCGGAAAGGCGGCGCCGGCCGCAACCGCAATTCCTGCGCGCACGAACGCACGGCGGCTGATAACCCGATGCGAATTCATTGACCCCTCCACCTCACTTCCCCACGGCCATGGCCGGCTTCGACGCGCGCGATCGATCGCGATGGCATCAAGCCGGCGGCATGGCCACCATCAATGAATCGTATAGTTGATCAGGACGGGAGCGCCGTTGCGCAGCAGGTTGATCGATACGGCGGACCTCGTTTGCAAGGTCGAGAGCATCTGCATCGCGCGCGCCGGATCGGTTAGCTGCTGACCCGAAATCGCGGTCAGGACGTCGCCATCCTGCAGGCCGAGTTGATCGAACAGCGAGCCGGGTTGAATCTCGCTCAGGCGAAAGCCATTGGACGTACCGTTTTGAATTACCGGCAACGCGCGAACTTCGGTGAGGAGTTGCGACATGTTTTGCATGTTGCTGTCAACGGTGGAACGCTCGACGAGATATTTGTTCGGTGCGATCCGATGCACGCCGCCGGCCTTCGCCGCGGGCCGTCGCATCCGAATCATCGGATTGCGAATTAACGGCGAGCGCAGTCCGTGCGGCTGAACCACCGGACGCGACGCGTCATTACTGGCATCGCCGAGGTTGTCCTTGGGGATCTCGATCGCCACGCGATGGCCGTTGTGCACGACGATCGCGCGACTCTTGCTGATCTGCACCAGGCGTCCGACATTCGGAATGGTCTCGCCCAATCGATAAAGCTGCTGGTTACCGGAGTCATCCTCGATAATCGCGAAGTCGCGCGCGCCGCCCGTGAGGTGGGAGGTGCCAAGCAGCTTGATACTCAGGGTTTCGTCCTCGACCGGGGCCGAAACCTCGGGCGCGGGCGCAACGTTGAAGACATCGCGCTCCTTGATGATGTTGTAAATGGCACGCGGGCGGGCCGTAGCCAGGTCCGCATCCGAGACCGGCGCGAGGTTGAGCGGCTGCGTTTCGACACTCGCCGCGTAGTGCAGCTTGATAATTTCGCTGACAGTGCGCGCGGCGAACCAGGGAATTATCAACGCCGCAATCAATATGTTGATCGCGAACAGATAACGTTCAGGGATATTAAGCGTCATTCAAAACGCCGCCTCGGCCTCGTATGAAGTTCCCTCGACCAGCCGCCGCACATCGTAGTTCCAGCGTCCCTTCCAGTTTTCGATCACCAGGCTGGCCGGCGAATGACCGCTGCGCACCAGGTCGGTCAGTCGCGCGAGATAAATGCTCTCATCCTCGCCGCGGTCATTCAATGCCTGCTGACGCACGAGGCCGGTCGTCGCGATATTGAGCAGCTCGAGCGCCAACTCCTTGAACGTGATGCGTCCGGCGCGCGCCTCGAGTCCGGCCTTGTTCGCCATCACGGTGAGTTGCAGGCGCTCGGTGTAAGTCCAGCGCTTGACCAGGTCCCAGGCCGCGGACGTGCAGTCGTCGTCGTAGAGAATTCCCTTGAGCAGCGCGGGCAGCGCGAGCATCAGCGCAGGGGGCTGGCTGTCGGCGGTGCGCACCTCGACATATTTCTTCAGGCGGACCTCGGTGAAAATTGTCGTCAGATGATGCGCCCAGTCCTCGAGCGTGGCGCGCTGTCCGTTCCAGCCTCGCGCCATGTATTGACGAAAAGTTATGCCGGGCGGCATCGTCAAATTGACGTAGCGATGGTCGCGAATGAGAAAATACATCGG
>Ga0207695_10012255_pt1 | contig 10298 bp, 13 predicted proteins | sample KBSC54metaG_FD_184354 | JGI IMG/M metagenome (GOLD analysis project Ga0207695, IMG submission 184354) | Corn rhizosphere microbial communities from Kellogg Biological Station, Michigan, USA - KBS C5-4 metaG (SPAdes) (version 2) | ecosystem: Host-associated > Plants > Roots > Rhizosphere > Soil... | reverse complement strand
CACTACGCTGGCGCTACGGTGTTCCGCGCGATCATGGGCTTCGGCGCGAGCGCACATCTGCGCACCGATCGCGTGGAGACGCTGTCGCTCGATCTGCCCCTGGTGGTCGAATGCATCGACACCGAGGAGCGGATCGAGGCGATCCTGCCGGAGCTCGACACGATGATCGGCGGCGGCCTCATTACACTGGAGCGCGCCCGGGTGATCATGTACCGTCCCGATCTCCCACCGGAGCGCCGATCGGGGAGCTGGCCTGTGGATGTGACAGGGAAGTGGAAGCCGTAGCGCGGCTCACCAATACTTGACCAAATCGGGATTTGTTCGTCATCTTCCTGCAACTGATTGGGCGATGGAGTTCGCCCTGAACCGCTGCGATCCGGCAGCTGATGACTCCTGCGTGTTCCGATGCACGCGGGAGTTTTTTTGTGCTCCGTGCACCCCATTTTACCAGCGCACGCTCATGGTCTGGTTTATCGCACTTGGCAGCGCCGCCGGCGGCGCGTTACGATTTCTCCTGGGCACACTCATCCAGCAACGCGTGGGCGGAACGTTTCCCATGGGGACGCTGCTCATCAACATTTCCGGCTCGCTGCTGCTCGGCTTTCTGCTACGGTATGCGCTCGCGACGCCCGCGATCAGTCCGGAGCTGCGCGGACTGCTCACCAGCGGGTTCTGTGGCGGGTATACGACCTTCTCCACCTTCAGCCTCGAGACTGTGAGCATGGTCGAGGAGGGCGATTATCGCCGCGCCGCGATCTATGTCCTCGCAAGCGTCATTCTTTCACTTATCGGCGCGTACCTCGGGATCGTGCTCGCTCGCGAAACACTGGCCCTTCGGGAGAGGATGTAGTTGGCCACGCTGCTCCGTGTCCGAGCCCGGCTCAGTGTCAGGAACGTGAAATTCCTTCCCGGTCGCCCATACACATGAGCATTCTGCCGCATCAGTCGTCATCCGCAGCTGTGTCATCCCGCACACTCTCCCCCGGCAGCGCCATCCGCTTCGTCGTCCTGCTCGGTGCGGTGAGTCTCTTCGCCGACATGACCTACGAAGGCGGCCGCAGCATCACCGGACCATACCTCGAGTTGCTTGGCGCCAGCGCAACGGTCGTCGGCGTCGTCGCGGGCATTGGTGAATTGCTCGGCTACGGTCTGCGGCTCGTGTCGGGATATCTCAGCGACCGGACCGGCCGCTACTGGACCATCACGCTCGTGGGCTACGCCGTGAACGTGTTTGCTGTTCCGGCACTGGCGCTCACTGGCAACTGGCCCGCCGCAGTTGCTCTGATGATGCTCGAGCGCACGGGCAAGGCGATTCGCAAGCCTGCCCGTGATGCGATGCTCGCGCACGCATCCAGCGAGATGGGGCGCGGTTGGGGCTTCGGCCTGCATGAAGCGATGGATCAGACGGGCGCGCTCATTGGCCCCCTCATCGTGGCGCTCGTGCTGCACGAACATGGCGGCCACTATCGCACGGCATTCGCCGTGCTGGTCATACCCGCACTGCTCGCGGTGACGGTACTGCTCATGGCGCGTGCTCAATACCCGCGGCCCGCCGATCTCGAGGTGAAGCGCGCCGAGTTCCAGCCCCGAGGCGTTTCTCACACCTTCTGGATCTATGCGGCGGGGAGCGCTCTCATCGCGGCGGGGTACGCCGATTTCCCTCTCATCGCGTATCACTTCGCCAAGCTGTCGGTCGTCTCGCCGGCGGGGATACCGATTCTCTACGCGGTCGCCATGGGCACCGCCGGCATCACCGCCCTCATCGCCGGACGATTGTACGATCGCGTGGGCCTTCCTGTCCTGATCGGTGCCGCCGCGCTCGCGGCCGCGTTCGCACCGCTCGTGTTCCTGGGCGGTGTCGCGCTCGCCGTGATTGGCATGGTACTCTGGGGAATCGGCATGGGCGTGCAGGACTCCATTCTGCGCGCCGCGCTCGCCGCCATGGTCGCCGCCGATCGCCGTGCCGCCGCGTACGGCGTGTTCGACACGATCTTTGGCGGCGCATGGTTCCTGGGCAGCGCTTTCATGGGTGTACTCTATGACCACTCGCGCTTCGCCCTCGTGGCATTCTCGGTCGTCGCGCAGCTCGCCGCCCTGCCCGTTCTTTTCGTCGTCGCACGACAGATGCGCCAGGTGCACGCCCCGCCAAGGCGGTGAGACGGCTCAGCCTCCCGCGAGAAGTCTCGCGATGGCCGTGAACTCGGCGTGCAATTCGTCCATGGCGGGATCCACGATGCTCGCCGCAGCCGGGTTCACCGCTCCATAACCCCGCAGCCCGGCCGCGTAGCTGTCCTCGATGCGGAGCAGCTCGGCGGTGACGATGGCGCGAATGGCGCGCTTTCGCGACGCGTCACGCGGTTCGATGCCCAGCCGCTTGCCAAGCACTCGAATCTTCTGACGCAGCAGGGTGAGGCGACTCCGAAGCGGCTCGACAATTCCTGGTGGAAGATCATCCGCCCAGCGTGTCAACTCGCGAGCGGGCTCCGAGTCACGCTCGGCAAGGCGTTCCATTTCGGCCAACGAATCTTCCATCATGGCGAGCAGCACGGCGAAATGGTTGCGCTGGGGCTTGTTGAAGAGCGCCGTCTGGGTCATGGGCTGGAAGATAGAGGCATGGGTCCGAGGTTGGGCAATTCGAGCGGCCGGGCCTGCTCCCTCATCACACCCGTGCCAGTCGCCGTCATCGTCCCAGGCGCAGATCATTCCCGCGGGCTTCTGCCTCGCATATGCTGCGTTTGCATGCAACATCTCGTCGCGTGGTCGCGACATTCTCGTCCCATTGTCCAGAAGGCTCGCCGATATGAAACGTATGAAGTGCCCAAATTGCAACGAGATGATTAGCATTCGTTCATGGAATGCCGGCCGTCCGGAAATTCGTGCGGCGGCACGATTACTGAGTTGGAGGGTGAGAAGCTACTGCCGGTTGTTCTCCTGCCCGGGTGGGTGCTGGTCTGTGCCGGGCGTCGGTTCAGCATGCGAGGTGCGTTATGCTCCCAACTCCGAGAAAGGACGTGATCTTCAAGCGCTTGCGCGATGGAGCCGTAGTGTACCATTGCGCCGACGAGATCTACTTCGGGCTGAACGCCGAAGGCGCTCGACTGTGGGAGCTGTTGCCGCCTGCGTCGGCGACGATTGACGAGATCGTTGACCAAATGGCCTCTGAGCATCCGGAAATGGATCCCGCCACCATTCGCGCTGACGCCGAGGAACTGTTCGGGTCGCTCGAAAAGTTTGGATTGATCACGACGATGCCGGCTCGCGCGGCGTGAGCGCACTGCTTGGCGTGTTCGGCGCACCCGGGGCCGCAGCGGATCCGCGGCAGGCCGCCTGTATGCTCGGCGCCATGGCGTCGCGCGGTGCCGACTGCTCGGCGGTCCGCCGTATCGGGACCGTGGTGCTCGCTGCCGCCCGCCATGCGTGGGAGCTGGATGGGGCAATGTCGGGCTCCGTGATCGTCGCCCAGCAGGATGATGTCGCCGTCGCCGCCGACGCTTCGCTGTTCTATCGGGCCGACCTGCTTCGCAAACTGCGCGAGCGTGGCGTCCGGCCGCTGGGTGAGTCGCCAAGTCAGCTCATTCTCGCGGCCTACCTGGCCTGGGGGGTGGACTGCGCGCGCGAGCTCGAAGGGGATTTCGCCTTTGTCGTCTGGGATGCGCGAACGCGTTCTGTCTTCGCGGCCCGCGACTGCATGGGAAAGCGTCCGCTCTTCTACGCGCCGGTGGGAGATGGACTGCTGGTCGCGTCCTCCATTGCGGCGCTGGAAGCGCACCCGGACTCTCCCAGAGAGCTGGACCTGGCGGTGCTCGCGGACGACGCGGGCGCGCTCACCGGCTCGGAAACGGACACGTGCTGGAAGGGAATCCACCGTCTGGCACCCGGGCACGCGCTGCGGTGGCGCGCTGGTGAGCCCGCACACACGGCGGGATGGTGGCAGGTGCCCGAGTTCTCCGAGAGCGGCGGCGCGCCGTTCGATGATGCGGCGGACGAGCTGCGTGGGTTGCTGCTGGCCGCAATGAATGAGCGGATGGCCGGGGCAGGGCCCACGGCCCTTTGCCTGAGCGGTGGGTGGGACTCGCCGTCACTGTACGGCGTGGGACAGGAACTGCTGCGCTCCACAGGCGACACCGAGCGCCGGCTGGAGGCGATTTCCGTCAGCTTCCCTCCGGGGGATCCAGGGCGCGAGGATGATGTGATCTCGAGCATTGTCGCGTATTGGAATGCGGGCACAACGTGGCTGAAGTCGCAGGACATTCCGCCCCTCGAAGGACTGCTCCAACGAGCGGCCGCTCGGGAAGAGCCTTTCCCGCATCCGTTTGAAATGATGAACCGGGCTCTGGCGCGCACGGGCCGGTCGCTGGGAACGCGCATCGTACTGGATGGCAACGGAGGGGACCAGCTTTTTCAGGTGTCCACGGCCTATCTGACCGATCTTTTCGCCTCAGGCCGGTGGCCGAGTCTGGCACGGGAGTGGCAAGCGCAAGGGGGCGGGGGGTGGCGGGGCCTGCTCGGTCAGACCGTGCTGCCATCATTGCCGGCTGGAGTACAGCACACCGTGGCAGCTCTGGCTGGCAGGCGCAGTCTTGCGGCAACCTTCGAGCGCCGGCCGCCGCCGTGGATCAGTGCACGGTTCGTGCGGGAACATCGGTTGGTCGAACGGGAACGGCTGCACGTTCCTGCACGCGGAGGGCGCAGTCATTCGGCGCATGAGACTGCCTGGCAGCTCACGCGACCGCTCGTTGGGCGCATGACAGCACTGCTCGGGACGTTTGCGCTGGAAGAGGGTGTGGAGCACCGGTCTCCGTTCACGGACGAGCGCGTGCTGCGATTTGCAGCGGCTCGTCCGGTGACAGATCGGCGATCGGGTCGGGAAACCAAGCGGCTGCTGCGCCGTGCGGTGAAGGGGTTGCTGCCGGATGCGGTGCTCGCACCACGCCCGTATCGCACGGGAAGTCCTATCCGGTATCTCACGGGCGCGATCCGCGCTGCCATGCCGGCGCTGATCGAACGCACCATGAAGGAGCCCGTGCTGGGGGATCTCGGCATCCTCGATCCGAGGGTGTTCCGGCAGTCGTGGGACGAGAGTGTGAGGCAGGACGATGTGAATCAGTGCGTGTCGCTCTACCTCACGATGGAGGTCGAGCTCTGGCTTCGAGCTCGTGCAGCGCACGATGTTGGTGCAGCACGTCGGTCACAATCGGCCTATGCACGACTGGCCATTGTCAGTTGAAGTTGCGCGAAGGCGGCGCGACCACGAGGGTCGTGTCACCACCGGGTACCGTATCGCCCGGGATTTTAACAGGGAGGACTATTGATGTATTCCGCACCGCGCGTGGAGCGCTTCGGAACTCTGCGTGATCTGACGCAGGGCAAGAGCGATCCGGGTTGGGACCTCTCCGTGGGCATTGGCGAGGACGCCAATCAGCCCAGCGGTTGCACCGCCAATGCTGCGCCCGGCTCTGCCGCGGCCTGCATTGGGGGACGCTCCTGACAACAACTGAGAGTGGCGGAAGATTCAGTAACCGGGTCTTCCGCCACACTCGTTCTCTCGTCTGCATGCCTGATTATTCCGTGTACGGCGGATCTCTGCGTTCGGAGATCCCGTTTTCATTTTTGCCCATCACCGTGGGCGCACCGTGCTGGTGTTTCCGGCGCGCGCCTGGCGCAGCGCCGCGCAGTGACGGTGAGGAGTTGGGCGAGGATCGCGTTGACGGCTCGCTGCGCGTGCGCCTGTCTCGCCACGAGGCAGGCTTCCGCCTGGCTTATGACGACACGGGGATGTTCGACGTGAATGCGGCCGGCACCCACATTGACTGGTTCGCGGCACCGGGAGCCGTGATGGAAGCGGTGCAGCTCGACGTGCTGGGCCGCGTGCTGCCGACTGCCATGTATGCTGCCGGAGCGCTCTGTCTGCATGGCAGCGCCGTACAGATGAATGGCGGGGCAGTGGCCTTTCTCGCTCCCAAGGGGCATGGCAAATCCACACTCGCGCACGCGCTGGTAGCTGCAGGCGCGCGACTCGTGACCGATGATGTCGTTCCCATCGACCTCGAGGATGTGCCGCGCATGCGTCCCGGCGTGCCGCATCTGCGTCTCCTCCGGGACTCGGCGCACCAACTGCGCGTCGGAGAGGGGCATCGCACGGGGCCCGGCGGCAAGGTGGTGATCGAGCCGGGCAATCTGTTTGATGTTTCGACCGAAACCCTGCCGGTCGCGGCGCTGTACCGGCTGCAGCCGGTGCGTGCTGAAGGCACGCCGCAGGCGGCGTTTCGCATGCGCCTGACCGGTGTGGCCGCGGCAATGGCGCTGCTGCCGCAGGTGCGGCTCGCGCGGCTCCTGGGGGGCACCGAGGCGCCGGTACTGCTGGACCGGGCTTCGACCCTCGCGGAACGCGTACCCGTGTTCAACCTGAGCATCGCGCGCGACTTCCAGCGGCTCCCGGACGTCGTGGCGCAGGTGCTCGACTGGCACGACGGCGCCCCCGCGCGGCGGGCGCTCGTGTCGACGTGACCGTCACCCTCACACCGGCGGGCGCGCCAGCGCAGATTTCTCGCGTGAGCGACAGCGCCAGCATGGTTCGGGTTGACGGCCTGACCAAACGATTCCCGGTTCGACGCGGATGGATGGATACGCTGCGCCATCCGCTCGCGCGCGAAGAAGCCACGGCGCTCGCCGGCGTGACCTTCGCTGTCGAGCGCAGCGAATTCTTTGGTCTCCTCGGCGAGAATGGTGCGGGCAAGACGACGCTGTTCAAGATTCTCGCCTCGCTCATCATGCCTGACGCCGGCACCGTGACCGTGAACGGGCTGGATGTCGTGAAGGACAGCGCGCGCGTGCGTGGCCTCCTCGCGCCGGTGATCGCCGACGAGCGCAGTCTCAACTGGCGCCTGTCCGCGCGGGAGAACCTCCGGCTCTTCGCGGCGCTGCACAATCTGCGCGGCGCCACCGGAGAACGCCGGGTCAGCGAATTGATGGAGATCACCGGCATTGCCGACACGGGCACCAAGATGGTCGGGCAGTTCTCATCCGGCATGAAGCAGCGCCTGCTCATCGCGCGCGCTCTGCTCTCGCACCCCTCGGTGCTGCTGCTCGATGAGCCCACGCGCAGCCTCGACCCGCTCGGCGCCCGGCGCTTCCGCGAATTTCTTCGCGACGAGATCGTCGCACGCCAGCGCTGCACGGTGCTCATTGCCACGCACCGGGCGGAGGAAGCGCTCGAACTGTGCGACCGGATCGCGATTCTGGATCGCGGTGTCGTGCGCGCCGTCGGTACGCCCAACGAGCTCGCCAGCCGGATCGTGGGCGAGCGCTATCACCTCTGGACCCTTGCGCCATCGCACGCCGCGCTGGCCTGTCTCGTTGCGCAGGGCACCATCAACAATGTCGTGATCGGCGAGTGTGACGAGGATGGCTGGACGTGCGTGCAACTGGAAATACCCGGCGGACCGCGCACAGCGAGCGACGTGATCGCTGCGCTTGCCGCGGAGCACATGCCCATCGCGTCGTTCGAGCGCGTTCGCCTGCCACTGGCGGAGCTCATCGAGCGCATCGTGGCTGGCCGGAGCGCGGTGCTGGCCGATGCATAAGCTGTTCGCGCTGGTGCGGGCGTCGTGGCTGGTGGGCGCGAGCTACCGGATGGCGATCATCACCTCGTTCGGATCGCTCATCGTGACGGTCGTGCCCGTGTTCTACATCGCGCGTGCAATGCAGCCGATGATGGGGAAGGTGGTGCAGGGGCAGGGCGGAGACTTCTTCGGCTTCGTGCTCGTGGGCATGGTCGCGTTCATGTTCATCGGCATCGCGGTCGGCACGCTGCCGGGCATCATCAGCGGCAGCGTGAGCTCCGGTACGCTCGAGGCCTATCTCACCACGCCGTCGTCGTTGCCCACCGTGCTCGCGGGCCTCATGTCGTACGACTTTCTCTGGTCGTTTGCGCGGGCGGTCGTGCTGGTCGTTACGGGCGCGGTACTTGGCGCACACATCGCCTGGAGCAAGTCACTGCTTGCCATTGGCATCCTGGCGCTCATTGTGCTCTCGTATCTGCCATTCGGCATCCTTGGCGCGTCGCTGATGCTCTGGTTCCGCACGACCGGTCCGCTCCCCAAGGCGGTGATTGGCCTTTCCGGCTTTCTGGGTGGCGTGTACTACCCCACGCACGTCATTCCGTCCTGGCTGCACTCCGTGTCCTCGGCCATCCCACTGACGTACGGGCTGCGCGCGCTGCGCCGGGTGATGCTCGAGGGGAAACCGCTGAGCGCAGTCGCGTCGGATCTCGGCATCCTCACACTCTTCATCGTGGGATTGTGCACGCTCAGCGTGCTGGCGTTCTCGCGCGCCCTGCATGACGCCAAGCGGAGCGGGTCGCTGGCGCAGTACTAGGGCGGGGTAGAGCGGCCTGTTCCGAGCTGGGGCGTCCTTCACCGGCGCCTGAGGTGTCGTCCGATGCCCGCGCGCGACGGCGCGTCCCGGCGGCATGCATCAGGGTGCCGCGCTTACCTTCACGTCGCTTCCGGCTGCCTTCACTTCCGTGCTGATGATGTGCAGCGGCCCTGAGCCCATGTTCTCCAGCGAATGCGGTGCCAGCGCATCGCCCCGGAGCGCTTCCGGCACGATACGCGTACCACCGGTCTCTCGGGTGTCAAGCACGCACATGCGCGTTCTCGAACAGTAGCCGGTGCTGGGCCGGGGCGGCGGCGAGTGCGTCGAGCGATTCCTCCCACGGGGAGTTGACCGTCATGAGAACCTCCGAAGGATGGATTGTGCGCAAACGCCCGAGCTCAACTGCGGGCGAATATATCAAGCGAGCGAACCGAGCAAATTTCCAATCGTCCGACTGCTGCAGCGTTTGTTGGGCAGCGCGCGCGAAGAAATAACCCGTTGCCGCTCGAACCGCCGCATCAGTCACCGGAAAGCCTGGATAGTCCAGATAACGTGAGATCGCTCCTCGATAGTAGCAATCCCGGTAGCTGATAGTGCGCTGTCGCCAGCGGGAGAGGCACATCTTTACATGCCTGCCACGCTACGGCGTTCCGGTATTCACCGACGATGTCGCGTCGTCGAACTATCCGGTCTTCAAAGGCCCGGCGACCTTGTACGTGCTGAGGACGATGCCGGACGGCAGTGCTTTCGTGCTGACGAGTTCGAACGAGCGTGCCGTGGTTCCCTCCGCAACGAAGCGCTTCCCCGTGCCCAGCAGGGCCGGATAGACGACCAGCAGGACTTCATCCGCAAGCCCATGTTCGAGCAGCGTCGATGTCAGCGTCGAGCTACCCGAGAGGATGAGGTCCGGGCCCTCCTGCGACTTGATGCGGCGAATGCCCTCGATAGGGCGCGGTCCAGTCGCATCTGCCTGCGCGCAGTAGCTCCAGTGAGCATGTGAAGAGCTGCCCAACGAGCGAGTTCGCCGCTACTGGAACTTCACTTTCGCGATTTCCGGGTTCGGCGTGAACTCGTCACCGAAATCCTCGACGTCCATCAACTTGCGGATCTCGACCACCGCCTCGCCGTTCGGAAAGATGTTCGGAGTGCGCTTCACCCACTCGATCGCTTCTTCCATCGACTTCACCTTGATGATCGAGAAGCCCGCAACGAACTCTTTCGTCTCGGCGAACGGACCGTCGATGACGGTGCGCTCGTCGCCGCCGAACTTCACGCGCTTACCCTTCGAGGTCGGGGCGAGCCCTTCGGCGGCGAGAAGGATACCTGCTTTCGCGAGCTCCTCGTTGTACATCTGCATCGCGGCAAACGCTTCGGGCTTGGGCGGATTGCCCGCCTCCGATTCCTTCGTTGCCATGCCCATGACGATGAAACGCACTGTTCTCTCCTGAATTCGGTTCGTGTCGGTTGCCGCGCTTTTCGCGGCCTCACCAATACGTCGAACGAGACCGGTCAGAGACGATTTGCGTCGCGAACCATCCGCCTCGTAGAACTGCGACGATTCGTTCGATCGCAGGCGCCTGTGATTCCCTGAGCGCTACGGGACAACCGGCGGCTGAGTGAGAAGATCGGGGCCGATCAGCTGTCCATCGTCTCGTGAGCACCCGTCAATGGACAGTGCGAATGACGCAGCCCGCTCGGTTTCTGACACTGGAGTTCAGCTGCGAACGCGCGTGTTCGCAGCATGAATGAGGCTGGAACGATGGGCGCGTTCGTCAGCTGCACCGAGTCGTTCGGCGGCGGAGCGCTGCCCATGAGTCGAGCGCACGGTTGCTCCTGTGTCAGAGCTCCATCAGGTCTCTCCCGACGATGACCGGGCCACCGAAATGCTTGCGGGCTGCGTCGCTCCACATCGCCTCCGTGAC
>Ga0207695_10012253_pt1 | contig 10298 bp, 8 predicted proteins | sample KBSC54metaG_FD_184354 | JGI IMG/M metagenome (GOLD analysis project Ga0207695, IMG submission 184354) | Corn rhizosphere microbial communities from Kellogg Biological Station, Michigan, USA - KBS C5-4 metaG (SPAdes) (version 2) | ecosystem: Host-associated > Plants > Roots > Rhizosphere > Soil... | reverse complement strand
CATGCGGAAGTAATTATCTTCGTTCTGCTTGTTAATCGCTTTTTCCAGCTTTATCTCACCGTTGTTGTAGGCTGCTGCAGCAAGGGTCCAGCTATTAAACTCGTGGTACAGCTCTTTAATGTACTTGCACGCCGCTAAAGTCGATTTAGTAAGGTTCATCCTTTCGTCTACACCGTTGCGTACTTTAAGCCCGTAATGACGGGCGGTTCCGGGCATAAATTGCCAGATTCCCCTGGCACCTTTTGGCGATGTGCTTTCGCAAAAACCCGATTCCACTAAAGGAATATACTTAAAGTCGTCGGGAATACCATAAGCCTTCAAAAGAGGCTCGATGATGGGGAACCATTTGTCTGCTTTACTATGCAGAATGTTGGATTGAACGCATTTAAAACTGTGCTTTTTTATCGACAGCATCAGTTTGCGGGTTACATTTTTGTTCCTGGTTGGGATGGCCTCATTGGCAAAACTGTAGTCGGCATCTGCATCCGGTGCTTTATAAACTAAAGTATTGATGCGGGGGGTAGAATCGACAGTTTTTTTGGCAATAACTGAAGCCTTTGGAGTGCTGATATTGGTGGTTGGCACGGCCTTTGTTCCACAAATATTGAACACGGAAATGATAACCAGCAGCACAATTACGGAGCACGTAATCAGATGTCTTTTAGTCATTTCTTTTTTATCCATATTTTAATACATTTGGTAGAATGTGCTGCAAAGGTACGTTATATAAGTCAGATTATCAAACACTTACCTTTGCGGCACGTTTTTTACAACGTGGTTTTCGGTCTAAAAACCTGCTTTAAAACGTTTAAACCGCGATTTTGTTTGGTATAAAAAAATTCTAAAAATCCCCCGAAAAACCGTAACTTTGACCCCTCACGCTGCGAAAGCGCTAACGAAAAAACTATGGCATTTAACAGACCAGGTAACGGCCGCGACGGCAAGTCAAACACATCATCAAACAGGGCCGCAAACGGCGGCGAAAGGCCTAAAAGAGCAGGCTCTCCGAGGGGTAAATCAACCCAAAGCCCAGGCACATCAAACAGCACCCGTCCTTCAAGAAAATATAACACCGAAACTACCGGCGAGAAAAAAACATTTTCGCGCGGCAAAAGCAGTTTCAGTGAAGGCCCGGGCGATAAGAAATCGTTTGCTCCAAAAAGCAAGCCATACACCGGCAGGCCATCAGAAGGCGGCGAAGGAAAATCATTTTCAAAAAGCAAACCCTACTCTGGCAGAACTGCCGATAGCGACGCCAGACCAGGCAAAAGCTTTGGCGGCGAAAGAACCGGCGATAAAAAACCGTTTAACTCACGCAGCAGGTCAACAGGTTCTTTTGGTGCTGACAGGGATGGTGATAAAAAACCATTTGGCTCGCGCGGAAGGTCATCCGGCTCATTTAATGCCGATGACAAGCCTAAGCGGAGTTTTGGTAATGACCGCGGCGACAAGAAGTTTACCGGCAAACCATCATCGGGTGCCGGGTTTAAAAGAACCGGCAGCGACCGGCCTTACGATGGCGATCGCCCGCAACACAAGTCGCAATATGATAAATCACCTTCAGATCGCTATGAGGCTCCGGAAAGAACAATGCGCGGTCGTAAAAAAGCCGCTGAACCGAAAGACGACGGCCTAATCAGGCTTAATCGTTATATCTCCAATGCAGGCATCTGCTCGCGCCGCAAAGCTGATGAGCTGATAGAAGCAGGCGTTGTATCGGTAAACGGCGTGGTGGTTTCTGAATTAGGCCACAAAGTTGACCCTGCTAAAGATGAAATCCGCTATAACGGCGAATTACTGAAGCGCGAAAAAATGGTTTATGTACTGCTAAATAAACCGAAGGACTATATCACCACCACCGAAGACCCCCAGGAAAGACGCACAGTAATGCACCTGGTTGAAAAGGCCAGCAAAGAGCGCATTTACCCTGTAGGCCGTCTCGACAGAAATACAACCGGCTTATTGCTAATGACCAACGATGGTGAATTAGCTGATAAGCTATCCCATCCACGCAATAACATAGTTAAGCTATACCAGGTTGAGCTGAGCAAAAGCCTTACACAGGGCGATTTGAATAAAATCGGTTTCGGGCTTGAGCTTGAGGACGGCTTTATTAAACCCGATTCGGTATCCTATGTAGCTGGCGGCTCAAAACGCGAAGTAGGCATACAGATACATAGCGGTAAAAACCGGATCGTTCGCCGCATATTCGAGCATTTGGGCTACGAGGTTGTAAAGCTGGACCGTGCCGTTTATGCCAACCTTACCAAGAAAGACCTCCCCCGCGGCCGTTGGCGATATTTGGATGAAAAGGAAGTAATACAGCTGAAGCACTTAGTTTAGGTGAAAGGTAAAAGGCGAAAGGTTGGAAAGACAGCTTTTCGCCTTTTCGCTTAAGGCAGAAAACAGCAGCTAATCATTCCGCACTCAACATTCCGACTTCCGCATTCAAAACCTTTTCGCTTAAGGCAGAAACAGCAGCTAATCATTCCGCACTCAACATTCCGACTTCCGCATTCAAAACCTTTTACCTTTCGCCTTTTACCTTTCACCTCCAATCACTACCTTGCGTTCTCTTAACCAAATTATCCTGCAATGAAAAAAATACTGGTATTAGTTTTAACACTCTGCCCAATACTTATGTATGCACAAAAAAAGAAACCGGGGCCGCCAACAACTTACGATTTACTTATCGGTACTTATACCAAAGGCAAAAGCAAAGGCATTTATGTGTATCGCTTTTATGCTGAGAAGGGCCGGCTGGAATACCTGAATGAGATTGATGATGTAAGCAACCCATCGTACCTAACTGTATCCGAGGATAACAAGTTTGTATACGCGGTAAACGAGAATGGCAAGAATGGTGAAGTAAGCGCCTTTAAGTTTAACGCCAAACAGGGAAAACTGGAGTTTATCAATAAGCAATCGTCACTTGGTGCCGATCCATGCTATATTTCGGTTGATAAAGACATGAAAAATGCCTTTGTTGCCAACTACAGCAGTGGCAATGTTTGCGTACTGCCTATTAATAAAGATGGCTCGCTGGGGAACGGAACCGAAACCATCCGGCATGATGGCAAAGGCCCTAATACCGCGCGCCAGGAAGGTCCGCACGCGCACATGGCTATATTATCGCCCGATGAAAAATATCTGTTGTATTCTGATTTAGGTAACGACAAAATATTCGTATCCCGCTATAAGCCAGGCAAGGAAAGCCCGCTAACCGACGCTAAAGAACCTTTTGTAAGCATCACCCCGGGTGACGGCCCAAGGCATATGATTTTTTCGGATGATAAAAAGCATTTGTACCTGTTGACCGAAATGGGCTCGAATATTCATGTGTTTGATTATGATAACGGTAAGCTTAAGGAGAAACAAAAGATATCATTTTTAGCGCCTGGCTTTAAAGGACAGACTGCGGGGGCTGCCGTGCATATCTCGCCGGATGGCAAGTTCCTTTATGCGTCAAACCGCTTAGAAACCAATACCATCACCGCGTTTGCTATTAACCAGGAAACAGGAGAGCTTACCCAGGTAGACCAGATATCGAGCTTCGGTAAAAATCCGCGCGACTTTGCCATTGAGCCAAACGGAAATTTCCTGGTAGTAGCCAACCAGGATAGCGACAATTTATTGATATACAAAATCAATAAAGAAACCGGCAAACTTTCGCCTATACAAGGTTCAATAGAAATTGGCAACCCGGTTTGCCTGAAATTTACACCAGCCGAATAAGCAGAAAGCTGAAAGACCAAAGCAGAAAGCTTTTAAAATAGGAAGACCAAAGCCATTCAATAGCTTTGGTCTTTCTGCTTTAAGCTTTTCGCTCATTTACTGCTTCGCAAAAGTATAAACTACGTAAGCTGTTTTATTGCCAACAGCCACCGGCGTTTTCAACACCATTGATGTGCCATCGTTGCTGGTCACAATCATCTGGTAGCCCGCAGTAACTTTTGAGGCTTTATCCCCTTCATACAGTTTCTTGAACTGGAATAATTGATTAGCGCCGCCGTCGGTATTATTTACCGACCAGAATATGGTTTGCGACGTTCCGTTTGCCAGCGTATATATGCCGTTGCCGCTGTTAGTAAGCTTCCAGGTACTGCCCACAAAGTCCTGCGGCGGTGCCTGGTCGAATACATTTTGTACTGCCTGCTGTACAATGCCTTCGTAGCTTACGCTGCTAATGTTCCAGGTACCGGTAAACTTACCGCGGGATACGTTGCTGGCACCTGTAACGGCATTTTTTGATGATGAACAGGCGGTTAATACGATGGCTAATACTGTAACGGCTAATAATGATTGAACTAATTTTTTCATGATAATTGTAATTTTTCATGTATTAGCACAAATCCTGCCAAAGTGATAAACGGAATTGTCTTAACGCAATGTATCGATAAAATCAGCGCTTAGCCAATAGATATCCGGCAGGGCGCCGTTACTGTTGCTGCTAAAGAAAAAGCACTTTCCATCCGGCGAAAGTCCGGAAAAGCGTTCAGAAAAAGTAGAATTTACTTTCGGCCCCATGTTTTTGGGGTTACCCCATGAACCATCTTTTTGTTTAAAGCAGATATACAGGTCGTTACTGCCCATTCCGCCGCTGCGGTCAGATTCAAATATTAGGAAACGTTCATCGGGCGAAACGTAAGGACCGTCCACATACGAACCGTCATTAATAGCCGGACCAAGCTTTTCCGGTTCCTGGTAAACACCGTTTTGTCGCCTTGAAAAATAAATATTCCACGTTGGCTTTCCGTTTTCAACCTTCCGCGTAGAGAAAAACAGGGTGCCGTTTTTTGATATGGAATGCGCATACTCAAATCCTTTTGATACGGCCGAATCCAACGGCACCGGTACATCCCAGCCGGAGGCCGTAACGTTAACAACCCACAGGCGGATGTCGTTTACTGCCGTTCCGCCGGGCAAAGGCCTTCGTGATCCGAAAAACAATTGCTTACCATCGGCAGAAAAGGCCGGGTACATATCGTCGCTTGTTTGGGCAGAAAATGATACCGGCTGCGACCTGGTCCATTTGCCGGCTGCTTTCCGCATCTCCAGCAATACACTTGGTCTGTCTTTTTCAACTATACCCCAAACTACTGTTTTGCCATCCGGCGAGAATGCCGGAGCGCTGTGCTCATAACCTTCGGTAGAAACTATTCCTTTAGCAAATACGGCGGCTTCATCATCCGGCGCATCTTTGTCGATATATTTTGCCGTTAAAACCGGGAAAGATTTTTCCTGGGCATAGGCAGGAATACCGGGATGCAAAAAGCACGTAAGTAGACAAACACTCAGCAAGATTTGATTGCGCAATCGATTTTCCTTCATAACCCAATGTAATTAAACCCATCAAGTTAATTGGTAAGCCGCAGTAAAATCGAATTTAAAATAAAAATCACCCTTTAAGGAGGATGGTTATATATCACCTTAAACTTACGAAGTCTTTGAGACTTCGTAAGTTTTACCGGGCAGTTTTATCAGAGCAAAACGACGTTATAGCTTAACAACCACATAAGTTCCACCCTTAAACTGGCCAAGCTGCTTAATCATATCGTGCGTTTTTTTATCAATCCAAATCAAACCGGTTGTTCCGCCATGGATAAAAGATAGTACTGAACAATTAAGCTGCTCGTAACCGGGCAAATCGAGACTATCATCAAAGGCATATTTAATGCTATAAGGGTCGTTGCCGCCGGTAGCTTCGTTAAAGTTGTCGAGTGTATAGGTTACGCCCTTTTTTAGCTTGAGATAGCCGAAGATGTATTCAATCATATTATCTTCAAAGTAACCGGCATTCATGGGGTAAGTTTTGTTGGTAACCACCCCTTTAAATTCTTTTCGTACCGTAGCCGCCATAGCCGAAAACGACATCTCGTAAGTTCGTTTCTGCTGTATATGTACTTCGTGCATGCTTACCGGGCGGAATGTGAAATCTGTAACAGAGGTATCTTCCGACAAAAAACCTATAGGTATCTGCCTGAACCTCGAAAACGTAATCCGCTGTTTGGCAGAATCAATTTTTATTACGTTTTCCATCATGAACTCGTATTTGATATTCCCAAGGGTATCCCAGGTTACGTTTTTATAAAACTGGTGCACAGGGCGGATAAGTGAATAATCAATCGTATTATCGCCGGGCCTGATGGTTTGGGCGTAAGCGCTGCCGGTAAAAAGGATAGTTACCAGCAGTAAGAGACTTTTCTTTAGCATCTTTTTAATGCTAAACTCGGGATCTGCTATATGATTAAAGGAATGGCTTAAACGGAATGGGGAGTATTTTTAATGGATGGCTGAAATTTTACCACAGAGATGCAGAGAACGCACAGAGGACACCGAGAGAAGTGTTTTATTTCTCATTCATATACCCCGATTGTTTCAAGAAACCTTCCACAGCCGCTGCTTCAGCATAATCTAATGTAATGATATCGCGCAATGCAGCATTTTTATCGACTGCCTTAATATAATAAGCCTTGCAGATTTGGTAACCAACAAAGTAACCGCGATCGGGAGCAGGTAGGGCAGGGTTGTTACCGGTGCTTACCCAATTGTCGTTGTTATTGGTGTACATTTCCTTTTGAAAGGCCTGCCAGCATTCCTGTTCATGTTTAGCACCGTAAGCCATATACGGACCGGCTGGTTTTGTGCCCGTAACCAGCTCAGCCACAAAATCGCAGGCGCCTTCCCGTATAGAGGATGTGAGCACATTTATCTTTTGAAAATCCGGGCGTTTTTGCTGGGTGTGCACGTATTCGTGAATGCCCATGCGCACCAGTTGCTTGCTATTAAGGGCTGGGTCGCTTAATACAACTTCTACCCCAATCAACGACATATTGCCGCGAATGGTACCGCCCTGCTGCCTGAAACCCACCAGGAAATAGGTTTGCGCCGGTTGTAATTGCGGATACATTGTTTGAAAGCGCCCAATAGCCGCCTCCAGCTTAACCACCGCCTCATCAACCAGTGCCGACTTCATCTTTAACGAATCCCAAAAAGCAGGCGCCGCTTTAATTTCTTTAAGCCAGCGAACCCCAGCATTGTCCTTGTTACGCATAAAGGCCTTTAATCCCTCGCTTGCTCTGGCTATGTACAGGCGGTTTACGGCATCAACCTGTTTGGCAGAATCGGTCGTTGCCTGTACGCTGTCGCGCATTATCCAGAAACTTTGATAGTCGGTTTTGAATACATGCTGGGCCGCGGCGGCAAATGGCAAAAGCAATAGCAGCAAAACAAGCTTTTTCATGCGTTTTTTGTTAGTGACGGTTTGGGATTTAGACGCTTGGCGCCGGGCATACGTGACGGCGTAAATAGTGAAGTTAACAATTATTGTGATGCCGCGATACTGGCGGGCAGCAGAAAGAGGATACACCCACACAGGAACTATAAATCAGGCTGAAAAATTTTACGGCTGCTTGCCGCTTGCTTTTTCCACCCTCAAGCCCACATCGCTCACTTCCCGCAATGGGTTGTCGCGCATGTTTTGCTCTATTATAAAGGTGTAAGTGCCCTTAGCCGGGAACAGGTGATTTACCAAAAACGGTTCCTGGTAGCTGTACAAGTTACCGGAGCCCTTGCCCAGCCATTCGCCTTCTTTGGTAGCCAGACGCATTTCGTAACGCTGCTGTGCGCTTTTTACACCCGGTCCGCTTTGCGATATCAGTACAAAAATATTGGAGTATTTGTAATCGCCGGTTACGCGCAGGTTCATGTACAGGTTGTACGGAACCTTTTCATCATCAATTTTAAACGAGAATTTCGTTGTGTTTATGTACGTCCAGTTATGGTTGGCAATCTCAACGCTTTCATCCATAACGGCGTTTTTATCCGTGCAGCCCGATAGCAGAGCTACGCAGGCCGAAAACATCAGGCAGGATAAAATCAGTCGTTTTTTCATGCGTTATTCCCTGGCTGGCCGCCTTCCGTATTCCCATTCGGGTTGCGGTTTTTGTTCCTGTTATTTCGCGATTTCCTTCGGTTTTGATTGCCGCCGCCTTCCGGCCTGTTGCCCTGCTGCCTGTTGGCATCATTAGCATTGCCCTCAGCCTGGTTGCCGTCATTGGGTCTGCCTTGTGGCCTGTTTCCTTCACCGCGGTTACCATCATTGGGTCTGCCATGCTGCCTGTTTCCGTCGTTGCGGTTACCATCTGGCCGGTTGCCCTGCTGGCGTTGCTGCTGACCCCGGTTTTGGTTCTGGTTGGGCTGCCCTTCCTGGCGTGGTGTATTATTTTCACCGCCGCCCTGGCCATCCCGCTGGTTACGGTTTTTATTCTTGTTTTTCCGTTTATTCTGATTGCGGCGCTCATCAAGGCGGGTAAGGCTATCCTGGCCCACCACGTTTTCATAATCGAGCGCTTTAGCCGGTTTAACTTCCTCTTCTATTATCACACCTAAATCCGGCGGAATAACGCCATCGCGGTTCATTTGCTGCAGCTCTTTTACGCGTACAATCGGCAACGGAACCCATGATTCTTCGCCGGGATAGCTAAACCACATCATCTTTTTAAAGATGTCGGTTTTTTGCAGGCGGGCATCGCCGCGCTGCGTTTTTAAAACGTTTACATTATCGGGGATGTGCTTCAACGCATCCATGTAAGTATCCAGCTCGTAGTTGAGGCAGCATTTCAGCTTGCCGCACTGGCCAGCCAGCTTTAAAGTGTTTAGCGAGAGGTTTTGATAACGCGCTGCCGAGGTCGATACGGTTTTAAAGTCTGTAAGCCAGGTTGAGCAGCAAAGCTCGCGCCCGCAGGAACCGATACCGCCCAGGCGGCTTGCTTCCTGGCGCATGCCTATCTGCCGCATCTCGATACGGATACGGAAAGATTCTGCCATTTTCTTTATCAGCTCGCGGAAATCCACGCGGCCTTCTGCAGTATAATAAAAGGTAGCCTTGGTTTTATCGCCCTGGTAGTCCACGTCGCTCAGCTTCATGCTGAGGTTAAGCTCCAGCGCAAGCGTGCGCGATTTATGCATGGTTTCCCATTCCAAATCTTTGGCAGCTTTCCATTTCTCTACATCGGCAACAGTGGCCTTACGGTAGATTTTTTTGGCAACGTCTTCTTCCCTTACACGGCGCTTTACCATCTGCATACGCACTAGTTCACCAGTGATGGAAACATGACCTACGTCGTAGCCGCCGGTAGCGGCTTCAACCACTACCAGTTCACCCGCCTCCAGGTAAATATTGTCCGGGTTATGGTAAAACTCCTTGCGTGAACCTTTAAATTTTACTTCGAGGATTCCAAAAGGCTTATAATTTGTCGGCATGTCCATGTGCGACAGCCAATCGTAAACATCTAATTTACTGCAACCGTTGGTAAGGCATGAGCCGTTACTCTTGCAGCCGGCAGGCGAGCAACCGCCCCCCGTTGAACAACTTCCGCATCCCATAATTAATTTGGCATATATTGGGCCCGCTCCTGGCGGATCGTTTTAAAACTAAGTATTTTTATAATCTGTAAAGATACATCTAAAAATAATATTTTAGGGTTACCGTTCCTCTCTACATGATAGTGCGCTTTTTCCAGCTCGGCAGCAATCGCCTGGGCCTCCTCCACAATCATTACTTTGGTCATTTTCCCGGCAGTATCCAGCTCGGCAGCCGGCAAATGTACCAGGCTTCCGGCGCCCGACAACAGCAGGCAGCACTCCCTTAAAAAGCTTATTCCGTATCTTAAAAAGTTCTTTTGATTTTCGCGACCCATTTTAGCAATCTGCTCCGAAAAATCCATTACCTCCAGGCCCTTGTTGCCGAAACAAAGCCGAAGCCATTGCACAAATTGCGTGTGGTAGCCCTTATTGTCTAACTTTAGCATGCTGAGCGCTTCTGTTAAACTGCCGTTGCTTAAATAAGCTATTTCGGCGGCAGAATCCTCCGTTTGGTTATGCTGCTGAACCAGGTAATTCTTTATTTCATCAAACTCAAGCGGCGGAATTTTCATCAGCTGCGTTCGGCTCAGGATGGTGTTCAGTATCTGGTCCTGGTTTTGGGCCACCAAAATAAACAGGGTATTAGGCTGAGGCTCTTCTATGATTTTTAACAGGGCGTTACCTTCCTTGTCCAGGTATTCAGGCAGCCAGAGAATCAATATTTTGTAGGCCGACTCAAACGGCTTAAAGCTTAATTTTTTAATGATCTGGTGACACTCGGCAATATTGATATTGGCCTGTTTGTTTTCGGCATCCAGGTAATCGCGCCAGGTATCGAGGCTTAAATAAGGATTGGTGGAAAACGCCTCGCGCCATTGCTCAATGAAAGTAATGGCGGTATCATCTTTATGTTTGGCAAAGAAAGGGTACGA
>Ga0207695_10012251_pt1 | contig 10300 bp, 6 predicted proteins | sample KBSC54metaG_FD_184354 | JGI IMG/M metagenome (GOLD analysis project Ga0207695, IMG submission 184354) | Corn rhizosphere microbial communities from Kellogg Biological Station, Michigan, USA - KBS C5-4 metaG (SPAdes) (version 2) | ecosystem: Host-associated > Plants > Roots > Rhizosphere > Soil... | reverse complement strand
TTCGTCCATAACAGAACTTTCCTTCCATGGCATCCACTTTCCCGCCCCCTTCCAGGCGAAAAAGTGTAACCCATGTCTCCGGTACGTTCTGTTACCTATGTGTCGAGCCGCACATTGTCGGCATCCTGCCCAGTATCCTAGAAATCGTGAATACTAAAGGCAAGTCGCCGCGCTCCGTTCCGAAGCCTGAATCCTCGAACTAGGGCCCTACGATGTCAGCATCTGCCTAAAGAATTGCAGGCTAGCCGCACCGTCTTCTTCGAAGGTTCCGTTACCCTCAATAGAAAGACCGCCCTGATACCCGATCTCTTTCACCAGAGAAAAGAAGCGCTGATACTGCGGGTCCTCTGCTGCGCTGCGAGGCCAACGGCGGCCTGTTGGGTTGGCGAAATGCAAGTGGACGATGTCTTTTCGGGCCACACGAATAATATCCGGGTCCTCATTTTCCTGCCGCAGGTGATAGAAATCGACGATGATCTTCACGTTCGGGTGGTTCACTTCATGCGCTAGCTTCATGGCCTCGGCGGCAGTGTTGATAATGTTGCATTCTTGCTTGCGGAGCGGCTCAATACCGATCATGAGGTTATTCCGTGCGGCTATGTCTCCCAGGAGGTGGAGAAATTCCTGAATCTGCCGCCCTGCGGCATCGCGCGAGAATCCGTCGGGAACATTCCGCGACTGGCTGCTTCCCCAGACAACAACTCGTCCTCCCAGTTGGCGGCAGCGATCAAGGTTCCGCTCAAGATAAGCCTTCACTTCGCCTTGCTGCGCACTGGCATTCTCGCCAACCACCTGGAACTTCCGAATGAGACTTCGAAAGGCGTGGCAGCGGATAGGAGAGGCCAGAACTTTTGCCTTTAGCGCAGCGAATTTTGTGTCGTCCATCTGCGAGATTTCGGTAACTTCCATCTCGTAGTAATCAAAGCCCAGCCGAACGGCGGTATCGAAGTGGTCGGCACTCGCACATCCGCCGAATTCGATGTTCCCTATTTTCGCCTCCGCAGACCTGCTAGCCGCCACCGTACCAAGGGCAGTGAGAAATACCCGTCTCTGCATGGTGCTATTCTCCGCCTTCGAGGGACGAATGCCAAGGGCCAAACACGGAACATAAGACGGTTTAGAATTGCTTGGGCGAGAATTGCTTGGGCGATCAGTGCTTCGCGTATTCGCGCAAGAATTGAACACGCAACGGGCTCAAGAGTACCGGCGGCTTCTGCTGCGCCCTCTGTCGGAATCAAATTGAGATCACCGGATTCGACTCGTGGCCGACAGGCGTGTGCCGACCCCCAGAGGCACGCATCATGCCTCCACTGTATTGACAATTACGCGGGCCAGCCCTAAATATCGATCCAGACAACAAGACGAGCCCGCCGCGACTGCGCCGGCGTTTCGTTATAGGGTGAGTTTATTTTAACTAACTAGGAGTGAGATCCAAGATGATCAAACTATTGCTGGGGCTGGGATTTGCCGTGTCGTGCTTTGCGGGGACATGGACAGGCCAAATTTCAGACAGTTCGTGCGGCGCGAGCCACGCGAAAATGACGGGCGCAAAGAAAACGAATCGCGACTGCACATTGGCCTGTATTAAGAACGGAAGCAAATATGTTTTCGTGAGTGCCGGCTCCGTGTATCAGATCGACAATCAATCTTTCGCCGATCTCCAGAAGCGGGCAGGTCAGACGGTTGAACTTACAGGCGACATGAAGGGCGACACGGTGACCGTTTCCAAAATTTCGAGGAAATAAACGCCGTTCGGCTGGACGATTCGAGTGAGTGTTGCGTCGTACGGAGAATAAGTGTTCCTTCACGTGGACTTTTACGGAGGCGCTACCGTCAAATCGCTTTTCTCATGCCGATGGATCATAGCTTGGCGTAATTCGGTTTGTACGCGAGGCGGGGCGCGGTTGTGGTGTGCGTTAACGCCAATCGGCTATAAGAACGCCGCGAGTGGTTGGGCGGCTTGCTGTCAGATGTAATTTTGCATCTCACTTGACCTTGACGTACTTCCTCAGATTGTGCGCGGCGACGTCGGCGGCATAGATGGAGCCCGCATCATCCGCCGCGATGCCTGAGGCCGTTGTCCCGACATCCAGCTTGTCTGGGTCCGCGGGGTCGGGGATGAATGCCTTGAGCGAGCCGTCTTTGGCGCTCCCGACCACGATGCCCCGTAACTGGCCTTTCTTGGCTGTTGGATCTCGGAATGCGGCGCCCACATAAATCGTGTCGTCATTGCTCACAAACACCGAGCTCGGCTGACCGAATTGTTTCCACGCAGCGATGAAGTTACCATCCTGATCGAAGACCTGAATCCGGTTGTTCTTGCGATCTGCGATATACACACGGCCCTGCGAGCCACCAATGAAGATGTCGTGGGGCTCATCAAAATCGCCGGGCGCCGCACCCAGGTGTCCCCATGTTTTGATGAACCGGCCGTCCTTGGAAAACTTCACGACGCGCGCGGAGTTGTGCCGGTTCGGCGCATGACCATCCGTGACAAATACATCGCCGTTGGGCGCAACCGCAACGCCTGTCGGACGATCGAAGGTATCCGGACCGTTGCCTGACACGCCCTCCCTGCCGATCGTCATCAGTACTTTCCCGTTCGGGCTCAACTTGAGGATTTCCTGGCCCCTCACGACGCCTTCGGCATTCTTGGCCGACATGCCAAGCACGGTCGCCTCATCGTTTACGTCGCTGACCCAAAGGTTCCCATCGCTATCGACGGTGAAGCCGTGAGGATAGGCGAACAGTCCTACGCCAAAGCTTCTTAGAAGCTTGCCCGAAGGGTCGAATTCCAAAATAGGCGGATTGGAATCGCCGCGTCCAATGCAGGTGGCATGGCCCGGGGGCACCGTATTGAAGCACCGGTGAAAGACCCAAATGTTGCCGTCGCTGTGGACATGCACCCGGATGACCTCGCCCCAACGGCCCCCATTCATGCTTTTGGGAATGGTCGGCCAGCCCTCGACGAGCCGATACGGGTTGGGGAGCTCGGTTGGCTTGGGGTACCGAGTTTGCTGGGCTTGCGCCGCGGCTCTAAGCGTTACGATCGCAACGGCACCGGCAACAAGAATGAATCGCGACCGATCGGAAAGTGACATTGTAGGCTCCAAAAGTCGTAGGTCCAATAGAAATCTAGGATAGTTGGTTTTGCGCCGAGATGAACCGCTGCAGAGCTGACCCCCACCCTACGGCTGGAGTCTCGCTGGCTCCCTTACTTCCTAATGGCGAGGTTTCAGAAAACCACTCTCGGGCAGCGTTGGAATCGCATCCAGTTCAGGATTGGGAGTCGGCGCTCCTCGTACGCGGGGAGAGGCAACCAAGGGTCCGGGTTCGGGTGCGGGTGCGGGTTCGGGTTCGGGTTCGGGCGCCTGCGTCTGATAGCGCGTCAACCGCGGGGGCCACACATCCGGCTCCAGCAGCAACACGGTGCGTTGTGGATAGTAATCGACCAACTTTCGATTCTCGACATCACCCAGATCGAGGGCTCGAACGACCTTAGCGTGGTCGATGTCTGCGGGATTGTGGATCCACTCGTGAAATCCGTGGCGGGGTGCGTAGCGTACAAACACTAATTGCTCGCCCGGCATCTGTGCCAGTTGCTGGTTGACACTGGCGCGCCCCTCGGGATCGCGGCCATTGATGAAGTGCGGCGTATCGTACCACGCGATTGCAGTCGGAAATTGTTTGCCCCCTTCCAGATTCACCCCGTACAACACTAGGAACCACGCAGCATACAGAAATAGAATGAACCGCACGGCTTGTCGGCCTGCCATTCTTCCGCCCACGCGCAGCCTTCCTACTTCGCAAAGCCCGATCACACTCATCAGGACGAAAACGCAGGTCAATACGGCGATGTAATGGGGATAAAAATACGGATAAAAATTTGTGCCCAAACCGAACAGCAACACGATGGCCAACACCCAGCGGCATCGTACCTCGCGAAGCGACGCCAGGAACGCAAGCAGCGCCGGATACAAAGCTGGATAGAAGAAGAACCGGTAAACACCGATGTGTTCGGCCAGCCGCGCTGCAAATCGCGCCGGTGTGTCCTCACCGTCGCCGTGTACTGCCGACTGCGCCCGATAGTCAAGTTGCTGCTCCGGCGTCAGTGGCCGCGACGGTATGGGGTTCGCCTGAAACGTAAATCCTGCCGGGACGCCATACTGTGCTCGGCTCAGCATATATGGAAGAGACGTCCAGTGTCCCGTCACTGCCCGATTATGCAGCAAGCTCAGTCCCGCGAATGGAGCCGCCGCCATCAGCGCAATCGCGCCCATTCTCGCCAGCTTCCGTGCCCCCATGCCGCGAAGCAGCATCACGAAAAACAGGACAATGCTCAGGGCCGCCAGCGCTGACTCAAACGGTCGCGTCAGCCATGAGAGCCCCAGCCCCGCGCCTAGCAATGCGGCCGGACCAAAGCCACCACCGCGCAGCCGTGGCAGCGCTCCAAAGATCAAACACCCGGCAATGCCCGCCACCGCCCCGCCCCAATAAGAATTCATCCATTGATTCAGCGGTCCGAACTGGCAAACCGCGAACCAACCTCCCGCGAACGCCCACAGCGGAGTGACCCATCCCAGCAGCATCCAGTAACACAGACCGCACAGCGCAGCCTCCGAAAGCAGCACTCCGGCCCACGCATGGCCGGTAAGGATCTGTCCTGTGGCGAGAAATAATCCCTGACCCGGCGGAAAAATCGAGCTATAGTGCGGCTCCTGCAATATAAAATTCGCTTCGAAGAAGCGATGCATGGGATGAGGTAGATTTGCGAGTCGGAAATGCGCCATTGTATCCGAGAGCAGAAGGTAGCTGAAGTCGTCTGCACCGGCGGGAGTGGGCTCGGGATGATGCGTCAGCAGCAGAAGCCGGAGGAGTACGGGCGCTGCCGCGAGCAGTAGGACACACCAGACGCGCTTCGCGGCGAGACCCCGCGCGATCCGTTCCACAGGCTGCCACAACAACACTCCCGCCACCATCGCTGACGCGAACAGAAGCCATAGCGAATCGGCGTCAATCATCATCGTCAAGGATTACACAGGTCAAAGCAGTCCATTGAACTCCTGCATGAGAGCTCACGGTGTGCGACGCGGCGACTTCCACGCTTGAACAGCTACCTCTTCCGGGGGCCGTGCAGTTTCGGTTACATCCTCAGAATGTTGTGCGCAATTTTACTTGGCGTAAGATCTCTTTATGGACTCAGAGGTAACTCTGCTGCCCGTTGGACGGATCAGACGATCGTATTTTTGCTTGGGCCATCAGAGACTCGTTCGGCTGGCGATGGACATTCACCATCGCATATACACGCAGTACTGTGAGTGGAGGTTCGGCGTGTCGACTCTGGGACTTATTCAATCCAACGATCTCGGCGTCGAGAATCCTGACGCTATGGGTTATAGCGCCCTGGAGTATCAGCACATTTTCTGGGCTCTTCAGACGATTACCTTCCCTGCCCCTGACGTGGTCTTCGTCGATTATGGCGCAGGCAAGGGGCGCGTGTTAGCGGTTGCCGCAGCGCGTCGATTTCAAAAAGTGATCGGGGTAGAGATATCCGAGTCCCTGGCTTGCATCGCACGCCGCAATCTGGGGTCTATGAAACATCGGCGTGCGGCTCAGTTGGAGTTTCATTGTTGCGACGCCGCTTCCTTCCCAGTGCCGGACAATGGCAACGTATTTTTCTTTTTCAATCCCTTCATCGGCGTGACTCTGAGCGAAGTGATTCATCGCATCTATCGGTCCTGGTGTTCGCATCCGCGGAACTTATTCGTGATCTTTTTCAACCATAGCGAATTTGATCAGTGCGTGCAAAGTCAAGATTGGTTACGAAAGGTTCACGAAACCGCATTTTGTGGTCTGTATCGCGCGATCTGAAGGATTATGTCTTCGGGTTTATCACGGCCGGAACGGTCAATCTATGCCATTCCATCTACCCTGCGAAAATTACTTCGCCAACGCCGGCAGCGTTGTATACGTATGCGCGGCGCCAGCGGGCATGCGGATCCCCAGCGCGCCGATTTGCGCTCCCGCGGGCGTGTCGAATTCGATAGTGCCGCGGATGTTTGCCGTGAACGGGTAGCGGTCCTTCACCAGGGTGAACGCATAGTGGCCGTTCGGATTCAAGGTGATGGTGTCGGTTGCGATGGTGGCGCCGGTGGAATTGCGCACCGTCACGGGAATATTCACCTGTAGGGGGGACACCGCGTTGACGGCAACGCCGGTGGCTGTCCCATTGGTGTTGTCGAAAGCAATGATGTAGCCGCCGGCGTTACGGCTCTCCAACGGCACTACCGCTTCCTGGTTGTTGTGGCGGAAGATCACAAAGCCGCTAATATTTCCCGCCGTAGTGAGTTGCGCCGATCCCGTGAGCAGATTTGCAGCGCCGTTGCTCACGATCAGCAGCGTCGCTCCGGCTGCAAGATTTTGCGTAACCGAAGGAGCCACGGTAGGCGCTCCGCCGGTGGGCTGGGGAAACGTAAGCGGCAGGTATAACGGTGCGCCGCTTAGATCATTGAAGAAGCTGAGCGTGAATGGTGCGGCACTGGTTCCAGTGTTGACCAGCACAAAAGTGGTCTGCCAGCCGTCGCCGCCTGACGCCAGGTGCGCGATGCTGCCACCGCCGGTACCAACATTGGCGAGGGCCGGAATCGTGGTCAGCGCATTGTTGGGCGGCGAGAAACGCAGGCCCAGCACGCTAATCTGTCCGCCTGCGGGGGTGTCAAATTCAATGGTCCCGCGGATGTTCGCGGTGACCGGGAACTGAGTGGACAACACAAACGATGTGTGGCCGTTGGCTGACAGGGAAATCGGGGTCGGGATAAAGCCGGGACCGGAACCGATTACTGCGCCAGTCTCGTCACGAATCACGACAGGGATAACAGCGGCCTGCGCGGAGACGTTCTCGACCGCGACACCTAGCGCCAAGCCGCTAGTGTTGTCGAAGGGAAGCAGATAGGAGGGCGCATTGCGCGTTTCCATCGGTACCACGGCCTCTTGCGTAGTCAAGATCTGATGGAAGATGGCGAAGCCGTCGACAGCACCGGTCGCGGCCAGTTGCGCCGAACCGACCAGCACCGGCGGCGTCTGCGAACCTGCGGTGTCGACGATCAGTGAGCTATTCCCCGTCAGAGTCCGGTCGATCGAAGCGGCGAGCAGCGGAAGAGACGCGCCGTCTGGCGGCGGAAATGCCAGCGGCACTGCGAGCGGACCGTTCAGGGTCGGATCAATCGCGTCGCCGTAAAAGCTCAGCCGGGTAGTCGCCGGAAGAATGCTCTTGTTGACCAGCGTGAATACCGTCGTCCAGTTTTCCTGGGCCGCCAGATGCGCCAGCGAGCCGATGAAATTCAAGCCGGAGATCGAAGCTGCTTCTTGCTCCACCTCGAAGGGAACATCTGTTACGGACATGGTGGCGGAGCGGTCACCACCGCTGTTCGGGAAGACCTGAAAGCTTACCGAGCCGTTGCCGGTACCCGCAGTCGCGGTGCCAGGCACAATCCAGCTTGGAAAATCGAAAAGCGACCAGGAGCAGTTCGGCGCGGTGCTAATGTTGATGGTCGCTGTTCCTCCCGCCGCCCCGAACCCTTGTCCGTTGGGACCCAGTGCGTAGGTGCACAACGGGCTAGCGGAAGGGATTTGAAGTTGAATCGAGAAGCCGCCAAGACTCACGGTGTCGTTGCTGGTTGCGCCCGTTCCGGCGAGCGTGACCGTCATAGTCAGCGAGTTCACGGCATTGAAACTGATCTGACCCGTCACGTTAGCGGTGATGCCCGGCGTTGAGAAACTGGGGCAGTTCAGCACCAACGGGGGACTCGTGGAAAGCGTCAAGCTGTAGCTGGCCGAACCTGTTACACCGCAAGTGATGGACGCGCTCGCGCCGGTGATGTTTGGCTGCCCACCCACGGCCGCGAAACTCAATGTCTCGCTGAGCGATTGGAGTGTGCCAAGTCCAGGACCCGTACTCCGTACCGGTGGCGTTTGCGTTAGCCCGAACCCGGGATTCTGCGGATCTTCGATAAACGCAGAGGTCGTGGTGCTGCCGCTCCCTCCGCCTCCTCCCCCGAAAAGAGTCCCGGTAGGTGCACTGACCAGCAGCAGCGTGCCCGCGATGGTGCACGGGTACACACTGGCTCCAATCACGCAGCCCGAATCCGGCAGGCCGTAGCCGATCTGCACCACATCGCCCGCTGGGACAAAGGTTCCGTTTGGGGAATTCAAGGGGCCGTTGACTGAGGCCGTGGCACCACCGGGTGGATATGGGTACGATACGCTATCCAGTGCGCCGCTGACTGCCGTAAACCCGGCCATCTGAAGATCTAAAAGCAGGGCGCCCTGAGAAGGATCAAAACGAAACGGTGTGGTAAAGGAAATGACCATGTCGAAAGGGCAAACCGCTGGTCCTACGCAACCGGGACTACTGAACGCGGCTTGCCCCGAGTACACCAGCGTGCTGTCCGTGCCAACGTTGTCTTGGAAGTAGCTTGAAATCGGAGTCTTGCCACCGCTGGTATTCGGATAGTTCTGGCTGGTCGAAACGTATAAGTTCAGAGATGAGATAGTAACGTTCACCGGTCCCGAGCCGGGGTAAGCCCGAAATGCAATCTGATTGATCAGGATCGGATTGGTAAACTGGCTCGATCCAATCACTTGCTGCAGGCGGATGCTCTGATTCGTTCCGCTCACGAGACCGGGGAACATGCCGGGCGAGTTGGTTTGCGCATTTGGCGTGACTAGAAACGTATTAGCGGATACGGCAGAGCACAAGACACAAGAAATGACGATTAACTTGATCGCTGTCATGACGAAGCCTTTCGGGGAACTCGAACCTGAAGTCTTATTTATATACTGGGCCTGCGACGCCCTGCAAATCCCAAAGGCACGATTGTTTCTGGTTGGCCTGCAGTGCTGGACGAAAATAACGAGAGCGCAAGCGAAAACGGGAGACGCAGGCCAGAAGTCGAGTCCTGCAATGTCATCATTCGATAACGGACTCCTTCCTGGACCAGCCCGCGGGAAGTGAGACTCAGCGTCCTTTTAAAGATTTTTCTTCTCTAGCCAGCCACCGCGAAAGCCCGCGCGTCGAAGGCCCTCCACGATGTAGGGGCATCGCCGGATAGTCTTCCAGATAAGTTCCGACTGGAAGTTTTCAATCATCAGGAGTATCGGGCCCTGATTCAAGCCAAAGATCCACGGAGACACCCAGCCGTGCAGATTGGAGCTAGTGTCGGGATAGGTTGGATTAAAACTGGCGTCGAACCCATACGGGCTGCGCCCCTTCAATTTAAGTCGTTCGATGGCGTGACGGACCGTCTTGAGTACGATCTCAGGTGCGAATGGGAGCGAAGCCACTACCGCCCACGGTGAAATGGTGCCATCATCCGGACCAAAGGGAGCCCCTCGTGCAATGTAGTCGAAAAAAACTCTTTTGACCCCGTTCACCTCAAGGACTGCAGGCCCCGGTCCATCGCTCGCGGTCAGCCCCCAGCCGTATTCGTGATAATGGGCAAACCCCAATGGGTTCTCGATTCCATATTGTCGTTGAACATACGTCGCTCGCCGGGTGTTCTCAAAATAATCGATCCCCTTCTTCCTGTTGAAGTCGTCGTGTATGCCGCGAAAATCCAGCCACAGATGAGACATCTGATGAATGAATAGTGGCCCGGCGTACAGGTATTCTATGTCATAGACTTTCTTCCATTCAAAAGTTGAGATCCATTCCTTGTAACCTTGTGGATCGATGGGAAACGTCGGTGATCCTAAGGCCAGCACGTAAAGGATCACAGCTTCGCTATAGCCCGTGTCCCATCGGAATGGCAGAAATCCCGACTCGGGCTTCCAGCCGTGACAGATCGTAGTCCCTTCATTGAGCGCCCATTGCCAATCTACGCGTCGGTACAGACTTTCTGCGAGCTCCCGAATCTCGCTCTCCCCTTCGCTTTTTGCGGTGAAATAACTGGCCGCCGTAAGGACACCCGCCATAAGAATGGCGGTATCGACCGTCGATAATTCGCATTGTGAAGATCGGCGCCCGGTATGCATGTCGAGAAAGTGATAGTAGAATCCTTTGTAACCCGTAGCATCTGTCTCCGGCCCCTGATGGCTGGATTGAAAGAACCTCAAGAGCATCAGGGTCCTTTCGATTGCCTCGGAGCGAGAAAGTAAGCCGCGCTCGATTGCCACCACGTAGACACTGAGCGTCATGCCTATGACAGCAATGCTTGAAGGCGACCCCGGCTGAGTCTTATCCGCAACGAGGCCAGTTCCAGGATCGACTTCCTTACGAAAGAACTCGAATGTCGCTTGCCGG
>Ga0207695_10012242_pt1 | contig 10304 bp, 9 predicted proteins | sample KBSC54metaG_FD_184354 | JGI IMG/M metagenome (GOLD analysis project Ga0207695, IMG submission 184354) | Corn rhizosphere microbial communities from Kellogg Biological Station, Michigan, USA - KBS C5-4 metaG (SPAdes) (version 2) | ecosystem: Host-associated > Plants > Roots > Rhizosphere > Soil... | reverse complement strand
CGACGCACCGACCATTTTCGAGCTCTGCGCCCCGAGTCTGGGCGCATTGAACGTCATCGGCCGCGGCCTTCCCAAGCGTGATCGCGTTGGCTCGCTGACGGTCCGTTCGGCATTTCGCGCCGCGCGGACGCATTTCACGGGCAACGTCGCAGGGTGGTTGCAGATCGATCGCGACGTCGCGGACGCAGTCGTTCATCGCGTCCGTCGCGATTCACCAGAGTTTGTCTTCGCCGCGCTGACTGGCGTTGACAAGGTATCGCATGCGCGAGGACACGAGTCGCCGATGGTGATGGATGCATTGCGCATCGTCGACGATGCCGCCGCACGCATCCGTGTCGACGCTGAGCGCGCCGGTCGATGGAATTCAATGTCGCTTTGGATCGTGAGCGATCATGGCCATTCGCGCGTGACGGCGCATGAAGATCTTGTTCGCGTCGTTGAAGCCGCTGGTTGGCGAACGATGTCACACCCATGGGTGATTACCGTCGCTCCCGACGTCGCGGTGATGGTCAGCGGCAACGCCATGGCACATCTCTATCTGGACGTTCGATCGCGCGCGCCAGTCGGCGGTCGAGATCAACGCTGGACGCCGTTGGTCGACTCGCTTCTCGCTCGACCGTCGGTGGATCTGTTGCTCATACGACGCGAGAACGGTGCATTGATCCGCTCGGCGGCTCGAGGCAACGCGGTCGTGTCGTTCGATGAAGATGGTTATCACTATCGACGCGAGTCCGGCGATCCGCTCGGTATCGGTCGTGACTTGTGCCGCGCGTCGGCGGATGTGGCTTATGACGCTACGGTCGACACCGACTATCCCGACGGAGTGGTTCAGATCGCGCGGCTGGCGAGTGCTCCACGCTCGGGCGAGATCATTTTGTCGGCCGCGCGCGACTGGGATTTCCGCGCACGCTACGAGCCGATCCCGCATGTCAGCTCGCACGGGGCATTGCACCGCGAGCACATGATGGTTCCTCTTCTTCTCAACCGACCGATTGCGGGCCGACCGCGACGAACGGTCGACGTGATGCCGAGCGCGCTTGTCGCGTTGGGAAAAGCGGTCCCGCCCGGTCTTGACGGCGTGTCGTTCATCTGACTAAAAGCGAAGGCTTGCGCCGACGCGGAGCGCGCCGCCACTGGAACCGACGCGAGGAGTTAGATCGTGCGCGCCCCATGAATCCGCGCCGATGATCGACCCGATGATCGCCCCGATGCCCGCATATACGGTTTCACATTCCGCAATGACCCCAAAGGCTTCACCAGGGCGCGGCGCATCTATCGTCGCTATCATGGCGAATGGAAGCATCACGCCAGCGCCCCAAAGCGCACCCTTCCGCGCACCAAGCCCGTGATTCCGGCCCTGATAAACCTCTAGTGTTGCCAATGAGCTCAGGCCGAGGCGGTATTGAGCGAGCGACGTTGTGGCGACAACAATCGAGTCTTCGGTTCTGTTGATGACCGTTCCGTCGATCCTGCCGGCGACAACGCCCGGCGCCGTTACGCGGATTCTGGCTCCAGACTGAACGTCCAGCATCTGAGCCTCGAGCGAAAGCGGCACGGCAAGTAACGCCAGTAGCCAGTTGCGACGCATAGGTTTCTCCGGTCGGGATGATGCAAGATGCGCCCGACTCCGGTAGCGACCCATACGTCAGCAGACGTAGCATCGTCCTACGTAGTATCATGCTTCAACTATGAACTCCTGGGTCAGATTGAGCGCGGTCCTCGCCTGGCGGAGTGTGCTGAACCCCAGAACGGGTTTCGCGTTGCTGCGTACCGGCTGGCGCTTCCGTTCGCGCGACTGGTATCGGCGTTTCCCCTTTGTTCCGCTGCCGGCGCGCGAATACCTGCGCTGGCGCATGTACACCGCGTATGGCGATGAGCGGTTCGTGCCACCCGCCAACGACGTCGTCCGGTACGCTCGGTGGGCGGTTCGAAAATCGTGATCGATGCGATGTCATCACCCGATCCGCGACTCGAGACACTGATCAAGGCGCAGGCGTACGGGCTCGGGTTCGATCTCGCCGGGATCACGACGCTCGGCCCCGCCGAGACGGCTGCGGCGTTCGATTCGTGGATTGCCCACGGGTATGCCGGCGAGATGACATATCTCCCGCGCAACGCCGAGAAGCGTCACGATTCGCGTCTACCGTTCGCGGGCGCGAGCACAGCCATCGTCGTCGCGATGAACTATGGCGGCGCCGAACCGTCAGGGCCGGTGGCTCGATACGCGCGCGGTGATGACTACCACGATGTGATGCTCGATCGTCTCGCGCAGCTGCATCACTGGATCGATGAGCGCGTCGGGCGACGCGTGGCGGGCAAAGCGTACGTCGACACGGGACCGTTGCTCGAGCGCGATCTGGCGCGCCGCGCCGGACTCGGGTGGTTCGGCAAGAATACGATGCTGCTCAGCCCCAGGATCGGCTCATTCTTTTTTCTCGGATCGCTGTTACTCGATCTCGATCTCGAGGCCGATCCGCCGTTCGCGAGCGATCATTGCGGCACGTGTCGACGTTGTATCGACGCATGTCCCACGGGCGCGTTGACCGCGCCGCGCGTGCTCGACGCCACGAGATGCATCGCCTATCTCACGATCGAGCTCAAGGGAGAGATCCCGATCGATCTGCGTCGACAGATCGGTGAGCTGGTTTATGGGTGTGACATTTGTCAGGAGGTGTGCCCGTGGAACGTGCGCTTCGCGCGCGAGAACCGCGTGCCCGAGTTCACACCGCGTGACTTCCTGACGAACAAGAATGCGCGTGAGCTCTCGCAGGACCTACTCGCAATGTCCCCGGAGGAGTTCAGCGCGGCGTTCAAGGGATCGCCGATGAAGCGCGCGAAGCTGCGTGGGCTTAAGCGCAACGCCGCCGTAGTCTTGGGCAACGTCGGCACGGCCGACGACGCCGACGTGCTCACGCGCGCGCTTGACGATGAGGAGCCGCTCGTGCGCGAGCACGCGAGGTGGGCGCTGGATCGACCGCGGTGCGCTACTTCGGAATTTCGAGCTTGAAGTCGATGGCGGCGAGCTGCGCCGGGCTCATGCCGTTCCGTTGGAGGAAGGGCATCCAGCGCGGATCTCGCCGCAGCGGGGCGAACAGCGGATCGACGATCACGTAGGCAATCGCCTTTGCCGCGGCTGCGCGATCGAGCCATGCGAACGCCTTGTCATTCTCACCACGATGCGCGTAGACCGTCGCGATGGCGAACGGGTCGTCGCTGCCGAAGCGTGAGACGAACAACGCGAGCGCACTGTCCGCGACGGCGTTCCGCCCGAGGGCATGGCTCACGATGGCGACCGCTGGCAGCCGGTACTCCTCGGACGGCTCCGCCATTGCCTCGCGCAGGGCGTTCTCCCCTTCGCCCTTTTGCAGCAGCACGAGTGCGAGCGACGAGCGAATGCCGGTGCGCCCAGGACTCAGGTCGAGCACCGTGCGTGCTGCGCGTTCGGCGTCGTCCCACCGGCGGGCGAAATAGTACGTTGTCGACAGGTTCAACGGCACGCGTGGATTGGCCGGATCGTGTGCCTGCTGGTACTCCTGCACAGCGATGGATTGGTCGAGCCGGCCGAGATTCTGGACGAACAGCGCCGCGTTGCCGAGCACGGTGATGTTTCTCGGGTCCTTGGCGAGCGCACGCTCGAAGTACTGCCCAGCGCTCCGCATGTCGCTGTCGTACGTCATCGTCATCCAGCCGAGCAGGGACAGCGTCACCGCATCGTCGGGATCGAGGGCGAGAGCCCGATTCGCGGCCTCACGCGCCAAACGCTGTCCCTCACCGACGGGCACCTCACCGGAGGCTGCCTGACTGATGTAGGCGCTGACCAGGCTGGTCCAGGCCTTCGCGGCGAGGGGGTCGACCGCGATGGCTTTCTTCAGGAGTTCGATCGCGCGGCGGCGCGAGTCCTTATTCCCCTGCAGGATCAGGAATCGTCCCTCGAGAATCAGCTCGTACGCCTTCGGATCGATGCGCCGCGCCGTCGGGACGGCGCTGAGCAGCTTCACGCGGAGCTGCTGCACCACGGCGGCGGCGATCTCGTCCTGCACCTTGAAGATGTCGTCGATGGTGCGATCGTAGCGTTCCGAGAAGATCTCCGACTGGTCGCTCGCCCGCACGAGCTCGACGTTGATGCGTACGCGGTCGCCCACGTGCTGCACGCTGCCGTCCAGGATCGCCGCGACGTGCAGCGTGCGCGCCATGTCTTGGATCGGCGTCTTGCGATCCCTGAACGAGAAGCTCGAAGTGCGCGCGATCACGCGAATCTGCGGCACTTTGGAGAGCAGGTTTAGGAGCTCCTCCGAGATCCCGTCGGAAAAGAACTGCTGCTCCTTGTCTCCGCTCAGGTTGACGAGCGGGAGCACCGCGATGGATGGGTCCGTGGCGATGTCGGGAATGGCCAGCTCGGTGGCCGTGACTGCTCGCGCCGCGTGATCTGCGGGAAGTGTCGCTTCGCTGCCGCGTCGAGCGGCCACGATGCCGATCGCCGAGACCGCCACGATTGCCAGGAGGGCGACGGCGATCGGCCACCTCGACCGTCTTGGAGATGTGGTCGGCGGCACCGAACCGCCCCTCCCCTCCAGGGCGTTCAGCACCTCTGCTGCAGACGCGGGACGCTCGGCCGGATCCTTCGCGAGGCAACGCGCCACGAGCGCGGCGAGCGGACGCGGGAGGGTCTTCGGCAGCGGTGCAGGAATCTCGCTGAAATGCGCTGCCATCAGTGCTTGCGGTGACGTCTTGTCCGCGAACGGGTGCCGACCGGCGAGCAGCTCGTACGCCATCACGGCCCACGCATACAGGTCGGCGCGGTGATCCGTTGCCGGATCGGCGGCCGCCTGCTCCGGTGCCATGTAGGCGGGCGTGCCCAGTGAGGTGCCGAACTGCGTCAATCCTTCCATCGGCGCTGCCGGGCCGTCAGGCGCGCGCGTGCGTGAAGCCTCCAGCGCCTTCGCGATGCCGAAGTCGGCCACCACCGCAGTGCGACCGCTCAGGAGGACGTTCTCCGGCTTGATGTCACGATGCACAATCCCGCGCCCATGCGCGTACTCGAGCGCCGTGGCAACGTCCCTCAGGATCGCGACCGCTTCCGTGAGCGGCACGGGTCCCCGCGCCAGGCGCACCCGCAGACTCTCACCGCGGACATACGGCATCGTGTAGTACGGGAGCCCGTCGGCCATCACGCCGGCGCTGTGCACCGGAACGATGTGCGGTTCTTGCAGTGCCGCCGCGAGACGAACCTCCCGCGCGAAGCGCTCAGCGCTCACGCCCTGGGCCAGCTCGGGGGTGAGCACCTTCACCACGACGTCGCGGCCAAGCGCCTCCTCATGAGCGACGAACACGCGGCTCATCCCTCCGCCGCCGATCTCCCGCTCCAAGGTGTATGCTGTACCGAGCGATGCCTGAAGCTGATCGCGGAGCGCGTCGGGCACGTGATAGGGGACGGGGAGCGTAGTCGCACGAACCGGCGCCAACATATAGCGTCCGGCAGGAGCGGGCAAACATCCGACGCGATGCCTGCCGGCTGGGCCGCTCCGACCTACGCCATCTCCCTATGTGCGCATCGTCTTCGCCAATGTCGGCACTGGCGCGGTGCAACGGGAGCTCGGGAGACTCGAAGGGGCCGAGCTCGTTACGGTCAACCGCGTCGGAAAGCAGAAGCACTATCAGGCAAACCCTGCCGCCGCTGTCTTCGAACCGCTGCGTGAATTGATACTCAAGACTTCCGGCATGGCCGACGTCCTGTTGGCTGCCCTTGCACCGGCCGCCACGGAGATCCGCGCTGCGTTCGTGTACGGGTCGATCGCGAAGGGGGAAGACAGCGCGACGAGTGATGTCGATGTCATGGTGATCAGTGACTCCCTGACTTACGCCGATCTCTTCGCACTCTTGGAGGGTGCGACGAGGCAACTCGGACGCGACGTGAATCCGACAGTCTACTCGCTAGCGGAGCTGACGACCCGTGTCCGAGAGAAGAAATCGTTCGCCACGCGCGTGCTGGCGCAGCCCAAAATCTGGTTGATCGGCGGAGAAGATGACCTCACCGCTCGATAACCTGGCCGGCACGTCAGGTTCGCTGCGCAAAGAGTCACCTGACGCCGAGGAATACGCCGGACTCATTCGCTCGGCCACCGTGCGACTCGTCGACGCTGAGAACACCGACAACTCCGTCGAGAGCCGATTCGATCTTGCCTACAATGCCGCTCAGAGTTGCGCTCCAACACCCGATTACGGCACGCGGACGAATTTCACTTTTCTCATTCGAGATTCGGTAGCCTCGAATCCGGTTCCCCTGCCGTGGGCGACATCGAACTGAATCGTGAAACCGTCCGTCACAAATGTGTTGGCGAAGACCGGGTGCGCCGACAATGGGCGCGACGTTCCCGTCGCGAGCTCGAGCGTCGAATCTGTCGCGATCACGCGATATACGACACCGCCGAGCTCCTCGCTGATGTATCGCCCCGCGAACGCGTTCAACGCCGCTCGGGTCGGAGTGACGCGTTCGCGCCATTCGTACGCGACATCGCGTGCGTCGGGCGCCACGCGCCGGAAGCCGGAATGTTCGCCGTTGGCGAACACCAGGTCCGCCGGACCGCCGGAGACGCGAAACCTGTCGTCACTCAGCGGGATGAGCGCCGGGCCGGTCTGCCGCCCTAGAATCAACGACCCATCGCGCATGGATAGCTCAAGGACCTGGAGCGTCGTCGGTTGCACGTAGACCCCGGCGCGGCGGCTCAACTGCGCTGGGCTCAACGTCACTGCGGCTTTTGGAGCGGCGGTTTGTTGCACGGGTCCCAGGCGATCGCGCAGCACGACGTCGGCAACGCCGCGCGCCAGCGCCGTCGTGTTGGCGGTCGCACCGTTGCACTCGATGGCAATCGCCGTTCTCAACTCCGGGAATCGCCCGACGTACGCGCGATAGCCCGCGTCCGCGCCGTTGTGCTCGACCAGCTTCGCGCCGCGGTAGGTGCCCAATTGCAAACCGAACGCGTAGCTCGACGTGTCGCCGCCGGTCAACGGCGTGGGCATTTGCATCTTCGAGAGCATCGCGGCGTCGCCGACGACGGGTGTCTCGAAGTTCGCTTCCCATTTCAGCAGATCGCCCACGGTCGTGAAGAGCGACGTCGCGCCGTACACGTCGAAGTTCGGTATGCCGACGCGCCATCCGCGCCCACCGTCGACCGGCTCGTACGCCGCCGCGCGTCCCGGAACGAGCATGGTATAGTCATCGTGGAAATGCGTGTGCGTCATGCCGAGGGGCGCGAAGATGCGCGCCGCGGCGAAGTCCTTGAGCGACTGCCCGGTCACCCGCCGCACGATGACGCCAAGCAGCGTGAAGCCGGTGTTGCTGTAGAGGTATTCGGCACCCGGAGTGAAGTTCAGCGCTTTCTGCCGCGGCACGATGTCCATGACGTCGGCCTCGGTGATGCGATCTTCCTCGAAGCGACCGCGGGCGAGATAGAGCAGCGACCACTGGTCGCGCAGGCCACTCGTATGCGTGAGCAGGTGGCGAATGGTGATCGGCGTCCCGTAATCGGGGATCTCGGGCAGGTACTTTCGTATGTTGTCATCGACGGACAGCATGCCGTCTCGCGCGAGGAGCATGATCGCCGCGGCGGTGAATTGCTTCGACACCGATGCGACGTGAAAGATCGAGGCAGGTTCGATCGGCGTGCCCGTCTCGAGGTTCGCCATGCCGTACCCGCGTTCGACGATCGTTCGGCCATCGCGGCTCACGCCGACGGCGCATCCCGGACCATGCGTGTCGCGCCACGCGTCGAATACACGATCGATGCCGCGCACGAGCGAATCGGACGGAGACATTCGCGCCTGGGCGGCCGCGATCGATGGAAAGGCTAGTACCACAATGGCGTGTCGCGCAAACGAACGCATGGAAGGCTCGGAATAGAGTCGCGACAATCGTATTGCGGCGGAAGACACTCAGCTAGCGAGCGGGGCGCAGGTTTAGGTCTGCGACTCTGGCTCTTGTCTCACCGATGCCGATGACCGGTCGAGCCGGACTCGGTGCCCGACGGCGGCTGAGATCTGCTACGAGTCGCACCCGATGGCTTCGCAGGGATGCGCTCGGCCGTAGATGCGTGCAGATGTACGATTTGCCAGCTTCCGTTTTGCTGCTTCTGAAGCACCAACGTGCGCCGCCCAACCCGCGGCACGCTGTCGGCCCCAAGGTGAAACGTGACGACCGCGACGTTGCCCAGCATCTGGATTCGAGCGTCCTTCGGCTGGATGTGCAGGTAAGGCGGACCGCTGGCATGCGCGCGGACGGTATCGAAAAGCCCGCTGAAGATCCGCTCGAGCTCGGCGCGGCCGTTGTTGCGCAAGGGACTCCAGGGGAGCGGCTGGAATACGGTCGCGTTGTCGGTAAAGAAAGTGCGGAAGTCTGCCCAATCGAGGTCGTTGAATGCGCGGACGAACCGCTGAATCGTTTGCACCACCATCAGCGAGTCGTCCACGGAAGTTGCCTGCGCGCCTGCGCCGGCACGCGGAGCGATGAGCGCACATACAGCGATGGCGCCGGCGAGGACGATGGGTCGATGAGGCGTGTCGAACGAGATCATGATCGTTTCCTGTTAGGTGTGACGGCGACAGGCGTGCCGCAGTCGTTTGATCCCGCCGGCCTCTCGAACTGGTGTGGACGATGCTGTCGGCTGCTCCCCTGTACCACATTCCCGACAACACGGCCGAACGCGGCGACGACGACGAAATGACTGCGACTCTCTGGCGCATCGCAACTCGGTGGATGGAAGCCGCCCAGCGAAATGCTCACCCATCACAACTCCATAACACCGTGCGGACGGGCGCGCGTGGCGCGCATTCACCGCGTCATCCGGTACTTGGTCGCGGCCGGTCCGTCGAATAGTCGCCTCGTCGGTCACCGTTCACTCCCTCGTCATTTGTCTTCGAGCCGGCCGATGAACCGCGTGACCGCTCCGAAGTAATTCGCCGCATCGTCCCACATGTCGAAGTGCGAACCGTTGGGACAGATGGCGATGCTGACGTCCCGGTCCTTCGTCATCAGAACCTTCATACGTTCGTAGTCGTACGGCGGCATGAAGTCGTGCGTCGAACCGATGAAGAGCGTCGGTACGGTGAGCGCGGACATCGCGCTCTCGTAGTTCGTCGAATTCATGTCTCGATTGAGCCACTGCATTGCGGCACCAGTCGCGTGGTCCTTCGAGCGTTTGACCGGATCGGGCATTGGGTCGAGCCGGATGTAATGGCGCTGATAGTAGACCGGCAGGACCTTGGCCATGACCGCGCCAAAAGCCTGGCCACTTCTATTGGGGTTCATCAAGCCAAACCGTATCGAGTCTGCGTATTGCCGGACGTCCGGTAGGGAATCCGCGATATTGGCGATCAAGAGGTGCTGGTACTGCTGATTTCGCCCGAGCGCGAAAATCGACGCGTTCGAGAAGATCAATCCCTTCAGGTGCTGCTGATACTTTGCAGCGTAAGCGGTTGCCAACAGCGCACCCCAGGAGTGTCCGAGCAAGAAAAACTGCTCGAGCCCCAGCGCCCTTCGAACTTCTTCGACCTCTTCGACCTTGCGGGCCACGGTCTGGAGCGTGCTGTCCGTCGGCTGATCGGAGAGGTACGAGCCGAGCTGCGAGTAGAAATAGATCTCGTAGCCGGGGCCCAGATGTTCGGGGAAATTCTCGAAGTATTCGGGCGATCCGCCTGGACCGCCGTGCAGCAGCAGGAGCTTGATCTTCCCGTCGCCGATCCGCTGGGTCCAGACCTTGTACTTCCCTCCGTCGACGGGGATCATGCGCACTCCGTGCGCGTGCATCTTCGATTCGTACACGCTATCCCCAGTCTGCGCCAGCGCCGGATTCCCAACGACGCTGCCGATCACTGCGAATAGGGCTGTGGCGATGCTGAGCTTCATAGATGTCAGAACACGACGTGGACCGTCACGGTGCCGGTGGCGCCAGCCGATGACTGATCGGGCGTCAACGTGCCATCCGCCGTGCCGTGCACGCTGTACGTGCGTCCGTCGGAACCAAGAGAGACCGAGGTCAGATGCACTCTGATCGACCCATTAACCGGCTCCTGAGTCTGCGCCGTCCAGAGCAGCCCGACGGCTCGTATCTGTAATGGTAACGCAGTCGATGCCCCGGTCCCGTGGTTGTTCGGACCGGTCGCGGCGTCAGAGCCGCCACAGCCCAGGGCTCCGGCAAAAAAGGAGCGAGCTTGGCAGTATCAGCATTCTGTTCATGTGAGATTGCAGGCTTATCGTGAGTGTTTTTTGATCTGCTACACGCGAGACCGCCTCTTGCAGGTGTGTCCGTGGA
>Ga0207695_10012241_pt1 | contig 10304 bp, 11 predicted proteins | sample KBSC54metaG_FD_184354 | JGI IMG/M metagenome (GOLD analysis project Ga0207695, IMG submission 184354) | Corn rhizosphere microbial communities from Kellogg Biological Station, Michigan, USA - KBS C5-4 metaG (SPAdes) (version 2) | ecosystem: Host-associated > Plants > Roots > Rhizosphere > Soil... | reverse complement strand
CACGTAAAAAAACGAAGCCAGGTAATCAGCGGCAGCCCCATCATCAGCAGCAGACAGCAGAGGATGGAGAGTATCGGGATCAGGGGCACGAGCGGCACACGAAACCCTCTGGGACGTTTCGGTTGTTTCCTGCGAAGCACCAAAACTCCCGCCGAAACCACGATAAACGCGAACAGAGTTCCAATGTTGGAAAGCTCGGCAAGCGTATCGATATCCCAAATCCCAGCCGGAATTCCGACCACAAATCCCGCGATCCAGGTGCTGATGTGCGGCGTCTTGAATTTCGCATGTACCCGCGAAAACACGCGCGGCAGCAGCCCGTCGCGCGACATCGCGAACCAGATGCGCGACTGCCCAAACTGATAAACCAGCAGCGACGAAATCATGCCCATCAGGGCTCCGAAAGTCACCACCACCCGAAGCCGGTTATAGCCAAGAGCCTTCAGCGCGGCGGCCACCGGCGCATCGTTATTCAGCGACTGATAGGGCGCAATACCCGTGAGGACCATCGCGACGGACCCATACAGAATCGTGCAGATAATCAGCGTGGCAATGATGCCAATGGGAAGATCGCGCTGTGGCCGCCGACACTCCTCCGCCGCGGTGGAAACAGAGTCGAACCCGATATAGGTGAAGAACACAATCGAAGCGCCCGTAAGCACGCCCGAAAATCCATGGGGCGCGAAGGGCTTCCAGTTTTGAACGTTGATGGAGCCAGCGGCGCCCAAACAGAAGATTGCAATCGCAGCGATTTTGATGGCGACCATAATCCCGTTGGCGCCGGCGCTCTCCTTCACGCCGCGCACAAGAATCCACGTGACCGCGAGAGTGATGAGCAGCGCGGGAACGTTGAAGACGCCGCTCGGCTGGCCCGGCGCGGACAAGAGAGGATATGCGATTGAAGCGGGCAGCCGCAGGCCGAACAAATTCTCGGCGAGGTCCTGGATATAGGCGGAGAAGCCCACCGCCACGGACATATTCGACACCGCGTATTCGAGGATCAGATCCCAGCCGATGATCCACGCGAAGATCTCGCCCAGGATCGCATAGGCGTACGTATACGCGCTGCCGGCGATGGGGATCATCGACGCCAGTTCGGCATAGCAAAGGCCCGCAAACAAGCAGGCAATTGCCACCATCAGGAAGGAAATTGAGATCGCCGGCCCCGCACCGGGGCGGCCCATCATGGAGCCGGCGTGCGTACCGTTGACCATCAGATCCAGGATAGTGGCGTGGAAGATCGATTCGATCTTCTCCACTTTCCCCGCCGCGGCAGTGCCGGTCAGCGTGAAAATTCCGGATCCGATAACCGCGCCGATTCCAAAAGCAGTGATACTCCAGGGCCCCAGCGTCTTGCGCAGCCGATTGGCCGGTTCTTCCGAAGCGGCTATTAGCGCGTCAATACCGCGGGTGCGAAGGAGCCTGCTCAAATCAGCGCCCGTTCAATTAGCGTTTACGGGTTTGGCCCTTCGCCATGACCTTCACTTTTTTCTTCATGGAACCGCGGGCGACGGTGGCTTCACGCTTCGGCTTGGCGGGCGCCTCTTTGCGCGCGGCGCGCTTCAGCTTCTTGCGTTCTTCGGTCGATTCAACGTTCTTTGTATTCATGTTTAATAAGTCAGGCTTTCTATTCCTGAATCAGGCCTTTCTAAGACCCGCGTATTTCTCCACTAATTTTTTCAGGCCATGACGCTGGAAGCTGACGACCACTTTGGCATCGTCACCCTCGCCTTCGCGCCGGACGATTGTTCCCGTTCCGTATTTGGCGTGTTCTACTACTGTACCTGTTTGCGATGCGCGTTTTGCGGCAGGGGGTGCTTTGGGCAGTTCCGTCCTGGCGTGAATCGGTGGGATCAGGTGCGTCGGATGAGGCGGCGCCGAGTAAGCCGGAGTGCTTGTGGGCGCGGAAAAAAGGCCGCCCTGAACGGGTCTGCCCACCGCCGGAGAGGGTCTGCCCACTGCCGGAGACGGTCTGTTTTGTGGCGGCGCGGGGCGAGCGGCGGGCGGAGGGACAGGGCGATTCAACGGAATCGACGGAACGTCATCCCAAGGCATGCGTTCGATCGCCGACGGCGGTGCCGGCACGGGTGCGGGGCGCGACGCCGGCGGAACCGGGCGGCTGAGAGGGGAGCGCAATGGCTGCGAAGTGGACCGCGGTGGGCTTCCACCCCGGTCTTTGAAGAACTGCTGAACGTTCTCGACCGAATTGTAAGTCTTGCCCGTGTAGAGATTCTTGCGCGAATCCTGACGGACCTGGTACCGTTCAGCCGTCAGATCGACCTGTTCCACAGTGTCTTCGCTGTCATCAATACCAAGACTGATTACCAGGTTTGCCGGAACCTCACCCAGAAAGCGCGACTTGATTGTGCGTTCCTGTTCTCCGCCTCCGAAACGCCGGCGACGCTTAGCCCAGGTCAGGATCAGACGCTTTTCCGCGCGGGTCATTCCCACATAACAGAGACGCCGCTCTTCCTCCATGGCGGCTTCGCTGAGTAGCGAGCGGCTGTGCGGGAAAAGGCCTTCTTCCAAACCGGCAAGAAAGACTACGGGAAACTCCAGACCCTTGGCGTTATGCATGGTCATCAGGGTCACTTGCGCCGCTTCGTCGATACTGTCGGCGTCGGCAACCAAAGCCGCGTGATCCAGAAAATCCGTAATGGTCTCGCCGCGTTCCACTGCTTCAGCGGCGGCGTTCATCAATTCGTCGAGATTCTCGATGCGGGCTTCGGCCTCGGGCGACGTGTCCTGCTCCAGCATCCTGCGATATCCGGTGCGCTCCTCAATAAAAGCCAGAGCTTCGTTCAGCGGCTTGGTTTGCACTTCATCGGCAAGATCGAGAATCATGTTGCGGAACGCCGCCATGGCGGCATGCGCGCGCGTGCCGAACTGGTTCGTTTCCAGCAGACGCGCGATGGCGTCCCACAAGCTGAGCGCGTTTTCCGCGGCGAATTTCTCCGCCTGCTCCAGCGTGGTCTTGCCGATGCCGCGCGCCGGGACGTTGATAATGCGGCTGAGCGCAATACTGTCGGCCTGCGAATACGCGAGCTTCAGATAAGACAGGACGTCTTTCACTTCGGCCCGCTGGTAATAACTAAAGCCCCCGACTACGTTGTATTTGCGGCCATACCGCCGCATGGCTTCTTCAATCTGCCGCGACTGTGAATTCGTGCGGTAGAGAACCGCTACGCGCCAGTCCTTGTGCTGCCGAAGGATTTTTTCGGTTGTGTCCGCGATGAACAGCGCTTCGTTCTCCGCATCGTGCGCGGGGTAGACAGTGAGTTCGTCGCCCTGATCCGCTTCCGTCCACAGCCATTTGCCCTTGCGTTCCTGGTTGTTCGAGATGACCACGCTGGAGGCTTCGAGGATGTTCTTCGTAGAGCGGTAATTCTGTTCCAACCGAATGATTTTCGCCCGCGGAAAATCTTTTTCGAAGTCGAGAATGTTGCGGATATCCGCCCCGCGCCAGCTATAAATCGACTGATCCTCGTCGCCGACCACACACACGTTATCGTGCCGCTGCGAAAGAAGACGCATCAACTCGTACTGGCTGCGATTCGTGTCCTGATACTCGTCGATCATGATGTAGTTCAGGCGCCGATTCCAGTTCTCGCGCGTCTCCTGATCGTGATACAAAAGGCGAACGCTTTCGAGCAGAAGATCGTCGAAATCGAGCGCGTTGCCCTGCCGCAGAGCGCTCTCGTACTCCTCATAGACTGCCGCGACTTTGGTCATGCGCGGGTCAGCCGATTTGTTGTAAAGTTCCTGCGGGGTTTCCTTCTGGCTCTTGGCCGCGCTGATCTGCGAAAGCGTGGCGCGGTGCGGCATCGCCTTATCGTCGAGCCCCATCCGCTTATAGGCGGCCTTGATGATCGCGAGTTGATCGTCCGCATCGTAGATGGAGAAGTTGCGGGTGAAGCCGTGGCGAATAGCCGCGAGCGCATCGCCATCGCGGCGCAGCAAGCGAACGCAGAACGAGTGGAAAGTCGCGATCAGGGGCGGGGACGAGAGCGCCACGCCCTCGAGCAGCGACGAAACACGCGCGCGCATCTCAGCGGCGGCTTTGTTGGTAAATGTGACGGCGAGAATCGCGCCCGGCGGCACGTGCTTCGCCGTGATGAGGTGCGCAATTCGCGCGGTGATTGCCTTCGTCTTACCGCTGCCGGCGCCCGCCAGAATCAGGACAGGCCCTTCCGTATTTTCGACAGCTTCACGTTGTTGGGGATTGAGGCCCGAGAGGAAGTCCACTACTTTTCCATTTTCGCATTGGGGCGTGTTTTGGCATAGTTATATTGATGGCGTGGACGAAACTGGCCAGGCTGGCAGAACTGCCGCCCGGTGGCCTGATAGAAGTGGAAAGGGGCGATCGGTTGTTTGCGCTCTGCAATGCAGGCGGTGAAGTGCGCGCGCTTGATGGTGTTTGCCCGCATCATGGCGGCCCGCTCGGCGAGGGCACCCTGAACGGTGAGATCGTAACTTGCCCGTGGCATATGTGGGAATTTCATTCGGGCACGGGGGCCTGCGGCTTCAATGCGTCGGTAACGGTGCCGACTTACGCGGTGCGGGTGGAAGGCGACGACATTCTGGTGGATATTGCCTGAGCTCCCGGAAGTTGAAACGGTGGTGCGAACACTGCGGCCGGCGATTGTGGGCCGGCGTATTTTGAACGCAGAGTTCGGTCAATTGCGCGTGCTGCGCGGGCTGCCGCTCGATACCGCGGAGGCTCTCGCGGGGCAGCGGGTGATCGCGGTAGAGCGCTACGGCAAATTTATTGCGATTCGCCTGGAGCGGGGAGTCCTTGTAGTGCATTTGGGCATGACCGGCAAGCTTCTGATGGATGCGGAGCGCTCCAAGTGGACCCATGCGATCTTCACGCTCGATCAGGGCGTGATGAGCTTCGTGGATCCGCGTCAGTTCGGGCGTATCGAATACGGCGCCGAACTTCCGGCGCGCGTGTCGGCGCTCGGCCCGGAACCGCTCGAGGTATCGCTCGCGGAGTTCGCGGCACGGCTGAAAGAGCGCCGTTCCCCGATCAAAGCTGTACTGCTTAATCAGGCCGTGGTGCGCGGCGTCGGGAATATCTACGCGGATGAAGCACTCTTCCGAGCGGGAGTGCATCCGAAGCGAATCGCCTCGTCACTGCGCAAGGATCGCGTGGAGAAGATCTACCTTGCCATGAGAGAAGTTCTAGTGGAGGCGATCGAGAGCCGCGGTTCTTCGGTGTCGAACTATGTGGATGCAGACGGGAATAAGGGTAGCTTCCAAAATTCGCATCGCGTATATCAGCGGACTGGAGAGCCCTGCGTCAACTGCGGGAATCCGATCAGGCGGATTATTCTGGCGCAGCGCGGGACTCACTTTTGTCCGAAGTGTCAGAAGTGAGGTCGAGCCGGAGCTTCATTCCCACATGGCTGGTTTTAAAGCCCAGGCGTGAATAGAAGCGCTGCGCGTCGAGGCGGGCGCGGTTGCTGGTTAGCTGAATCATCAAGCAATGGCGTTCCTTCGCGCGGGCAATTACCCATTCCATAAGCTGCGTTCCGATCCGGAGATTCCGAAAACCCGCGCGAACCCGAACGCCTTCGATTTGCGCGCGCCAGGCTCCGTTGAATGCGAGACCAGGGATGAAAGAGAGTTGAAGCGTGCCCACAATTTGGTCATCCAGCGTTGCAACGATTAACTCATGGTTGGGATCTTCGGAAATTGCGCTGAACGCGGCGTGATGCGCGGGGGTCGCGATGCCACCTTCGGGAGGGTTCGAGAGGGAATCCTGGGCAAGAAGTTCGAGGATCGCGGGGATGTCATATGGCGTCGCTGTGCGGATGGCGATGGGCTGCATAGATTCATTTTGCAGGGTCGATGCATGTTAGAATCTGGAAGTATCGGTCGAAACACTTCGCGGAGAGGTGCCTGAGTGGCCGAAAGGAGCGGTTTGCTAAACCGTTTTTCACCCACTCGCTAAACTCTTCAAAATAAACAAAACCTCTTGCTGGCCAACAGTTTAGAGGCGCTTCTCCGCATCACTGTACTTCCTCCAATTTCATTCGTTTTGACGGGGCTCTGTTGACACTTTGATGACACCGCAAGATGGGTGTCGGCACGGGATTTTTTCCTTGACGCATTCCGCTTCCCATTAGTTCGAGCCGCCCGATGATCGGCAAAAGGCGAACAAAAAGCGAATATGATACTCTATCGGCGTGATGTGGGCACGCCATATTTCATCAGATGATGCCCGCTCGGACATCCTCCAAATGCAAGGCATGTTCCCGCCGGAACCTTTTCTCAATGTCTGCCTCGACGACTTCGTTGGTGATAAGTTCCCAACATCCGCACGAACAAGTCGCCCTCTCGCCTTGCCATCCCGGCTTTTGCCGAACCAGTGTATGTTCGACCTGCGCCTTTGGGTTGATCACTGCCTTCGTCATCGCTTTCGCCATTTTGAACTTTTCCTCGCTCTGCCCTTTATTATGGCGCCACGATGGCGCCATAATACATCTGTGAGTAATTTTGTTTCGGAAGAAAAGGTTCGCCAGAACCTTCGGCTCGATCCAGAGGTTTGGTCGGCTATCGATAGCGACCGAAGCAAGCGGCCCGGCAACGTCTCACGAAACACGTGGATAACCGAAGCGATTCTTGATAAGCTTGCGCGACAGCCTTCAACCGCTCAGAAACCAAGGACTCGCAATGCCTGACTTCTACGAGTTTTTTGCGGGTGCGGGGATGGTGCGGGCAGGGCTTGGCACGGATTGGACCTGTCGGTTTGCAAATGATTTCGATCATAAGAAGAGCCGCATCTATCGGGAAAACTGGGGCGCAAACGAACTCAAAACGGCGGATGTCGGAACCTTATCGATTGCAGATTTGCCCGACCATCCCGATCTGGCCTGGGCATCGTTTCCTTGCCAAGACCTTTCGCTTGCAGGCGGCGGTGCCGGACTGAAAGGTGATCGGTCGGGAACGTTCTGGCCCTTTTGGGAGCTGACAAAGAACCTGATTGCTGATGGCCGCGCCCCGAGACTCATCGTGCTGGAAAATGTCTGCGGGACGCTTACTTCGCATAACGGCAAAGACTTCGAGATGATCTGCACGGCCGTGCAAGAAAGTGGCTATTCCGTTGGAGCGCTCGTGATCGATGCAGTTCTCTTCGTTCCCCAGTCCCGGCCACGCCTATTCATTGTGTGCGTTCGAGCTGATGTGGCCATTCCTCAGCAGTGTGTTTCAAAGACCCCGGTCGCGCAGTGGCACAAGAGGGTTGTTAGCGCCTACGGGAAACTTCCTGCCAAGGCCAAGCGCAACTGGATTTGGTGGAATCCGCCGATTCCGGCAAAGCGCACCTCGACGTTCGCTGACCTGATCGAAGACGATCCCGATTCGCCGTGGTTCTCAAAAGACCACACGACCGAAGTGCTCGCACTAATGAGCCAACTCAACTCCGCGAAAGTCCGCAAAGCCAAGCGCGAAAAGCGCAGGATCGTCGGCGGTCTTTATCGTCGTACCCGGCTCGACGAAAACGGCAATAAGGTTCAACGAGCCGAGATTCGGTTCGACGACGTTGCGGGATGCCTGCGGACTCCGGCCGGCGGGTCGAGTCGCCAAACGATTGTGATCGTTGACGGCACCTCGGTGAAAGCCCGCCTGATTTCCAGAAGAGAAACAGCCCGGCTGATGGGACTCCCCGATACATATACGCTACCGGAAAACTATAATGAAACGTACCATCTTACTGGTGACGGTGTAGTTGTGCCCGTCGTCCGTTTTTTGGCGCAGAATATTTTCGAGCCGGTGCTCCAATGCCAAAGAAACCAAACGACGGCGGCAGCCTGAATGTCATACCCTGCGCCCAGAATAAGAACCTAAAAAAGCTCATAAATGAGTTTTCGGACGTTCTGAAAGTCGAAGCGCATAAGATCGGCACGCACGATCTCACCGAGAAAGATTTCTACAACAGCGGCCTTTTTCGCGGCGCAATTGAGCGCGTCCGTGGCCAATTTTCTGCAACGATGGGCTCGAAGCGCGAGTTCGCCCGGCACATCCTCAACTACATGCAGGATCAGAAATTTATCGGCGAATGGAAATCGTCTGGCGAGAAGAACCGCCACGACTACACCGTGCCACTCCCCAGCGGAAGAGTTGCGGTGATCGAGTTGAAGGGCTGCATGGATGGCAACAACACGACCATCTATGAAAGACCGCCCCACGCGCAGGAGTTCATCGTCTGGAGTCTTTGCACCAATATCGGCGGAAACCCTAAGAAAAATGCGTGGTCGGGGATTCACACGCGGATCGGCGCGGATATGATCGGTAGAGGCCAGCGGGTTGATGGCGTCATTGTCTGGGATATGATGTGCGGCACTGTCGGACGACCCTGTCCCAAGCTCCAGAATGCACCCGAGCGACTCACAACGGTCTCGCACTATGAGGTTCCGCCTCCGTGCATCTACGTTTTTCCTGCGACGATTGCCAGCGCCCGCAATAATCCCAATCCTGTCGCGCAATCAATCGACGATGTTCATATCCTGAAGGCCTTTCACGACTGCTTCGGTGGACGGCCAGAGGAACTCAATTACGTCGATTTTGATGTTGAATATCGCGGCAACGATCTCCTGCGTACCACGCGCATCCGACGCGCTGGTGCGACTGCCCAGGAATCCAAACCGACGCCCATTCAAAGGGTGTAAATCGTGCAGTCGCCCGAAGTCAGACGGCGAACCATGCAGGCCATCGGCAGCAAAGACACCGGTCCTGAAATGATCGTCAGGCGATGGCTCCACGGCCACGGCTACCGCTATCGCCTTCACCGCCGAGACCTGCCCGGCTGCCCTGATGTCGTGTTCCCAGTGCGCCGCAAGGTCATCTTTATCCACGGCTGTTTCTGGCACGGGCATACATGCGTACGTGGAAGCCGTATTCCGAAGACCAATACCGATTATTGGACCGCGAAGGTTTCACGAAACCGCGACCGCGACGAGACCGCTATCAACCGGCTGAAAGCAGCAGGTTGGAGTGTGCTGGTAATTTGGGATTGCAAGTTGCGGGATATTGATGCCCTCGGCCAACAACTCATCCGATTTTTATCCTGAACCCCTCTACCGTCGCCCTTCGCTTGTGCCGCAGCTTATTCGAAACCTGCCGAGCTTCTTTAAGCGCATGCCGAAGCGGATCGAGCGCCGGATCGTTCCGTCGTCCGAACGTCAGCTTTTGAATCCTCCGGGCAGCGAATATCAGCGCACCGCGGAGTGCATCATGGGATGAAAGCAGCTCGGCTAATTCCTGTTCTGATACCACGTGCATATAGTGGTCCGCAGGTTGACATTTCTCGAAGAAATTCGCCTCGACGCACCGGTCATCGATTGGCTATCGTTATGTTCCTTTTCGACAGTGAGAATGGGATGCGACCTTCGTTCGCCAGAAACAGCCACAAGTGATCGAATCCCCCTGCCTCGAACCATTCGACGAGTTCCGCCCTTCTTTCCTCTATCAGCGGTCGCAGGACATCCCATACCGAACCGTCTCGTTCGGCGTAAAGCACCAACGATAGCGGCGCTGCTTCGGCAGCATACCGTTTCTTCATCTTCTTGGTAATGATGCTTTCCAGCGGCTGCCATACAGGCAGCACCGCAGAGTAGTCTATGCGGAGCGTCTTTCCGCGTTTAGATTCAGACCGAAGGAAATCCTCCGGCACAACTTCGCCCAGTTCAAAATAATGCGGCCGTCCGGATACGTCTGCCATCAGGTCAGGCCATGGGGGATCAAGCATTTCGACCTCGGCTGGGTCAATGTCCAGTCCGCCAGTCTCGCAAAAGCGGACGAACAAATCCCATTCACGAGCGCGCTTCAGATCGTCGCCGTGCAGGTCAAGAAACATGATCCGGTAGGCCCGGCGTAACGAAGGGGTGCTGCGTCGAGCACGCATGTCCGCAAATTGATGGGGGTCAAATTTGTGTTCCAAAGCCGTGAGTTAAGTTTAGCGAAACTCACTCAATCCGGTGTCTCTGCGCCCCCTGCTTCGATGGGCCATCCCTCGCGCGCGAGCACGTCAGTGATGTGCGGTAAAATACCGCCATGGGCCAAGGTAAAGAAGCGGCTGAACGCCTGAAGCAACAGGCAGAAGACCAACAACAGCAGCAGGCGGCGAGTCTTAAACGGGGGATAATGACTCAGCAAAATAGTGAGGCTCATTGGGATGCCCTGGTCGCCGCTCTCCAGCGAGAAGTGGCTGAGTTCGTCGAGAGCTTCCCTCAAGCCAAGACCCAGAACCTGCGCGCCGACCTTCTGAACTCGAACAACCTGACTATCTCAACGCAGGTGCA
>Ga0207695_10012235_pt1 | contig 10306 bp, 8 predicted proteins | sample KBSC54metaG_FD_184354 | JGI IMG/M metagenome (GOLD analysis project Ga0207695, IMG submission 184354) | Corn rhizosphere microbial communities from Kellogg Biological Station, Michigan, USA - KBS C5-4 metaG (SPAdes) (version 2) | ecosystem: Host-associated > Plants > Roots > Rhizosphere > Soil... | reverse complement strand
GAGCGACGACATCCAGATCGGCGCACTCGGCTCCGGCTCCGACTTCACGCCATTTCTCCAACATCTGGGTGTCGCGTCGCTGAACATCGGCTACGGCGGTGAAGACGACGGCGGCATCTATCATTCTATCTACGACGATTTCTACTGGTACACGCACTTCAGTGACACGTCATTTGTGTATGGCCGCGCGCTCGCGCAGGCGGCGGGGACAGCGGTCATGCGTCTCGCCGACGCGGATGTTCTGCCGTACACATTCACAAATCTCGCCGCCACGACGCAGCGGTACGTGCAAGAGCTCGAGGCGCTGCGCGATCGTCGCGCGAAGGAGATCGCCGATCGAGCACACCAGCTCGAGGACAGCGCGTACATCATCGTGAACGATCCGCGTCATCCGCTCCATCCGCCAGCGGCCGAGACTGCGCCGCCGCATTTCGATTTTGCTCCGTTGTTGGATGCGCAGGACAGTCTATCAAAGTCGGCAGACCGATTCGAGAAAGCGTATGCCAAGTGGAGCACAGGCTCGGCCGCGTCGAGTAGCGACGCGACGCTCAAGCAAGTGAACGAGCATCTCGTACAGGCTGAGCGTGCGCTGCTCGCGTCCGAGGGACTCAAGAATCGACCATGGTACAAGCATTTGCTCTACGCGCCGGGCTTCTACACGGGGTACGGCGTGAAGACGATGCCGGGCGTTCGCGAAGCGATCGAGCAAGGCAAATGGGGCGACGTCAATGGTGAGATCGGTCGCGTCGCTGGAGCACTTCAGCGAGAAGCGACAGTCTTGAACGAGGTGACCGCGCTGTTCGACCGCGGACGATGACGTCGGATGACTTCGAAATGACAGCGCCTCCGCAAGACGCCGCGCGATCGTGCCACCGGTCTGTGTCCCATCGCACACCACCAATTCGTGCCGCCGGCAATTCTGGTGCGTCCTTCATTGGGATACGTCGCACGCTAACCGGAGGAGATTTCGATGAAGTTGTTTTCCCGTCGACCGGCACGTCCCGCTAACACCGGATATTCCGTCATCGACGATCAGTTGTCGATCTCCGGTGACATCTACACCGAGGGCACGATCCGCGTCGATGGCCGGATCGAAGGCAGCCACCATCGCGCCGACACGATCATCATAGGCGCGGGCGGCACGGTGATTGGCAACATCGAAGCACGCGAAGTCATTGTCGGCGGCGAGCTGCATGGATCGCTTTCGGTCAGCGGCCGCGTCGAAGTTCAGGCATCGGCGACCGTCGAAGGCGATATTCACGCGGCAGCCATCATGCTGCAAGAAGGCGGCACCGTTCATGGACACGTCGCCATCCATCCGATCGGCTCGGAGAAAAGCTCCTTCCCGACCGAACGCCGACTGGCGCTGACGCCAAGTCACGCAATTCAGGCCGTCGCGCAAGGCTGATCGCGTGCGCGCAGGCGAGACTCCGGCGTGGACGCTCATCATCGTCCCGCCGAAGCTGACTTCATCCACTCGGCGCGTTGGTCTGAAGATGCGCACGCTGCGGATGTTCGCGATGCTCCTCGTCGGAGTGTTGTCCGTGTCGTGGCTTTGGGCGACGACCCAGTCGGACACCGCGGCGATGATGGCCGACCAACTTGCCGAAGAACAACGGGCAATGATGGCGTTGCATGACACCGTGCAATCGCTGCGCACCGCGTCAAATGTCGAGCGTGCGCGCAATCTACCGCCGGTCGACATGATCATGCCGGTGAACGGCGAGATCACGAGCCGCTTCTCGCATTCGCGCTTCCATCCAATCCTTCAGATCTTTCGCGCGCATCTGGGCGTCGATCTCGCCGCGGCGCGTGGCACGCCCATCGTCGCACCGGCTGACGGCAGAGTCGCGTCAGTTGGTTGGAGGCTCGGCTTTGGGCTGACGGTCGAGATCGTGCACTCGGGCGGCATCACGACGCGATACGCTCACTGTCGGTCCGCGATGGTTCACCAAGGCGATCATGTCGGCATTGGCCAGGCAATCGCGACAGTCGGCGCGAGCGGACTCGCGACCGCACCACACCTGCACTTCGAGGTGCTGGTTCACGGCACGAACGTCGATCCGATCAAGTTCCTCGCGTCGACACATATGTCGACCCTGACCCCGACTCAAGTCAACGGCCACGAGTAGCTCGGTCGAACTTTGGCACGCGGTGTACATTCCGTCGCATGCGTGCATCCGAAGCCATTCGCGAACGTCGCTCGATCAAACGATTCACTAGTCGCCCTGTCTCTCGCGAAGAGATAGAGACACTGTTGGCGGCGGCGACACTCGCCCCGAATCACCGATTGACGCAGCCTTGGCGATTCTATGTGCTCGGCCCTGAGGCACGACACGCCTACGGACTCGCGCTCGGCGTTCGGAAAGCGCGAAAAATCGAAGATGCACAAGCCGGCGCGGCGATGCGTGAGACAGTTGCGGAGGAACACCGTGCGCTGCCATGCATGATCGCCGTCGCCGTCGTCGACAACGAGAATCCCGAGATCCGTGAAGAGGACTACGCGGCGGCGATGATGGCCGTCCAGAACATCGCGCTCGCGGCGGTGGAGCTTGGACTCGGCACGCATATCAAGACTGGCGGCGTCATGGGTGACGCAGGGGCGCGCGCCGCAGCGGGCGTAAAGGACAACGAGCGTATCGTCGCGATTGTGAATGTCGGTGAGCCGGCCGATGTACCGCCGCCAAAGAAGCGAGAGCCGGCGTCGGCGTTCACCACGTGGATTCCCTGATCCTCGTGTGACCTCGATCGAGGACGAATGGCTGTGGGGTTGGGACGCCACGCCGGGCATCGTCTCCGTGTGGGCGGAGAACGCGCGGGCCATCGTCTGGCGACGTACTGCCGATACGGGCATCCTCGTGCGCGAGGAAGAACGGTTCCGTCCATGGTTGCTGCTCGACCGCCTCGACGACCTCGTGCACCTCGGCGCCGCACTCGGCCGCGATGGCGATCCGGACGCGCAGTTGACCTATCGCGAGCTCGATGGCGGCGGTGCGCTGCGCTATCTCGTCAGCGCCAGGAATAGCCAACTGCTGACCAACACTGTGTTAAAGGGAGCGACGCAGCGGCTCGGCCGCCACATCCGTCACGTTCGCGAGCTCGATGAGGACGGTATCCTCATGCTACAGCCCGAGGAGCAGTACCTCGTCGCGAGCGGCCGCTGCTACTTTCGAGATCTTTCATTCGACGATCTCCACCGCCTCCAGTTCGACCTCGAGACGACAGGTCTCGACCCTACCCACGACCGCATCTTCATGGTTTCCGTGCGCGGCCCAGACGGAGAGAGTCAGGTTCTCGAGGCGCACGGCACCGACGACGCCGCCGAGGCTGATTTGATTCGTCGGCTCGTCGCGGTGATACAGTCAGCCGATCCCGACGTGATCGAGAATCACAACCTGCACGGTTTCGATCTTCCCTTTCTCGACCGGCGCGCCCGAAGGCTGCGCGTTCCACTCGCGCTCGGACGATTTGGACCGCCGGGTCTCAGGCAGCGCGGCGCGCGGCGTGGCATCGCACTCGGCGATGGCGACAGTCGGAGGCGCGTGCGTTTCATGGCGCCCGGCCGCGAGCTGATCGACACGCTCGACGCCGTGCGCCGGTACGACCAGACGACGCGCGAGCTGCCTGGCCATGGACTCAAAGCAGTCGCGAAATATCTCGGCATCGCGCGGCCCGACCGCGAGTACATTCGCGGGGATCTGATCTACCATGTCTATCGTTCCGATCCGGAGCGCGTTCGTCGTTACGCAACCGACGACGTCGACGAAGTCGCGGCGCTCGCGCGCATGCTCGGCGGACCGTCGTTCGCGCTCGCGCAGATGGCGCCGCGGCGCTACGAACGTCTTGCCGACGCCGGCGCCGCCACGGGAGTCATCGATCCTCTGCTCGTCCGTGCGTATTTGCGATCGGGTACCGCGTTGCCGGTACACGAGTCCAGCGACGGTACGCCGCACAGCGGCGCGGCGCTTCACCTGTTCGCCGCCGGCGTGGCACATCGCGTAGTGAAAGCGGATGTCGCCAGCCTGTATCCGTCGCTCATGCGTGCTTATCGCATCGGCCCGGAACGCGACACACTCGGTGCATTGCTCTCGTTGGTCGATCGATGGGTGGAACAGCGTCTCGTCGCGAAGGCCAAAGCACGGATGGCGGCGCCCGGATCGCCCGAGCGGCATAGCCACGAAGCGATGTCCGCGGCGATGAAGCTCGTCGTCAACTCGGCGTATGGGTACCTCGCCGCGGGTGGCGACCTCACACGATTCGCCGACGTGCATGCGGCGAACGAAGTGACGCGTCGCGGCCGCGAGGTGCTCGACCTCATGTGTCGCGAGCTCGCTGCGCGCGGCGTGACGTTGATCGAGGCCGACACTGACGGTGTGTACTTCGCCGTTCCGATCGGCTGGACCGAGGCCGACGAGCGACGAGTCGTCGCCGAGGTCGCGGCGTTGTTGCCGCCGCTCGTGCAGCTCGAGCTGGAGGGTCGCTATGCGGCGATGTTGTCGCACGAGCCGAAGAACTACGCATTGCTCGGGTACGACGGCACGCTGCTGCTGCGCGGAGTCGCCTTTCGATCGAGTCGCGCCGAGCCGTTTGGCGAGAAGTTTCTCCGTCGGGCGATTGGCCGTCTGCTGGTCGACGACGTCGTCGGCGTGCACGAAATATATCTCTCAACTGTGTCCGCGCTGCGTTCTCGAGAGATTTCGACGCATGACGTGTCGTCGCGTGTCCGTCTTACGAAAACGCCGGAGCAATACCTCGAGAGCCGTGAGCGTCGCCGAGAACTGCCGTACGAGGCGATGTTTGCCGCCGGCCGAAAGTCGTGGAGCGTGGGCGATCGCATACGTGTCTATCGCAATAGCGCCGGCGAAGGAGCGCTCGTCCTCGAAGCGGACGACGACGACGGGGAGTCCGCCCAAATAGACCCGCGCAACTACGACATCGAGCACTACGTTCGTCTGCTCCGCGATTCATTCGCCGTTCGACTGGCGCGTGCCTTCACGCAAGAAGACTTCGCGGCGGTGTTTGCGGATCCGGACCAGCCGTCGTTGTTTCAGCCGCCGATCTCGGACATTCACACGGTGCTGACGGCGCTACCCCATCACCGCACCGCCGGCGACGTCAACGATGATCCCGGTGATCCAGGATGAGTCGTCCGACGCGAGGAACAGCGCAGTCTGCGCGACGTCATCCGGCGTGCCGAGTCGACGAATCGGATGCGTGGCTACGAGTTGCTGCTGCACGTTGTCGGGAATCTGTTGTTCGTTGCGCTGTGTGAGAATCGTCTCGGGCGAAATGCAGTTGACGCGAATCCCAAACTCCCCGACCTGCGCCGCGAGGTGTTGCGTCATCATCTGAATGCCGGCCTTCGCCGACGCATACGCCATTGGTGATCGCGGATGCGGACGCCTGGCCGCGGCGGATGAGATGGTGATGATGTTCCCCGACTTTCGCGCCTTCATTCCGGGCAACACGCTCTTGATCGTCAGAAAGGTCGCGGTGAGGTTTCCCTCGATCGACGCGCGCCACCCATCCTCGGTCGTCTCCTCGAGCGGCCCGGGCGGGACGAAGTTCTTTCCTGCGTTCGCGACGAGTATCTCGATCGGGCCGAGCTGCTGTTCGATGTCGCGGCGAACGCTCTCGATCTGCTCGAATCGTGTGACGTCGGCGGTAACGCCGATGGCGCGTCCTCCGACCCGCTCGATGTCGGCAACGACGTCGGCTAACGCACCTGTATCGCGACCGTGCACGGCGACGCGGGCTCCCTCACGTGCGAATTGCCGCGCGATTGCCGCGCCAATTCCGCGTGAGCTACCGGTGACGAGCGCGATCTTGCCGTCGAGCTTCCCCATCCTGCCTCCAATTCAGTTCAACGCGCACAACGCCCGAATGACGTGGCTTAATCCGCAGCCATCCACGCTAAACGAGAGTCCCAACGCTCCTTGGCGCATTGCGCCCTCGAGCTGTTCGTGGCTCCGCTCCACCCTTACCCTTCACCGTCAGCCTTGAAATCCGGGTGGGTTCTCCCCCACGACACCGAAGGCACGCTCCATTGCCAACCCCGCGCGCACGATCGTTCCTTCATCGAACAGCCGACCGATGAGCGTCACACCGTGCGGCACTCGACGCGACGGAGAAAACTTTGGGAGCGGGTGCGCTGGATCCGGCGCCCAATCGCTGCGTGCTTCCGATACTTGGACGAAACCGGCGCGCAACGTCAGCGATGGATGCCCCGTGAAATTCGAGATGACGAGCATCTCGTCGCGCAACGACGGCACCAAGAGCATGTCCACGTTAGAGAATACGCGTACCATCTCCGCGGCCACTTTCCGACGGAACCGATCTGCCTGGACAAAATCCACCGCGGATAAGAAACGCGCTTCACGGAACAGATTCGGCCACGCATCGGGAACTTGGGCCTTGAGCTGGCTTGCCTGACCGCTCAGCGTCAATTCCTCGAACGCCGCCGCGCCCTCTGCAAACAGGATTAGTTGCAGCGAATCGTACGGCCAATCCGGAAGCGTGACTACGGTCGGAACCATGCCGAGCTTCACAATGGTGTCGAGCGCCGCACGATCGACGTCGGTCGCGGGATTCTCCTTCATCCACCCTGGGATGTAGCCGACGCGCAAACCCTTGACGTCCGCGCCCGCGTCGAAGTCGAGACGGCTCGGTACGCTCGCGACGTCCCCCGCGTCAGGACCGGAGATCGCATGCAGCACGAGCATGGCGTCTTCGACGCTGCGCGTCATTGGCCCAAGCTTGTCGAGCGACCAGCAGAGCGTCATCGCACCCGTGCGCGGCACCCGGCCGAACGTGGGACGCAATCCGGTGACACCGCACCGCATGCTCGGACTGATGATGCTGCCGCCGGTCTCGCTTCCGATGGAGAAGCCGACCAAACCGGCGGCGGTTGCCGCACCGGGGCCTGCGCTCGATCCGGACGCGCCCTCCTCGAGCAGCCAGGGGTTCATTGTCTGACCGCCGAACCAAATGTCGTTGAGCGCGAGCGCGCCAAGGCTCAACTTGGCGATGAGCACCGCGCCCGCATTGTCGAGACGGGCGACGACCGCGGAGTCGGCGGTAGGCACACGATTTCGGAATGGCTCGGCGCCATAGGTCGTCGCGATGTTGGCGGTGTCGAGAAGATCTTTGACGCCGTACGGAATCCCGTGCAGCGGACCGCGATATTTCCCAGCCGCGATCTCGGAGTCGGCCGCCTTCGCACGTGCGAGCGCGTGGTCTCGCGTGAGCGTGATGATGCAGCGGAGCTTGGGATCGAATCGCTCGGTTCGCGCGAGGTAAATCCGCGTCAGCCGGTCTGATGTGAGCTTGCGCGCCTCGATCCATCGCGACAGGTGTGTCACCGGAGCGAACGCGATTTCGTCGTCGCTTGCGGGGAGTGGACCAGGATCGACCTTGCTTCGAACGAACGCGTCGCGCGTCGGGCCGACCTTCGTACCGGGCAAGGCTGGATTCCATTGCGTCGCCGGGGCGAGCGCCGACTCGAGCGGCATCTTTCGCGGTCCGGTTCGCCGCTCGAGCATCGCCGCCATGGATCGCCGCCAGCTCTCGGCCGCCATCTGACGCTCGGCATCGCTCATCTGCACCTGGACCAGCTTTTCCGCTTCGGCGAAGGTTGCTGGTGAAACCGCGGGTCCGACTTCGGGCGCGGTTCCGAATGTCGGCGGCGCGCCGGCGGGCGGCGCGCCAGCTTGCGGCGTCTCGGCCTTTTGCAATTTTGAGCCATCCCCGCTGCAGGCAGCGACGGCGCCGATGATGCCGAGTGGCGCCTGAATGAGAAACTGTCGTCGAGAATTCACGATCGATCCGGGTTCATGATGCACTGAAGAGAACGCCGACCGCCGCGTCGCGCCACCGGTTGCTCCCGCCCGCAGCTCTCGTGCTGTAGCCGTCTAGCGGCGCGACTGCGCTCTTGACGGAGCTCTGGCCAACACCGACTCATTAGAGGCGCCGCTTCCCACACGCGGGTCTCACGACGATGTGCGGAACCCTTGCCGGGAATCGCGACGCGCACAGGGAGCGCACGATGACTGCAAGTCGAAGCGAATCCGCGGCGCCCGACGTCGTCCTCATTCACGGTTTATGGGTGACGGCGCTGAGCTGGGAACACTGGATCGAGCGATACACGGCACGTGGGTTCCACGTGATCGCGCGCGGCTGGCCAGGAATGGACGTCGACATCGAGCAACTGCGAAAAGACCCCTCGTCAGTCGCGAACCTTGGCATCACGGAGATCGTCGATCATTTCGATCGCATCGCGCGCGAGCGCGATCGACCGCCCATTCTCATCGGCCATTCATTCGGCGGGCTCATCGTCCAGGTATTGCTCGACCGCGGACTGGGGGCGGCCGGCGTCGCGATCGATCCGGCGCCGGTCAAAGGAATTCTCAAGCTGCCGCTGTCGACGCTCAGAGTGTCGTTCCCCGTCCTACGCAATCCGGCAAATCTCCATCGCGCGACCGCGCTCACGCCTGAGCAATTCCATTACGCGTTTACGAACACGCTGAACGACGAGGAAGCGGCTGCGGTCTACGAGCGGTACGAGGTCCCGGGGCCCGACCGCGTTCTGTTCCAAGCGGGACTCGCCAATTTCAATCCTCACGCGCCCACACGCGTCGACTTCCACAACGACAACCGAGCGCCGTTGCTGCTGATCGCCGGTGGGAAGGACAACATCTCGCCCGCGTCGCTCACGAAATCGAACTTCGAGCTATTCAAAGACTCGAAAGCGATCACGAGCTACAAGGAATTCCCGGAGCGCTCGCACTTCACGATCGGCGAAAAGGGCTGGGAGATCGTCGCCGACTACGCGCTCGACTGGGCGGTGAAGAATGCGGCCGAGTGGTCGCACAAATACTCGTCGCTGAATACCACGGAGACGATGGCGAGCTTCGAGCCGCCGGCGCGGCGACCGGACGTCATCAACCCGTCGTGAAACGGCTCGGACGCCCGAACCACTATCGGGACCGGGACCTCTTTGACGATGACGGTCTCTTTGGTCTTCGTCAGCTTGAGACCGCACCTGGGAATTGTCACGGTAGGCGCGGCTACATTTCTTCGTCGAGGTAACTCGCAAAGCCGCGTCCTACGAGCCCGTGATGAATCGACTGCTCGAGCGGATCGGGATCGAGCACCCGATCTTCCAAGCGCCAATGGCCGGCGCGAACGCAACGCCGCCGGCGCTCGTTGCCGCCGTGTCGAACGCCCGCGCACTCGGCTTCGTTGGCGCCGCCTACATGACGCCAGACCAGATCGTGCGTGAATGCGCCGCCATCCGCGCGCTGACCTCGCGTCCATTCGGCATCAACCTCTTTGCGCCGACGCCGATTCCCGATCCGCCACGCGACATCGCGACAGCCCTCGATCGGATCGCGCCGTTCCACGCAGAGCTTGGCCTCCCTGCTCCATCGCGGCCGACCCTTCCCGCTCACACGTTCGACGAGCAGCTGGCCGCCGCAGTCGATGGTGGCGCCGCCGTCTTCAGCTTCACATTCGGCACGCTCTCGAGCGACGCCATTGGAAAAGTGAAGAGCCGCGGGATCTACCTCATGGGGACAGCGACGACCGTCGACGAAGCGATCACGCTCGAGCGATCGGGCGTCGATGCGGTCGTCGCACAAGGCAGCGAAGCGGGCGCGCACCGCGGAAGCTTCTTGGGCGCGTTCGAGTCGTCGATGGTCGGCACGATGTCGCTCGTACCGCAGATCGCCGACGCCATTCGCATTCCGCTAGTCGCCTCCGGCGGAATCATGGATGGGCGCGGTATCGCCGCGGCTCTCAGACTTGGCGCGAGCGCCGTGCAGATGGGCACAGCGTTTCTCGTCACCGATGAATGCGGCGTCGCCGGATCGTACAAGGACGCCGTCCTCTCGGCGCGCGACGACTCGACGCGGGTCACGCGAGCGTTCTCGGGACGTCCGGCGCGCGGCATCGTGAATCGCGCGATGACCGAGCTCGAACGCGGCGGCGTGGCGATTCTGCCATACCCGTATCAGAATTCTCTCACACGAGCAATGCGGAACGCTGCGGCGCAGCAGGATCGCACGGAGTTTCTTTCGCTTTGGGCTGGCCAGGGAGCCGCGCTCGCGCGCCGAATGTCAGCGGCGGATCTCGTTGCGACCCTCGTGCGCGAGATCGGCGCGTAGATGTCGCCACTCGTGCGCGGCTTCTCGCCGTCGCACTCCGCGTGCCCGCGCTTGTTCTCCTGCTTCCTCGAATCGCTCCTGACGACGTCTGGTTTTTCAGCACCGATTCGACGCCGGATCGTTCGATCGATTGTCCGGGCTAG